>Ga0207674_10008996_pt1 | contig 11475 bp, 9 predicted proteins | sample KBSCornC72_FD_184303 | JGI IMG/M metagenome (GOLD analysis project Ga0207674, IMG submission 184303) | Corn rhizosphere microbial communities from Kellogg Biological Station, Michigan, USA - KBS Corn C7-2 (SPAdes) (version 2) | ecosystem: Host-associated > Plants > Roots > Rhizosphere > Soil ... | reverse complement strand
TTATTAAAAAATCTAAGTATAAAACTTTTACAGAAACATTTGCAGATGTAAATGGCATATTCAAATTATATAAAGAATATATACCTCCACAGCTTAATAAGAGATATATTTTAGGAGCTGACGTTGCAACAGGAGATGGTTCGGATTATTCAGCATTTGCAATTATAGATATAGAAACATTAGATATTTGTGCAACATTTAAGGCACAATTATTACCAGATACATTTGCTAAGATAATTGAATTAGCTGGAAAAAGATATGGTAAATGTCCAGTAATTGTTGAAAATGCTGGAGGTGGCGGTACTACCTTACAAACATTAAAACAAGATGGATACCCAAATATTTATTATTCAACTTTAAGAAAACAAGACCCATCTACTGGACTTAAGAAAAGAAAAATAGGTTTATGGCCTAGCGAACAGGTTAGATGGGAAGGTGGCGATAGACTTGAACAAGTAATCAGAAACAGAAAACTGAAAATACATTGCTTAGATTTAGTAGCAGAATTAGATACCTGGATTTGGGATAAAGATGCCAAAAGACGTCATGCTCCAGAAAAAAATGATGATTTAATTATGGCTACACAACATGCCATCTATTATATTTTCTATGTAGTATTTAGAGCAGATAAAAATAGAAAAGTATTTTCTAGTGTATTTGAAATACAAAAAGGAGACGATAGTAGAGTTTTGTCTGAAAACCCTCACACTGCAAATGGCACTATAATAAGACAACGAGAATCCATAAGTACTGGAATGGCTGGTAAATATAATAAAATGCGAGAACATTCATTTAATATAGATAAAGAATCAGGATCTAATTTAAAACAAAATACTAGATTCATTTAGTTTTAAGATAATTTAATCATTTTAATGATAAATATAGTAATGCCATTATTTAAAGAAAAAATCTAACAATAAATGTATTTTTCGTCAATTTATAATACTGTATTGAAAAAACTTGCAAAGAATAAAGATGAAAATTCATTAAAATCTTTAACTGAAAAATTGGAAAAAAATCCAATTTATAAGCATCAATTTGATATTCTAAACTTTGTTAGAGAAAGTAAGATTGAGAATAATGAAGATTTAAATAATTTAGTAAAAACTATTGTACGCAAGAATCATAAATTTATTAAAGAAAAAAAGGTAACACATATAGATGTTTGGAAAGAGAATAAAAAACTATTAGAATTTTATAATATAAGTTCTTTAGAAGTGATACCAAATGTTCTTGATAAAGCTATTGATTTAAATATCAATAAAGGATTGAATGAAAGTGCCTTACGTTCCTTTTTTAAAGATAAAATTAAAGAAACCAAAGAATTTACCAAAAAAGAATTAATACAAGAAAATTTCAATTATATTTATAAGTATGATGATAAACACCAATTTAAAACTAATATGTCTATCATTCAATTCTTATCCGAAAACATTAATGATAAAGATAAAATTTTCATTAATGAATCTTTAAATAAGATAAAAGCCACTTATAAAAATAAATTTAAGGAATCTGTAGGTAATTTATATAAACTAAGATTACTTACAGAAAAATTCTTAAAAGAATTCCATTTAGAAGATGAGGAGGATTTTGAAGAATTTGGCGATGAAGAACCTGATGAGCCTAAAACTTCTCCTGGGAAAAAGTTATCTTTAAAGGATTTAAAATATATCAAACGAATAACTGTAGAAACACCAAAAAATTTCCAAAATCCTTCACAAATTTACCGTAGTCCCCTCCATAAAACTTTTCGACGTATTGGGGCACCGCTTCGTTCAGTTCTGGCAATACTTGTTTCACAAATTCGTCTTCAAGCGCTTTCTGATATTTCTCAGCAGGCGTACTGCTGTCCTGTTCTACAGCACAGCCCAACACGATCGTACCAAAAAAGACCGTGTTTTCCTGATGCGTTCCAGAGGTTTGCGGCAGCGACTCTTGATGCGTTTCTAGGTCCTCTCGCAAAAAAATCCTAGGTGCGGTTTTTTCTTCCGTGAAGCAGTTTTCTTGATGCGAGTTTTCGGCCGTGTAGTCCAGTTCTGGATACGCGAAGCGGCTGCGCTCAAAAAGAGCCGAGCCCATCTCTTCGCATGAGGTGACCGCCAACATTGGGTCGCAGCTTGGGCGACTAAAGGAGAAGCGGCGAGCGTGTTTTCACACTGCGCACTTATCGTCAGAGGCCGGACAACGCCGGACTCCGGCGCTGTCCTACTGCGGCAAGATGAGCTTTTTTGGGTCCTGGCGAGCGTCCCACACGCGGATCACTTCCACGAGGTTTTGCGCCTCGTTTATGCGGTAGATGACGAGGTAATGGCGGTGCGCGATCTTGCGCAGTCCTGGCCGCTTTTTGACGGGCGCGCCGCGCCCTGGCAGTTCATCCAAGGCGAAGATGAGGGCGACCAGCTCCAGGCCGATCCGCTCCGCTGCCGCTGAGTTTTTCCGCGCGATGAAGGCAACGGCTGCCTCCAAGTCGGCTTCGGCTGTTTCCGTCAGCGCGACTTGCCAGCCCATTGCCGCACCTTGTTTTCAAGCTGCGCACGTGTCGTCACCCGCGCGCCTTTTTCCAAGGAGCGAAGGCCCGCGTCGATCGCGGCCAACAGTTCAGGCGACTCGTCTTCGTGCTCAGTCAGCCAGTCGCGCACCTTCGCCACCTCTTCGGGCGGCAAAGCCTGCAACTGGTTGATCACGTCGGTAGCGGTCATTGTTTCCATAAATTAGCGGCCTTCTATTTCCGCAGCAAGCTCGGCTTCCTCCTCCGCTAGTTCCGCTTCCAGCTCGGCCGTTTGCGCCTCCAGCCGCGCTGGGTGCGTGCGCGTGTGGACTTCCTTGAGCATGCGGATTGAGACCTGCGCGTAGATTTGTGTCGTCTCTAATTTTTCATGGCCAAGGAGCTGTTGGATAAACCGGATGTCCGCGCCGTTTTCTAGCATGAGCGTCGCGCAGGTGTGGCGGAAGAGATGGCACGAACCGGTTTTGCCGATTTCGGCCGCATCCACGTAATCGCGCACCAGCTGCGTGAGTCGGTTCGGTTCGAACGCTAGGCCCACATTGGTCAAAAAAACGAGCCCATCGTCGGGCGTGAGGGCAAGGCGCGGCCTCGCCTCTTCGAGGTAACGCATAACCCAGCCAAACGCGCGCTCGCCCATCGGGATCATCCGGTCCTTTTTCCCTTTGCCCTGGCGGATGAAGACCGTGCCGCGCTCTTGGTCGAGGTCGTAGAGCTTGAGGCCAATCAGCTCCATCCGCCGCATGCCCGTCGAGTACAGCGCTTCCAAAATCGCGCGGTCCCTTTGTCCTAAGATTTCGGATACGTTAGGGAGAGCGAGGATTTGCTCCGCTTCTGAGATCGTGAGCACGTGCCGCGGCAACCGCTTTTCCGCGCGCGGCAGTTCCAAGTCAGCAGCGGGATTAGCAAGGAGATGATTGTGACGGCAGAGCCATTTGAAGAAGGCTCGCACTGGAACAAGACACCCGTGCTGCGAGCGGAAGGACAAGGGCTGGCCATTCTTTTTGCGGTGGTGATAGAGGTGCCGCTGGTAGCGTTCCAAGATCGGTTTCGTTACCTCCGCCGGGCGAGCGAGGCTGCGCTCATGCGCCCACTTGATAAATTCTCGGAGGTGATGGGCGCGGCTTTCCACCGTCTTTTCCGAGTAGTTGAGGACTCGCATCGCCTCCAAGTAAGCGGCCGCGAGGACCGCGAAGCCGCGCGCATCGCTTGGGTCTCCGGCAAACCGCTTTTCCGTCCTTTGACCTTTCTTCGGCATGGCTATGACTCGTGTTTAAGCCTACGCTGCCGCGTCTTTTGCGTCCGGCCCTAGTTGCGCGTTTTCGCGTATCTGGCTTTCAGATACGCGACTGGCAGAGGAGGAACCGGCGATTTCAGCGACCCGACTAACCCCCGACTGACCCCCGACCAAGGGCCGACTGGCCCCCGACTGATTGCCTCTTTGCCCCGACCGATTTTCTTCGTACTGCTGTTTTCGCAGCGCCTCCACGTCGATCAGGCCCGATAAGTGCGGACGGCTCGCAGCCGGATCGCCATCAAACATTAGCTCGTAAAGCTGGCCGTTGAGGTGCTCGGGGTCGCGGCTAGCGAGTACGTATTCTAACTCAACCAGACGCCCCAGATGGATTTTTAATTGTGTGTCACCCCAGCCAGTGCAGGCACGCAGATCGCGCCGCCGCCAGCCTCCGGGCGCTCCTTCTCCGTGCTGCTTGGCACGCTCGCGCTGCATCTGTTGGATCAGGCTGAGCAATGTTCTGGTCTGCGGCGGCATGTCATCGAGGCCACGCCCGAGCACCTCGTGCGCGAGCGCGTTGGCGCGCGCGATGTCATCAAGCGTGGCGACAACGTGCCCCCGGCCCTCGATAATCTTGCGTTCCCTTTGGTGCTGGAAGAGCACCGCCAAGGTGTCGATCAGCAGCAAATATTTCTCGTGGTCGCGGCGCGTGCGCAGCTGATGCGAGAGGAAGCACAGCTTGTCCGCGTAGGGATTGAAGACGGGCAAAGGCTGCAAAAGCGACTGCGCCGCCCGGTGCAACTCCAAGAGTTCAGCGCGCCGCGCCTTGCGCGCGAGGCCCACTTCCGTGCGCGCCTCGCGCTGGAGCTGATGGATGCGCTCGGTTTGCTCGCGTGACTCATCGACGGTTAAAACAAGGCACCGGTTTTGCAGCTCTTCGTCCATCTCGTGGCTGGTGGTCGTCAAAAAAATCATCGTCGGCCCTTCGACGTGATACTCCTGCGTCTCCATCCGCCCGGTGTGCGGGTCTTTGCCCGTTGAAGCGATGCGCAGTTCGCCCTCCGATTGGAGGAGCTTCAAGGCGTAGCTAGCTTTCTCCGCCCCAGCTTCCTCAACGATTGCGAGGATCTTATGTTTTAGGTCGGTGCCCGCCATGTAGAAGAGCGATTGCCCTGTCATCGCCGAGTACTTGATCCGTCTTTCCAGCGGCATGAAGGCGAGGACTGCGTCCATCAGTGTCGTTTTCCCCGCCGCAGAAGAGGATTGGATAATGATCGCTAAAGGACGATCGAGGAGCCGCGAGACCGCGCCTAAATAGCCAAGCAGGACATTCACACGCTCACCCGCGATCCCGCACAAGGCCGCATGCTCGGCGATCAGCTCCCAAAGATTCGGAGCGCGAAGCAGCGCCAGAGCTTTCGCGCGCAGCTCCGCTGGCAGATCAGGCGCAGCCGTTTTCTTTGGCTCCGCGTCCGCCTTAAGCCGCGCCTCCTGCAGTTCCTCGAGTTGGCGCAGCACATGCCCAAGATCGCGCTTCACGAGTTCGGGTTTGAGGAGCGTTTCCGCTGCGGCTGCTTCGGTAAACGCGGCGCGCTGCCGCGCCACGCACAGGTCCAGGCTGTCCAGGTGCCAGCGCTCGCCGCACGCCACCCGCACCGTCACCTTGAGCGATTCAAAGCCAGAGTTTTTCTGAAGCCCACGGATGCGCCATTCGCGGTCGCCGAGGACAAGAACGATTTCTTCTCCGTCATTTTTGGCGACAACGACGGGCGGCGGGACGGCAACGCCGCCACCAGGCAACGACCGTGACGCCTCGCTTTCTTTTTCTCTAGCTGCTTCTCGTGGCTCATCTTTTAGCGTAGGTATTTCCTGAGCCTCGCGCGCACCCGCAGCGGCTTCTAAAGCAGCTTTAGCAGCTAAAGAAGAAGGCGCGCGCGTGACGTGCGAAGAAGACACTTCGGGCTTTGCCCGCAGTTCGCCGATGGGCTGCGCCGAGCGCAGCAAAACGCCGAGGGATTTTTCGGGCGGCGTCACGGCCAGAGCATAACTGTTCGCGTCCTGGCCGTGAGGAAAAAGCACCCGTACCGCCTCGATCCCGTATTCACTAAGTTGTGACGCCACCTCGGCCGCGCCTTTGTCTCCCGCCTCGTCCCTATCGAAGGCGATCAAAACTCGCGAGACTTTCGCGGCCACGAGTGCGGCGAGTAATTCTTCGGGCAGAGCCTTCGCGCTGTATCCGGTTGTCACATACCTAAAGCCCGCGCACCAAAAGGTCAGCGCGTCGATGATCCCTTCAGTCACGATCACTTCCGGCGAGCGCAGCGCGGCCGGATTGAAGATCCCGCGCTGTGGCCCCGGCAAAAACAAATGACGGTCGTGCTTGCCGCCATCGTCGATCGCGCGGCCGTAAACAGTGCCGATCTCGCCACTCTCCGCTATGACGGGAAAGACTACTCTCCCTCGTAAATGTTCGTGCCCGGTGTCGCGCAAGAGACCGAGCGCAGTCAGGCGCGCGCGCAGCGCGGCGCCTTCCTTTCGGTTGGCCTGCGGCAAGCGCAGCCCGAGCGTGCGATCGACAAAGCCGATCTTGAACGTGGCAACCGCCTCCGCGCTGATGCCGCGCTTTTTTAAGTACGCGAGCGCCGCAGGATTTTCCTTCAAACGCTCGTGATAGTAACCGAGCACTTGGCGCAACGCCGCTTGGTCGTCGGCGTCCGACGTGATCGGCGCCGGGAGTTTTGGCACCGTGGTTTTCTTCACCGGCGAGCACGTGGGCGCGGCGAAGGCCGCGCCATTCTTGAGCAGCTCGTAAGCGTGCCGGAAGCTCACACCGTCGAAGCGCTGCACGAACTGGATCACGTTGCCGGTTGCGCCGCAGGCCGCCGACATGCAGCGCCAAAGACCTTTTGCGGAAGTGACGCGCAAGCTCGGGTCGTGGTCATCGTGGAACGGACAGCGGCCCACCAAGTCGCCGCCTTGCGCCTTCAGTTCCACCCCCCGCGCCCGGATGACGGCCGCAAGGTCGGTCCCGCGCTTGATCCGCTCTATTTCGTACTCGGCGATCATCGGCATGGCCGGTCCTTGGTTTGGCTAGGAAGCGTCAAGCCCGTTTTATGAAAAAATGGCTTTGTGGGTGACATGCCCACTTTCACTCAGTTTACTGTGTGACATGCAAGCGCAGACTTTTCTCCCAGGGCCGGATTTCCAAAACATCGAGTATGATGCGGACATGTCCAAAGCCGCCCGTCCTCCTCTTGCCGTTCGGATCGCCACGCTTCGCAAAGACGCAGGGCTTTCCCAAGTTGAGCTCGCCAAGCGCATCAACACCAGCGCCTCCAACGTCGCCTTCTGGGAACTGACCGGCACACCGCCGCGCGGTGAGATTTTGCCCGCGCTCGCCGGTGCGCTCGGCGTCAGCGTGGACGAGCTGCTCGGCGTTACGCCGCAAAAACCGGCCATCGCAAAGGGCCGCTTGCAGGAGGCCTTTCACGCCGCTGCCAAACTGCCGCGCCGTCAGCAGCAGAAGATCGTCGAGGTTGTCGAGGCGCTCCTAAAAGCCGGTTGAACCCAAGCCTGGCCACGCCGCACGCCTACCGATTTCACGGTCGCTTTTTTCTTTAGCCGCTGGGTTGAGCGCGCGGGGCTAGGCCGCGCAAGATGGCGATCCCGCTTAGGCGGGAGCGCGGCGGCTCGCGGCCAGCAGGACGCGAGGCGTAGGGCAAGGCGCTCCTAAAGCGCCGCGCAGTCCCGCCACAGCGGGACGGAGTTTCTACCGGAACGGTCGGCGGCGCGGAAGTGGAACCGCCTCAATGCGGTGGAACGCCGCGCCGCTGTCCATTCCGGCCCCGTATCCAACTTGTGGTGACCGCGCGCTGCGCACGGCGAAGCTAAAGCGAGCCGAGCGGGCGGGCACCGCGAGCGCCCGGCCTTGCGGACCGGGCCGCAGGGCGCTCCTGCGCCCGGAGCCGAGGGCCGAGACGGCTTTAGCCGCGAGAGAGGGCGCCGACCCTGGCCTCGCTAGGCGAGCCCCAGCTCGCCGCTGACGTGGCCAGGTTGAGGCGCGCTCGGTGCCCAATGGGCGCAGCAGGGTCCCCGCGGGTCTCTCCACGGCGGACACGACTCGTAGGCCGGGAGCAACGCGGACGGACTACGTGACGTGTCGGCGCGGATTTAGCGGAGCGCCGCTTCGTGCGCGCCACTGCGCGCAAAGGCCGCCGCCCGCGGGGTCGCACTTTTACCACACGGAGCTGCGCCTCAGCAGCGCAGGAGGACTGCAGCCGACGTGACAGACTGAGCCCAAGCGAAGGCTGGCGCGGCGGGTGCCGCTCGGATCGCGTGTAGTGCTTTGGCCACTACGTTCTATCAAGAGTCAAAACGCTCACCCTCCTAAAACTTTATTAACCGTAAACTCCGCGCCTTTCGTATCAAGGCCAACTTCGCAGAGAAGAAAAACCATCCTCTCTCTATCCCTCAAACGTACAGCTTCGTCCCATTGGGCTAGTAGACCACAAGCAAACAAACGCTCGTTTAACGTCATTCCTGAAAGTTCACTTTCTGTGGGGCGTTTTTCGTTCATACGATAATTGCGCTTAATATTAATGTACGTTGCCCGTATTATTAATTGGAGGTGGCAACGGAACGAAAGGCTGAGTAATTACGATCTGTGTCTGAGGACTCGGCACTACAAACTCAGTCCACCCTCCTTGAGTACCTCCCGTGCCCGGGGGCATAGGAAGCGCTGGTCTAACTACAACATCTGTTTTGATATATAAGGTGCCAACGGTAAGATATTCGCCGGTGTTCACGTCAGGTAATCCAGCCCGTTCACGAAAGTTTTGAGGATCTGTCCTTGGATCAACTGGTGTCCACGATCTTCCCCATGGACCAGCAGCTCCTCCCCAAACTCTATACACTGGCGCTGAAATTCTGGAGCTATCTTGATCCCCAGCCATGACACTTGAAATAATTCCAAGCAAGGCCCACGGACCTGCTTCAGACGCAGAACTAATAAGTTCACCGACCGATACTCCTTCTCCCGCAGCTGGTGCCAACCTTCCCGAAGCGGTTATTGCCGCCCCCATTACCGCAGCTCCTGAACCTTGAGATGAGATCGAACTGCTGCCAGGTGCCAAATAGTACGGAACACCGGTACTACTTCCTGCGTTGTTTGGGGCTAAAGTTCCGCCAACGGCCTAAGTTGCCTGATATCGATGACCTTCCCTGTCTCGGCATCAACAAGCGTCACCGCGAGAATGTCCGGCCCAAACCATTTTTTTCTTAGCTTTGAGATTCTCCAAGTTAAAATCCTTCTTCGTTCATCAAACCTTAGTTCGGCCTGAGCCCAGTCGCTTTCGGGTAAATCCGATTTTCGTATCAACTCCGATTTTGACAAAAGCCGCCTTCCGCCAGGGAGGAATGCAGAAGGCAAATCGGGCTCTACGACTAGAGCTCCAGCAGAGTCTAAAGACAAAATAAAGTCATAAAACTCGGCCATCTCATGGTGAAGCAATATACGATATTTCAAACAATATCTTAATGGCGTCGAAAACCCAGCATCCATCGCTTTTTTTGCATCTATCTCACAGCAACTAACTAGGAATGTTTGTGCAAAGACCCTTCTTTCGAGGCGCGCTTCAAGCATTCTCCCTGCACTCTCAAGCAGATACTTCGGAACGGACTTTGATGGGCTCTCTTCTTGTGGAAAATATTTTCCAAACACAGGATAGCTAGCCTCTCGTCCGCGTGGCACAATCGAGATTTCCGGGGACCCAAAAATCCTTCCAGTAAAACACAACAAAACTAAGAGGTAAACGAATGAGATTTTTAGAATCATTGCGAAGTATTGTATGGCATTATATTCGTCCTAGATAAAGGAGAATCAGTTACATATGGAATACCGCCATGATATTCTCGAATGTCCTCCCCGAGGGCACGGGCCGCGACATTCTCTACATTGACGATCGTCCTTCGCTCCTCCATATTGGTATATGTAAATTCTATCCAGTTCGAGGGATTCCAAGAACTACCTGCCCAAGAATAACTGGCCGGATCCTCGAAATTATGGGCCGCATGACCCATCTCGTGTAATAGCGCGATAGCAGGTGATATAGAACCGCCCGAACCATTTGAATTTGTGAACTGCAAAGCTTCCCTCGGATTCCAAACCAACGCTGCTTCATCTGGCGGCGATGTTGCCTCCGCTCCAATGCCGTAATACGCAGTTCTGTTCTCCATGTTATTTTCTTTTCCGTGCCAAAGTTTTAATACATGCCCTCCCTGACCACTTTCAAGATAGTCGATTATAGCCTTAGCTTTGGGTTCCTTTATAAGATACGCTCGAGCGGTCTCATAGTCCTTTCTTATTGCGTCGTCTTCAAAGGCCAGGCCTGGTCTGCTATTTGGGGCGAAAGCTGAGCCGCCCGCCAATCCCCGTGCGATACTGAGAGTCGTCGTCTGAAATGTGATATTATCGTTTAGAGGCGTCGAGTTTATCGCACCCGGGTTGTACGCGGTGTCTGAAACCGTTCCCTGTAAGATCGAGTAGCCGCTCGTGGTGCTCAAGGAACCGTTTCCTTCAAGTCCGCTGCCAAAGCTAGATCCGTATACGCTTGTAGCGAAAGAATCAAAGCTAACGTTGCTCAACTGGGAGGAGAAATCTGAAAACAAAGCATCAAAACCACCAAGGTCATCGTTACTGTAAGATGCATCATAACCGGTTGGGTCAACGAGGGACAGCGGATTGTTATCCACATAACTATATCGGTTATATGACTGCGAATCGTCAGGATGTTGAACCTTCGGATCAGCTCGGAGGAAGCGCCCCAAAACCGGATCATAGACGCGACCGTTCATGTGAATCAGGCCCAATCCGTCGAGCATTTCGTGGTCCGAAAAGCCGCGGGTTGAAGTGGGATGTACAGGCACGATGACTCCTGTGGACCAATTGATCGCGCGCGGAGCGCCCCAGGCGTCGTAGCTATAACGCTGCGCAACCCGGCCGAGTTGGTCGGTTTCAAGGTCGATCGAACCGAGATGGTCCGCATGGAAATAGGTCGTGCTTAAAACACCCAACTTCCGCGAAACGACGGCGGTACGGCCTGTCGGGGTCATGATATAGTAATGATCTTCGGCAGTGCCGGAGACATTCGTCCACTCGTAGAGCGATCCGACGTAAACCGTTTTTCCCTTCTCGGTGGTTTCGGTCACGCGCTCCTCGTTCGCCCCATAGGCGAACTGCGAATTGCTACTCCCCTTCTGGATTTTCAACGGTTGATTGAATTGGGTCCAGGTCGCTGTCAGGCCCGCGGTCGACGCGGTCATGTTTCCGTTCGCATCGTAACTGTAAGTGACGCCGTTCGCCGTTTTCACCGCATGCAGATGAGCCGTATCGTAAGTATACGCACCGATTCCTGTTTTCGACTGAATATTGCCGTTTGTCGAATAGGTTACATCCATCGTCTTCGTCCCTCCTAGGCTCGCCGAAAGGACGCGGTTTAGTCCGTCGTAAGTGAAGTTTTCTGTTAACGTCAACTTCGCGGCGCCAGACGGCGTATAGGTCAGTCCGCGTGAGTCGAGGTCACCCAGCACGTCGAAATGGAAGCTGGCAACGCGAAGCGGGATGTCAATGTACGCGGTCGAGCTGGTCGCCATTCCGGTGGGACGGCCATCGCAAGGACTATACATCCAGTCGTCCTCCAAACCATTTCCTAAAATCGCCGTCACATAGTGCTGATCGGCA
>Ga0207674_10008994_pt1 | contig 11476 bp, 10 predicted proteins | sample KBSCornC72_FD_184303 | JGI IMG/M metagenome (GOLD analysis project Ga0207674, IMG submission 184303) | Corn rhizosphere microbial communities from Kellogg Biological Station, Michigan, USA - KBS Corn C7-2 (SPAdes) (version 2) | ecosystem: Host-associated > Plants > Roots > Rhizosphere > Soil ... | reverse complement strand
ATCGGCAACACGCCCCAGGCGAGCGATCCGTAGATGAATGCGACCAGCAGCGAGGCCGCGATCGCGCGCCGGTCGTGACGGATCACGCCGGCCGTGAAGACGTAGGCGGCGAGACCGTAGATCAATCCGCTCGCCCCCACATGCACGCCGCCGCGGGCGAACAGCCACACGGCGATGCCGGGTCCCAGGTAGACCGCAGGCAGGACCCTGGTGGCCGAATCGGGATACAGATGCAGCATCGCCGTGCCGACGACCAACAACGGCAGCGAGTTGGCGATCAGGTGGCCGAAACTGCCGTGCACCAGCGGTGCGACGACGATCCCCGCCAACCCGAAGAGCTCGCGCGGCGCGACGCCGAATCGCTCCAATTCGAGGTCCAGCGCCGCGTTAAGCACCTGGATCACCCACAGGATGGCGACGAAACCCAGCGCGAGCTTCACTGCCAGACCGAAGTTGGCTCGACTCCGAGCGGAGCCGGTGTACGCCGGGTCGGGAATCCGGATCTGCATCGCTTTAAGAGCATACCAGCCGGCGCTCTTCGCCGACCGGAGACGGCACTGCGGTCAATCGCGGCTCGGCGAAATGGCGAAGCCGCGCACCGCTTCGTCTTCGAGCAGCGCGCGGCCGAGCCTCGCCATCGCGTTCTTGTCGTGCGACCACATGACGATCTCGTATTCGAGGAGGTCGGCGCTGCCGTCGAGGCGATAACTGAGATCGGTGATGGCGAAACGGTGGTCCTTGACGAAGGCGCGAAGCCAGGGCTCGTCGCGCCGCTCGTGGCGGCGAAACGAAACGCGGCAATGCACATACTGCTGGACCTGCAGCTTGTCCTCGACGATGCGCAGCAGCGACAAAGCCACCAGCGTAAGGACGACCGCGACCGCGCCTTCGAGCAGAAAGCCGCCGCCGAACGCTACGCCGATCGCCGAGACGACCCAGACCGACGCGGCGGTCGTCAGGCCGCGGACGCTGAAACCTTCCTTGACGATCACGCCGGCGCCGAGAAAGCCGATGCCGGTGACGATGCCCTGGATGACGCGGGCGACATTGGTGTTGCCGTCGCCGGGCGCCGGGCTCAGCGATTGCGCGACGCCGACCAGCAGCGCCGAGGCGAACGACACCAGCGCGTAGGTCCGCAGGCCGGCGGCGCGGCCGTGAAAGCTGCGCTCCAAACCCACGAGGCCGCCGGCGACGAGGGCGAGCAGCGGGCGCAGCAACAGGTCGTGCTCGGTCATTCGCTTTAAGCTCCGGTACGCGACATCATAGCGAAGATCGCTGCCGGCGGGACAGCGGCGAAGCGCACGAACATTGTTTCAGCGCGGCGCGAAGGCCGCTCGAAGCGGCGCGGCTATAATTCCGTATCGGCGGCAGCGAAAAAATGAATGCAAGGCTTCCGCGCGTTCGAACAAACGGCTGCGATCCTTGAACACCCCCCGAGCCGCGCCTTCGTCGGCAGGCACCGCGGCGATCGCGCTGTCCGCCACGCTGGCGATCCAGGTCTTTACCGCGCTCTCGGGTGCGGCGATCGCGGTGCTTGCGCCGGAGGTCGCGCGCGATTTCGGCGTGTCCGCCAAGCTGGTCGGCGTCTTCGTCGGACTGCTTTACGTCGGCTCGATGACCGCGAGCCTCGCGTCCGGTCATTTCATCGCACGCCGCGGAGCTATCCGTGTGTCGCAGCTTTGCGTGCTGCTCTGCGCCGCCGGTATCCTGATGGTCGCATTGCTGCCGTCGAGCGCGGCGCCGATGCTGGCCGTCGCGCCGCTGGTCATCGGCCTGGGCTATGGCGCCGTCACGCCGGCTTCGTCCGAATTGCTGGCGCGCACGGCACGCCCCGACCGCCTGGCGCTTACGTTCTCGATCAAGCAGACCGGGGTGCCGGGCGGCGCCGCGTTGGCCGGCGCCGTATTGCCGGCGCTGACGGTGGCCATCGGCTGGCGGCCCGCGCTGCTGTCCGTCGCCGCCTGCGGCGTCGTCATTGCCGCGCTCGCCCAGCCGACGCGACGCCGGCTCGACGTCATCGGCGCCGACCGTCCGTTTTCGCTGACGGCGCTGATCGCGCCGCTGCGCGTCGTCCTGCGGGATCGCCGGCTGGCGGAGCTTTCGGCCGTCGGCTTCATCTATGCGGCGATGCAGATGTGCCTGATGAGCTTTCTGGTCGTCTATCTGACCGAAGCGCTCGACTATCCGCTGATCGCCGCGGGACTGGCGCTGACCACCGCGAACATCGGCGGCGTCGCCGGCCGGATCGTCTGGGGTGCGATCGCCGATCACTGGATTGCGCCGCGTCGCATGCTCGGCTTGATCGGCGTTGCCACCGGGCTTTGCGCGTTCGCCGCGGCAAACTTCAGCGCGGCCTGGCCGCACACCGCCCTGCTTGCCGTCGCGGCGGTCTTCGGCGCCACCGCGATCGGGTGGAACGGCGTGCAGCTTTCGCAGGTGGCGAGGCACGCTCCGCCGGGACAGGCCGGTGCGATCACCGGTGCCTCCGGCTTCATCACCTTCGCCGGCGTCGTGTCGGGCCCGCCGCTGTTTGCGCTGCTGGCGGCCGTGACCGACAGCTACCGGGCCGGCTTTGTCGTGTTCGGCGCTTTGTGTCTTGTATGCGGCGCCGCGATGCTGGTGCGATCCCGATGAGCGCGCTGCGCTCTACGAAGGATCCGGGACGGGGACGGTCTGCGATGGCCCCGCCGCCAAGGCGGCCGCGATCGCGTCGTCGACTTCTTCCAGCCACACGAACGAAAGCTGTGCGCGCGCATCGGGCGGGATTTCCTCGAGGTCGCGCCGGTTGCGTGAAGGCAGCATCACCGTGCGGATGCCGGCGCGCAACGCGGCCAGCACTTTTTCCTTGACGCCGCCGATCGGCAGCACCAGGCCGCGCAGACTGATCTCGCCGGTCATCGCGACGTCGGTGCGCACCGGCCGGCCGGTCAGCAGCGAAACCAGCGCGACGAACATCGCCACCCCGGCACTCGGGCCGTCCTTCGGCGTCGCACCGGCCGGCACGTGCACGTGGATGTCCGACTTCTCGATCGTCTCGGGCGCGATGCCCAGGCGCTCGGCCCGCGCCTTGACCAGCGACAGCGCCGCCTGCGCGCTTTCCTTCATCACTTCGCCGAGCTGTCCGGTCAGGATCAGCTTGCCCGCGCCCGGCATGCGCGCGGCTTCGATGAACAGGATGTCGCCGCCGACCGGCGTCCACGCGAGGCCGGTCGCCACGCCCGGGATCGACTTGCGCATCGCGACCTCAGCCTCGAAGATGCGCGGGCCGAGGATCGCCGGCAGATCGGCCGGCGCGATCGTCACCTGCTGCGCGCTGCCCTCGGCGATGCGCACCGCGACGCTGCGGAAGACGCGGCCGATCTCGCGCTCGAGGTTGCGCACGCCGGCCTCGCGCGTGTAGTCGTCGATGATCGCCGACAGCGCCTCGTCGCTGATCTGGCACTGCTCCGCCGTAAGACCGGTCGCGGCGAGCTGGCGCGCGACCAGATAGCGACGCGCGATCTGCAGTTTTTCCTGCGCCGTGTAGCCCGGCAGCTGGATGACTTCCATCCGATCGCGCAACGGTCCCGGTATCGTGTCGAGGACGTTCGCCGTGCAGATGAACATCACGCCCGACAGGTCGAACGGCACGCCGAGATAATTGTCGCGGAACGTCGAGTTCTGCTCCGGATCGAGCACTTCGAGCAGCGCGGACGCCGGATCGCCGTGAAAACCGCCGGCGCCGAGCTTGTCGACTTCGTCCAGCATCAGCACGCAATTGCGCGTGCCGGCCTTGCGCAGGCTCTGGATGATGTTGCCCGGCAGCGAGCCGATGTAGGTCCGGCGGTGGCCGCGGATCTCCGCCTCGTCGTGCACGCCGCCCAGGCTCACGCGCACGAACTTGCGCGCCGTCGCCTTGGCGATGCTCTGTCCGAGCGAGGTCTTGCCCACGCCCGGCGGCCCGACGAAGCACAGGATCGGGCTCTTGCCCGACGGGTTGAGCTTGCGCACCGCCAGATATTCGAGAATGCGCTTCTTGACCTTTTCCAGGCCGTAGTGATCGTCGTCGAGAATCTTGCGCGCCCCGGCGATGTCGATCGCGTCTTCGGTGTCGGCCGCCCAGGGGAGCTCGATCAGCCAATCCAGATAGGTGCGCACCATCGAGTATTCGCCGGCGCCTTCGGGCATGCGCTCGAGGCGCTTCAATTCCTTGCGCGCCTGCTTTTCCACCTCTTCGGGCATTTTCGCTTCGGTGATCGCCTTATCGAGCTCGGCGATCTCGCTCGCCGCCTGGTCGCCGTCGCCGAGCTCCTTCTGGATCGTGCGCATCTGCTCGCGCAGCAGATGCTCGCGGTTGCGGTCGTCGATCGAGGCCTTGGTGCGCTCGTCGATCTCGCGCGACACCTTGAGCACCTCGATGCGGTGCGTAAGAAGGTCGAGCAGCTTGTCGAGCCGCGCCTTGAGGTCGAACGTCTCCAGCAGCGCCTGTTTTTCCTCGACGCCGACATCCATCAATCCGGCGATGAAGTCGGCGAGCCGCGCCGGGCCCTCGACGCCTTGCAGCGCCGCGACCATTTCCTCGGGCACCTGAGGCAGGAGGCGCAGGATTTCGATCGCACGCTCCTTCAGGTTGAGCGCGCGGCCTTCGATATCGACGTCGGTCTGGACAGGCTCGTCGATCAGCTGCACCTGCGCGGCCAGCATCGGATAGCCGTCGAGGAACTGCAGGGCCCGGAAGCGCTGCACGCCCTGGCAGATCACGTGGTGCGAGCCATCGGGTGCGGTGATGTAGCGCAATACCGTCGCGGTGGTGCCGACCCAGTGCAGGTCGTTGGGGCCCGGCTGCTCGGCGTCGCGCTTGCTCTGCAGAAGAATGCCCAGCGGGCGCTGCAGCCGCACCGCTTCCTGCACCGCTGCCCGCGAACGCTCGCGGTCGACCATCAGCGGCACGACCATGCCGGGGAAGAGGACGACATTGCGCACCGGGACGATGATCAGCGCGTCGTCCGGCAGCGAACGCGAAGCAGCCTCGCCCTGGCGCTTTCCCTGCGGCGCAAGCGCGTCGGCCCGGACGGTCGCGTCGGCGCTGGCCGGGATGGGTTCGATTTTGGTCGGTTCGTTCACAGTGTTCCCGCCTAAGCAGTCTTGCGCAATCTGACGATCAGCAAGCCGTCGCTGGATTCGCGCGTGCCCGCCTCGAGTCGAGCGTCGGGCAACGGAATCCTTCGTTCGAAATAGCCGTACGGAATCTCGAGACGTTGCACGGCGCGGCGCGATCCGGCGAAAGGCAGCGGGCACTCGGCGCGCACGACCAATGCCGCGGGCTCGGTGCTCACCTCGATTCGCTCCGGCGGAACGCCGGGCAGCGCGACGACGATGACGACCTCGCGCTCGTCCTCGAACACGTCGACCGGCGGCTCCCAGACGGCATGCGGCCGCGCCGATGCGGACAGGCGGAAGAACTGCCGGTGAATGCGCTCCGCCTGCTCGATCAGGTCAAAGGCTTGCGCCCACATCAGGTCGGTCGGGCTTCGCGCTGGCATCGTCGTCTCTTGTACCCGGTTAGATGTGGGCAATGAGGCCCGGTTCAAGGCGGCGCCGGAACACCGGCAGCCGGCGGCGGCGAGCCTCAGTCCGCTGCGGTCCCGTATCCCCCCTCCTCGAGGTCGGCGCGGTCCTCGTCCAGGCCCTTTTTCACCGCCTTGCGAATGGCGATCTCGAACAACGGCTTGAGCAGCCACTTGATGCCGGTGGCCGGAGCCTCGGCACGGAAGGTGACCAGCGTCGCGTCGGCGCCGACCGAAGCAAAGCCCTGGTGGATGAGGAGGCCCTTGTTGGCGCCCGCGACGACTTCCGACGAGAGGCTTCCATCGGCATTGCGATGCTGCACGATCTCATCGGACTGCAGCATGCCGAGCAGTCGGACTTCCTGGCGAAAACGGCAGTCGTCGCCCTCCTCCGAAAGCACGGTGAAGCTTATGTCCGGATGAACGCGATGGCGCGCGTGATGTCGCATGTCGCCGAATTGGCGGCTGACGACCGCGAGCGGACGGCGGATCGTTGCTTGTACCTCGACGTTGATCGTAGCCATCGAACGTCTCCTCGCATGACACGCATCGCGCCTGTCCGAGATCGGAAATCGCGATTGCCGGGCCGATCGGTTATGCTACAACAGACGCCCCCTTTTCCTGCTAGCAACCGCATGAGCTGCGCGATCGACCAGCGACGCCTTGCGCCGGCGCGGCGCTGCGGCCGAACGAACCCCTGGAGGACCGCCTGCCTTTGGACGCGATCGAAGCCTTGACCACGCGGGCCAGCCCGCTCGCCCTGACCGAGCCGGCGCCCGATGCAGGCGCGCTGGCGGCGATCTTGCGCACCGCCGAGCGCGCGCCGGATCACGGCAAGTTGAAGCCCTGGCGTTTCATCGTCATCGCGGGGCAAGCGCGCCATGCGTTCGGCGACGTGCTGGCCGATGCGTTGCGCAAGCGCGAGCCGGGGTTGCCCGAGTCGGCGATAGACAAGGAGCGCGGGAAGCCGCTGCGGGCGCCGTTGATCGTCGTCGTCGCGGCGCGGCTGCGCGAGCACAAGAGCGTGCCTGCCATCGAGCAGATCGTCGCGGCGGGCGCCGCGGCGCAGAATATCCTGGTGGCGGCGCATGCGCTGGGCTTCGGGGGCTTCTGGCGCACCGGCAACGCCGCCTACGACGAGGGCGTCAAGGCGGCGCTGGGCCTGCACGCGGGCGATGCGATCGTCGGCTTCCTCTATCTCGGTACGCCAGCGGTGCCCGCTCCGCCCGCCGCGCCACCCAACCACGGCGCCCACGTCGTGCACTGGACCGGCCCACCCGAGCACGATGCCGGACCTTGAGTGCGCCGAGCATCCTAAGTTATCGTCCGGTTGCCGCACGCATCCTCCGGACCGGACGACACCAAAGACCCATGCCCATGAAGATTCGCATCGTCGGGGCTTGCTTCGCCGTATTGAGCATGATCGCCGGCTCGGCCGAGGCGCAGGCGCCCGCCCGTCCGCTGGCGCCATTGCGCGTCATCAGCTTTGACGGCGGCTGGAACCTGCCCGTATGGGCGGCGCAGCGCCAGGGATTTTTCGAGACGAACGGGGTCTCGGTGCAGCTCGCCTACACGCCGAGCTCCGGCTTCCTGATCGCCTCGCTGTTCGACGGCAGGCAGGACATCGCGCTGGCGTTGATGGATAACCTGATCGCCTATCAGGAAGGCCAGGGTGAGGTCAAACTCGCCGAGCCACCGGATCTCGTTGCGATCCTCGGCGGTGACGGCGGGTTCCTTTCGGTGGTGGCGGCTCCGGGCGTACGAACATTTGCCGACCTGAAGGGCAAAACGCTGTCGGTCGATGCGTTGACCACCGGCGCCGCGTTCGTGCTGCGCGAGCTGGTGGCGAAAAACGGGCTCGCCGACAACGACGTCCACTACGTGCGCGCCGGCGGAACCTCGAATCGCTATACCGAGCTCGTCGGCGGCAAGCACGATGCCACGTTGCTGCGCACGCCTTTCGAGTTGCTGGCGCAGAATCGCGGTTACCGCGTCCTGGCGAGCGCGGACATGCTGGGACCCTACCAGGGCACCGCCGGTTTCGTCCGGCGTTCATGGGCAGCGGCGCACGAGGCGGCGTTGATCGGCTTCCTGAAGGCGTACCGCGCCGGCGTCGAATGGCTCTATCAGCCCGCCAACCGCGAAATCGTCGAGGCGCTGCTGGTCGCCAACATCCGCGACATGACGCCGGCGCTCGCCCGGCAATCGTACGATCTTTTGCTGGCGCAGCCCGGCGGCATCACCCGGGACGCCCGGCCCGACCTGGCCGGGATCGCCACGGTCCTCGCGCTGCGCAGCAAGTATGCGACGCCGCCCAAGGCCTTGAGCGACCCGGCGCGCTACGTCGATCTCACCTTCTACGACAAGGCATTCCCCCGCTGACAACGACCGGACGATGCCCATCGCATGGCTCAGAAAAAACGCAGCGACCCGAAGATCATCCGGCCCGATGACATCGATCCCTCGTACCGCTGGGATCGTCCGTTGCAGGCACCCGGACACACGCAGGTCGACTTCGAGGAAAGGATCAATTTCCGCCGCCTGCACGATTATCGGCTCGCGCGCACGCGCGCCGCGCTGGCCGGATCGGGGCTCGGTGCCTTGCTGTGCTTCGACCAGCACAACATTCGCTACATCACCAGCACTGTCATCGGCGAGTGGGCGCGCGACAAGCTGACGCGCTACGCGCTGCTCACCGGCAACGGCAATCCGTACATCTGGGATTTCGGTTCGGCCGCCAAGCACCATCGGATGCACGCGCCGTGGCTGCAGCACGACCACTGCCGCGCGGGATTGCTCGGATTGCGCGGCGCGACCGGCGGGGACATCACGCTCTTTCGCGACGCCGCGCGCGAGATCAAGTCGCTGCTCGATGCCGAAGGCGTCGGCAACATGCCGCTTGGCCTCGACGTCGTCGAGCCGCCGATGCTGTTCGAGCTGCAGAAGCTGGGCATCGAAGTGCGCGACGGGCAACAGACGCTGCTCCAGGCGCGCGAGGTCAAGAACATCGACGAGCTGACGCTGCTCAACATGGCCGCCGCGATGGTCGACGGCGTCTACCAGGACATCGCCGAGGCGCTGAAGCCCGGAGTGAAGGAGAGCGAGATCGTCGCCCTGGCCACCGCGCGCCTTTACGGCATGGGCAGCGACTGCGTCGAAGCGATCAATTCGATCTCGGGCGAGCGCTGCAGCCCGCATCCGCACAACTTCACCGACCGGCTGATCCGGCCCGGCGACCAGGCGTTCTTCGACATCATCCAGTCCTTTATCGGCTATCGCACCTGCTATTACCGCACGTTCAACGTCGGCCGGGCGACGTCGGCGCAGCGCACCGCGTACCGCAAGGCGCGGGAATGGATGGACAAAGCGATCGCGGCGCTGAAACCCGGTGTCACCACCGACAAGATCGCGCGCGCACTGCCCAAGGCGAGCGACATCGGCTTTTCCAGCGAGATGGAAGCCTTCGGTCTCAACTTCTGTCACGGCCTCGGCCTGGGCCTGCACGAGAGGCCGCTGATCTCGCGGCTGAATTCGCTGAAGGAGCCGATCGAGCTCAAGGTCGGCATGGTGTTCGCCGTGGAAACCTATTGTCCCGCGAGCGACGGCATCTCGGCCGCACGCATCGAGGAGGAAGTGATCCTGACGCCGGACGGGCCGAAGATCATTTCGCTCTATCCGGCCGAAGAGCTCCCGATCGCGAATCCCTACTGAGGAGAAGAAACGATGGCAAAGAACAATCCGGTGGAGCTCGATCAGCTGTTCGAGCAGGCGCTCAACGCCGGCGACCTCGATGCACTGGTCGCGTTGTACGAGCCGCAGGCGGCGTTGATGCCATCGCCCGGCAAGGTCGTCGTCGGCACCGCGGCGATACGCGAAGCGCTGGCCGGATTCCTCGCCGCCAAGCCGACGATAGCGACGTCGGGCAAGCTGGTGGCACAGACCGGCGACATCGCATTGCTGGCCAACCGGTGGACACTCGCGCTGACCGGCCCCGACGGCAAGCCGACGACGATGAGCGGCAACGCGGTCGAAGTCGCGCGGAGGCAACCGGCCGGGCATTGGCTGTTTGCGATGGACATGCCTTTCGGCATGGATGCTCCTGCCTGAGCGACTCGCGATGGCCAGCAACGCGCGCATCGGCTGGATCGGCATCGGGCGCATGGGCCACGCGATGGCGGCGCGGCTGGCGAAACAAGGCGCCGATCTGACCGTATGGAACCGCACCCGCGCCAAAGCCGAGCCGCTGGCCCGGCACGGCGCGAAAATCGCATCGACCCTTTCCGAGCTCGCGGCCTGCGACATCGTATTCGTCATGGTGTCGACCTGGGACGACGTGCGCGAGGTGATCGCCGGTCCCGGCGGGCTGCTCGCGGCGAAAACGCCGCGCACGCGTCTCGTCGTCGAATGCTCGTCGATCTCGCTCGAAGGCTCGGCCGAGCTCCGGTCGCTGCTCGCCGCGCGCGGTATCGACCTTCTCGCGGCGCCCGTGTCGGGCAACGCCAAGGTGATCGAGGCCGGACGGCTGTCGTTCGTCTGCTCGGGCCCGCGGTCGGCATTCGAGCTCGCGCTGCCGTATCTCCGAATGATCGCGCCGGCGGCGAGCTATGTCGGCGAAGGCGAGCTCGCGCGCATCGTCAAGATCTGTCACAACGTTTTTCTCGGCGTCGTGATCCAGTCGCTGGCCGAGATCACGATACTGGCGCAAAAAGCCGGCGTGCCGCGCCACGCTTTTCTCGACTTCATCAATCAGAGCGTCATGGGCTCGACCTTCACGCGCTACAAGACGCCGGCGCTGGTCAACCTGGATTTCAAGGTGACGTTCACGCCGGCGCTGTTGCGCAAGGACCTCGACCTGGGGTTACACGCTGGGCGTGAGTTCGACGTGCCGATGCCGCTCGCATCGATCACCCGCGACCAGGTGCAGGCACTGCTCGGACTGGGCTTAGGCGACGAGGACTTCGCCAAGCTGATCGTGCTGCAGGCGCGTGCGTCCGGCATCGAGCTCGAGCCGGAGAACGTTCCGGTCAGCGACGGGCTTGCCTGAAGCGCGAGCGACTCGCCTCTCAGCCGATGCGCTCGCGCCGCCCGCGGCCGACCAGGTCGACCATCACCGCGGCGAGCAGCACGACGCCGACGACCAGCGGCTGCCACTGCGCGCGGATGTCGAGCAGATTCATGCCGTTGATGACCAGCGCGAGGATGATTGCGCCCAGCACCGTGCCCAGCACGCTCCCGACGCCGCCGAAGAGCGAGGTGCCGCCGATCAGCACGGCGGCGATCACCGGCAGCAGCAGCGGCTCGCCCATGCCCGAGTCGGCGGCGTTGACCCGTGCCAGGAAGACGACCGCGGCGAGGCCCGACATCAGCCCGCTCAGCATGTAGACCAGCATCTGCCGGCGCCGCACCGGAACGCCCGACAGCCGCGCCGCCTCGGGATTGGCGCCGATCGCATAGATTTCCTGTCCGACATTGGTCGAGCGCAGGAACACCGTCGCGGTAACAAGCACCGCGGCCATCAGATAGACCGGCACCGGGACGCCGAACAGGAAGCCGGTGCCCAGCGCGCGAAAACCCGGCGGAAAGCCGAAGATCTCCTGTCCGCCCATGTAGTGGAACGCCAGCCCCTGCAATATCCACAGCATCGCGTACGTCGCAAGAAACGGCGGCAGTCGCAGCAGCGTCACCGCAAGCCCGTTCATCGCGCCGGCCGCCGTCCCGCACGCCAGCGCAGTCGCCACGCCCAGCCATGGCGGGAGCCCCGACTTGATCACGCCGGCGGCGAGACAGGCCGACAAGGTCAGGTTCGCGGCCACCGACAGATCGAAGCCGCCGCACAGGATCACCAGCGTGAGGCCCGCGGCGAGCAGGAAAATGAGGCTCGCCTGGCGCAGGACATTGAGCACATTGGCCATCGACAGGAAGGCGTCGCT
>Ga0207674_10008992_pt1 | contig 11476 bp, 10 predicted proteins | sample KBSCornC72_FD_184303 | JGI IMG/M metagenome (GOLD analysis project Ga0207674, IMG submission 184303) | Corn rhizosphere microbial communities from Kellogg Biological Station, Michigan, USA - KBS Corn C7-2 (SPAdes) (version 2) | ecosystem: Host-associated > Plants > Roots > Rhizosphere > Soil ... | reverse complement strand
GCGGACGCCTTGTTAACCGCGAGCCAGTTGAGCTCGAGATCGGCGACCTGGATGAAGGCGTTGGTGCCCTCGACGATGTCGGCCAGGATCTGGCGCTCAGCGATGGCTGCGGCGACCCGTGACTCGAGATGCTGGTTGAGCTCCTGGAGTTCCAGCTCGGCGGCGCGGCGCGCGGTCATGTCCTGGAACATGACGGCCACCTGTCTCTTTTCTGGCGGGTTGAGCCGAAAGGCGGACAGGCTCAGATGACGGCCGGTCGCGACCAGCTGCTGCTCGAAGCGGATCGGATTACCCGTGCGCAGCACCTCGCCATAGCGCGTCAGCCATTGCTCGGCCTCGTCGCTGAGGATCTCTCGCAGCCGTTTGCCGACGACATCGGGAATGCCGGTGTTAATCGCGTAGGCCGCATTGGCCTCGACATGGACATAGTCGCTCAGCGGCCCATGCGGCCCGTCGATGAACTCGATGATGCAAAAGCCCTCGTCCATCGTGTCGAACATCGTGCGATATTGGCGCTCGCTCTCCTGCGCCGCCTCCGCCTGCAACATCATTTCGGTGACATCGCGGATCAGGAAACAGGTGCCCGCCAGCTCGCCGCGATCGTCGCGCAGCGGCGAGGCGGAGAAATTGACCCAGCGTCGCCTGTCTTCGGCCTGGCCGGGAAAGCTGAACGGATAGGCATGCTTCACCAGTGTCTCGCCGGCCAGCAGCCGATCCAGTGGCACCGCCGCAGCCAGCTCGGGAAAGGCTTGGGCGATCGGCCGTCCCATCGCCGCCGGATGGCGCGGCCCCAGCATGTCGCCCGCATGCTGGTTGTACAGCACTTCATGTCGGGCCCCCCAGGCGATCAGGATCGCGAAGGGCGCGCCGAGCGCCATCGAGACGTTGGCGCGCAGTTCGGCCGGCCAGCCGGATGGCGGCCCGAGCGTCGAGGCCGACCAGTCGGCCCTTGCGATCGTCTCGCCCATCGCGCCGCCACCGCGCAGGAACGGAAGGGTTTCCGCTTCCCCGCTATCGACCCCCTGCGCGTTCGCGCTATCGGCACTCGACTGTTCTGTTTTGGCCATCCCACCCCCTGTCGAGCCCGCGAACGCACGACCAACGGATTCGATCATTATTTTTCGGGCCGTTCCAGCTTTTTCTGCGGCGGCCTGTCCGGCGGTTGGCGCAATGCGTTTCGACGAACGGCGTGGCCCGTCGACGATCGCCATGACGATCGGTTGAGCATCGCCGCGCCCCGGTCCACCATCGCCGCTTTCATAAGGGGGACATGGCGATGCGCTTCACCAGCATGATGTTCGCGGCGTTAGGCGGGGCGGCTCTCACCATGGCGGTGCCGCCCGCCGCCGCCGCGCCGGCCTGGCTCGACAAGGCGGCGGCCGCGGCCGGCCGCCCGGCCGATGCCCGGGCGCTGGACGCCGGGCGCAAGCCGGCCGAGGTTCTCGCCTTTCTTGGGCTCAAGCCCGGCATGGCGGCCGCCGACATCATGACCGGATCGGGCTATTGGGCGGAATTGCTCGTCAACGCGGTCGGGCCGAAGGGGAAGGTGACGGCCTTCGAGCCGGCGCAATTCTACAATGATCCGGAGGAGCAGAAGGTCTGGAAGGCGCTCGTTGATCGGCAGAAGGCCATCGATTTCGTCCGCTATCCGTTCGAGAATTTCTCGGCGGGCGGGCGCCGCTTCGATTTCGTCATCATCAGTCTGAACTATCACGATCTCTATTGGGAGTCGGCGAAATACGGCATTCCGCGCACCGATCCCGACGCCTTCCTGAAAAGCTTGTTCGCAGCGGTGAAGCCGGGCGGGGTGGTTGGCATCATCGATCACGTCGCGGCGCCCGGCGGCGATACGCGGGCGATGGTCGACAAGCTGCACCGGATCGATCCCGCCGTCGTTCAGGCCGATTTCGCGCGCGCCGGTTTCCGGCTGGAGGCGACGAGCCCGCTGCTCGCCAATCCGGCCGACGACCACAGCCAGTTGGTGTTCAAGCCGGAAATCCGCGGCAAGACCGATCGGATCCTGTATCGGTTCCGTAAGCCGAAATAGCGACGCCCGATAGAAAAAGGGCGCCGGTTTGCCGGCGCCCTTCCTCAATCAACGGCGATCCCAGCGATCGTGGCGATCCCGGTCGCGGCGGTCGTGCCGATCCCAGCGGTCATGCCGGTCCCAGCGATTGTGCCGGTCCCAGCCGTTATGCCGGCCGCGATCCCAATGGCGACGATCCCAGCGATCGTAGCGATAATAGCCGGTCGGGTAACCGTAGCGGCCATAATCATAGTCATAGCCGTAGCGATAGGGGTCGTCATAATAGTCGCGCCCGCTCGATATGCTGATGCCGAAGCTCGTCTGTGCCGAGGCGACGGCGGGAACGGCAGCCGCGGCGATGGCGGCGAGGCTCATGAGGGCGGTCTTGATACGCATCTTACTCTCCTGTGCCAGATGTCCGGCGTTGTCCGAACATTGGCACAGGGGCCATGAGGTGGTGCTGAACAGCCATGTAAGCCGAGGTTCATCGTCGCCGTAACGTCCCGATCGGCATCGCCTCAGATATTGCGAAGTCGCCGCGTTCTTTATGCGGAAAGGAGGCGGCCCACCGCCGGCTTAGGTGGTGGCGGGGAGATGCGGGGGGTGTGGGGGATCGCGATCAAGGCCGCCCGATCGAGCTATATTGGAAGCCGCGGGCGCGCATTTGTTCGGGGCGGTAGATGTTGCGCAGGTCGACGACGACGGGTGCGGCGAGGAGGGATTTGACCCGGTCGAGGTCGAGGGCGCGGAACTCGTTCCACTCGGTGACGAGGACGAGCGCGTCGGCGCCGTCCATGGCGGCATAGGCGTCCTCGGCGAAGTCGACGCCGTCGAGCAGTTTTTCGGCCTGGTGGCGGCCTTCGGGATCGAAGGCGCTGATCGTGGCGCCATGGTCCTGGAGGACGCGGACGATGTCGATCGAGGGGCTGTCGCGCATGTCGTCGGTGTTGGGCTTGAAGGTGAGGCCGAGCAGCGCGATCTTCTTGTCCTCGACCGATCCGCCGGCGGCGGCGATCACGCGGCGGCCCATCGAGCGCTTGCGCTGCGCGTTGACGTCGACAGTCGCCTTCACGATCTGCATCGGGCTCTCATAATCCTCGGCGGTCTTGAGCAGCGCGGTCGTGTCCTTGGGGAAACAGGAGCCGCCATAGCCGGGCCCGGCATGGAGGAACTTGGATCCGATCCGGTTGTCCATGCCGATGCCCCGGGCCACCGCCTGCACGTCGGCGCCGGTCTTCTCGCACAGGTCGGCGATCTCGTTGATGAAGGTGATCTTGATCGCCAGGAAGGCGTTGGCGGCATATTTGATGAGCTCGCTGGTCTCGCAGTCGACGAACAGGATCGGCACCTCGCGCAGCGACAAGGGGCGGTAGATGTCGCGCAGCACCGCCTGCGCCGCCTCGCTCGCGGTGCCGCACACCACCCGGTCGGGCCGCATGAAATCCTCGATCGCCGATCCCTCGCGCAGGAACTCCGGGTTCGACGCCACCTCGATCGCAAGCTCGGGCCGCGCCTTGCCGACGATCGCCGCCACCTGCTTGGCGGTGCCGACCGGCACCGTCGACTTGGTCACCATCACGCACGGGCCCGTCAGCGCCTCCGCCGCCTGCTGCGCCGCCGCGAACACATAGGACAGGTCGGCATGGCCGTCGCCCCGCCGCGACGGCGTCCCCACCGCGATGAACACCGCGTCCGCACCCCGCACGCCCTCGGCGATGTCGCTCGTGAAACGCAGCCGCCCAGAACGCCCGTTGCGCCGAACCAGATCGTCCAGACCAGGCTCGTAGATCGGAATCTCCCCAGCCTGAAGCTTCGCGATCGTCGCCTCGTTGATGTCCACGCACACAACGTCGTGCCCAAACTCCGAAAAGCACGCCCCCGATACAAGCCCGACATAACCCGTGCCGATGATCGCCAATCGCATTTATCGTTCCTTGCTGCCCGGGCGGCATAGCCGGGGTCGTGCCGCTCGATGGACGGCGAAAGTGACTCTTGTAATCCGGCGACGAGCCGCCGGCCGCGATCCGTTACTCGACCGTCACGGATTTGGCCAGATTGCGGGGCTGGTCGACGTCGGTGCCCTTGGCCACCGCGACGTGATAGGCAAGCAGCTGCACCGGGATCGCATAGACGATCGGGGCAATCAGCGGATGGACCTTGGGCATGGTGATCGTCGCCATGCAGCCGTCGCCTGCCGCCTGGATGCCGTCATAGTCCGAGATCAGCACCACCTTGCCGCCGCGCGCCTGCACTTCCTGCATGTTGGAGACGGTCTTCTCGAACAGCGGGCCCGATGGCGCGATCACGATCACGGGAACCTTGTCGTCGATCAGCGCGATCGGGCCATGCTTCATCTCGCCGGCGGCATAGCCCTCCGCGTGGATATAGCTGATCTCCTTGAGCTTCAGCGCGCCTTCCAGCGCCAGCGGATAATCGGTGCCGCGGCCCAGATAGAGCACGTCGCGGGCCACGGCGATTGCCCCGGCCATGTCCTCGATCGTCGCGTCATAGGCGAGCGCGCCGTTGATCGCGGCGGGCGCTTCCGACAAATGGCGGACTATCTCTCTCTCCTCGCGCGGGTCGAGCCGCCCTCTGGCGCGGGCCAGATTGGCCGCGAGCGCCGCGAGCACCGCGAGCTGACAGGTGAAGGCCTTGGTGGAAGCGACGCCGATTTCCGGGCCGGCATGGGTTGGCAGCAGCAGATCGGCTTCGCGCGCCATCGTCGATGTCGGGACGTTGACCACAACCGCGATTTTCTGACCCTCGGCGCGGGCATGGCGCAGCGCCGCCAGCGTGTCGGCGGTCTCGCCCGACTGGCTGATGAAGAGGGCGAGCCCGCCCTCTTCCATCACCGGCGCGCGATAGCGGAACTCCGAGGCCACATCGAGATCGACGGGCACGCGGGCGAACTGCTCGAACCAATATTTGGCCACCATGCCCGCATAATAGCTGGTGCCGCAGGCGACGATGGTGACCCGGCGGATCGCGCTCAGGTCGAAATCGGGGACGGGGAGGGAGACCTGCTCCTCGAGCCGGCGGACATAGGATTTCAGCGTCTGGGCGACGACGATCGGCTGCTCATAGATCTCCTTGAGCATGAAGTGGCGGTGGTTGCCCTTGTCGATCGTCAGGTTGGACGCGCCCGAGTGGACCACGGCGCGATCGACCGGATTGTCGTCGCGGTCGTAGATCTGCGTCTTCTCGCGGGTGATGACCACCCAGTCGCCCTCGTCGAGATAGCTGATCTTCTGGGTCAATGGCGCCAGCGCCAGCGCGTCGGAGCCGAGATAGGTCTCGCCATTGTCGCCATAGCCGACGACCAGCGGCGACCCCAGCCGCGCCCCGATCAGCAGATCCGGATTCTGGCGGAAAAGGATTGCCAGCGCGAAGGCGCCGTGGAGCCGCTTGAGATTCGTCCGCACCGCCTCGACCGGGTCGGTGCCGGCCTCGACGTCGGCCGAGATCAGATGCGCCACGACCTCGGTGTCGGTCTGGCTCTCGAAGCGGCGACCCTTGGCGATCAGCTCGTCGCGCAGCGGTTTGAAATTCTCGATGATGCCGTTGTGGACCAGCGCCACCTCGCCGGTGGCATGCGGGTGGGCATTGTCCTGGGTCGGCGCGCCATGCGTCGCCCAGCGGGTGTGGGCGATGCCGATGACGCCCGGCAGAGGATCGCTTTCGAGCTTCTTCGCCAGATTGTCGAGCTTGCCTTCCGCGCGGCGGCGTTCGAGCCGGCCGTCGTTGATCGTGCAGATTCCCGCCGAATCATAGCCGCGATATTCGAGCCTGCGGAGACCTGCGACCAGCCGGTCCGCCACGTCTTCGCTGCCAACAATGCCGATGATTCCACACATATTGCGCTACGCCCCAACCGACTGCGAAACGACCGTGCCTTGCTCAAAGCACTATTAATCGCGGCTGACAATCGCGGCACGCCCGCTTTCGCCTTTGGAGCGAGAGTGATCGTTCATGCCGCCGCGCGCAGGGGGACAGGGATATGGAGCGCAGCCGGATGGAGCAGGCCGTTCTCCTTGGCGATGCGCGCGCGCAACCGGCGCATCATGTCCAGCGTCTCCGCGGCGAAGCTCGCCCAGTCGATACCGATGCATTCGGCGTCCCAGCCGCGCAGATAATCTGGTTAGGAAGCCGCCAACGGCGATATTCAACGCACCGTCAGCTTTGTTTTTTTGCGGCTTTCCGCATCTTCATCACCTCCCGGAAGCGCGCCGCCCATCCCGCGCGCGCCTCTTGCCGGCCCCGCGCCACCGCCAGCGCGTCGGCCGCCACGTCGCCGGTGATCGTCGATCCCGCACCGACGATCGCGCCGTCGCCGATCGTCACCGGAGCGACCAGTGCGCTATTCGATCCGATGAAAGCGCCTTCGCCGACGACCGTGCGATATTTCAGGAAGCCGTCATAGTTGCAGGTGATCGTGCCCGCGCCGACATTCGCCTTCGCGCCGATATCGGCATCGCCGATATAGGAAAGGTGATTGGCCTTCGCGCCCTTGCCGAAGCGGCCGTTCTTCACCTCGACGAAGTTGCCGATCTTGGCGCCTTCGCCGATGTCGGCGCCGGGCCGCAGCCGGGCGTAGGGACCGATTTCCGCGCCGGCGCGCACCGTCGCCCCTTCGATGTGGCTGAAGCCGTGGATCGTCACGCCGTCCTCGATCGTGACCTTTGGACCGAACACTACCTGAGGCTCGATCACTACGTCGCGGCCCACCACCGTGTCATGCGCGAACCAGACCGTCTCCGGGGCGATCAGCGTCGCGCCGTCCGCCATCGCCGACAGGCGGCGGCGCTGCTGCCAGTCGGCCTCGACCGCGGCCAGCTCGGCGCGGCTGTTGACTCCGGCGACCTCCCAGGATTCGGCCTCGATCACCGCCGAGCGGCGTCCGTCGGCCGCGGCGATCATCACGATATCGGGCAGATAATATTCCTGCGCGGCATTGTCGTTGCCGACCCGGGCAAGCAGTGGCCACAGATCGGGGCCGCGCACCGCCATCAGCCCCGAATTGCACAAGTCCACCGCGCGCTCGGCGGGCGTGGCGTCCTTATACTCCACCATCTTTTCTATGGTGCCGTCCGCGCGGGCGAGGATCCGGCCATAGGCCAGCGCATCGGGCGGGCGGAACCCTAGCACAACGACGGCCGGCGCGTCCTCCGCACGGAGCCGGTCCAGCATCCGGGCCATCGTTTCGGGCCGCACCAGCGGCACGTCGCCATAGAGGATCAGTACGTCGCCGTCGAAGCCGGCCAGCGCCGCCTCGCCCTGCCGCACGGCGTGGGCGGTGCCGAGCTGCGGCTCCTGGGTCACGACGTCGATGCCCATCGGCGCCACGAACGCCTCGACCTGTTCGCGCCGCGCGCCCGCCACCACAAGCTTGCGGGCGCCGCCGAGCTGATCGACCGCGGCGATCAGATGGCCCAGCATCGGCCGCCCGGCGATCGGATGCAGCACCTTGTGCCTATCGGATTTCATGCGCGTCCCCATGCCGGCGGCAAGGATCAGGGCGGCGAAGGGGCGAGCGGCGGTCATCGCGCCATGATGTGGCACGAAGCGCTTGCCTTTTCCACATCGGCCGGGCGATGGAGCGCGCATGCCCGCCGATTTTCCCTTCGACGTCGTCGTCTTCGATCTCGACGGCACCCTGGCCGATACCGCGCCGGATCTTACTGCGGCGCTGAACCATGCGCTCGGCGTCCTCGGCCGCCCGCCGGTGCCGGCCGAGGACGTCCGCCACATGGTCGGCCATGGCGCCCGGGCGCTGCTGCAGAAGGGGCTGGCGGAGACCGGCGAGATGACCGAGGCGCTGGTCGAGCAGGGTTTCCCGATCTTCATCGATCACTATGTCGCGCATATCGCCGATGCCACGACGATCTATCCGGGACTTGAGGCGGCGCTCGATGGACTTGCCGCGCGCGGTGTGAAGCTCGCGGTTTGCACCAACAAGGCAGAGGGGCTGGCGCGCCGGTGCATCGACGCGCTCGGCTGGGCCACCCGTTTCGACGCGCTGATCGGGGGGGACACGCTTTCCGTCCGCAAGCCAGATCCCGCGCCCCTGTTCGAGGCGATCGCGCGCTGCGGCGGCGGCGCGGCGGCCTATGTCGGCGATTCGATCACCGATACCGATACCGGCCGCAACGCCGGGATACCCACCATCGCCGTGACCTTCGGCTTCACCGATCGGCCGCCCGAAGCGCTCGGCGCGACCGCGCTGATCGACCATTTCGACGAGCTGATCCCGACATTGGAGCAACTGGGGGCAACCGCGCCGCGGTGATCCGTGCAGACCCGCGGGCCGGAGGTCGTCGGCGGTTCGGTGACGGCAGGCGCGCTCCGATTCAGTCGCGGCTTGCGAACCACAGGGTCACGGCCCGCTTCGGTCTCAAGGTCAGCCGGCTGACGGGTTCCGGCTTTGCGATATCGGGATAGCGCAGGCGGAAGACGCGTACCATGCTAGCGAGGATCAGCATGCCCTCCTGCTGGGCGAACCCCGCACCGATGCAGATGCGCGGACCCTTTCCGAACGGCATATAGGCACGGCGGGCGGCGTCGGCTTCAGCCGGGTCGTCGAACCGCTCCGGGGCGAAGGCGTGCGGGCATTTCCAGTTGTCGTGGTGCCGCTGGATCAGCCAGGGCGAGATCACGATCATTGCCCCGCGGCGGAGCAGCTTGTCACGCATCGTCGTGTCCGCCGTCACCTCGCGGACGAGGAAGCTGACCGGCGGATAGAGCCGCAGCGTCTCGCGGAACAGGTTGCGGACGCCGTTCAGGCCCCGGAGATGCTCGAAGCCGATAGGCGTGCCGCCGGTCTCACGTTCGATCTCCTCGACCAGCGCGTCCTGCAGATGCGGGCATTCGGCGAGCAGGTAGAGCGCCCAGGTCATCGCCGAAGCGGCGGTCTCATGCCCCGCCAGGAAGATAGTGGAGACCTGCTCCATGATCTTCTCATAGCTGAACGGCTCACCGGTGCGGGGGTGACGCGCCTCGAGCAGCGACTGGAGGATGTCCTCCGAAGCGCCGCCCATGCCGCCGTGCCAGGCGTCGTAGCGCGCCTTCACGATCGGGCCGAACACGCCGTGGATGGCGGCGGCGGCACGCCGTGCGCGGCGGCGATAGCCGAGCAGCGGCAGCGCATAGAGCTTCAGCATGGCGGCCGGCTGAACATTCTTCTGATAGCGGTGGAACGCGTGGTAGATTCGCTCGGCGCCCTCGGCGTCCAGCTTCACCGAGAAGATGGTGCGATAGATGATGTCCGCCGCGACATGCGTCATCAGCGGATCGACCTCGATCGGCTTGGTCCGGTCCATCGCGGCGATCGCCGCCATCAGGTCGATCACCGCGGCTTCCATGGCCGGGAAGACGCGTTTGAGATTGGTGTGCGCGAAGGCGGGATTGACCATCGCGCGCTGATCTTCCCAATCCTGCCCGTTGGCGGAGAAGACGCTGTTGCCGATCAGCGGATCGAGCAGATCGTTGAGGAAGCGATGCTTGGGAAAAGCCTTCTCGCGATCGTCCATCACGCGGTCGACCACGCTGAGATCGTTGGCGATGTAGAAATCGAGCCGGGGCAGGTGGATTTCGCCCATCTGCATCCGGTAGCTTCGATCGAACAGCGTATGAATCCAGCTGCTCCAACCGGTCAGGAAGCGCTTGAGCAACGATGCCTTGGTCTTGTGCGGAACGGGGTAGGGCGGGGTGAAGCGCGCGGGGCAATCGGCGTCAGACATCGTTCTCGGCCCTGAACGCGGCGATCGAGGCGGCCAGCGGGCGTGGCCCCGAGCTGATCGCCAGATAATCGAGCGGCGAGATCCGGTCGAACGTCCGCAGATAGTCGAAATGGGTCTCATATTTGTTGCGCCGGCGCGTCTCGTACTGCGCCGGATCGCAATAGCGGAACCAGCGCGGACTGGTCTGGAAAAGCCCGGCCGGGCGGGTCGGGCCGCCGATACATGGGTCGATCCCGGCGATGCAGGCGCCGTCGGTCACCGAATTGACGTCGAGCCAGCGGAAATCGCCCTGCGCCACCTGGTCGAGCTGGGCGCGGAAGCGGCGGCTGTCGCGCCGCGCGCCGATGAGCGGGATCGACGAGCCGAGCGTCACCAGGCTGAATCGGTCCGGCAGCGTTCCGCCGCAGGCCTCCAGCAGCCGCGCCATGATGGGCATCGCCAGGATCGATCCGTTGCTGTGCGTCACGAGCAGAATCTCGTCCCAATCCTCGTCCAGGCTCGCGCGGATCGTATCCGCGAACGTGGCCATGCGCGCATCGACGTCGGGCGGCAGCCGATCGCGCGCCAATATGTCGTTGAAGATGATGAAGCGCAGCAGCCAGAAGCCCTGGATCCGCTTCACCACCCACAGCGCGATGCCGGTGCCCAGGATCGCGGCAGCCATCAATCCCCAGCCCCATCCGAGAAAACCGACCAGCGGCGCACAGAGTAGCAACATGAACAGGATCGGCAGAAGAATCGTCGATATTCCAGGATAATAGAACGCGATCTTCACCCCCGAATGGAACTGATGGACGATCGACCAGTCGACCCGGCGGGTGAAATTCCAATAGGCGCGGATCGAGTGGCCAAGCAGCGCGATCGGGTTCTTCACCCAATGCGCCCGCACGACGTCGTCCCAGCCGAGGAAGACATAGTCGGTCTCGCCGCCGCCGGCGGCATCCGCATCGGTGTCGGCGGCGCTGTCACGGATCGTCCAGACGGCCGAGTGCGGCGGTTCGCGGCGGCGGCTTCCAACCGTTACGGTGCGGCCCGCGGTCGCGCCGTACAGCGCGGCCTGTTCGGTGTAGAGCTGCTGGTAGAAGCGGGCGCCGCGCGGATCGAAGCCGCTGAGATAGAAGATTTTCCGCTTGAACGCCGGCATCACGCCTGTTTACTCGCCCTATGGCTGACAAAGAGCGTCAGTATTGCCTTTTCATGGACGGGACCAAGCATAATCGCAATGCGGGGTGCCGGGCGCATGACAACGCCTATGGCATCCATGGCGGCGGCGGCGAGCGCGAGCGCCGGGCGGCCGATCTGGCGCTCTATCGCCACATGCGCGCCAACCGCGATCCGCTGGCGCTGCTCGTGCTGTTCTTCGTCACCGTCTATGGCTGGTTCTTCTTCAACTATCACGGCCGTCCCTGGCGGGGGCAGCTCAGCCGCAAGCTGTTTCCGAACTATTGAGAGCGGGCAGGGGGATGGCCATGGGCGAGGATTATATCGCGATCTACCGGCGGACGGGCGCGTTCATCCGCGCGCTACCACTGATCGCGGCCCTGCCGCTTTTCGTCCAGATTCTCCAGCGCGGCCTGATCGCGGCCGAGTTGATTCGGCTGTCGCAGGCGATGGAGTTCCGCGTCGCCATGGCGGTGCCGGTGGCGCTGCTGATGTGGCTGTTCGTTTCGATACCGCTTTTCCTCTGGTATGTCGCGCTGCTCACCGGCGATCG
>Ga0207674_10008991_pt1 | contig 11477 bp, 10 predicted proteins | sample KBSCornC72_FD_184303 | JGI IMG/M metagenome (GOLD analysis project Ga0207674, IMG submission 184303) | Corn rhizosphere microbial communities from Kellogg Biological Station, Michigan, USA - KBS Corn C7-2 (SPAdes) (version 2) | ecosystem: Host-associated > Plants > Roots > Rhizosphere > Soil ... | reverse complement strand
TATAGCGGCCCCGCTTCATCACCTGAAAGAAAGTGCCGTGGCGCGCTCCGCGAAGAAATCCGCCGTTTCACAGACTACCAAAGCCCCCGAGATCCCGCGTCCGCCGCAGCCCGAGCGCTACAAGGCGGGCAAGGACGAGCTCCTCCAGCTCTACCGTGAGATGCTGCTGATCCGCCGCTTCGAGGAGCGGGCGGGGCAGCTCTACGGGCTCGGGCTGATCGGCGGCTTCTGCCATCTGTATATCGGGCAGGAAGCGGTTGCGGTCGGGCTTCAGTCGGCGATGACCGTCGGCAAGGACAGCGTCATCACGGGCTATCGCGACCACGGGCACATGCTCGCCTACGGGATCGACCCGAAGATCATCATGGCGGAGCTGACCGGCCGCGAGGCGGGCATCTCGCACGGCAAGGGCGGGTCGATGCACATGTTCAGCGTCGACCACGGCTTCTACGGCGGTCACGGCATCGTCGGTGCGCAGGTGCCGCTCGGCACCGGGCTCGCCTTCGCGCACAAGTACCGTGACGATGGCGGGGTGTGCCTCACCTATCTCGGCGACGGCGCGGTCAACCAGGGGCAGGTCTACGAAGCCTTCAACATGGCGAGCCTGTGGAAGCTGCCGGTGATCTACGCGATCGAGAACAACAAATATGCGATGGGGACCAGCGTCGCCCGGTCGCATTCGGAGCCCTTGCTGTACCGGCGTGGCGAGAGCTTCCGCATCCCTGGGCTGCAGGTCGACGGAATGGACGTACTCGCGGTCCGCGGCGCGGCCCAGGTGGCGCTGGAGTGGGTCCGCGGCGGCAAGGGACCGCTGATCATCGAGTTCAACACCTATCGCTACCGCGGCCACTCGATGTCGGACCCGGCCAAGTATCGGACGCGCGAGGAGGTGCAGGAAGTGCGCGAGCATCGCGACCCGATCACGCATGCCGAACGCGAGCTTGAGGAGATGGGCGTCAAGGAGGAAGAGCTGAAGGCGATCGACAAGGAAATCAAGGATATCGTCGTCGGAGCTGCGAAGTTTGCTGAAGAAGCGCCGGAGCCCGATCCGAAGGAGCTTTACACCGACGTTCTGGTGGGGAGCTACTAATGGCTACCGAGCTGAAGATGCCCGCGCTTTCTCCCACGATGGAGGAGGGGACGCTCGCGAAATGGCTGGTCAAGGAAGGCGATGACGTCAAATCGGGCGACATCCTCGCCGAAATCGAGACCGACAAGGCGACGATGGAGTTCGAAGCGGTCGACGAGGGCAAGATCGCCAAGATCCTGGTGCCCGAAGGAACCGACGGAGTGAAGGTCGGCCAGCCCATCGCGCTCCTGGCTGCCGACGGTGAGCAAGTCCAATCCTCGCCCCCTTCAGGGGAAGAGGAAAAGCCGCGAACCGGCGAAGGAGAGGGGGCCGTTCGAGATATGGCAGGTCCCCCTCTCCCCGCTCAGCCTGCGGCTGAGTCGCCCTCTCCCCCTGAAGGGGGTGAGGGGAAGGTCCCCGAGCCCGCTTCCCAACAGGCGGAAGCGACCCCGACGCCGCACGTGTTCGAGACCGCGGCGCGCGACCTGGTCGCCGATGTAACCCATACGCATGACGATCCGGAGGTGCCCGAGGGGACGCCGCTGGTCAGCACGACCGTCCGCGAGGCGCTGCGCGATGCCATGGCGGAGGAGATGCGGTCCGACAGCCGTGTGTTCGTGATCGGCGAGGAGGTCGCCGAGTACCAGGGCGCCTACAAGGTCACGCAGGGGCTGCTCGACGAGTTCGGGCCCAAGCGCGTGGTCGATACGCCCATCACGGAATATGGCTTCGCCGGCCTCGGGACTGGCGCTGCGATGGGCGGGCTGCGCCCGATCGTCGAGTTCATGACGTTCAATTTCGCTATGCAGGCGATCGATCACATCATCAATTCGGCCGCCAAGACCAACTATATGTCCGGCGGCCAGATGCGCTGCCCGATCGTGTTCCGCGGCCCCAACGGGGCGGCGGCGCGCGTCGCTGCCCAGCACAGCCAGAATTACGGCAGCTGGTATGCGCATGTGCCGGGGCTGGTGGTGATCTGTCCGTACAGCGCGGCGGATGCAAAGGGCCTGCTGAAGGCCGCGATCCGGACCGAGGACCCCGTCGTCTTCCTCGAGAACGAGCTGCTCTACGGCCAGCATTTCGACGTTCCGCAGCTCGACGACTACGTCCTGCCGATCGGCAAGGCGCGGATCGTCCGCCCGGGCAAGGACGTGACCATCGTCAGCTATTCGATCGGCGTCGGCGTCGCGCTCGAAGCGGCGCAGGAACTGATGGGGCAGGGGATCAACGCCGAGGTGATAGACCTGAGGACGCTGCGGCCGCTCGACAAGACGACGGTGCTCGAAAGCCTCAAACGCACCAACCGCATGGTGGTGGTCGAGGAGGGCTGGCCGGTCTGCTCGATCGCCTCGGAGATCATCGCCATCGCGATGACGGAAGGCTTCGACGACCTCGACGCTCCGGTACTGCGGGTGACGGACGTCGACGTTCCGCTGCCCTATGCGGCGAACCTCGAGAAGCTGGCGCTGATCAAGGCGTCGGAGGTGGTCGAGGCGGTGAAAGCCGTCACGTATCGCTGAGCGGAAGCTCGACACCGACCGCGAGATCGCGCTTCAGGCGGTCCCGGCGCGTGTTCGTCCGCCGATGCTCGCGCTGTGGAACCTCGACCTCGCGTTCGCGGACGTAATCTCGACGAGCAGTCTGGCGGAGCTGGGTGCGATCCGCCTTGCCTGGTGGCGCGAGCGCCTGGAGCAACTCGATGAGGGGGCGCCGGCACCCGCCGAGCCGCGGCTCGAGGCCGTCGCGACGACCCTCATTTCGCGCGGCGTGAGCGCGCGCGAGCTGTCGAGATTGGAAGATTGCTGGCTTCCGCTGCTCGGCGCCTTCCCATGGGGCGAGGAGGTCGCCGACGGCTTGCGAATGCGCGGCGCAATCCTGTTCGGGGTTGGTGCTCGGCTGCTCGGTCGCGAGCCGGCGGAGGCGGAGCCGTTCGGTGCGATCTGGTCACTGGTCGACGGAGCCCGGCATTGCACCGACGCCGAGTCCCGCAATTTTCTGCTCGGGCGTGCGAGAACAGCCATTTCCGAGGCGCCCGGACGCCGCATTCCCGGCGAGCTTCGTCCGCTGACGATGATCGCGGCCTTTGCCGCCTACGATGCCCTGCACAAGCCGGCCGGGTGGCGCCGCGTGCTCTCGGCCCTGCGCCACAGCATGTTCGGGATCATGCCGCGTTAGTTGACGAGCCGCGTCGTTACGGAGATGAACAGATGTGCCGAATCTCCTCTTTTCGAGGGAGATTTGCATGTTGCGTTTCTTTGCCGGCGTGGCCGCCTGTTTCCTGCTCATGATGGGCGGCTTCCTGATTTGGCAGTCACGCGCCGATGAGCGGCCCGGACTTCCGGATGCGCCTGAGGCGCGGGCGTACAGCGCGTCGATGTTGAGCACTCGGCAGGCGCTGTCCGCACCCGAAGCGAGCCCCAAGAGCCGGGAGGAGCGCCGCTTCTCGCGCGCCGACAAGAACAAGGACGGGAAGATCGAGGAGGAGGAGCTGCTCGGCCCGCGACGCAAGGCGTATGCCAAGCTCGACACGAACGGGAACGGGATGCTGTCGTTCGAGGAATGGGCGCACACGACGATCGACAAGTTCGAAGGCGCGGACAAGGACAAGAGCCGGTTTCTCACCCCCGCCGAATACGCCACCACCGCGCCGCCCCCACCGAAGCACAAGACCTGCAGCTGTGGGCAGAGCTATGCGGCGCGGGATTCGTCGGATGACGAGTGAAATTCCTCCCCATCGTCAGATGGGGAGGGGAACCATCCGAAGGATGGTGGAGGGGTGAATGGCGCCGCGTCGTGAGAAGAATGAGACGGTGCTGCGTGCACGTGCGCTGCGGCGCCAATTGACATTGCCCGAGGGCATGCTGTGGCAGGTACTTCGGCAAAGGCCGGATGGGCTGAAGTTTAGGCTCCAGCACCCCATCGGCCGTTGCATTGTTGACTTCTACTGTGCCGCTGCCCGGATTGTTATTGAGGTGGACGGCGAAAGCCATTCGATGGGCGATCATCCGGAGCGGGACTTCCGCCGCGACGCTTGGCTGAAGGCCCAAGGATACGGTGTGGTGCGATTCGCTGCAGCTGATGTGATGAACGACCTCCAGTCGGTGGTTACGGCGATTTTGGTCGCCTGTCGGGGTTAGTTACCCCTCCACCATGCTGCGCATGGTTCCCCTCCCCACCGCTTCGCGGCAGGGAGGAATGCTCTGCAGCCACTCGGCCAGCGCGGTTCTCGCGCGGTCCGTGTACGCCTTCTTCCGGTCAGCCTTGCGCGCCCGTTCGGTGAGCGGGGGCATCAGGCCGAAATTGACGTTCATGGGCTGGAAGCTGTCCGCATCGGCTCCGCCGGTGATGTGGGCGAGGAGGGCGCCGATCGCGGTTTCGGGTGGGGGCGTGGGCAGGGTCTCGCCGCTCAGCTCAGCGGCGGCGAAGCGGGCGGCGAGCAGGCCGACGGCAGCACTTTCGACATAGCCTTCGCAGCCGGTGATCTGGCCGGCGAAGCGGATGTTCGGCGAGGATTTCAGCCGCAGTTGAGGATCCAGCAGCCGGGGCGAATTGATGAAGCTGTTGCGGTGGATGCCTCCGAGCCGCGCGAACTCGGCGTTCTCGAGTCCCGGGATCGTTCGGAAGATGCGCACCTGCTCGCCATGCTTCAGCTTGGTCTGGAAGCCGACCATGTTCCACAAAGTGCCGAGCGCATTGTCCTGGCGCAGCTGGACCACGGCATAGGGCCAGCGGCCGGTGCGCGGATTGTCGAGACCGACGCCTTTCATCGGTCCATAGCGCAGGGTCTCGGGCCCGCGCTCCGCCATCACCTCGATCGGCATGCAACCCTCGAAATAGGGCGTGTCCTTCTCCCATTCCTTGAACGGCATCTTCTCGCCGTCGATCAGAGCTTGGACGAAGGCGTCGTATTGTTCCTTATCGAGCGGGCAATTGATGTAGTCCTTGCCTCCCTTGTCCCACCGTGCCGCCATCCAGGCGACGTCCATGTCGATGCTGTCGCGATGCACAATCGGCGCGATGGCGTCGAAGAAGGCGAGGGCACCCTCGCCAGTCTCGGCCGCAATGGCCTCCGCGAGCTTCGAGCCGGTCAGCGGGCCGGTGGCGATGATCGTCGGGTGGTTGGGCAAGCCGTCGACGCGCTCGCGCATGACGGTGACGTTCGGATGCTGCTCGACGGCGCGCGTGACCTCCGCAGCGAAACCCTCGCGATCGACGGCGAGCGCCGACCCGGCGGGCACGCGATGCGCGTCCGCGGCACGCATGATCAGCGAATCCAGCGCGCGCATTTCCTGGTGGAGCAGCCCGACGGCATTGTGCTCGGCGTCATCGGAGCGGAAGCTGTTGGAGCAGACCATCTCGGCAAGGCGGTCGCTCTCGTGCGCCTGAGTCGTATCCCCGCCGCCGCGCATTTCCGACAAGCGCACGCGCAACCCCGCTTCGGCGAGCTGCCATGCGGCCTCCGATCCGGCCAGGCCGCCCCCGATGATTTGGATGTCGAACATGTTCGTCATTGCGAGCGAAGCGAAGCAATCCAGAACACCGCAACTGGATTGCCGCGGCGCTGCGCACCTCGCAATGACGAGTGCAGGTGATTAAATCCAGCCCATGCGCATCTTCACCATCGGTTACGAAGGCACGACGGTGCCCGAGTTCGTCGCCGCCCTGAGAAGCGCCGGCGTCGAACGCGTGATCGACGTGCGGGCGCTTCCGCTCTCACGCCGGCCCGGCTTTTCGAAGACGCCGCTAAGCTGCGCGCTCGTAGAAGCCGGAATCGAATATGTGCATCTGAAGGCCCTCGGGACTCCCGCGGACGGCAGGGCCGCCGCGCGCGCCGGGCGTCACGCGGACCTCGAGCGCATTTACGCGGGCCAGCTCGAGCTGCCGGAGGCGATCGCTCAATCCGCGCAGATGCTGGAGCTCGCACGCGAGCGCCCGAGCGCGCTGCTGTGCATGGAGCGAGAGCCGGCGCATTGCCACCGCACCCTGCTCCTCAACGCAGTCGCGCCCGATGCCGATGTCGTCGATCTCTACGCCTGAGCTTGACCGCGGTTAACCGTAGGAACTCCGCGCTTTCCCGCCAGTTTCCGCTGCGGAACGATCCCGAGAAAAGTGGAGAAGGGCTGATGAGGACACTGGCGATTCTGATCGGCGGAGCGGTTGCGCTCGCCGCATGTTCGACGACGCCTCCGCCGCCGCCGGCGCCGCCCGACCTCAACAACGTGCTGCTCGCTCCGGGCTTCCTGGCGCACGCGGGCAGCGCGAACCAGTATGAAATCGAGGCTGCCCAGCTCGCGCTGCAGGCGTCCGCCAATCCGGCGGTGCGCAACCTCGCGAACGTGATCATCGCCGATCACACCGCCATGGGTCAGCAGGTCGCCGCCGCTGCGACTTCGGCCGGCCTGGCTCCGCCGCCGCCGACGCTTCTCCCGGCTGAACAGGCGATGCTCGACCAGCTCCGCGCTTCCGGATCGGGGCCGAGCTTCGACATGACCTATCAGCAGCAGCAGATCACCGCGCATCAGCAGGCGATCGCGATGATGCAGAATTACGCCACGAGCGGCGATGTGCCCGCGCTTCGGACGGTTGCGACCGGCGCCATTCCGGTGATGCAGAAGCATCTCGCCATGGCGCAGCAGATCGTGGCCACGGCGCCCCCGCCGCCGCCACCGCCGCCGATGGCGCCGCCACCGCCGGGACGCGCGGGCGAACGGGGTTAGGAGGACCGTTCGCCATCGGGAGCGGGATAGACGAGGCGTCCCTCCCGCTCCCTTGCGGCAGGCGTGATCCGCGCCGGTTCGGTGCGGCCTTCGCCCATCAGGTGGATCACGCTGCGGCCGCGAAGCAGCAGATAATCGGCGATGATCCGCCGGTGGCAGCGCCACCAGACCGCCTCTGCGCACATGATTGCCGTCCGCTGCTCGGCTGCGGTGGCCATGAGCTGTTCGAGTGCGCTCTCGAACTCGTCGGACAGCGCATAGTCGGCGTAGTTGTGGAAGCTCTGGTTCTCCCAGTAGCCGTTGACCTCAGGCGGGACGGTCTTGGAGCGGCCGCGGAGGCCGCCGAGCTCTGAAATCCGTCCGTAACCGATTTGCCAGGGGCGAAGCTCGTCGGCGAGCACGTCGAAATTATACTGCGGGTTGGTGCGCGAACGCGGAACCGTGCGGACGTCGATCACCTTCGCTACCCTCTCGCCCCGGAGGATCTCGGCGAAGTCGCTGATCGCGCGGGTCGAATGCCCGATGGTGAAGACCGGCGGGAGCTCAGACGTCGGGGAGCTCCACCCGCATCTCGCCGACAAGCAGCGCCTCGATGTCCGGCACCGGTCGGTCGCTCATCTCCTTGTTCACCGTGCAGATCAGCCGCTTCTCAACCTCCTTGTGGAGGCACTTGCGAAGCACTCCGAGCGCCTTGGGCGGGGCAACGATGGCGAGCGCGTCGAAATCGTTGCGCAGCACACGCTCCTTGAGCTCGTCAGCCGCATCCTTGATCCAGCGGTCCTCTTCCTGCTGCTGGAAATCCGGCTCCTCGTAGGTCGATCGCCCCGATCCGAAGCTCTGCTGGACCACCCCAGGAGCATCGGTTTTGATTTCCCGGTCCTTGCGCTGGTACCGGCGCGCGTCGTGCGCCTCGGTCCGGAGGTCGATCTGGTTCTCGTCCCCGCGATTGCGGAAGAAGAGCATCTTGCGGCCGTCGGCGACCATCACCAGCGCATTGTGCGGAAGGGGCATGGACGTTTCCTCCTCTGTTCTCGCTAGAGAGAACGCGGGTAGGCGGGGGCGGTTGCTACCGCTCGTCGCAGCGTCGTTCCTCCCCAGCCGAACGGCTGGGGAGGGGAAGCATGCGAAGCATGGTGGAGGGGTGATTGCGCCTGCGCCCGGACCCCTCCACCATTCCCTCTGCGGGGAATGGTTCCCCTCCCCACGAGCTCCGCTCGCAGGGAGGAATTATTCCTCCACCTCCGGATCGGCGGGCTTGTCGAGCTCGCTTTCGCCGACCACGGCGCCATCGTCGGGCGCGATCTCATCGTCGGATTCGACCTCGATATCCTCTTCGTCGCTCTCCTCGATCTTGGCGACGCTGACGACATGCTCACCGTCCGCGACCCGGAAGATGGTGACGCCCTGCGTGTTCCGGCCCATGACGCGGATGTCGCCGACCGTGGTGCGGATCATCTTGCCCTGGTCGGTCACCAGCATCAGCGCCTCGCCCTGGTGGGCGGGGAATGACGCGACCACGCAGCCGTTGCGCTCGGACGTGTCGATGTTGGTGATGCCCTGGCCGCCGCGGTTGGTGCGGCGATATTCATAGGCCGAGGAGCGCTTTCCGTAGCCGTTTTCGGTCACGGTGAGGATGAACTGCTCAAGGTCGGAGAGCTCGGCCAGGCGGTCCGCCGAAACCGGGCAGTCGCCGTCCTTCTCGCCTTTCCACGGAGCGAACCGCAGATAGGCCTCGCGCTCCTCCTGGCTGCGCATGGCGCCGCGGCGGAGGATCGACATCGAGATGACCTCATCGCCGGCGAGCAGTCGGATGCCACGAACGCCGGTCGAGGTGCGCGACTGGAACTCGCGGACATCGGTGGCCATGAAGCGGATCGCCTTGCCGTGGCGCGTGGCGAGCAAAACGTCGTCGGCCTCCGTCAGCAGCGAGACCCCGATCAGGCGATCGGTCGGGTCCGCCTGCTCCTCGCTGTCGTCGCTGGTTTCGACCTCCTCGGCCGCCCCGGCGCCGAAGCGCATCGCGATCTTGCCGTTCGACGGGATATTGGTGAACGCCGCCATGCTGTTCCGGCGCACCGTGCCGTGCGCGGTCGCGAACATGATGTGCAGCCCGCCCCACTCATTCTCGTCCTCGGGCAAGGGGAGCACGGTGGAGATCGTCTCGCCCTCGGCCAGCGGGAGCAAATTGACCATCGGCCGGCCCTTGGTGTTGGGCCCGCCCTCGGGCAGGCGCCAGACCTTCATCCGGTAGACGCGGCCGAGATTGGAGAAGAACAGCACCGGATTGTGGGTCGAGGTCACGAACAGGTTGGTGACCGCGTCCTCTTCCTTGGTCGCCATTCCGGCGCGGCCCTTGCCGCCGCGCTTCTGCTCGCGGAAGACGGACAAGGGCGTGCGCTTGATGTAGCCGGTCATGGTCACGGTCACGACCATGTCCTCGCGCTCGATCAGGTCCTCGTCCTCGATTCCGTCGGCGGCGGCAGCGAGCTCACTGAGGCGCGGGGTGGCGAATTCGGCTTCGACCTCGTCGAACTCCTCGCGCATCACCTCGTAGAGGCGGGCGCGATTGGCGAGGATTTCGAGCAGCTCGCCGATCGATTCCGCAAGGCCCTTGAGCTCATTCCCGATCTCGTCGCGGCCGAGTGCGGTGAGGCGGTGGAGGCGAAGCTCGAGGATCGCCTTCACCTGTGCCTCGGAGAGCTGGTAGACGTCCGACTTGCCCTGCGGCTCAACGGCTTCGACCAGGGCGATGTAGGGCCGGATCTCGGCGCCCGGCCACTTGCGCGCGAGCAGCTTCTCGCGGGCCTCCGCGGGCGATGCCGATCCGCGGATCAGCTTCACCACCTCGTCGAGGTTGGTGACCGCGACGACCAGTCCGAGCAAAATGTGCGCGCGCTCGCGGGCCTTGAAGAGCTCGAACTTCGAGCGGCGGGTGATCACTTCCTCGCGGAACCGGACGAAGCTCTCGATGATGTCGCGCAGCGTCAGAGTCTCGGGGCGTCCGCCGCGGATCGCGAGCATGTTGGCGGGGAAGCTCGATTGGGCCGGGGTATGGCGCCACAGCTGGTTGAGAACGACCTCGGGCGTGGCGTCGCGCTTCAAATCGATGACGATGCGCACGCCCTCGCGATTGGATTCGTCGCGGATGTCCGAGACGCCTTCGATGCGCTTGTCCTTGGCGGCCTCGGCGATCTTTTCGACCAGGCCGTTCTTGCCGACCTGGTACGGGATTTCCGTGAGCACGATCGAGCGGCGCTCTCCGCGGCCTTCCTCCACCTGGTGGCGCGAGCGCTGGAGAATCGAGCCTCGCCCGGTCGTGTAGGCGCTTTGGATTCCTGACTGGCCGAGGATCAGGCCGCCGGTCGGAAAGTCCGGGCCCTTCACATGTTCCATCAGCCCTTCGGAGGTGATCGCCGGATCGTCCATGTAGGCGCGGCACGCGGCGAGCACTTCGCCGAGATTGTGCGGCGGGATGTTGGTCGCCATTCCGACCGCGATTCCGCCGGCGCCGTTGACGAGCAGGTTGGGAAAGCGCGCCGGAAGCACCTGCGGCTCGCGCTCGGACGCGTCGTAATTGGGCTGGAAGTCGACCGTGTCCTTGTCGATGTCGCCCAGAAGGAAATTGGCGACCTTGGCCAGCCGCGCCTCGGTGTAACGCATCGCCGCCGGCGGATCGGGGTCCATCGAGCCGAAATTGCCCTGGCCGTCGATGAGCTCGACGCGCATCGACCAATCCTGGGTCATACGCGCGAGCGCGTCGTAGATCGCCTGGTCGCCGTGCGGGTGATATTTACCCATGACGTCGCCGACGATGCGGCTCGACTTGCGGTACGGCCGTCCCGCGACATAGCCCGCTTCCTGGCAGGCGAAGAGGATTCGGCGGTGGACCGGCTTCAGACCGTCGCGTACGTCGGGCAGCGCACGACTGACGATGACGCTCATCGCATAATCGAGGTAACTGGTCTTCATCTCCTCGACGATGGAGATGGGCGCGATGTCACGGTCGCCCGACGAAGGCGGCCCCGGAGGAGGGTTGCTGTTATCGTTGCGGTCGTCGACCGGCGGTTCGGTGGCCAAGGAAAAATCCTGTCGCTAGGGAGTGCACTCGAGGGATGCGTGCAGAACGCCGCCCCCCATGACCGAAGTAGTGCATTGAAGCTTCCTGCGCCACCCCGCGCGCACGCGCGCGCGAGAGAAAATTCCTGCTGCATCCGCTCATGATCTTTGAATTGTCGCGCAAAATCATAGAGTTCAAAGTCGGTTCAGGAGCGATCGGCGAAGGTCCTTGGACATCTTTTCAACACAGGTCTAAGTCGCCGCCTTATTTCGATCCGGGCAGCACCGCGGCCCGGCGCAGGGAGATCCGTTCGATGAAGCTCACGACCACCACCGCCGCGCTCGCCTTGCTCGCCGTTTCCGCGCCGGCCGTAGCCCAGTACGGGCCCACGCCGCCGCCGCTGCCTCGCGTCGAAACCGCAAACCAGCCGGCGCAGCAGCAGGAGCAGCAGCCGGCGAACCAGAAGGCGGGCGGCGTCAAGCCGTCGGCAAAGGCGCTGAAGGCCCTGATCGAGCTGCAGAAGGCGGTGGATGCGAATGACACGGCCAACATTCCGGCCAAGATCGCAGCGGCCCAGGCCGTGGCGAGCACCAAGGAAGACCGCTATCTCATCGGCCAGATGCAGCTGAAG
>Ga0207674_10008989_pt1 | contig 11479 bp, 25 predicted proteins | sample KBSCornC72_FD_184303 | JGI IMG/M metagenome (GOLD analysis project Ga0207674, IMG submission 184303) | Corn rhizosphere microbial communities from Kellogg Biological Station, Michigan, USA - KBS Corn C7-2 (SPAdes) (version 2) | ecosystem: Host-associated > Plants > Roots > Rhizosphere > Soil ... | reverse complement strand
GAAGTACAAGGACCCACGCCTCGACGTCCTCAGGGCTGGCCGTTCTGAGGCCGCGCACAAGGTTGCCGCGTTCGTCCCGGTGACATCCGAGTTGCTTGAGGATAAGGCGGCCATCACAGCGTACATCAACAAGCGTCTCCGAGAGTCAATCATCTTCAACGATAGGCGGTGACCAAACCTTAGTTAAAGTAGGACGTATGCTTTGGAGTTACGTTATTCATGGAAATCGCTACTAGTGAAAGGGGTGTGATGCTAGATTAGAGTGGGTGTGCCTTGGCTAGGCTAACCTAGCTGAGGAGGATGGTGCAGGGGGTCTGCACCGGTTTCTGCAGGGAGATTGATAGTGGACAAAGTCCAGACAGCAGATTACTCGGCGGCTGTCGAGGAATGGAAGAACGCCGCCGAACTGTACGGCACCGGATGGGACGAAGACGGTCCCGAGATTCCGGTCGACTACGACATTGACGTCGCGATGGAACCTTACCTCGTGGGTGGCGTGTACTCGCTGCCGGCCGAAGGGTTCGGCTCCCTCGCGATTGCTCATCCCGAATGCTCCGTGAGTGTCCGGGTGCAAAAGGTAAAGGCACACATGAACCGACTCATCACCGCGCTTGAGTTCTCGGCTGAGGACCAGGAGCGTGGCGGGGACCTCTACGACTTCGTCGAGGACTCCGTGCACCGGCTCCGCGAGTCTCACCACGGGGACCGCTGGCGGGCGTACGCCGAGGGCGACGCAGCCACGCGGCTTGAGGCACATCTCACCGGCATCCCGTCGACGCAACGTTGGCGCTTGGGTGTCGGTGTTACCGTCACTAAGGAGAATGGCTCGGAGCGAACCGACTACGAGTCCTACATCCGCACCACGATGTTCACCACCTGTCCGTTCGTGCTGTGGGAGACTGGCGGTAAGCAGTCTCACACGCAGCGCACGCACATCGAGATTCGACTGACCGCGCCGGACCGGGTCAACCCAGGCCCCATCATGCGCGAGCTGAACACACGGCTGGTCCCAGTGATGAGCGCCATGCGCATCCCCGACGAGGTCGTGCAGGTTCTCAAGTCATTCTCAGGGCCGTCGTTCACGGAGGACGCAGCTGTGCGCGTCATCAAGATTCTCCGTGGTATCACGGACCAGTTCACGGACACGGAAAAGGGCGACACGGTCGCACGCGTTCGGGTCGTTTCTGAGGACTCGCATCTCGCGCACGACGTTGTCACGAACATCGAGGCGGTGCTTGACTAATGCAGACATATATCGACACGGAACGAACCTTCGCTGAGGAGGAGCTGCAGGAGCGAGTTCGCATCCGCGACCGCTTCAAGACTCGCATCGACCGGCTGCCTGGACCGCCGCTCTTCAAAGAGCTGCTGCTCTGGTATTCGCTGACCTGGCCGATGCTGCTAATCCGCACACCGCTCGTCTACTTCTTGCACTATGGGCTGGGCCTGTCTCTGTGGCTAGCCATCATCGTGCAGTTCATGATTGAGCGGCCGGTGTTCTACCTCGTTGCGACGAGGCTGGTGCATCCTACGGCTAAAGGTGAGTGATGCTACTTCATGCTGCGAAGGAAGCGTGGCGGCGGAACGACCGTTGCATCGGTCGGCTGTTCGTAGACAGACTAGAGCTGCGTGATAAGCGCGACCTCTCTACGGCGACCGCCATCATTGACGACTGCGTGGAGCATATCAACGTAGCCTACAATGGAGGGAACGTACTGCCTCTCGTTACGGTATACCGACCCGGCTTCCGCATTCTGAACCACCTGTTGCTGGCGTATGCCGATGACCCGCTGCACGCTCCACTCACGGGGCTGCTCGCGTCACGTGGCTGGCACCCACGCAGACCGTTCCAACTCCTGCCCGTCGTGGTGCAGGATGCAGCGGGGGAGATATGGTACCACGACATACCGTGGGACCAGGCTCCCGAGGTAGATGTGCGAAGTGATAGGTTGCCGTCTTTACAGAAGCTCGGCGTGCGGTGGCCTGCACTTCCCATCCTGTCTGATGTAGAGCTGTGGGTGTCAGAGGACGAGGTCTATACAGCAGCCCCGTTCAACGGGTGGTATGTCGAAACTGAGATTGGTGCACGGGACCTCGTGGATGAAGGTCGCTACAACTTGCTTCCCGCTGTAGGCAAGGACCTCAAGCTGGATACAACGCGCGACCGCTCGTTGTGGAAGGATGAGGCTGTCGTGGTGTTGTGTCAGGCGGTGCTTGACTCGTTCCAAAGAGCGGGGGTTTCTATCGTGGACCACCACACGGCAGGGCGACAGTTCCGCGCGTTCGAGGAGAGTGAAGCGCGGGCGGGGCGAGAAGTTACTGGCGAGTGGGCCTGGCTTATCCCACCCGTATCACCCGCGACGTCTGCGGTGTGGGACCGACAGTACAAGAAGAACAAGGACGGACCTCCTGACTTCAGGTATCCCGAGAAGGTGTACTGGGGTAACGGTGGAGAAGCACAGTCGGTGATGACCTGTCCGGTGAAGATTGGAGGAGAGTTCGATGCTCAACGAGCGTGAGATTCAAGTAGTGCAGGACTCATGGGACAAGGTCATCCCTATCGCAGACACGGCGATGGACCTGTTCTACAATCGACTGTTTGAAGTAGCCCCGGCCACCCGTGGGATGTTCCCTGTTGACATGACCGACCAGAAGCGTCGGTTGGCCGAGACGCTGACGCTCGCGGTCAGCAACCTGGACGACCTCGACGCAGTGGTACCGATTCTCAAGGGTCTTGGGCAGCGCCACGCGCACTACGGCGCTCAGCCTGAGCACTACGTGGTTGTCGGTGAAGTGCTGCTGTGGACGTTGGAGCAGGGGCTAGGTGACGCGTTCACGGATGAGACTCGTGCGGCGTGGTCTAAGGTCTACGGTCTAGTCTCTGATACGATGCAGGAAGCTGCTCTGCAGGAAGTGGGCCGGCGTGGTTGACCTGAACGCTGAACCGCAGGAGGACACGTACGACTGGCGGGCGGTGGCTGACAAGCCACTGCCCCCAGGGCAGCATCTCGCAAAGAAGTTCCCGCACCTTGAGTACGCCAGCATCCCGAAGGATGTGGGCGACCCGTACGAGTGGACCGTCAACCTATATGGTGCGGTTAGCGACGCGGGACCGGCCACGCTCCGTACGCTGATTGAGGACTTCGAGATTGTGCAGGACTTCCGACAGGACTTCCACTGCATCACGGGTTGGTCCCTGTTCGACTTGCAATGGCAGGGCTTCCGGTGCAGTGACCTGATGGACTACGTAGACGTGCGGCCCGAGGCCGTTTCGGTGATGGTGCAGGGGCGGGACGAGTTCTCGACCTCGCTGAAGATTGAGGACTTCGCTGACGGACTGCTCGCTGTCGGCTACGGCGGCAAGCCGCTCAGTCCGAAGCATGGATTCCCGGTGCGCTTCATCGCACCGCCTCACCTGTACCAGTTCAAGTCGTGCAAGTGGGTCACGGGCATCGAGTTCATGACCGCGCACAAGATGGGGTTTTGGGAGATTCGCGCCTACTCCGACTCCGCACTCGTTGCGGAGAACGACCGGTACGCGAATCCCGAGACCGCGAAGCTGACGGCTGGTCAGATACGCCGACCGTTCGAGAAGAAATGAAAGACCTATTCGGACTGTTGGGTATCGCTGTTGGAATCCTGGCCTGGGGCTACGTGTACTGGTCGGTGTTGCAGGAGGAGAAGAATGATGAGTAGAGGGTTCAAGCATGCGATGCTGTTGTTCTCGGTGGTGCTCGCCACTGTGTCGGTCGTTCTTGCCGCCATCAACTTCGGTGAACGCGACTGGAACAACTTCACGCTGAACATCATCACGCTGGTTGTGAACGTTGGCTTGGTGTTCTTCTGGCGATACGAGCTGACGCATGAGTTCTGAGGTAAAGGTTGACACCCGCGGCATGGTAGTCCTCGCAGCCGAAGAACGTGACGGGGCCTACTACCCGCTCGTCCGTCTCAGCGACGACGAGATTGACCGCATCGCTCAGCGCATAGTCGAGAAGTTGATGGAGGAGGAGACGCATGGTCCCATTGATAGCGGTGGCAGGGAAGGGCCGTAACTGCCCTGATTGGTTGAAGGACCAGGCCCGCGCAGTCGGCGCGGTGCTCGCGTCGGTGCCGAACATCGGCTTGGTGACAGGCGGGCTCGGCGGTGTGATGGATGCCGCGGCTCAAGGCTACGCGGGCGGCGGCGGCGAACTCATCGTCGGGCTGTTGCCCGGTGAGGAGTACCGTGTCGAGGGTAACGTCTCGAAGTTCCTGACCATCGAGGTTGACACCGGTCAGCCGACGCAGGTCCGTAACTGGGTCCTCGCCAACACGTGCTCAGCGATGGTCGTCCTGTACGGCTCGCACGGGACGTGGCAGGAAACGGCGTTCGCGTTGGACCTGGGCAAGAAAGTCTGGGGCCTCGGTGAACGTCGTACTGGTTTCCCGCGGGCACACAAGGTTACATTCCCTGGCGTGGAATATGTAACCGACATCTACCAACTACTCTCGGAGGTGCAGGCGTGGGCAGCGTGAACGGTTCCAAGCCTGCGGGCATGGGTAGCTGGCGCAAGGACGACGAGCTGACGGACACGCAGATGGAGTTCGAGCCCGAGGACCCGTCGGATAACATCACGGTCAAGGACTTGCGTGACACGAACATGCCTGAGTACTTCACGCACTTCCACGCGCTGACCCGCTGCCGTCTCACTGTACGCAACGTGCCCGGCAAGCTCAACATCTTGCTGAGCGCGTACTTCTACTACAAGGGAAGCAGCGAGCGCAAGGATTACACCGCGGGGGTGAAGGATGCCCGCTCGGTGTTCCTCGACAGCGGTTGCTTCAGCGCCCTGACCGGTGTGATGCGCGGGAAGCTCAAGCCGCAGGCGGTGCACGACTGGGTGGCACGACAGGAGGACGTGGTCAAGGGTGCGTGGGACATGCACAATGCCGGCTCGCCTCCCGGTGTGGTCGGTGTACTCGACCTGCCTGTGTACGAAGACCTCCTCGCCTACTCTCAGCTCACGGTGGATGACGGTCAGCGTATCACCTTGGAGAACACGGTGAAGATGCAGGCGCTTGAGAAGCCTCCGGGTTGGAAGCCCGTCTACATGGTGCAGGGCAGCACCGCGGAATCGTACGGTCGGTTCACCGACCAGCTCGAAGAGTTGGGCGTCCTCAATGAAGTGCGCGAGGGCACCGCGATTCTCGGGGTCGGTGGAACACTGGCTCTACGACCGCCCGGTCTGTACACCATCTACGAGACGGTGCGCGGTAAGCTCGGCCCCGAGGGGCACATCCACGCACTCGGCGTGTCGCGGCGCAAGGCCGTCGCGTTCCTGGCGTCGCGGAAGTGGATTCAGAGTAGTGACTCGTCGAGTGCGGTCCGTGAGGTTGTGCTGAACAACCCGCCGTATCACATCTCCGGGCCTCGCCCGGAGTACGTGACCGCTGCGATGAGTGCTGCGAACTGTCTGCGGTATGACGTTCTGATAGGACGAGCTATCCGAGAAGCGGAGGAGAAAGAGACCATGATGCAGGACGAGTTGATGCCAGCATGAAACTACGAGTAGACGCACTGACACTCACCCGTGCGCTGGCTCCGGTCATGCGTTTCGCCAAGGGCGCACAGTCCGCCAGCGGTGTACTCATCCGCGCGGAGGAAGGCGTCGTGACGCTGGTGGGTACCGATGGTACGACATCGGTTCGGACGATTGTGCCCGACGCCCAGATTGAAGAGGAAGGCGTCGTGCTGGTCGCGGCCCGTCGCATGTATGACCTCGCGAAGGCGCTGCAGCCCGAGCAGATTCTTCTGTCTACGACCTCGGGTGCGCTCCGCGTGAAGGGAGGACAGTTTGCCGGCGTGCTCACGCTGATGCCGGTTGGTAACTTCCCCGCGCTGCGGGACGTGCTTGGCTTTGGCGTTACGTTCGACGCGGCGGACTTCCGACGTGCGGCTGAACAGGTACTGCCCGCCGTATCGCGGGATGAGACCCGTCCGCAGTTGCAGGCTGTGAAAGTGCAGGAGGGTGACGGCACGTTGGTCCTCGCGGCGCAGGACGGAGTGCGCGTCGCAGAGGCAACCCTCGCTACTGAAGGCAAGTTCGGTGTACGGCTGCTTCCGGCGTTGGTGGTACAGGAGGCTGCGCGTGCCGGCGTTACGGGTTTGTACGCGGAAGAGGGCACGACGAACGTCGCACTCGAAGGCCCCGGGTTCAAGATAACGACGTCAAGCCTCGACGTGGACTTCCCCGACTACGAGAAGTTCATGCCGTCCACCTACGCTCACGTGTTCGCCGCAGACCGAGAGAAGCTGATGGCCGCGGTCGGGCGGGTCAACCTCCTGTCGGATGACGTCACGGCCGTGAAGGTGGAGATTGACAACGGTAAACTCAAGGCGCTCCTCACGGTCCCCGGAGTTGGGGAGACCAGCGAGACAGTCGACCTCGAGGGTGAGGGTGCATTCACCGCAGCGTTCAAGCCTGAGCTGTTGTTCGATGGGTTGGAAGGATGCGCGGGCGAGTCGGTCATCATCAACGTGAATGAGCCTCTCCGTCCTGTGCTGTTCAACGACACGGATGGCTACCGGTATCTGTTGATGCCGGCGAGGGTGGCGAAGCCCGGTGAGTAGACCCAACAGTGAACTGCGTGGAGAGTACGGCGAGGGCACCGGTACACTTCCTAAAGGACTAGACGAGATTCAGCGTGAGTCCTGGCAGGTCAGCAAGGACCACGGCTTCCTCGACAACCCGCGGTCGGTCGGTGACCGCATCGCCTTGATGCACACAGAGTTGAGCGAGGCGTTCGAGGAGTACCGCTCCGGGCACGAGGTCGCTGAGGTCTACTACTCGGAGACTGGAAAGCCCGAGGGTGTTGGCCCCGAGCTGGCCGACGTCGTCATCCGCATCCTTGAGTTCTGTGAAACTGAGGGTCTGGACATGTACGAGCTGATTCAAGAGAAACAGGCGTACAACGAAGGGCGGCCTCACATGCACGGAGGGAAGCGACTATGAACGAGTACGACTTGGCATCGAGGATAGCGTTCGTGTTGGAGGACTGGCAGAAGGGCAAGAACCCCGACGTGACCTACAAGGTCATCGAGCGGCCTAGCAACATGAATAGAATGGGCACTCGTATCCTTGTGCAAGACCTATATCACGGTGGCACGTTCCGAGTGGAGGTTGAGCAGATATGAAGAAGGACCTTGAGAGCAAGATTGCGTTGCTCATCCTGATGTTCTGGCTCATGGGTTACAGTACGCTCGTTCTGGTCGGCCTGACTTTGAGGGCAGCACGATGACCGACTTCCTGCTAATCCTCTTTGGCGTCGAGCTTGTCATCGGCGTCGTCGCGTTCCTCGCCGGCGGGCCGTGGGGCATCGAAGACGTCGTGCACGTATTCATCGGTGCCAACGTTTGCGTCGCTGTACTTGCACTCGCCTGCTGGCTCATCTCGATGGGGATGAACTGATGAAGGACGCATGGAAGCTTAACTACCCGTCGGTGCGTCACATCCACGACGGTGACCGGTGCCTGACCTACGGAGACGCGTGTGCGGAGGACCTCAAGCGGCCCGTGGTTCCTTTCACTCAGATAGTCGTGGGGTGACGGTCGTGAAGGACGCACCGCGGCGACCGGGGCGGTATGCGAACCTGTACCGCGGCCAGACTCAGAAGCACGACGACACGCCTGCCGTGAAGAAGGTCTACACGACAGCGCGCCCGGACGGCATCCTCATCGCGCGTGACTCGCGCCCTGTTGGGTTTGGCCCGACCGCAGAAGAATGGGACCTGAACATATGACCTACAAACCGCAGTTTACCGTGGGCCCCAAGTCTCCGGGCGTGTGGAAGGAAGTGCGCCGGTTGGAGGCGATTGTCGAACTAGCTGAGACACTGGTCGAGGTGTATGAAGCCGACCAGGGTGAGGAGCGTAACTTCTGGACCGAGTTCCTAAAGCTACGTGACGCCATCGAGGAGAAGGCATGACACTGACGCTCTACCCGTATCAGGAAACCGGCGTGCGCTTCTTGCGTGTCGCTGAGTCAGCCCTCCTGGCCGACGAGATGGGCACGGGCAAGACAGCGCAGACCATCGCGACCCTTGAGGCGGATGACCTGTATCCGGCTCTTATCGTCAGTCCGAACACGGTGAAGTCTGTGTGGCTGGGTGAGTTCGCGAAGTGGGCATCGCATCGTCGCGTCCGGGTCGCCGGGTCGGGCACCGTCGCCGCGACGAAGGAAGCGGAGGCTGTCCGTGATGGGGAAGCTGACGTGCTGGTCGTGAACTGGGAGGCGCTGAAGGCGTTGTCCCGACTCGCTGGCTTCGGCAGCATCCACCTACATGGGTGCTCCGAGTGTGACCCCAACTCCACGCGCCGTCCCTCGCAGTGTGAGCGGCAGGACAAGCTGCTGAACCTCATCCCGTGGAAGGTGGTCGTCGCGGACGAGGTGCATCGCGCCAAGTCTCCCCAGGCGAAGCAGACCCGCGCCCTGTGGGCTGTGGGTGACGGGGTTGAGCGACGGTACGCGCTGACCGGGACACCTATCGCGAACAGTCCCGAGGACCTGTGGTCTGTGATGCGGTTCGTGTCGCCTCAGGAGTGGCCCGCGAAGTGGGCGTGGCTTGAGCGATACGCCAAGCTTCAATACAACCCGTTCTCGCAAGCACCTGACGTCGTGGGACTGCGTGAGGACCGGCGTGAGGAGCTGGACCGGTTCCTGTCGCCTCGATTCATACGGCGCATCAAGGCGCAGGTACTACCTGACCTTCCACCGAAGACGTATGAGCGACGGGACGTGTTCCTGACAGGGAAACAGAAGAAGGCGTACGACGCGCTGCGGGACACGTTCATCGCGCAGATTGATGGTGGGCTGATGACCGAGACGAACATCCTGACGCAGGCACTCCGGTTGCGGCAGCTGGCAGCGGCGTACGGAGAGTTGTACCTCGACCCGAAGGACATGACCCAGGAGATGACGTTCGATGATATCGGAACTGAGTTCGATAAGCTCGACGCCTTCATGCGGCTGTCCGAGCCATCCAGTAAGCTCGACGCGTTGGAGGAAGTGCTCGCAGAACTCGGTGACCAGCCTGTCGTGGTATTCGCGGACTCTCGTCAGCTCATCGACCTTGCCTTCACACGGTTCGTTGACAAGGTGCCTTGCGCTAAGATAACGGGCCCGGTCGCAACGAAGGAACGAGAGGTCGCGGTTAGGAACTTCCAGAACGGAGACGCGCGATTGATGTTTGCAACTGTCGGTGCAGGCGGGGAAGGTATCACGCTTACTGCGGCCAGCACAGCTGTCTTTCTACAGCGCCCGTGGTCGCAGGTGATGAACAAGCAGGCCGAGGACCGCCTGCACCGCATCGGACAGGAAGCGGAGAACGTGCTCTACATCGACCTCGTGACCGTTGACACGGTGGAGGAGCGCGTGTTCGAGGCTCTACAAACCAAGGGTGAGCGGCTCGAAGAGTTGGTGCGCGACAAGGAGAACCTACGGAGGTGGCTGAAGTGATGTTGCTCAAGGACTACGTTGAAGAGCTAGCCCAAGCCTTCCTCGAAGATGTGAAGCTGCAGACTCGAATCAACGGAGAGCTATCGGCGCGCATCGACGTGCTTGAGCGCGTAGTCAAGGCTCGCGGAGGAGGTCAAAAAGTGAACACGGTGTTGGTCAAACGTTACCTGCACGGCTCGGACGATGAACTGTCCGACCTGTGGCACCCAGACGACCCGCGACAGGAAACTTACGCGTACGCATTGTATGAGGTGCAGGTGGACCTTGAGGTGGACCTCGATACCGGTAAGTCTCGCATCATCGCCATTGACGGTATCGAGTTGTCAAAGCTGCAGGACTTCCGATGACACGGCGCACCACACAGTGGACCACTCCCTACACGTCCAAGGTCACACCACCCTACAACCGACGGAAGCTGACCATCGTGGGAGAGGCTCCTAACACGAGCGGCCTAGACAAGTACGACACACAATCAGGGAAGAGGCTGCGAGAGTGGGCCGGCATGGAGATGCCGTGGCACAACATCCACGGCGCGCTCCCTCCGAAGTGGAACGCGCGCGTTGCGCGGGCCCGTGTCGAGGATTGGGTCGCGATGCACCCGCTGGATGACGAACCGTTCATCCTCCTCGGTCGCAAGGTACAGGCTGCATTCGCTATCCCGAAGGACGCGTTGCCGTTCGAGTGGTACGCGAGTCCTGCCCACAGACACAGCATGATTGTCTTCCCGCACACGTCGCCGCGCAACAAGTTCTGGAACGACGAGGCGAACGTCGCAACTGCGACCCTCTTGCTGCAGAAGCTTCTCAACGGAGACCTGCCTCACTACGAGTACGGCAACAAGGAGGAGACAGCATGACCGGTCTTTGGATTGCAATGGTAATCGTCGGGGCCTTCTTGTACGGGTGGGCAGTTGGAACACCCGGGTCTCAGGTAGTCGCGTCTGGTTTGGGTGGGCTCCTGTTCGGGTTCGGCGGCATGCGTCTGTGGCTTGAGCGAGCATGAGACGCGGCCAGTACAAGTGCATCCCTGACTTCGAGCACGCGTACCCGTGCCGTCAGTTAGCATACGATGATGAGTGTGCCTGTGGCTGTGACATCGTAGGGACATGTCAGCAGTACGCTGCAGCAGGATGGGTGCCAGGTAAACCGTGGGGGCCGGGTCATCCGGGCAAGCCACGCAATGGAAAGAGGAGGAGTCGTGCGGGAACCTAGTAGACGAGAGTTCTTTGGCTTCGCGGCAGCGTTCGCGTTCCTCGTTGTAATCAACCTGTTGATTGCCCTTGATGGCGACAGCCCCTGGGCCTGGATGGCTGTGGGCTGGTCCGCGGCGTTCTACTTGACCAACCTGGTGAACGCGGTGAAGTCAAATGGGTAACACTCAGGCTAAGAGGTACAGGGTGAGAATCGAACTCAATCCGGGGTACGTGTACCGTCGGGTCGTTGAACGCGACGTCGTTGCTACGAGCGCGTACAAGGCACTCGCGCATGCGATGGTTTTGGGGGAGCGGTTTGAGCCAACGGCCATCGGTGAGGTCACAGTGGAAGAGGTGGAGGATGGACGCTAAGAAGTTGGGCAGAGCGGTGCTTGTAACTGCCGCGCTTACCTCTGCGTCGCTTGCACTGACATTCGGAATCTGGGGCCTAGTGCTCCTGGGCAACATAGGCGCCGTCATCTTAGGCGTGTTGATGTTCGTTCTAGGTGTGTGGGCCTTCTACGAAAGGTAAGGTGAGAATGCTGAGGTGCATCAAGGTTCTACTAACAGCGGCGCTCGTGTTGACGGCAGCATCACCAGCCCTAGCGTCCGAGACATGGAGACAAGAGCATTGCAGGATGAACAAGGCAACGAACGTCTGGACGCCGTTCGAGGTGAGACAGACGATTCGCTGCGCAGTTGAGAAGTGGGGAGTACCGGGCGGGGCCGCGAAGGCCATCGACGTCGCGCTGTGTGAGAGCGGGTACGACCTACAGGACGCAGGAGGAGAC
>Ga0207674_10008985_pt1 | contig 11484 bp, 19 predicted proteins | sample KBSCornC72_FD_184303 | JGI IMG/M metagenome (GOLD analysis project Ga0207674, IMG submission 184303) | Corn rhizosphere microbial communities from Kellogg Biological Station, Michigan, USA - KBS Corn C7-2 (SPAdes) (version 2) | ecosystem: Host-associated > Plants > Roots > Rhizosphere > Soil ... | reverse complement strand
TCACGCTCGAACGCACCACGACCTGCATGGCCGGCGATGGGCACTGCAATTTCTGCTACCACGTGAAACCGGCGTCGGGCTGAGCGCCGCCCGCAGAATTCGCCAAGTCAGGCCGAATTGCGGCCCGATCCGGCCAAACACAGCGCGAAACAATATTTATCGCCCTGTTCGTTCGTCCTGGCGTCACCACATGCCGGACGTTGGTTGAACGAACATTATTCAAGCAATGCCCTTTCTCAACGGCCGCAAGTTCTGATCGCGAGTTCAACGCGACGATGAAAGCGGGATCGCGACGGCGGTCCCGCTGCCGTTGCTGCGGCGCCTGACGGCGTCATTTCCCCTTTCACCGGAGACTTTTCATGACCACCGCCCACGCCCTGCCCTTACCCGAACTCGCGCAAAGAACCGCAGCGGCCACGCAGACCCTGCACGACGACATCCGCGCCCGCTGGAGCCGCTTCAGCGATTTCGATGTCGGCTGCCTTCGCGACGCCGACGACCTCGCCTCGCAGGTCGCCACCAAATACGGCCTCGACCCGGCCAAGGCACGGTCCGATGTCGATGCCGTGCTCAAGGGCCGGCAAATCTAGACGGGCGACCCCGGCGACGCAGGGTCGCCCGGGCCAGTCACCTGGCCATGGTGATCCGCACCAGGTCCGCCGTGTTGCGGGCGCCGAGCTTCTTCATGACGTTGGAGCGGTGCACCTCGACCGTACGCGGCGAGATATCGAGCTCCTTGCCGGCTTCCTTGTTGGTCTTGCCCTCGAGCACCGTGCGCAGCACGTCGGTCTCGCGCGCCGTCAGCTGCGAGAAGCCCCGGGCCGAAATCTGGGCCCGGCCGTCTCCCGTATGGATCCGCAGATCCCGGGCGATCTCCTCGCGGATGACATCGAGCAGGAATTCGCTGTCGAAGGGCTTCGGCACGACGCTGGCGACGCCGCGCTTCATGGCCTCCACGGCGGCGAGCACGTCGGGGTGGTCCTGCAGCAGAATGACCGGAATGTGCATCTGTCGCAGCAGCGCCTGCAGATCGTCCCAGTCGGCGGCGGTCAGGGCCGAGTTGCAGATGACGAGGTCGGGTCGCTTGTGTTCGAGCCGCCACTTCAAACCAACAAGATCGACGTCGAACGAGGTGGCGAACCCCTCGAGCCGCAATAGCAGGCTCAGTACTTCACAGGTCTTGATGTCCTGGTCAAAGATGTCGATTACGCGCTGGGCCTTAAGTGATGGAGAAAATACTATCGCTTCAGACATAATGGCCTCCTGGCAATAAGCGGAAGCTCTGTCCATCGAAAGCATAATTTGGAATCAGTGCTTCCGGGGAGGATCATCCCGCAAACATCCGAGCAGGGGAATACGTACGGGTTGCGTAGCAAATCATTAACCTGGGATTAAGACTTAGGCAGCCCGATCCCTCAGGAGACCTGCGTATCCATGACCCAAGCCGCCCGCTCGATCTTCGTATTTGGCAGCTATCTGGTGCTGCTCGGCGCGGGACTGATGCTGGTGCCGAACCTGGTGCTGGCGCCCTTCGGCTTTCAACCCGTCGGCGATGTCTGGCTGCGCGTCGCAGGGAGCCTGGTCGTGATCATTGGCTGGTTCTTCCTGGTGGCGGCGCGGCACGGGTCGACGACGTTCTTCCGCGCGACCTTGTTGGCGCGGCCGTTCCTGTTTCTGAGCCTGTGCGGCTACGTGCTGGCCGGTCTTGCGCCGGTCCAGCTGATCTTGTTCGGGGTGGTCGATCTGCTCGGGGCGCTCTGGACGTTCCTGGCGCTGCGCCGGGCGGGCTGACTAGCGGCGGGGCGAAGTCAACCACCACTCAACCGCTTGGCCCTGACCACCGCCTCGTCGAGCGCCTGCAGAAAACTCTGCCGATCCCGGGCGGTAAATCCGGCATTGAGCCCGCGGCTTTCGCCGGTTTCACGCAGATGCTGGTTGAGCTCACGCATGGCGAGCGCCATGCCGATCGATTGCGTCGTGAACGGCCGTCCGGTCGGACCCAGGACCACCGCGCCCCGATCGAGGGCGCGTCGCGCCAGTGGAATATCGGCTGTTACCACGATGTCGCCGACGGTTGCGTGTTCCACGATCCAATCGTCGGCGGCGTCGGCACCCTGTGGCACCACGATGTTGCGGATCATCGGATCGCGGGACGGTCGGAGGCCGAAATTGGCGACGTAGGTCACCACGAGGCCATGTCGGCCGGCGACGCGAACGACCTCGTCCTTGACCGGGCAGGCATCGGCATCGACGTAGATCTGCGGCGTGCTCATCGGTCGGTTCTAGCCAGCGACAGCGTCCTCCGGCTAGCCCTTGCGGGTCAGCGGATATCCAGCGGCGGCGTAGAGATTGCGGATCTCGGCGGCCCCATAGCGGACTTCCTCGGATTCGATCACCGCGCCGGGGATGTATTTGGGCGGCAGCTCTTCCATCGCGAAGCGAACGGCTTCACCCAGCGTCTCGAAGCGATGATACGCGACACCGCTATGCCGCGCTCCCGTCGCGGGAAACAGCTCGGCCGGCGCGCCATAGTCGATGTTGTCGTTCACGCCGCTAGCCGAAGATCAGACGCGCGGCGTAGAGCGCAAGTCCGGTGAAGACGGCCCCAACGAGAAAGGCCAATTTGCGCAAATGCGGCAGCGGGACTGCTGGCCGCGGGGCCGCAGGGTAATCTACCGGCATGTGTGGAGCTTTCTGTTGGCTGCGCGATTTGCGCTTGCAGCACTATGCGCCTCGCTCCGAGCCGCGGCAATGGCGGCTTTATGAGGTCGCCCGGCAATGTGCAGAATTCCCCCCGATCCGCTCAACTGCGTGCTAAGACGGGCTGCGGTAGGTCCCGCGTTCGAGTCCGGCTGTCCCGGTCGGACCTTCTGCGAATGGATTTCCGTGGCTGATTTCAAGAGTATCGCCGTCCCGCCCAATCCGTCCACTCGCCTGGGGCAGCGGCGGGCAGCGGCTCGCCTGACGGATGCCCAGCAGGTGGCCGAGATCCGGTCTGCCCCGATCGCACCGGAACGCCCGGCGCGTGCGGTACGCGGCGTGCCGGCGCATCGCTATGCGGTCGGCGAGCGCCTGCGGATGCGCAACGGCGGCAACATTCTCTCGCGGGCGGCCTCTGAATGCATGGTGATCAGCCTGCTGCCCTATGAGGGGCACGGCGCGCTGCTCTACCGGGTGCGCAGCGATACCGAGCAGTTCGAGCGCATCGTCAGCGAAGGCGATCTGACCCCTCCTGGCGATGAAGCTTGATCCTTGATCTTTTTCGCCGGAACGGGCATTTAAGCAGAATACGCTTCGCTACCGTCTCGCGCTGTGACGGCCCGGGGTTTCGCCGGTCCTTGATCTCCTGAGAAAGTTTCTGAACGTCGCCGGCTTGGCATGTTGCCACCGGAATTCGCCTTTCAAAGGATATCTCAATGACCGAAGGCGTCGTCAAATTCTTCAACTCCACCAAGGGCTACGGGTTCATCCAGCCGACCAACGGCGGCAAGGATGCGTTCGTGCACATCTCCGCCGTCGAGCGGGCCGGCCTGACCACCCTCAATGAGGGCCAGAAGGTCAGCTTCGACCTCGAGAGCGGCCGCGACGGCAAGCAGTCGGCGGTCAACCTCAAGGCGCTCTAAGCGCCGGCAAATCGCCGAGAAACTGAAGCGAAGGGCCCTGCGGGGCCCTTCTGCATTTTGGGTGGAAGAAAATGGATCGGGATGTCGATCCGCTGGTCCCCCGTTCGTCTAGAGGTCAAACTGACCTTGGAGGAACCAAATGACGACGTCTTCTTCCCGCTATGGCTGGGTCATCGTCGCGGCGGGCGCGGTGATCACCTGCGTGGCAATGGGCGCGATGTTCGCGCTACCCGTCTATCTGCAGCCGATGGCCGAGGAAACGGGCTGGAGCCACGCCGGCATCTCCTTCGCCATGACCATCGGCTTCATCGTCATGGGGATAGGCGGCTTCCTCTGGGGCACGCTGAGCGACAAGATCGGCCCGAGACCCGTGGTGCTCATGGCCGCGGCGCTGCTCGGGGTCGGGCTGTTCGTTGCCAGCCGCGCCACGGACCTCCTGGTGTTCCAGCTCGCCTATGGCGGCCTGGTCGGCGCCTCGGGCGGCGCCTTCTTCGCCCCGATCATCGCCGCCACCGTGGGCTGGTTCGACAAAAATCGCAGCCTGGCCGTGTCGCTGGTCTCGGTCGGGGGCGGCGTGGCGCCGATGGTCATGACGCCGCTCGCCAGCGTGCTCATCGGCGCCTATGGCTGGCGCATGGCGATGCTGTCGATCGCGATCGCAGCGGTCGCCATCATCATTCCCACGGCGCTGCTGATCCGCTCCGCACCTGCTTCCGCGCCGGCTGGCGGGACATCCCCGGCAGAGGCGGCAAAGCCCGCTTCGGTCAAGGCGGCGCTGCGTACGCCGCAGTTCATCGTTCTGGCGGCGACATTCTTCCTGTGCTGTGCCGCCCATTCAGGCCCGATCTTCCATACCGTCAGCTACGCCATGATCTGCGGCGCCTCGTCGCTGGCGGCTGCCAGCATCTACAGCGTCGAGGGTCTGTCGGGGTTGTTCGGCCGCCTGATCTTCGGCGTGCTCGCCGACAAGTTCGGGCCGCGGCGGGTGATCCTGGGCGGCCTGCTGCTGCAGGCGGCCGGCATCTACAGCTACATCTACGTGTCGCAGCTGCCGCACTTCTACCTGCTCGCCCTCGTCCTGGGCATGGCCTATGGCGGGGTGATGCCCCTCTATTCCGTGCTGGCCCGCGACTATTTCAGCCAGTCGATGATGGGCACCGTGCTCGGCGCGGCCACAATGGTCTCGAGCATCGGCATGGCTTTTGGCCCGGTCGGTGGCGGCTGGCTCTATGACACGTTCGGCACCTATCATTGGCTCTACATCGCCTCGGGCGCGGTCGGCCTCGGAGCCGCTCTGATGGCGCTCGCCTTCCCGCCGCCCAACAAGCAGCAGGTCACGCCGTCACTGCAGCCGGCCTGAGCCCAGAACGACGGGCGCGGGAGCCCTGCCCCCGCGCCGATCTGCCGTCATTTCGGCGGAAGCACGTTGTCCGGATACGCGCCTTGCATGTTACCCGCCGGCTCGTAGTTGCAGACGTAAAGGGCGCCGTCGCTGCACTGGGCGACGCCGCAGCCAACTTTCTTCGTTTCCTTCCAGACGACCTGGGTGAAATGCCCAGTGGCCTCGCTGTCGCCCGGATTGTTGAAGTCGTAGGCGCTGATCTCGTTGTACCAGTCGTTCACCGCGTCGGCCCCCGAGTATTCGCCCGTGCCCTGAGCGAGGTTCTCGCCATAATTGGTGTTCGAATGCTCGAACACGCAGCGATCGGCCCAGGCCTGCGCCGCCTTGGCGAGACTGGCGGACCAGCTCAGCGGCGGGACGCCGTGCTTGGCGCGCGCCGCATTGTGCGCATTGAGCATTGGCCCCTCGATGTCCGCCGCAAGGGCCGGTGCGGCAATCACGGCCGCGACGGCGGCGCATAGCGCCAGTTTCCACAACGTCATGAAATTCCCCCGTGTTCAGGCATTCTGCCCGCGCAAATGCGTAGCACGCACGTCGCGGCCCTACCATTGCGCGGCCCCTCGCTTTCGCCACGCTCGCGGCTAGACTGGCGATGGCGACCACAACAGGCGGAGCTTCCCCATGGGCCTTCTCGACATGTTCACCGGCAGCAAGGGACCGGCGGCCGGCGTCACAAAGCTCTCGGCCGCCGATCTGCGCGTCGCTCTGCTGGCGCTCAATCGCGAAACGGCACCGTGGATGGTCCGGGACGGCGCCCCGGAGGGGTGCGACCTCGTCGCGGAATGGAAGATCGTCGACGCCCGCTGGTACGAGATCTTCGCCAAGGCCTCGCTGAGCAAGGTCTTCAAGATCCTGATGAAGCTCGATGACGCCAAGGGCGAAGTCCGGGCCGTCGACCACGAGTTCAAGGTGGAGTGGCGTGCGGGCGTGCCTACCCTCTCCGCGTCAGTGGAGGCGTTCCGCGGACAAAAGACCGAGATCAGCTTCGGCACAGCCTACGGCTTTACCGAGACACTCGCGCCCGGCCAGATCTACAACTACCGGTTCAACACCAAGGAGATGAAAGAGCCGCTCCAGAACGCGGTTACACAAGGCGGCTGGCGCTGGCAGGGTGTTGCGTTTGGAAAACTCTAAGACCCTGACAGCTCTGGCAAAATGCCTCGCCTTCCGTTCGTCGCGCTGCAGCGTTACGTTGCCGATCCAAAAGAGAGGAGACATCGATGACCACGAGCCGGCTCAATCCCTATCTTAGCTTCAAGGATAATGCCCGCCAGGCGATGGAATTCTACAAGACCGTCTTCGGCGGCGAGCTCACCCTCAGCACTTTCGGCGACGGCGGCATGGCGCACACCCCTGCCGACAACGCCAAGATCATGCATGGCCAACTGGTCGGCGCGAACGGCTATTGGTTGATGGGTTCCGACACTCCGTCCGACATGGAAATGCGGCCCAACGGCGCTGTCTCGCTCTCGGGCGACGACGAGGCATCGCTCAAGGGCTACTGGGACAAGCTCAGCGCCGGAGCAACGATTGCGATGCCGCTCGAGAAAGCGCCCTGGGGTGACAGCTTCGGGATGCTCACCGACAAGTTCGGCGTGTCGTGGATGGTCAATATCGCCGGCTCTCCGCAGCAATAGGCCAGCGCAGCGGTGTGCAACGACTACGAACAGCACGTCGCCCACGCGCAATATCTGGAGGCGGTGCGAGCGTCCGACCTGAGTCCGCCCGCCTCCGAAACAGCGGCAGCCCTGCCTCAGGCTGACGACATCCGGATCGGTGATCTGGGGCCGGTGTTGCGCGCGGCGGGCAATGGTGTCGAGCTGGTGCTGATGAAGTTCGGCTGGCCGCCGCCGCGCCCAAAAGCGGGGCCGGTTTTCAACTTCAAGTCCGACAAGCGCCATTTTGCCGACAGCCGGCGCTGCCTCATCATCCTGTCGGGCTTTTTCGAGTTCACCGGCACCAAGTACCCCAAGACCAAGCATCGCTTCAGCCTAGCCGACTCGCCGGTGATGGCTATTGCCGGGCTGTGGAGCGAAAACGACGCGGGCGAACTGAGTTTCACCATGCTGACGACCGAACCGGGCCCGGACATCGCCCCTTATCACGACCGGCAGGTCTGCGTGCTTCCGCCGGAAGACTGGGGCGCCTGGCTGTTCCTGACCCGGCCTGAGGAGGAGTTGCTGAAGCCGCTGCCCGCCGGGTCGCTACGGGTCGAGACGGTACGGCCGGGGTCCGACTAGTGCCGTATGTCTTCCTCGATTTCGAAGCGTCCTCGTTGAGCAAGGAGAGCTATCCCATCGAGGTTGGCTGGGTCCACGAGGACGGCACCGGCGAAAGCCACCTCATCCGGCCTGCCCCGGGCTGGACGGAATGGGACGACCGCGCCGAGGTCATCCATCACATCTCACGCCAACTCCTCGAGACCGAGGGCGAGCCCCACACGGCGGTGTGTGCGCGATTGCTCGCGCTGTTCGAAACGGCCATCGTTCTGGCGAGCGCACCATCCTGGGACGGCCACTGGCTCAGCATGCTGCTGCGCGCATCGGGTCTGCCACGACACCTGCATCGGCTTCAGGATACTGAGATCGCTTTCCAGGCCGCCGCGCTGATGCGAACCAAAGACGCAGCAGAGGCGGCAAACCTTGTTGCCGCCGCCCGGGCGAGGATCGAGGCCTTGCCCGTGGGTCATCGCGCTGAAGCCGATGCCCGCCGTGAATGGGCGATCTGGCGGGCCATCGTCGAGGGCGACTGATGGCGACGATCTCCGCCGGCATCCTGCTCTATCGCGACGGCGCTCGAGGAGTTGAGGTCTTCCTGGTTCATCCGGGCGGACCATTCTGGGCCAGGAAGGACGAAGCCGCGTGGTCGATCCCCAAGGGTGTCGCCGAACCGGGCGAGGACCTCGAAGCCGCGGCGCGCCGGGAGTTCGCCGAGGAAGTGGGCACGGTGCCTTCAGGCAAGCTCACACCGCTCGGCAGCTTCAAACAGTCGGGCAGCAAGACCATCGCAGCCTTCGCGCTCAAGGGCGGGTTCGACCCGGCGCAACTCAGATCGAACAGCGTCGAGGTCGAATGGCCGCCTCGGTCCGGCCGGAAACTCACAATTCCGGAGGTCGATCGGGCAGCCTGGTTCGACCTTGAGACCGCGGCATCGAAGCTGCATCTGGGGCAGCGGCCCATTCTGGCGGCATTCCGCGCGGCGAGGCGGGAGGAATGAGCGGCCGGCCCGAGTCGGGGTCCATTGCCTTGGGAAAGAACCGGGAGACCGTCGCAGAAGGCCCAATCGCCTTGGGAAACTGCCCCCGACTAGCGCGGGAACCTTCATTGCGCCTATCCATTGCTGCAATGGGCCAAATGAGGGATTCCTGATGCGACATCTGCACCTTGCGGCAGTGCTTGTACCTGTGCTGATGCTGACCGCCTGCGGTGGCGGCTCCAATCCGCCGCCTGCCCAGCCCTCGGCGTCGCAGCAGCCCGCCACACCGGCCCCGGCCAATCCCCCGCCAGGCAAGCCTGCAAGCGACAAGGACCTGCAGCCGCTCATCGGCACCTGGGGCCTCGATCCAGCCAATTGCGGCGATCAGGTGCTCAAGATCAGCAAGAAGCGCTTCGAAGGCCCGGGCAGCGGGTGTGACATCACGGCGTTCACCGACAATGGCGACGGCACCTATACGGCGGCCATGACCTGCAAGGCCAACGGCGCGTCGTCGCAGGAACGCATCCAGATGCGCCCGATCTTCGCGCCGACCGGGGAAGGCGTCGATCTGGTCTACCTCGACCGCAAGAACCTGGCTTCCCAGGTGCTCCGCTGCGAGGCGCCAAAGAAATAATCAGCGACGGCGAAAGCGGCGACGCGTCGTCGCCAGCCAGCGCTGCAACCGCACAATGGCGTTGCCGACCGGTCGCCTCAGACCGGGCACGTCGACGGCAAGAACCAGCAGGCCCAGCGGCAGCATCCATAGCCCGAGGATCGGCAGGAAGCTGAAGACGCCACCCAGGATCAGCAGCAGTCCCAATGGGATGCGGACAATGTGCATATGCGGCTTCCGCACCCAGCGCAAAAACCCGGCCGTTGCCGGCACCTGACGGCCAATCCGCTCGAACTGGCGCTCCAGCCGCGCATCGGCAGTGCTCATTGTCACCTCATAGCTCATGATTGCGATATGGGTCGTCGCGCGCCAGGTGCAAGCCTGGGAACCTCGGCTGTGAGAAGGCGTTGCTCTCCAAACCCTTGGGAGCACGTCGATGGCTTGGCTCGAACGTCTTGACGACCGCAATGTCCGCCGGCTGAGCCGAGGCTTGCGTCAGAATGCCTATGCAGCTGGACATCTTGCGCAGGAGCATCTGCAGGATTTCGCGCGCGAGGCTGGAACGCTTGCCAACCGGACCATGCAGCAGGTCTCCGACTACGGCCGTCACGAGGGTGCCGATCTGGTCCGCGAGCGCGCGCATCGCTATGCCGACGTCGCGCAGGATCGTGCCCACGAGCTTGGCGACCGGGCGCGGCGCTATGCGCACGTCGCGGGCGATGTCGCCGGCCAGCTGGCGGACTATGGCCGGCGTGAAACGGAAATGCTTGCCGGCGTTGCGAGTGCGCAAGCCAGGCGCGTCGGCCGCGCGGTGAAGGCGGACCCGGTCCCCGTCATCGTCGGCGCCATCGGCATTGCGCTCGTCGCCAATCTGCTGTTTGGCCGTCGGCGTTAACCTCTCGCACACCTCGTCTTAACCCGCCTTTGTCACTCTGGGATGGTTACCGATCCCGGAGCAGGTCTTGTTTCGCGTACTGCCCGCTTTCGCCACGCTCGCGGCGACGTCGCTGCTTGGAGGCTGTGCCCTCAATCCGTTTGGCGCCTTCATGTCCTCGAGCGAGTGCATGACGCGCGTGATGTATTTCGAATCCAACCGCTCGTCGGCCGAAGGCATGCTGGCGGTCGGCACCGTGGTGATGAACCGCGTCAGCGACCCGAAATTCCCGCACTCCGTCTGCGGCGTGGTGGGGCAGCGCAACCAGTTCGCCGACGGTGCTTTGTGGAAGCCGATGCGCGAGGGCCGCAGCCTGGCGCTGGCCCGCGCCATGGCCGACAAGGTGCTTGGCGGTTACCGCCATCCCGGCGTCGGCGAGGCGAAGTACTTCCACACCGAGGGCTACACCTTCCCGTACAACAACATGCACTACACCTGGGTCGCAGGTGGAAATGCGTTCTACGAGAAGTACTAGCGCGCCCCGAAGCCTGCCGACCCGCGTTTGACCGTTGACTTTGCGTCCGGCGGGGCCAACCTCTGGTGGGCACTCCGGAGGCTGCAATGGCCGATACCCCCGACGACAGCAAGCTGACGCAGACCAAGTCCAAGTGGGCGCAGCTGGGCAAGTTCCTGACCGGCATGACGTCACGCCCGGAAGACAGCCGGCTGCCACCGGGCCAGCACCTCGTCAAGAACTGGCCAGTCCTCGACCTCGGCCAGACACCCAATATCGCCAAGGAAAACTGGCGGCTCGACATCACCGGGGCGGTTGAGCATCCGACCAGCTGGACCTGGCACGACCTGATGTCGGCGCCGCAGAGCCATAAGCTCAGCGACATCCATTGCGTCACGTCGTGGTCGCGCTACGACAACAACTGGGACGGCGTGACCACCCATGACCTGATGGACGCGGTGCAGCCGAAGCCGGAGGTTACGCACGTGCTGCTGACCAGCAATGACGGCTACACCACCAACATGGCGCTCGAGGATTTCGCCTCGCCTGAGGCGCTGCTGGTCCACAGCTGGGAGGGGCAGCCGCTGCCGCTCGACCATGGCGGGCCGGTGCGGCTGGTGGTGCCGCACCTGTATTTCTGGAAGAGCGCCAAGTGGATCCGCAAGATCGAGTTCGCGACGCGCGACCACCCCGGCTTCTGGGAAGTCCGCGGCTATCACAACCATGCCGATCCCTGGCTCGAGGAGCGCTACTCTTGAGGCCGGGGACCCACCGCTCGATCAGCCGGTGAAGTCGCGCTTGCCGACGGGTACGCCCGCATGGCGCAGGATGTCGTACGCCGTCGTGACGTGGAAGTAGAAGTTCGGCAGGGCATTCTCGAGTAGATATTTCTGCGCCGGCCACTGCACGTCTTCGCCGCGGATCTTGAGCGGGATCAGCTTGTCGTCGGCGCCATCGAGCTGCGCCTGGTTGATCGACTTGGCATAGTCCAGCCCGGTCTGAAGCCGTGCCTTGACCTCCGCCCAGGTCTTCTCGGTATCCGGCCAGCTCGGCGCCGTCGCCCCGGTCACCCGCGCCAGAAACAGCTTCGCCCGGTCGGTCGCCGACTGAATCTGGAACGACAGGGGGTGCATGTCCGGGGAAAGGCGCATGCCGACGAAATTGTCCGGATTGAACTTTCGCTCCTGGGCGTTGGCCTCGGCCTTGGCCATGACGCCCTGCAGGTTGGTGAGCATGCGAATGAAGGTGCCCGCTGACGCGGTC
>Ga0207674_10008983_pt1 | contig 11484 bp, 14 predicted proteins | sample KBSCornC72_FD_184303 | JGI IMG/M metagenome (GOLD analysis project Ga0207674, IMG submission 184303) | Corn rhizosphere microbial communities from Kellogg Biological Station, Michigan, USA - KBS Corn C7-2 (SPAdes) (version 2) | ecosystem: Host-associated > Plants > Roots > Rhizosphere > Soil ... | reverse complement strand
CCGTCACCTATGACCACGCCACCGAAGATGGCGCCGACGTCTATCTGGTGCGCTTCGCCCATGGCCAGGCGGAATGGACCATCGGCCCGCTCAGCGCCGACGGCAAAGTGCAGACGCGCCAGTTTCGCTTGATATAGCGCCCTGCCGTCGGTCATGCGGATGCGGCACATCGTTTTCGCAATGTTGCTGTCGATCCCCATTCCAGCGCATGCGCAAACGCGGCCCGGTCTACCGGCGGATTGCGAGCCGGCGCGCGTGGCGGAACTGCCCATGCGTTTGAAGTCCGGTCACGTCACCATACCAGCCTGGGTGAACGGCAAAGACGTGACCATGGGCATCGATACCGGCGGGCCTTATTCCAGCCTCACCCTAGCGGCCGCGCATCGCATCGGAAATGTCGGACACCGGGACGATCTCAGGATCGGCGATCTTCAGTTGAACAGAGTCTATATGGGCTGGATGGAGTCCTTTCCCGGCGTCGATGGCCTGATCGCGCCGGATGTCCTCGGCAAATATGACCTGGAGATCGATTACGGCGGCGGCATAGTTCGCCTCTTCAGGCCTCATCCCTGTGCCGGTCGTGCGGTGACCTGGACTGGCGCCTATGCCGTCCTTCCGTTCACGCTCACCGATGATGGGCATGTGCGCGTGCCCGTTACGCTCGACGGCCAGACCGTCAACGCCGTCCTCGATACGGGATCGCCCATCTCGGTGCTCAGCATGCAGGATGCGGGTAGGCTGTTCGACCTGAGCCCACATAGCGCCCATGTCGCAAAGGCGAGAACAGTGTCGGGGCTTTGGAGCAACCGGTCCCTGGCACCCTATACGTTTGGCCTATGGAACATTCCGTCCAAGACGGTCAGCGCCTATTCCTATCCTTTCGATGCATTAATCATCGGCGGAATGACGCTCGCCAGCCCGCCGATAGAATTGACGGAAGGCCGGAATTTCCTGGGGCATGATTTCGCCACCCTGTTGCTCGGCAATGACGTGCTGTCGCGCTTTCATTTCACCATCGCCTATCGCGAACGGAAGATCTACATCGCCGACGCCGGGGTTCGTTGATCCACCGATTGCACTGAACCGGGCTGCCATTGGTCGAAGCGTGCTTGCGGTTCGTCGGCGGGAACGCCGGTTGGTGGAAAGCCGGGCGGCGCCGGTCGAAGGCGCGGCGACTTCGATTCTCACGGCGCCTATGTTGGGTCCGTCAAACAGACACACAACGCTGCCACTCTGACGATACCCCATTCGTGCCTCTGTTCGTGAAGGAGACCCCCATGTTCCTCCGTCATCATAGTTTCAAGATTCTCGCTTCCGCCGCTTTGCTGCTGGCCGCCAGCGCCGGTTTTGCGTCGGCGCAGACCCGCAGCATCGGCATCGATGCCAGCGACCTGGACCTGGCCAGCGATGCCGGGCGCGCCGTGCTGCAGCAGCGCATCGGCCATGCGGTCGACAATATCTGCGGCTCGCCTTATGCGCGCTCGACCTGGGAACAGGTGAATTATGCCGCCTGCAGCAAGGCGGCCCGCGCCGATGTGCAAACGAAAATCGATGCCATGGTCGCGGCGGCCGAGAATGCCCGCAAGATGGCGGGCACGCGCGGCACCGTGCCCTCGATGTAGGTCGGCTTCAGGCTTTGCCCCGCGCCGCCATGGCGCGGGCATTGCTGAGATAGGTGCGGCCCACCCTGAGCCAGCGGCCGTCGCGCAGCTGCGCTTCCCAGGTGCCCGCGCCATTGTGGCGAAAGCCGGAAATGCGGTCGCGGCGCACCAGGGTGGAGCGGTGCAGGCGCACGAACAGCGCCGGATCGAGCTGGCGCTCCAGCTCGGTGATGGTCTCGTGCAGCAGGAACGAGCGCGGCCCCACATGCAGGCGCATGTAATCGCGCTCCGCTTCCACCAGATCGATATCGCCCACCGCGATGCGCACAATGCCGCTGCGATGAGGCACCCAGAATTCGCGGGTCCAGGGTGAGGGCGGGGCGATGGGTGCGGCCTCGCCGATCCGGTCCCGGATGCGGGTCACGGCCCGCTCCAGCCGCTCGGCCTCCACGGGCTTGAGCAGATAGTCCACCGCCGCGACATCGAAAGCGGCCACGGCGAACTGGTCGAACGCGGTGACGAAGATCAGGGCGGGGCGCTGGGACCGCCCGGCCAGCACCTGGGCCACGGCCATGCCGTCCATTCCCGGCATCTGGATGTCCAGGAGCAAAAGGTCCGGCGACAGGCTCTCGATCAGCCGCAGTGCGCCGGCGCCGTCGGCGGCGGTGCCCACCAATGTCAGGCCGGGGATGCGGGCGCACAGAATCTGCAGCCGCTCCACCGCCAGGGGCTCGTCATCGACGATCAATGTGCGCAGCGTCTCAGGCATCGCGCATCAGGGGCATGGTGAGATCGACGCGGAAGCCGCCGCCGTCGCGCTGGCCATGGCGCGAATGGGCGGCACCGTCGAAGCGGGCGGCCAGGCGGCCTTCCACATTGCTCAATCCCACCCCGCCGCCATGCTGGATAAAGCCGCCGCCATCCGCATCGTCTTCCACGCTCAGATGCACCGAATCCTTGATCGCCCGCGCCCGGATGGTGATGGTGACGGGGCGCGAGGAATGCGCCACGCCATGCTTGATGGCGTTCTCGATCAAGGGCTGCAGGATCAGGCCGGGCACGCGCACATCCTCCAGCTCCTCGGGCACGTCGATCACCACGGACAGGCGCTCGGGAAAGCGGATGCGCTCGATCTCCAGGTAAAGGCGCTGCATGTCGATCTCGTCGGACAGCGCCACATCGGCGGCGGGATCGCTGGTCAGGCTGGTGCGGAAGAAGGTGGCGAGGTTGGTGATCATGCGCTCGGCCTCCTCGGTGCGGTGGCGCAGCACCAGGGCCGACAGCGAGTTGAGCGTGTTGAAGAGGAAATGGGGGTTGATCTGATAGCGCAGCGCCCGCAGCTGCGCGGCCTGGGCCTGGGCCCTATAGGCGGCGGCGCTGCGCTCGGCATGGCCCACCTTTGCGGCATAGGACAGCGCCACATACAGCACGCCCCAGGCGGCGATGAAGAAATACCAGCTGACGGCGGAATCGGTGAGCACTTCCCAGATGCTCTCATGCTTGGCCTGCATGGTCGCCATCTCGTGCATCATCGAGCCGGCCGGCGCGATCAGGTAGAAGGCGGCGAAATTGACGAAGGCATAGGCGAGGGAGGCCGGGATCGAGACCAGGAAGGCGGCGATGAGAAGCGACCGCATCGAGCGGCCCTCCAGGCTGCGCAGCACCGCATACATGATGAGCGACAGGACGATGCCCGCCAGCACCACGCCGGTGCGCCGGCCCATCATCTCGAACTGATTGTCCTGGCCGGTGATGGCCATGCGCACGGTGTTGAGGACGAAATAGAACAGCCAGAAGCCGACCAGCGACCACAGCGCCACACGCCGGTCGACATGGGGTGTCGCCGGGATGGCGGCCATCTTCAATGCCGTGCCGGTCATGGCTGAAAATAGCGCATCGGAAGCGGTGGCGGGTCAAGAGCGTCCCACGCCCGTCGAAGGCGCACGGCGTTTGGTCGAAGGGCGGCGGAACTTCTTGCCACGATTTGGCCCGGCGGGCGGGCGGATCGCGCCCGACCAGGCCGCCCGCAAAAGCCGGCGGAAGCTGGGGCATTCCAGATGATCGCGCGCGGGGCAGGCGGCGGCATGGCGAAGCCCGTCGCGCAGCGCACCCAATTCGCGGATGGTGCGATCCAGCTCGTCCGCCCTGGCGGCGAGTTTGCGCCGATCGATGCGGGGGCGGCCATCGGGCGCGAACATGGCCGCGATTTCCTGGAGGCTGAAACCGGCGGCGCGGCCCAGTTGGATCAGCTTCAGCCGTTCCAGCACGCCCGGATCGAACAGCCGGCGCAAGCCATGCCGGCCGATGGGCGCGATCAGGCCCTGTTCCTCATAAAAGCGCAGGGCCGAAGCGGCCATTCCGGAGGCGCGCGCCACCTCTGCGATATCCAGATCCTTCATCGCTTGACCTCAAGTGAACTTGAAGTGGCAGGTTACGTCATTCGCGAAGATCGGAAAAGGAGACGGGCGATGGATGCGCGCATATGGAATGGCGGGGCGGGGCATGCCTGGGTCGCGGCGCAAACGGCGCTGGACCAGATGTATGCGCCTTTTGACGATCTTCTGGCGGACGGCGCGGCGGGCCGGGTCCTGGATGTGGGCTGCGGCACGGGCAGCACCATGCTGGCCCTGGCGGAGCGGGGCGCCGATGTCGCGGGCATCGATCCTTCGGCGCCGATGCTGGACGCGGCGCGGACGCGGATGGCGCGGGCGGGCAGGACGGCGCAACTTATTCAGGCGGATGCGGAGGCCCATGCCTTTGCGCCGGGCGGGTTCGATGCGGTGGTGTCGCGCTTCGGGGTGATGTTCTTCACCGATCCCCTTGCCGCCTTCGCCAATCTGCACCGGGCCACGCGGCCGGGCGCGCGCTTGCGGTTCGCGGCCTGGCGTGGCTGGACGGAAAATCCTTTCCAGATCGCAGCGGAAGAGGCGGCGCGCCCGCTCCTGCCGGGGCTTGCCCCGCGCAAGCCTGAGGAGCCGGGCCAGTTCGCGTTTGCCGACCGCGACCGGATCTTTTCCATCCTGAAAGACAGCGGTTGGGCCGCCATCGAGATCGCGCCGGTCGATGTCGTCTGCCGTTTCGCCAAAACGGAGTTGGACCTTTATCTGGCGGTGATGGGACCGGTAGGGCGGGTGTTGCAACAGGCCGAGGACGAGACGCGGGCGCGGGTGATGGCGCGGATGCGTCCGGCGTTCGATGCGTTTATCGAGGGCGAAGATGTTCGTTTCACCGCCGCCTGCTGGATGGTGAATGCCTGTGCGCCATCGGTCTTCGTGAAGGAGGCAGCCGATGCGTGAATGGATTCTGGACGCCATCGCAATCGGCATGGGCGCCACGGCCTTCATGGATCTGGCCGCGCTGGCGCGCAAGCATCTGTTCGGCACGTCCTTGGCGGATTATGCGCTGGTGGGCCGCTGGATCGCCTCCATGCCGCGCGGGCGTTTCGTCCATCGGCCGATTGCGGTGTCGCCGGCCGTGCGCGGCGAAGCCGTCATCGGCTGGAGCGTGCACTACCTCACCGGCATTGTTTTCGCCGGCGTGCTGCTGGCGGTTGCGGGCGAAGGATGGGCGCGGCATCCCACCATCCTGCCCGCGCTGGCGGTGGGGATTGGCAGTGTGGCGGCGCCGTTTCTTCTGATGCAGCCGGGCATGGGTCTCGGCATTGCCGCCCACCGGACGCCGAATCCGGCTGCCGCGCGAGGGCGCAGTTTGATCACCCATGCCTTGTTCGGCATGGGCCTTTACGGCGGCGGGCTGGCGGCGAGTTTCTGGCGCTAATTGCGGGCGCCGCGCTTGGGCTTCTTCACGGCGCGCAGCTTGCCGCTGAAGCCGCCGCCGCAATAGAAGCGGTCGCCGCCCGCTTCCAGGCCCGATACGCCAGTGCCGGGCGGCATTTCCAGGCGCTCCAGCACTTCGCCGGTTTCGGCATCGACATGGCGGATTTCGCTTTCGTCGCCTTCCCAGGTGGCGTGCCACAATTCACCGTCGGTCCAGGTGACGCCGGTGACGAAGCGGTTGGATTCGATGGTGCGCAGGATTTTTCCGGTGTCGGGATCGATCTGGTGAATCTTGCGGGCGCGATGCTGGCCCACCCACAACGTGCCTTCGGCCCAGGTGAGGCCGGCGCCGCTGCCGCCCGGAGTGGGAATGCTGGAGATGACCTTGCCGGTCTTGGGATCGATCTTGTGAATATGGGCTTCGGCGATCTGGAACAGATGCCGGCCGTCGAAGGCGGTGCCGGCATGGGCGGCGGCGGGAATGGCGCGCAGGGTCTTGCCGCTTTTGGGATCCAGCGCATTGATCTTGTCGCCCGAGGCGAACCACACCTGCTGGCCGTCATAGGTGACGCCATGCACGCCTTCGATGCCGGGGAAGGGGCCATATTCTTCGGTGATTTCGGCGGGCGATTTTTTCATGGCTCCATCCTAGTCCCCCAGGCGTGAGACGGGGAGTAACAAGTTCGTCGGGAATCCGGGGAGCGGCGGGGTCATCCAGCGGCGGGCCCGGCCTTTGCCAAAAGTCTGGACTTTGTCCGCCGCCGCCAGGGCATCCAGCGAACGCTGCACCGTGCGCTGGCTGGCACCCAAGGCCAGTGCCAAAGCCGAACTGGACCAGGCTTCGCCATCGGACAGAAAAGCCAGCACGGCGCCATGGGCTTCATCGGCGGGCGGGGCCAGCACCACGATCTGCGCCGCGCCGCGCGGCGTGAGCGCGAAGCCGTCATCCGTGGCGCGGATATCGGCGATGGGCGCCAGCTTGGCGCGCAGCCGCCCGATCTCCACGCGCAAGCGGGCGCGGTGCGAGTCATCGGCATGGCGGGCATGGAAGGCGCGCGCCAGCAAGGTGCCGCGCGGCGCATCGCCCGGCCAGGCTTCGGCCAAGGCGCGGGCCAGGGCGAACAGCACGGGCCGCCGCGCGAGGGACACGATCCTGGAGCCGCGGCGCACGGCGTTGCGGCAGGCATCGACCACCAAGGTCTTGGAAGACAGCAAGGCTTCGACGTCTTCCAGCAGCAACAGCCGCGTCTTGCCTTCCGCGATCTTGCGGGCGGCGGGAGTCTTGAGGGCGCGGGCCATGATGTCGACTTCGGCCATCAGCGCGGGGATGCGGGCCTGCGTCGCGGCGCGGCGGGCATTGGCGAGCGCGGTGTGCGCGGCGCTCGTATGAAGACGGCGCATCGCGATGCCCGCCGCCACCATCTCGAACGCGGCGCGCGAGGCGGGCGACAGATGGGCGGGATCGATCCCCGCCAGCCTGCGCGTCGCGTCGTCCAGCCGCCCGATCAGAAGCGAATGGCGCGCCGCCAGATAACGGGCATGGGCCGCGTTGGCCTTGTCGTCATGACGTTCCAGGATTCCCCGCGCGGCATCCAGGGCCCGGGCAGGCCAGGCCAGGTCGCGCGAGACCAGCGCGATCTCCGCTTCGGCCACGATGCAGCGGGCCCGGGCCATGGGTTCCTTTGTCCCGAAGCCGCGCGCCGCCCGCTTAAGCAGGGATTTGGCCCGCGCGAAATCGCCCAGCTGGGCCATCGCGATGCCGCGCAGCGCCAGGGCGGACGGCTCGTTCCGAAGCGCGATCCGGTTCAGCGCGCCCAGCGGGTCGCCGGCCGCCAGGGCCCGGGCCGCCGCATTGATCAGCGAATCCATGCGATCTCATTGTGCGATGCGATGCGGGAACTATCGGAAATCCCGCCACACTTGTCACTCCCCGCCTTGTTCGGGGCGGGCCTAGTCTCTCCTCCGTTGCCGCGGGTTCGGCCATTCCGACATGGGCCGCGTTCCGGAAGAAAGGGAGTTGCAGATGAACAAGATCGTTTCGCAGGAAGACTGGCTGAAGGCGCGGGAGGAACTTCTGATCGCCGAGAAGGAGACGGTGCGCCAGCGCGATGCCATGGCGGCCCAGCGCCGCCGGATGCCCTGGATGGCGGTCGAAAAGGATTACGTGTTCGAAGGTCCGCGCGGAAAGATGAGCCTGCTCGACCTGTTCGAAACCCGCAGGCAGCTGATCGTCTATCGCGCCTTCTTCGAGCCGGGCGTGCATGGCTGGCCGGACCATGCCTGCCGCGGCTGTTCGCTGGGCGCCGATCAGGTGAGCAATCTGGCGCATCTGAACGCCCGCGACACCACCTTGGTCTATGCCTCGCGCGCGCCGCAAGCGGACATCAAGCAGCTGAAGGCGCGGATGGACTGGCACATGCCCTGGGTCACCGTCACCGACAGTTTCGATCGGGATTTCGGGGTTGGCGAATGGCACGGCCATAACGTGTTCATTCGCGAAGGCGACAAGATCTTCCGCACCTATTTCATCAACAATCGCGGCGACGAAGCGATGGGATCGGTGTGGAGCTATCTCGACATCACGCCGATGGGCCGCCAGGAAGCCTGGGAGGATTCACCGGAGTGGGTGCCGCAGACCCCGCCTTACAAATGGTGGAACTGGCACGACAATTACGATGCCGGGCTCGACCAGAAATGGGTCGAAGTGTCCGAAGCGGGCGAAAAGGCGTTCCGCAAGGACGGCAAGAATGCGTGACCTGATCCTGAAAGCCGGATTCGACCTGTCCGGTCCATCCGGCCTGCTGCGCCTGGCGGCGACACCGGTGTTCGGGTTGATGGCGCTGGCGACGCGGGGCGGCGGCATGCACGACATGCCCGGAATGGACATGCCGGCAGGCTCGCCGCTGAACGGCATGGCGCTGATGTATCTGCTGATGGCCCTCTTTCACGCCTCGCCCTGGCTTCAACTGTTCGCGCGTCGGCGCGGACATCACCAAATCTGAACAAGGAGACAAAGATGACGATGCACAAGACCGGGACCCGCGAAGAATGGCTGAAGGCGCGGCTGGAGCTGCTCAAGGCCGAGAAGGCGCTGACCCATCAGAGCGATGCGGTGGCGGAGCAGCGCCGGGCCTTGCCCTGGGTGAAGATCGACAAGGCGTATCGCTTCGAGAATGAGCATGGCGATGCGGCGCTGAAGGATCTTTTCAGGGGCCGTTCGCAGCTGGTGGTCTATCACTTCATGTTCGGGCCGGATTACAAGGCGGGCTGCCCGTCCTGTTCGTCCATCGCGGATGGGTTCAACGGCATCTTCACCCATCTGGAACATCACGATGTCGCGTTCTCGGCGGTGTCGCGCGCGCCTTACGCCAAATTGGCGGCCTACAAGAAGCGCCTGGGCTGGAGTTTTCCCTGGGCGTCGTCTTATGGCGGCGAGTTCAATTTCGATTTCAACGTCTCGCTGACCGAAGCGCAGCAGCAACAGGCCGGTGGCTTCGAATATAATTACCAGCGCCGGGGCCATCCGGTGCAGCAGGCCGATGCGCCCGAGCCGGTGCGCAAATTCGCGGCGGATTGCGGCACCGATGCACCCACCTACACGCGCGACCTGCCGGGGATGAGCGCCTTCGCCATTCAGGACGGCGCGCTCTACCACACCTATTCCACTTATGCGCGGGGACTGGATGCCTTGTGGGGGATGTATCCCTGGCTCGACCGCGCGCCCTTGGGCCGCAACGAAGGCGCGCCCTGGTGGAAGCGTCATGACGAATATGACCGCAGCGCGGCTTGAGAGGAACAGGATGACATCGCTAGGAAAATCCGCGCTCGTAGGCGTGGCGCTGGCCGGGTTTGGGTTCAGTCCGGTCCAGGCCGAGCCGCTCACGGCGCTGGATTATATTCAGATCGAGCAGCTTTATTCGCATTACGCCCATTATCTCGACACCGCGGATGGGGCGAAGTTCGCGGGCCTGTTCACCCCGGATGGGGTGTTCATCACCAACAAGCCGGGTTACGGCAACATCAAGGGACGCAAGGCGCTGGCGGAGTTCGCCGCCAAGGCGGGCGCGCCACCGCCCATCGTGCGGGCGCCGCATTCCACCACCACGGTGATGATCGATCCCGCGCCAGGCGGTGCCACCGGTTCGGCCTATCTGATGGCGGGCACCGGCGCGGACCAAGGTTACGTCTATACGGACTATTTCGTGAAGACGGCGGAAGGCTGGCGCTTCAAGACGCGGGAAGTGCACCAGAACACGCCGGAGAAGACTAGTAAGTGATCTCCGGCGTCTTGCCGCCGATCAGGTCGCTGATAAGGCGGCCCGATCCGGCCGCCATGGTCCAGCCCAAGGTGCCATGGCCGGTGTTGAACCAGAGATTGGCGATGCCGCTTTTGCCGATCACGGGCGGGCCGTCCGGCGTCATGGGGCGAAGGCCGGTCCAGAAACTGGCCTTGTTCACGTCACCCGCGCGGGGGAACAGGTCCGTGACCACATGGTTCAAGGTCTGGCGGCGGGATTCGCGCAGCTTGAGATTATAGCCGGTGAGTTCGGCGGTGCCGACCACTCGCACCCGGTTGCCCAGACGGGTGACGGCGACTTTGAAGGTCTCGTCCATCACGGTGGATTGCGGCGCGCCGCCTTCGTCGGAAATCGGCAGAGTGAGAGAATAGCCTTTCACCGGATAGACCGGCAGGCGAAGACCGAGTTGCCGCGCCAGGAGCGGCGAATAGCTGCCCATCGCCATCACATAGGCATCGCCCGTGATCCGCGTGGCGCCGGACGGGCCGGTGACGCGCACCGCGGCGATGCCCGATGCGCCCTGTTCCAGGCCGGTGATGGTATGGCCGAAGAGAAATTCCACGCCGCGCTGCTTCGCCAGGGTCGCCAGCGCCTTGGTGAACATGAAGCAGTCGCCGGTCTCGTCCCCCACCAGGCGCAGGCCGCCCACGATCTTTTCCGGCACATGGGCCAGCGCCGGTTCGGCGGCGATGCATCCGGCCCGGTCCAGCACTTCATACGCGACATTGAAACGTTTCAGCACGGCGATGTCGGCTTCGGTGCCGTCGAGCTGCTTCTGGGTGCGGAAGAGCTGCAAGGTGCCCTTCATCCGCTGGTCATATTGAATGTTGGTGTCGGCGCGCAGCTGCTCCAGACAGTCCCGGCTGTACTGCGCCAGGGCCAGCATGCGGGCCTTGTTGCGTTCGTAGCGCGCGGAGGTGCAGTTGCGCAGCAATGCCAGGCCCCACAGGATCATGGCCGGATCGGGCCGGGGGCGGATCACCAATGGCCTAAAATGCATGAACAGCCATTTGATCGCCTTGATGGGAAGGCCCGGCGCCGCCCAGGGCGCGGAATAGCCGGGCGAGATTTCCCCAGCATTGGCGAAGCTGGTTTCCAGGCCCACGCCCGGCTGCCGTTCGATGACCGTGACCTGATGGCCGGCGCCTGCCAGATAATAAGCGGTGGAAACGCCGATCACGCCGCCGCCCAGAATAACGATTTTCACCGGTGCCCCACGCTTCGTTGTTGTGACGGACATAGCACAAAGCCGCCCGCGTTGGCAGTTTTGCTCCGCGATCGGCGCCGGTGGTGGTATGCAGAAAACAGGACTGTGCCCGAAATGCCGCAATGGCGGCGCATTCAGTCGGCGATATTTTCCCGCGATTCGCTTGCTTTCAGGCGATCCCAATATTGCGCTTCGGTTTCAGCCAGAGAATGGCCGGATATCCTGATGCCGAATGACGGCTCGTGCTGCGCGAGGGCCTGGACGATGCGATCATAAACCGCCGGCTGATAATGCGATCCGTCATAGGTGAGTTTCGGATCGGACGTGATCTCGGACGGGATGGAGAAGTCATACATCTCGTCGAAATGGGCGGCGGTTGCATGGAGCGCCGCCAGATAGTCGGGGAGTATGCCCCAGGACTGATACTGCCTGATGCGCGCCGAGGCCACCGGCGTCGCAAAGGCGACAAGATGGGCTTTGGGGAATAGCGTGCGGAAGTTGGCGAATTCCGGCACGTTTTTGAGGCTCATATGCAGCTTCTGGCCCGGTTCCATTTTGATGCGCAATATCGGAAGCGTGCCGGCGTCCGCGCGAATTCTTCC
>Ga0207674_10008982_pt1 | contig 11486 bp, 8 predicted proteins | sample KBSCornC72_FD_184303 | JGI IMG/M metagenome (GOLD analysis project Ga0207674, IMG submission 184303) | Corn rhizosphere microbial communities from Kellogg Biological Station, Michigan, USA - KBS Corn C7-2 (SPAdes) (version 2) | ecosystem: Host-associated > Plants > Roots > Rhizosphere > Soil ... | reverse complement strand
ACACAGCACGCCCAGCAGCAGAACAGCAGGCAGTTTATTCATGATTTCCTCTCGGCTAAAGCCAACCTAGCACAACACCTACCCGGTGGCTGGCGCATGGCAAAATGGGACATGCCCGCTAGCCTCGCACCGCCTCTCGAAAAAGTCCTCGCCTTCGAATACGTGAACCTGCGCGTGCTGAGCGACGAACAGGCTGCCGTTCGCCCTGCTGGTCCCGATTCCTGGTCGCGCAAGGAAGAGTTGGGTCATCTGATTGACTCCGCCGTGAACAACCACATACGATTTGTCCGCGCCTCGCTCGAACCCGAATACACCGGCCAAGGCTACGATCAGGACGGTTGGGTACGCGCCCACGGCTATCACGAACTTCCCTGGCCAACGATTCTCGAAATGTGGCGCCAGCACAACGAACTCCTGGTGCGCGTGGTGAAGCGGATTCCAGAAGCGCGCCTGGCTACCGTTTGCCACATGGACGACGCCGCGCCCGTTACGTTGCGCTTTCTGATCGACGATTACGTCCTGCACATGCAGCATCATGTGGATCATATTCTAGGCCGCGAAAAGCTCACCCAATACCCCGGAGCCGCGGCTGGGATTTGAAACTATGACCACTGCAACTACCATGAACCGCTCCGGCCGGCAGTTGATCGAAGTGTTCCTCTTCCTGCAGGTGCTGGACGTTCTGTCCACGCTGATCGGCTTCAGTTTGGGGAACGGAGAAGCCAGCCCCATGGTACGCCTGATGATTCGCTGGGGCCCCGTGAATGGCTTAATCGTTTCCAAGCTCGTCGCTGTAGGCGTAGCGGCGGTGTGCCTGATGCTACGGCGCAGAAAGCTGATTCACTGGATCAATTATTGGTACGCGGCGGTGATCACCTGGAATCTCTACACCACGCTGCAGGTGCTAAACAGTTGATCGCGGCGCTGCTGAGTAGCGTGTGGTGGTGGCAGTTGGCTTTTCTGGTGGCGCAGCCACAGCCCAATCCACGCCTCCGTCCGGACGAAGTCATTCGGACGGTAGTCGAGGCTTTGCATAATAACAACTCGCCCACTCCGAACGCGGGGATCTTCACGGTATATCAATTCGCCTCGCCCGCAAATCGCCAGAATACCAGCCCGTACGGCAAATTCTTGAGACTCGTCAGACTTCCCGATTTCTCACCGCTTCTCACGGGCGGCGTCACCACCTTCGGCCAGCTTGCTTTGTCGGGAGATCGTGCCGAGCAAGAGATAACAATTCGCATGGACGACCGGCGCGACGCCCGCTTCCGCTTCGTGGTCTCGCGCCAGACCTCGCAGCAGACCCAGGGCCGCTGCGCCGGTTGCTGGATGGTGGACCGGGTTATGCTTGTCCCCTAATCGAAACGTTTACGATTGACCAGGCGCCCGGTAGCCGATCTTAACGCCCAGAGACTTGTCGGCTTCCTCAACCGTGAGCAAAGGAGTGATGCGCCCGCGCACCATGCCGCTCGCCGCCACCGTCATCCCCAGCCCCGCCGCGGCTACATTATCGGGGAGATCCATGATGAGGACCACATCGTTCTCGCCGAAACAATAGTAGAACGCTTCCACCTTGCCGCCCAATGCCGCGATCGCCGACTCGACGGCCTTGCGGCGCCCTGACGCGGTTTCTTTCAACAGACCGCGCACGCCCTCGATGGTGTAACTCGCCTGATACATGTACTTCGCCATGAATTCTCTCCTGTGCGGAGAAGTCTAGCAATCATTGCGTCTAAGAGCAACCAAGTGTGATCTTCACTCCTGCGTGGCGGGTTGCAGATCCGCCGCCGGCAGCAGATCGCCGTCGCGCGCGAACCACACATACAGCGCCGGCAGCAGGAAGATGCTCATCAGCAGGACCGCCATCAGTCCGCCCACGATCACGATCGCGAAAGGCCGCTGCGAATCCGAGCCAATCCCGTGCGAAGTCGCCGCCGGCACCAGGCCGAGCGACGCCACCAGCATAGTCATCAGAATCGGACGAAAACGCTGAATCGCGCCGTCACGCGCTGCCTGCAGCGGAGGATAGCCGCGCCCCCGCAACTGATTCATGTACTCCACCAGAATCACGCCCGTCTGCACCGAAACGCCAAACAACGCCAGGAACCCCACGCCCGAAGACACGCTGAAATTGGTGTGCGTGAAATACATCGCGAGAATCCCCCCCACCGGCGCCATCGCCACATTCATCAGTACCAGCGACGCCCACTTCATGGAAGAGAACATCGAATACAGAATGAAGAAAATCAGCAGCAGCGTGAGCGGAATAATCACCGCCAGTCGTCGTGCCGAGCGTTTCTGCGATTCATACTCGCCCGCCCACTCGAGGCGGTAACCGGGCGGCAGCTTGACCTTGGTCTCCACCGTCTTAATCGCTTCCTCAACCGTGCTTCCTAGATCGCGCCCGCGCACGCCGTACTTAATCGCGACGTAACGCGAGTTCCCTTCCCGATACACTTCCGAAGCTCCGTCTTTCATGCTGATGCTGCAGAGCTGACCCAACGATACGCGTTCGCCAGACGCCGCCAGCAGCCGGATATTCCGAATCTGCTCGATGGTGCTGCGATACTGCGGCTGATAACGCACCACCAGGTCGTAGCGTTCCTCGCCCTTGAGTACTTGCGAGACCGCCTTGCCGCCCACCGCGGTTTCCACCGCGTCCTGGATGTCGGACACATTAATGCCGAAGCGATCGGCTTTCGCGCGATCCACCACCAGATTCAGATTCGGCTGGCCGATCACACGAAACAGCCCGAGCCCCTCGACGCCGCGGATCTTGCTCATCGCCGCTAAAATTTCATCGCCCTTTTGTTCCAGCAGCGGCAGATCGGTTCCGTAAATCTTGACGGCCAGTTCGCCTTTCACCCCGCTGACCGCCTCCTCCATGTTGTCGGAAATCGGTTGCGAAAAATTCCAGGTCACACCAGGAAACTGCTCGGCCTGCTCGCCCAACGCTTCAATCAGCTTGTCTTTGTCCTGATGAAACAGCGGGCGCCACTGCTCCTTCGGTCTCAGATCAATGAAGTATTCGGTATTGAAGAACCCAGTAGTATCGGTGCCATCGTCGGGGCGCCCCACCTGGCTCACCACCTGCTTGACTTCCGGGAACTTGGCAAACATCACGCGCGCATCGTTCATGATCCGCGTCCCTTCCGTCGGACCGGTACTCGGTGCCAGCGACCCACGCGCCCAAATCGCGCCCTCATCCAGATGCGGCAGGAATTCCGAGCCGATATCGCGGGCCAGCAACAGCACGCCCGCCAGACTCGCGAGCGCCGCGCCCACCGTAATCCAACGCCAGTGAATCGCCAAAGACACTCCCGACGCATACAGGCGCGTCAGGAGATTCATGAGCGGATTGTTCCACTCCTTGGTTCCCTTCGGAAAAACCAGACTCGCCAGTACCGGCGTGATGAACATCGAAAACAACAGCGCCCCTAGAAGTGCGAACGCCACCGTCCACGCCATCGGCCGGAACAGCCGCCCTTCCACCCGCTGCAGTGTAAAGATCGGAAGGTAGGCGGTAATAATGATCGCGATCGAAAAGAAGACCGGCCGCTGGACTTCCCGTGCGGCGCGCCGAATTTTTTGACTGACACTTTCCTCCACCTCGCCCGGATTTGCCGGATGACTGAGCAGCCGCACGATGTTCTCCACCATCACCACCGCGCCCTCGACGATCATCCCGAAATCCAGCGCCCCCAGCGACAACAGGTTCGCGGGAATATGCCGGAGATCCAAACAAATCGCCGCAAACAGCAGAGAAAACGGAATGGTGAGCGTAACGATCAGGGCGCCGCGCAAATTCCCCAGGAACACAAACAGGATGACCGACACTAGGATGATGCCCTCGGTAAGGTTATGCAGCACCGTGTGCGTGGTCACTTGCATCAAGTCACTGCGGTCCAGGTGCGGAACGATCTTCACCCCCGGCGGGAGAAAACTCTTGTTGAGAAAATCGACTTTCTCATGCAGCGCATCCAGCACACCGTCGGCGTCCGCGCCCTTACGTAGCAGCACGATTCCCGAAACCACGTCGGGGTTGTCGATCACTTTCCCGGGCTCTGGATGCACCGCCTTGCCCACTTGTCCCAGCCGGATCTTCGGCCCCTGCTCCACTCGCCCGATATCCCGCACACGCACCGGAATGCCGGTCTGCGTCTTGAGTACAGTGCCCCCGATGTCGCCGGTATTTTCAACTAGTCCGACCGCGCGTACATTGATCGCCTGCTCGCCGCGCTCGATGAAGCTGCCCCCCGCGTTGATGTTGTTGTTCGCGAGCGCCGTCTCCACCTGCCCAATATTCAATCCGTAGGCAATCAGATTATTAGGATCGACATTCACCTGGTATTCGCGGGTGGTGCCGCCAAACACCGCCACGTCGATCACGTCCGGCACGGATTTCAACTGCTTGGTCAGAACCCAATCCTGCAGCGTCTTCAAGTTCATCACGTCGTACGCCGGATTGGTACTTTGCAGCGTGAAGAAATAGATCTGCCCCACCGGACTGTAATCCGGCCCGATGGTCGGCTGCAGACCGTTGGGCAGATTTACCTGCGAGAGCCTTTCCAGAACCTTCTGCCGGTTCAGGTCATTGCTCGACCCATCGTCGAACACCATCATTACGCTCGAAAGCCCAAACAGCGATACCGAACGGAGGGCCGTCAACTGTGGCAACCCGTTCATCTGCGCTTCAATCGGAATCGAAACTTGCTGCTCCACTTCCTCGGCCGCGCGCCCTGGCCATTGCGTGATCACCTGGACATAGTTGTTGGCTACGTCCGGATAAGCCTCCACCGGAAGAGATTTGAACGAAATGGCGCCCCAGATCAGCAGCAGTATGCCGACGGCCAAAACCAGGAACCGGTTGCGCAGCGCAAAGTCAACGGACTTCTGAATCACCTACTACTCCTTCTTGCTGTCGCGATCGAACAGGAGCGCATCGTGCGCCACCTGCTCTCCGGGAGCCAAACCACTGAACACCTGTTCGGTGCCGTCCGCATTCACCGCGCCGGCGTGCACTTCCTTGCGGCGGAACTGATTGCCTTCGCCCTTCACGAACACCCAGTCGCGATCCTGTAAACGCAGCACCGCGCTCGCCGGAACCACCGTTCGCATCTGCGCACCTTGCGACATAAAGTGCACCGTCGCGAACATATTGGGGCGCAAGATCCCGCGCTCGTTCGTGAGCTCGATTCTGACCTTAGCTGTGCGCGTATTCGGGTCCAACAGCTTTCCGATGTTAGCGATACGCCCGCTAAACTTCCGATCGTGATACGCGTTCAATTCAATCTGCGCCCGGTCTCCCACGTGCACCTGCGCCAGATCGTTTTCGTAAACGTCGCAAATCACCCAGAGCTGGGAGAGATCCGCAATCGTGAAGAGGTTGGGAGAATTATCCAGCGATTTCACGCCCGCCGCCGCGGTCACGTTCTGTTCGACAATCGTCCCCGAAATCGGCGCGTGTACTTCAATCACTGCCGAAGGCCGCTGCGGATCGCCACCCAGAATGCGGATGTGATCCAGAGCCGTTTGCGTATCCACTTTCGCCTTCTCGTACGTCTCGACGGCAACATCCAGATCCTTCTGTGCCAGCGCACCATGCGAATACAAAAGCTGCGCGCGTTCCGCTTGCGATTTCGCCAGGGCTTCATCGGCCTGAAATTTCTTGTAATCCGAAAACGCCTGCGACATGTCCGCGCTGTTGATGGTCAACAGCAGTTGGCCCTTCTCGACGTCGTCGCCCAACCGCACATGGATCTCGAGAACACGGCCCGCCGAAAGCGCATTCACCGGCACCGTGCGGCTCACATCCGGAGCGACAGATCCGTTCGCCACCAGCTCGTTCACCTCGGCCCGCGCGGCAGCTGTCGCCAGCGGAAACCGCTCCGGTTTGTCCACGGTAATTAGATTGGGATCCGGAGCCTGCTCCACCTTCACCGCCGGAGCGACATTAGAAACTGCATCCACCCTCTGGCTGCTACAGCCCGCTAGACACACCAGCACAGCGCAAATACCCCATAACTGCTTCACGGCAGCACCTCCTTGCCCACGGCAAGATTCATCTGACCGGCAGCGGTCAAGTAGGAACCCACCAGGTTCAGATAACTCAGTTGAATGTTTCGGTAATCGTTCTGCGCGCTCAGGAAATCCAGCAAGGACGCCCCACCGTTCTGATACGCGAAGGAAATCGTATCGCGCACCTGGGCCGCCTGCTGCAGATATTTGTCTTTATAAGGACGCAACAGCGCGATGCTGCCGGCAATGGTTGCATACGCGGAATCCACATCGCTAAACACCTGCGCTCTGTCGGCGTCGACCAGCGCCTGATTCCGGCTGATGTCGAGTTGCGTACGCAGCTTCTCCCCTTGATTGCGATCGAAGACGCGTAGCGGGATGGTCACGCTGGCGCCAAAGTACGCCGGAATCGGCGGATTGCGCCCGAAGTCGACGCCGAACGTCGGATCGGCCGAGCCGTTGGCGATCGCCAGTTGGTGGTCCGTCTTCGATTTCGTCACCGCCTGCAGCGCCGCCTTCAGATCCGGACGCGCATCCAGCGCCGCCGCGCGGAACTCTTCGAGCGGAGTCACCTGCTCGCTGAACTCAAACTTTCCGTTCACGTCGAATTGCTCAATCGGCGTGCGGTCGTTCAGCAGTCCCAGCAATTGAATCTTGGCCGTGCGCAAGCTCACATCGGCCGTCTGCACATCAGACTCATACTGCACCCGCTGTAATTCCAGACGCCCCAAATCCACTTCGGAAATGTCGCCCGCCTGCCGCCGCGTGCGATTCACTTCCAGCACACGGTCGTAGTAGGCCAGATTGTCCTGTGCCACCTTCAAGATTTCCTTGGCGTGCAGGATCCCGACAAACGCGCTGCGCAGATTGAACAGCAGCGTACGTTCCTGATCCTCGAGCGTCGACGCAGCAATGGCCGTCGCGCCCTGCGCGCTGTCACGCCGCAGTTCGCGCTTATGCTCACGCTCGTGCAGATAACTGCCGGAGACCAGCGGCAGCGTGTTGGCCAGCGGCTGGTAGGGGTTGGGAGAAAACGGATTCAGTTGATCCAGCGTCGCCGTCACGTCAGGATTCGGCCGCAAATACGCCGTGATCTCCTGTGCTTTCGATTGCTCGACCCCCACCCTCCCGGCGGTCAGATTCGGATTGTTCACTCGGAAGCGCTCGCGGACCTGTTCCCACGTCAATGCTGTCTGGGCGGAACCCACCGAGACAACCAACAGGAACCCGGCAAGCGCCCGCCCGATAAGGCGTGGCATTCTTCCCTCCTAAAACTTTTTGAAATACGTTTGAAAAAAGTTAGAGCGAAACGCGAGAACTGCTAGGAGGAGCGCGGCCTGCGCAGGATGGAAGGAAGCGGTCTAAGCTCTCCGGATGGACCGCCAAGGCCAGTGTAAACAGGCACAGAGAAACGGTGAGCGCGAGAACGGCGGTGACCTGGGCCGACTCCAGTACTTCTAAGAGTCCCACCAGGATCGCCAGCATCTCCGTGCTGGGGTGCTGAGCGCCCCACGACGAATGCCCGGGCGAGTCCGCCATCGCCTGTGCGTTCAAGAGGTCGATGCGAACCGAATCGTCGCTAGCCGATACACAAGGGAACAGTGAGACCAGGGCTAAACCCAGAGCCAAAGCCCGCCCCATTACCAGGCGGCGGCTGGACACGCCTCTGCGGCTCGTCGAAACGAGGAACCACGTAAAGGCCGCCACACACAAGGCCAGCCATACGAGATTCAACAGAGAATTCGCGTATTGCATCTAGTTTGAGTATACCCACACGGCAGCGCAATCTCCAGAGGCGGCGCACCGCCCTTGTAAATGAGACGTGTGGAACGGCGGAGCCGTTACTGGCCGAAGTATCCAGCGGCGAGTTCCGGCTTCTGCTCCAGAGCCTGACGCCAGAATTCGCGGGCTTCATCCGGCTTGCCCTGCGATTTCAGCGCATGGCCCAGGTTGAGCAGCGCTTCCGGGAAGTTGGGACGATCCGACAGTGCCTCTTGATACAGGCGCACGGCATCTTCCACCTGACCGGACTTCTGCAATAGCAGACCGGTGTTATAGAAGAGTTCCGGAGTGCGCTCCCCGGCCTCGATCAATTTGGCCTGCAAGTCGAGAGCCTTATCCAGATCTTCGCGTTCGACCGCTAGAGCGGCCAACCCGCGCAGCGCATCGATCGAATGCGGATCGGACGTCAGCACCGCTTCAAACGCTTTAGCGGCGCCGTCGCGGTCTGACAGATTCCAGCAGCACAGGCCGAGGTTGAGCTGCGCTTCAGGCCAAGCCGAACGTTTACGAACGCAGGATTGGAACGCTTCCGCGCCTCCGCGGTAATCGGCACGCGCCAACCGCAGATAACCCAGGCGGAACCACGCATCTTCCCAATCGGGATTGCGCGAGAGCAGCTTCACATACAGCCGCTCGGCTTCTTCCTTTTCACCCTGCTGCTCGATGACGCTGGCCAGATTGTAAATCACATCGGCCTGGTCGGGAGCAATTTGGAGCGCTCGCTCGTAGCCTTCGCGAGCCCCGGCAAAGTCGCCGGTTTCCTGCTTCACGATTCCGAGATTCACATGCGCCTGCTTGGCATCGGGGCGGATGCGAACTGCCTCGCCATACGCCTTCGCCGCTTCCGGCAGTTTGTTACGCTTCTGCTCGGCAACACCCAAGTTGAACCACCGCTCGAAATGATCCGGCGTGAATTCGACGAGTTTGGCGCACAGTTGTGACGCCGCTTCGAAGTCGTTGTTGTGGAACGCGCAGGTCGCCAGACCCTCGAGTGCCGCCTGCGAATGCGGACGCAGCGTCAGCAGTTGTTCGGAATACTTTTGGATGGCATCGTGGTCCTTGCGAGCCATGCCGATCGTGACCAGGTTCACCAGACATTCTTCAGACTGCGGATTCTTGCCCAGAAGCTGCAGATAGATCGAAGTAGCTTCGTCGAACTTCCACAGCAACTGCAGCGAGACCGCCTTGCCGAACAACGCCGTCTCATGCGCCGGCGTACGCGCCAGCACCTTGTCGAAACAGACGACCGCCGGTTCCGGCTTTTCCTGATGCAGCAAGCAGATTCCCAGGCCCAGTTGTGCTTCGTTGCGATTCGGATCGGCGTCCAGAGCCTTCCGGAACGCTTCCGTCGCTTCGTTCCAGCGGCCCAGCTTCTCGTAGCAAATGCCCAGGTTGAAGTTGGCCGTGGTGTGCCGCGGCGCCAGCGTCAGCAGCTTCTCATAACTCTTGATGGCGTCGTCATACTGCTCGAGCTCAAACTGCAGGTGGCCCTTGGCGGAGTAAATCTCCGTGCTCTCTTCGCCGTTTTCGAGAGCCGTGTTCAGCTCCTTCAAGGCCTCTTTGTGCTTGCCTTCAAGGTGCAAGGACACCGCCCGCGCCAGTGCGGGCGAGACCGCTTTGCTCTCTGTCTGCGCCGCCGCTTTCGTTGGCGTTCCTGTCTTAGGCGTACTCATAGTTACCAGCTCCCGTTCGTTGTTGGAATATTGTAAGGCGCCAAATAGGCGCACAGGCGGCCCAGCATGTCGTACTGATGCGTCAACTGCAGCCACCGCAAGCGGCTCTCTTCGCCCTTGGGAGCGAAGAATCCGACGCCGCCGCGCTTGAGCCGCGAGTCGGTCCAGTTGTCCACCACCGAGCCTTGCAAACTCAGTAAGAAGGTATCGTCATGCACGTTCATGCTGATGCGATACAGCATGTCCGGACGCGTATCGATCGCAACCTTGGTATCCACGCGGGCTTCGGCCTTGCCGTCAATCACCGCGTAGCGCGTAATGCCCAGCGTAGGCAGCGGGCCGCCCTTCAACATCACCAGCTTCACCACGTAGTAATTGTCGAAGTCCTTCGCGCGCACTACCCAGCTCAAAGCTTTCTTATCGACCATACCCAGGAAATCCATATCATAGTCGGTCAGCGCCAGTGAGGGCTTATAGAGCGCCAGTGTGCCGGGGCGCACAAAACCGTTGCCGTCGAACGACCAGCCGGACGACATATCCCCGCGCGCCTGCCAGTCTTCGAGACCCGACCGGAAGTCTTCGCTTAAGGAAACCGCCGCGCGCTGCGCCACGCTGTTGCGCACATTGATAAATTGTTCGCGGAACCCGTCGCCAATGTTCTTTGAGATGTTCTTCGAAATGCCTTGCGTAGTCTGCGGTGCAGCCGATTGCACCTTCGGCAGCGACGGACGTAGCGCCAATCCCAGCAGGATCGGAATGGCCACCGCCAACAACTTCAGATCCCGCGGAGCATGCTGCCAGAAATCGGCGGCGTGGGCCCACAGGTGCTTTCTTTCCTCGGCGTCGGTGAGGCTTTGTGTCCAAGCCAGGAACCCATGCAGCTGCGGTTTGGCTGCGCCTTCGATCGGCTCAAACTTCGTCACCGGATTCATGGGCGCGTTCGCAGCGTAGACGTGCTCGACGCTCGAACTAACCGGGCTCGCAGCCGGCGGCGCAATCGCCTTTCCGCGGAACGCCAGCGGCACAACTTTCGCCGTCAGGGGATTCTGTTTCGCCCGGCCCAAGCCGTCCGGCAGCGGAACGATTTGCAGTTGCGTCTTTGCCGCCAGCGCATCCACCTTTTCGAGCGGCGGCGTGAAGGTCCCCGGCTGGCTCGCCACCGCCAACGCGCACGGCGGAGCGGTCTGCAAGCCCATTTCGATGGTTTGGGCCGACAGTTGTTTCCGCGGCGCAGGAACGGGCTCAATCTCGGTCGCGTTAGCCAGCGGTTGGATCGGCCCCAACTGCATCGCTACCCCATAGCGGCAACCCGGCGCGGTGTTCAAACTCAAGGCGACGGACTGCGACGCCATTTGCGTCGAAGGGCTCGCGGTCGCGCTGCGCAGCTCCAGAGCTTCAGTCGAATGCAGGCCATCAAGATTCGCTTTCGCCGCCGCACCCACGCCCTTGAAGATCGCATAGCGGCTGACAGGAGCCAAAGACATCGCCGATGCCGCCGCCGGAATCGCCAGCTGCATCCACGGCGCGCTGGTGCTGGCCTTCAATTCCATGGGCTGCGCAAAGCCCTTCAGATCTCCACGCCGCGCGTCTCCGGCCGCTCCCGCGCGTGCGGCCAGCGCCTGGGGAGCATTGCTCAGAGTCAGCGGCTGCAGCCGCGTGACGGCCACCACGGCTGGGGTAGCGAAGGTAGCGTCCAAACGCGTGTTCTGCGCTCTCGGGGAGGTCTCGATCGGCTGGGGTGCCTTGGCGCCCTGCCCTGGTGCTACCGCTTGCGCACCAAACTTTTGGAGAGCCATCAGGCTTTCGGCAAACGGCGGAAGGTTCTCCTCCACCTCGGGAATGACTAGGGGCTGGCTCAGTTCGAGCGTTTCTGGCGCGAACCCCAGCGGAATTTGCGTGACCGGTTTGCCGGTAAACTCGACCGGACGGGACTTCTCGGCATCCGTGCGGATCACCTCCGCGAATCCGCGAGCCAGGAACCGCGGCATCGGTACCGCGGAAACTGCCCCGAGC
>Ga0207674_10008978_pt1 | contig 11489 bp, 7 predicted proteins | sample KBSCornC72_FD_184303 | JGI IMG/M metagenome (GOLD analysis project Ga0207674, IMG submission 184303) | Corn rhizosphere microbial communities from Kellogg Biological Station, Michigan, USA - KBS Corn C7-2 (SPAdes) (version 2) | ecosystem: Host-associated > Plants > Roots > Rhizosphere > Soil ... | reverse complement strand
CAGGCCGCGTCGGTACAGCCATACACCGAGCACGAATCCCAGCGCCCGTGCTCGTTGTTCTCGTCGATCGCGCTACTGTAGTCGTAGCCGCGACGCGCGTGACCGTTCCCGAAGATCCGCACGTCGCGGAACTGGTGCAGCGTGCTCGGGATGACGCCTTTGCCACTCTTCGTGCGCCGGATGAGAAACACGGCCGTGCACGGCCTCTCGCAGACGACGTCGATGTGCTCGATCACCGACTCCCGAGTATTCTCGAGCGCGAACACCGGGTCCGCCGCCGGACCGCGCCACACGAACCGCGGCCTTTTCCCATCGGCCCGTCTGGCGATCGTCAGGCATCCGTCCAGATCGTGCAACCGCACGGTCTGACGAAGCTCGACCGTCTCAGGGTCGCAATGGAAGATTATCGGGCTCGTCACGAGTCACGCCTCACGTCACCAGGCTCCTTCGCAACGTCGTTGCTCGGCCTGAGCCGCGCAATGACTCCAAGGGGCACATTGGCGTGGCCGGCTGGTCCGCGTGAGATTTGCCGGAAATGCCAGCCGCTCTCGACCCGATTCTCAAGCCGCGCACCGTCGCCGTCATCGGCGCGTCCCGCTCGCCGACGCACATCGGCCATCAGATCACGGCGAATCTCATTCAGCACGGCTTCACGGGGTCTGTCTATCCGGTGAACCCGTCGGCCAAGGCCGTCTGCTCGGTTCGGGCCTATCCCGACATCGCCTCCGTGCCGGACCCCGTCGATCTAGCGGTCATCGTCGTGCCGAAGCACCTCGTGTTAGGCATCGCCGAGGAGTGCGCGGACGCCGGCGTGCGAGGCCTCGTCGTGATCACCGCCGGGTTTCGCGAGATGGGCGAGGGTGGCGCCGAGCGTGAGCGTGCGCTCGCCGACCTCGTTCGCTCCCGCGGCATGCGCATGGTCGGTCCCAACTGCCTCGGCGTCATCAACGCCGATCCAGCATTCTCGCTCAACGCGACGTTCGGACCGGTGATGCCACCGTTCGGCCCGGCCGCGTTCATGTCGCAGTCCGGTGCCATGGGCGTGAACATTCTCGACTACGCGCGCGAATATCAGATCGGCCTCGCGCAGTTCGTCTCCGTCGGCAACAAGGCGGACGTCAGCAGCAACGACCTGTTGCTCCAGTGGGAGGATGATCCCGCGGTCTCCACGATCCTCATGTACGTCGAGAACTTCGGCAATCCGCGCCGATTTCTCGAGACGGCGTCGCGCATTACGAAACGAAAGCCCATCATCGCGCTCAAGGCGGGACGTTCCGCGAGTGGCGCGCGCGCTGCATCGTCACACACCGGCGCGCTCGCCGCGAGCAACGCCGCGGTGGACGCGCTGCTTGCCCAGGCCGGCGTGCTGCGCGCCGCCTCGGTCGAGGAGCTGTTCGACGTGGCGATGGCGTTCGGCGCGACCACTCGGCCCCGCTCGCGCCGGACCGCCGTGCTCACGAACGCGGGTGGTCCCGGCATTCTCGCCGCGGACGCGCTCGAAGCGAATGGCCTCGCGGTCGTGGAGCTGCAACCGGAGACCGTCGCCGCGATGAAGCCCCTCTTCCCCGAGGAAGCGTCCATTCGTAACCCGGTGGACATGATCGCGTCGGCACGGCCCGCGAGCTATCGGCAGGCACTCGAGATCTTGTTGTCCGACGCGGGAATCGATTGCCTCGTCGCCGTGTTCGTGCCCCCGTTCGGCGTGAGCCAGGCCGCGGTGGCCGAAGCGATCGTGAGCGCGGTGGAGCACCGTCCAGGGAAAGCCGTGGTGGCGGTGCTCATGGGCCGCGCGGGCCTGTCGGAGGGTCGAGCCGAGCTCCACTCGGTGGGCATTCCGGCGTTCGTGTTTCCGGAGTCGGCGGCGCGAGCGCTCGCCGCGTTATGCAGGTACCAGGAATGGTTAGGCAGGCCGGCGGCGCCGATCACGCCATTGCCCGTCGATCACGACCGCGCAGCTCAGGTGATCGCACGGGTGCGTGCCGCCGGTCGCGCGCATCTCGAGCAGTCCGAGGCCCTCGAGCTGTTCGCGTCGTACGGCATACCAACAGCTCCCGCCCGGATCGCCCGCTCGGCCACGGAATCGGCCAGCGTCGGGTCGGAGCTCGGCTTCCCTGTCGTGATGAAAGTCGTCTCGCCCGACATCGACCATAAGAGTGACGTGGGCGGCGTGACGCTCGGCATCGAGGACGAGGACGCGGCACGTGCGGCGTACGACGGCATGATGCGCGAGGTCGGTGGTCGGGCGCCTAACGCGCGTCTCGAGGGCGTGCTCGTGCAGCCGATGGTGCGCGGCGGCCTCGAGACGATCGTCGGCGTTAGCCATGATCGCCTCTTTGGGCCGCTCGTCATGTTCGGGCTTGGCGGGATCTACGTCGAGGCGCTGCGCGATGTGGTGTTTCGCGTAGCTCCGATCAGCTCGCTCGATGCCCAGGACATGCTGGACGGCATTCGCGGCACGCCCATCCTCGCCGGGATGCGCGGCCGAGCGGGCGCCGATCGCGGCGCCCTCGTGGACGTGCTCCGACGCGTCTCGCAGCTTGCGGTCGATTTTCCGGACATCGAGGAGCTGGACCTCAACCCGTTGCTGGCGTTCGAGGATCGAGTTGTCGCGGTGGACGCGCGGGTGAGATTGGGCGAACCAATTACGGGCACGACGACAGCACCTCGCGCTGCGACATTGCCTGACCACCGCGTCGCCACCGGGGCGTTCAACCACGAACGCTGAATACGCTGACGGCGCTCAGGCCGCCCGCGTGCTCAGCGTTCGCAGTTGTTGGCGTTTGCGGCCCTGTCAGATCCGGCATCTATGCCTGGCGGCAACCATGCGGTGACGCCGAGTTGTTCGCATATTGGATCGTGTAGATATGTGGAATCATTTTCTGATGACTGACGCCCCGCGGGGCACGGTGCTCCGGCGAACATGGCCGTGGTTGACGGTGGCGCTGGCGGTCGCCTGCAAGGGACCGAGCAAGGCAGCGTCGGCCGCGACCGCTCGCGACACCGCCGCGAGGGGAGTGACGTTCGTCGCGGCCACCTGGCGGCCACCCGCCGAAGCCGACATCCCGAACGACTCGCTCGGCGCCGCAATTCGCCGAGGCCTCTACCTTCTCCGCTTCACGCCGGAAAGCCTTCCCGCGTACGCGACGTCGAATCTTCGCTGCACGAGCTGTCATCAGAACGACGGCACGAAGGCGAGCGCCGCTCCGCTCACCGGAGCGCACGCACGCTATCCGAAGTACATGACTCGCTCGGGCGCGGTGGTCGGCCTCGCCGATCGGGTGAACTACTGCTTCACGCGATCGCTCGCCGGAAACGTGCTCCCGCCCGAGAGTCGTCAGATGAACGACATCCTCGCCTACCTCGCGTTCATCTCGCACGACGTGCCGGTGGGCAGGAACCTCGCCGGGGCCAGCGGCTTGGTCAGCATGGAGGACACGCTCGTCGGCGATCTCGCGCGTGGTGAGGCCGTCTTCAAACGGGAGTGTGTCACCTGTCACCAGGCGGACGGCCAGGGCAACGCCGCGTTCCCCGCACTCTGGGGACCCCGGTCGTTCTCCATCGGCGCGTCGATGGCTCGCGAGGAACGCGCGGCGAGCTTCATCTGGCACAACATGCCGCAATCGAAGCCGGGGTCGCTCACGCCGCAGGAGGCGTTCGACGTCGCGGCCTTCGTCAACTCGCACCCGCGGCCCGATTCTCCGGGCAAGGAAACGGACTGGCCATCGGGCGGGGCGCCGAAGGACGTCCCGTACGCCACGAAGGGACACGAGCCCCACAGGCCGCCGCCGTCACTGCTCGCGCGCCACACTCCGGACCGCGCGATCGTTCCCACGCCGCCGGCGGTCGACGGCGGGGCGAAGCGGGAGCGCTGAGTGACTCGTTAGGCGCGGAAGCAGTCAACCATCGATAGCACGATTCGTGGCCCAACCAGGCGAACGCGGAATCCGGTCGGCCCAGCTCGGGATTCTCGTCAACACGCTGCTGGCGATCGTGAAGCTCGTTGCCGGGATCGTGGGAAACGCATATGCGCTCGTCGCCGACGCGGTCGAGTCCACCGCTGACATCTTCGCGTCGACGATCGTGTGGGGCGGCCTTCGCCTCGCCTCACGCGATCCCGATGACGCCTATCCGTTCGGCTACGGGAAGGCCGAGCCACTCGCGGGGGCGGTCGTGTCGGTGATGCTGCTCGCGGCGGCGGTCGGGATCGCGATCGAGGCGATCTCGGAGATCCGAACGCCACACCGTACGCCCGCGCCGTGGACGCTCGTCGTGATCGTGGTGGTGATGGCGACGAAGTGGCTTCTCGCGCGTCGTGTGCGCGCCGTCGGCATCGACATTGGCAGCACAGCCGTGCGGGCGGACGCCTGGCACCACCTGAGCGACGCCGTCACGTCGGCGGCGGCGTTCGTCGGCATCTCGATCGCACTCTGGGGCGGCCCGGGTTGGGAGTCGGCCGACGACTGGGCAGCACTCGCTGCGTCGGGCGTCATCTTCTTCAACGGCGTCAACATGCTGCGTCCAACGCTCCAGGACCTCATGGATCGGATGCCCGGGCCGGAAATCGTCGATCCGATCCGGCGGGCAGCCGAAAGCGTGGAGGGCGTTCGTGCCACCGAAAAGCTCGCGGTCCGCAGGACCGGGATGGCGTATCGCGTGACGATTCACGTCCAGGCCGACGCCAAGCTCCCGCTCGACGAGGCTCACATACTCAGCGGGCGAGTGAAGAGCGCGATTCGCGCAGCGGTGCCCGCCGTGCAGTACGTGCTGGTGCACATGGAGCCGTTCGCCCATCTGGAGGGCGAACAGGACGTTCGCATCTAGCGGTCGAGCGTCACCGTATCGGCACGTGCATCCACGATATGGTAGCACCGAGCGTCGTCCCGTGCGGGCTGAACGCCCGCTGAAACGCGAGGGACAGGTCGAGCCCCGTTAGGCCCATCCATTTCCCGACCTCCTGCGTCGTGATGCCGCCGCCGACCAGAAATCGCTGGCCGCGACTCCACTGCCGATCGGTCGTCCCCCACGCAAACGCGAACGACGGCGTGAGAAATGGCACGACGCGCACGCGCTGCCCAACGGCGAGCGACAGGGGAACCGTGATGTCCGCCGTCCAGTGCTGCCGCTCGTTGAAGCCCTTCTCCGCCCACCCGACACCAAACTGGAGTGCCGCGGTTCCGGTGGCGTCGTTTTCCGTGAAGAAGGGAACTCGCAGGAACGGACGAGTCGTGATGAGGTTATTGCTGTACCGAACCTCGGCCATCAGGCGATGGTCGTCGCACCCTGTCTCGGTGCAGATATCATCGCTGCCCTGCTGATATCCCAACGTACCGGAGAACAGCGCGCCGCCCTGAATCTGCAGGTTGGTGGTGAGCCCGTACGACCTCAGGCTACGGCCTTCGGATAGCCCGCGCGACCCGTATTGCATTCGGAATCCGAGCAGCAGCGTGTCATCACGGCTCGTCGCCATCACCGGGCCGGTGGGAGTGAGGGCGCCTAACGGGGTGCTCGCGATGGCCGCGAGCGTGCGGGTGAGCTCCGTCCTCGACTGAGCGCCGAGCGTCGGCGCCGGGAGCAACGACAGCGACGCCAGTGCGGCGATCACGAGCCAGCGACCGAGGCGCAGGCGTATTCGAGACATGGTTCGCATCGGCTATTTCCGGTCGTGCAGCCAGCGGGAATACACTTCGCCCTCGACGTGATTGTCGTAGCGGTAGACGCGTAGGAGCACGCTGTCGCCGGGAACGAAGTCGAGGCGCATGAAGCCGCTCGTCGCCTGGCCAACGTACAGGCTCTGACGCAGCCGGGCCGCGCATTCGCCTTTACCGATCGATCCGGCTCCGCTCACAAGGGCGTAGCTCGATGTCCGCCCTTGCATGACCTGCAGGCTGTGATCATGACCGGCGGCGTAGATGAGCGGAGGCCGCGTCGCGAGAGCGCTGTTCAGCGAGTCCCGCATGCGCGTGTACGACTTGCCGAATAGATCCTGGCTCGTGTTCGCCCACCGGCGGAACAGCGCGAACGCACCGCAATAGCCGCCGTGCGGGCCGCCGGTCAGCAATGGATGGTGCGACGCCACGATCACCGATTGCCCGGGGCGGGTCGTCTTCAGCGAGTCGCGAACGGCCTGCGTGATCTCCCCCATCGTGTGGGTCGAACAGCCATTCTCGCGGTCATCCGAGAGCGAGTCGCGCACGATGTAGTTGTGCAGCCACCACTGCGAGTCGAGGAGAATGAGGCGGACGCGCTCACGGTCCACCACGACGGGCCCGGGACAACCACCCGTCGGCAACATCATGACCGTCGCGCCGGCGTTTTTCGGTCGCCGAGGAATCAGCCTGGCCTGACGCCTGATGATGAACAGGCCGTCGGCGGCGGTCGCCGCACCGAACAAGCCGCCCTGCCCGCCGTCGGACCAATCGTGATTCCCGGGCAGGAAGATTCCCGTGCCGCCACCGGGCACGGTCCGGATCTGCGCGTCCAGGCGACGGAGTACGTCAGCGTAGTTCACGGACGAGGAGTCAGCCGTGCCGGACGGGTAGATGTTGTCGCCGAGGAACAGAATCGTGCCGCGCGACCCGGCGCCGGCCGCCTGTACCGCGAGCGAGTCGAGCACGGTTGCCGGCAACCTCGGATCGGGCTCGCCGGCGTCCCCGATGAGGAAGATGGTCTCGACGACCCCTGTGGGGTTCGGTGTCGCGACATGTGTGGTTCGGCACCCGGCAACTGCACCGAGGGCGACCAGCCCCATGACGAATCGGCCGACGCGACGCGCGCGCGGATGGACAGAAGAAGCCCGCCTCGTCACTCGAGTTTCTCGTTTCGTTCAGGTTGCAAGCGGATCAACGGGGTCAGAGTCGTTTGAATTTCGCGAACTACCGCACAGTCTGAGCTCCCGAATTCAAACGACTCTGACCCCGTTGATCTAGAACAGCCGGGTCTTCACGTAGAGCCGGCGATCCTCTCCCTTGCCGTAGGCGAAGCTGATGGCACGGCCTAACGCCTCGATCCACACACCACCCCCGAAACCCTTGTGCCAGCCGCCGTCGCTTTCGCCGGAAGACCAGACCCGGCCTACATCGGCGAAGCCGAAGATACCCGCGTTCCATCTGAGGAACAGGTTGACGGTCCCCACCGGCACCCTGAGCTCCGTCGAGCCATCCGCCGCCGCGTCGCCGCTGAACCGCTCCCACCTGTACCCGCGCAGCGTGTTGAACCCGCCGATCATTGCGGCGTACTGAGCTGGGAAAAGCCCCGACGCCATGCTCGCTCCGCCGCGAACGGCGAGGTGTACGCGGTCCGGAACCAGCGGAACGTACACGCTGCCTTCGGCGCGGGTCGTCGTGAACGATTCTGACAGGCCCCACAGCGCCGGATACCCGCCGACATCGGCGTGGAGCCGCCAGCCTCGCATGGGCACGGCGTCAGCATCCGTGCGATCGAGGTCGAGACTCGCGCGAACGCCGACATGTCCGAACGCACTCGCTCCGGGTCGCTCCTCCAACGTCGCCAGTGGAGAATTGGCAACCGGTTCCGGGTCGATCCACGAAACCACCGGCCCGGCTTGCACCCGGCCCGCGAGCGGGCGCACGACGGGCTTCGTATCCTCGCGGAACGCCTCCTGTTTGGTCGTCTCCCGGTCCCGCCACCCGAGGTCGAGCACCACCGCGGGCTCGAACGACAGTATGGTCTGATTGACGAGCGTCTCGTCGCGATCGGTCGCCGGCGTCGTATTGCCGTACCCATAGAACCGGAACGGCTCCAGCTGTGACGCGCGAGCGGATACCGCGAAGGCCACCGGCGAGTTCTCCAGCCGGTAGTCCGCATCGCCCTGGAGCGAGACGCGCCCGTTGAACGTGCCTAACGATGCCGTGCCTTTGACCTGCCACAGGTGCGGCAGCCGCCGGAACCCGTACGAGCGCGCCGTGCGAGTCACTCCGACGATGATGCCCGCGCCTTCCTTCTGCCCGAAGGCGGGGCCCCATCCGCCGTCGCCGCCCCAGTCCGGGCTCCACGAGCTCCACATTCTCATGCCGTGCGACGGCACCGGCTCCTTCCACGGTCGCGTGCTCACGTCCGTGCCGCTCGCTTCGACGACCTTGTTCTCGCCGTCCGAATCGTAGACATACGTCGCACCGCCGCCGGCCGAGTCGGCGAGGACATCGTCGTCGTATCCGCCGATCACCCGGACGAGGATCTCGTCCGAGTCCGCGCCTCGAACCGTCGCATGATCGGATCCGCCCAGCATGTAGAGTCTGATCTCCTTCGTCTCGGCGGGGATGAACGTGCGCTCGTAAAACGGCCGCGGCGCTTCTACCGTGCCGTCCGTATGCTCCGACGCTTCGGGAGAGCTCGCGGTCGCGGTGGCGTCGTCGTCACCGGCAATTGTCACCGTGACGCTCCCGTTCGGATGCCTAACGACCTCCGCACGGTCGTCGTCGTCGCTGGCATAGACGTCGACCTGGGCCGCGAGCTGCCGGTAGAACACGGCCGCGACGGCCGGAAGCGAATCCCGGCGGCTTCGGAGCACCGACCGCAGCCGCGTCGGAGCGCTGGTCTGCTCACGCCACTCGGCCGGCAGCTGCGCGATCGCCTGCTCGATGACGTCGTCGGTTATTGCCGCCTGCACTCGGCGTGCGACGGCGGCGAAGTCGTCGCGCGTGAGACGCTGGAGCAGCCGCCGATCGTGGTAGTGCGTGCTGTACGTCAGGCCTTTCAGGTCGTACGTCGGGCTGAACTCGACCGGCTTCGGATAGATCGACCGGACGATGAATCGGTTGAGCCAGCCGCGCGCATCCATGAACGCCCAGTCGCGATCGAGCGGAATCGCACGCCAGCGATACTCGGTCGAGTCACCGAATCGGGCGAAGTTGGAATTGTCGGGCGTGCGATCGGAGTCGTTGATCAGGAGGTCGACCAATCGCTGAGCGAGGAAATCTTCTTCATCGAACCGCTGCGCACGGTTCGACCGCAGCTCCTTGAAGAAGTCGTCCGAGCTCTGGATCTTGGCGGATCCCTCGAACCCCGACTTGTCGTTAGGCGCTTCGTTGGGCTTGAGCTCCATGGTGCCGAGCATGCCACCCATGGTGTCGCGGTAAACACCGAGTCGCCGATCGTCAGCCAGGCGGTAGAGCTTGGGATCGACGTGGAGCGCCTTGATGGCATCGAGCATCGGCGTGACCATCACCGGCGCGCCCGGAAAGAACGCGCTCACCTGGTCCTGGATGATCCGCCCAACAGCCGATTCGTGAAGCGCCCCTGGCAGGGTCATCCCGGGGAACTTGTTCGCCGATCTGAACCGGTACTCCTTCCACCCCGACTCTTCCTGAAGGTGGAGGGTCATGCTTTGATAGCCACCGCCTCGCTCGAGCACCTTGAGCCCACCGGCGTACGTGCCGAGGCGGAGAGGGGGCACCGATATCGGCGTCACCCACACATCGCGCCATCCGGTGCCTAGCAGGGTTCGCTTCCAGCCGTCGGTTGCGTAATACTGGCCGGCCACCGCCGTCGTGAGGGTATCGTTGCGCTTTCCGTCGGTAAGGCTACCGCGCTCCTGCGCGTCCGCCTCGAGTGGAAAGAGGGTAACGGTGCCAACCGCGGCAATTCGAAACGTCACAGCACGCAATGCGCTCATCGCTTTCGCTCCATTTTGGAGGCGAAAACGCAGGATGCGCGCCCGTTGAGTTTGGTGTTGAACTTGCTTTCATGAATCTGATGGGCGAGAGCCGTTACGCTCAGGGCGCGCGCCCGCCGGAACGTCGAGCCGGCGGGCGGCTACCCGCGTTCAGTTGCTGTAGACAGGAAAGACCGCCGACCCCGGCCCGAAGACCGTTAGGCGGCGAACGTCCGTCGCCTCGACCTTGCCCGGGGTGCCGATGTAGAGCTCGTAGTTGCCCTCGATCCCGCGACTGCTCGAGAACACCACCTGCGTGCCGTCCTTCGTCCAGGTCGGCGACACCGTAGTACCGGTCGTGGGGATCGGACCGACGTTTACCGTCGGGCTCTCCCTGTCGAGATCGAAGACACGGATCGCGTTGATGAAAGGGTCGACGTAGGCCAGCTTGAATCCGGTCGGACTGAAGGCGGGCTCGACGCACCCTCCTTCACAATCCGTGATCAGCGGCCGTGGATCGAGGCCGTCCGCGTTCATCTGGAAGATGCCCGCCTTCCCGTCTCGATTCGTTACCCACGCAATCGACTGTCCGTTGGGCGACCACGTCGGCATGTCATCGTCGCCCGCGTTGTAGGTCAACCGCTTGAGCCCCGTGCCATCGGCATTCACGACGAAGATCTCGGTGAAGTCCTTGTCCGACACGAACGCGGAGAACACGATCTTCGTCCCATCGGGGGAGAACCGGGGGTGCGACACGCTCGCATTCATCTTCACGATTAGCGTCGACTTGCTACCGTCGGTGTAGGCAGTCCGCAGCTCGTTCTCGTCGCCCACGAGGCTCCTCACCCCCGGCGCGCGCACGTAGACGATCCGCTTGTTGTCAGGCGAGAACGCGGCCTCCTTCTCCGCGGTCGTGTCACTCGTCACGCGACGCAGGTTGGTGCCGTCTGCATTCATGATGTAAATGTCGGTATTATCGTTCTTGATTCCGGTGAACAGCACTTGTTCGACGCTGCCGGGCTTGCCCGACGTGCCGCTCTTCGCCGTGGATGCCTTCGACGGAGGAGCGATGGGGGATGGCGCGTCGTCCTGACATGCGCCCAAGGCGGCTGAGCCAATCAAGAGGATGGCCCGCAGCGCGATCGATGGGCGGGTCAATGGATGTGAGAAGCGAGACATGGAGTCCTCCAGCAGTCTGACGTGATGTTCGTTTGGTGGGGGCGCCGCGACTCTGGTCGCATTCGCGGCGCGTGTACGAGGCCGCAATGCTACGCGGCCGTATCACAACGGCATCACACCGGAATCACACGACCTAACGCTGATTGCCACACCGAGTTGGCGTGTCACGAGCCACGCGGACGCCCCCACGCGAGGCTCGCACCGTCAGGTGAACGGCCCGACCCCGGCGCGACCGTCAACCGCTCATCGCCGAGATCAGCGCACAGGTCGCCCGGTTGACGCCGCTCCCTGTAGCACGTAAGACATGGCGTGCTCGCGTCCCTCACCCCGAGCGGCCGGGCATCGTTGCGCTCCGCGCGTATCGATCGAACCCTCTCCCACCCGAAACCCGATGACCCGAGCAACCCGGCTCCTCGCGGGTGCCCTCACGGCAACGGCCGCCCTGGCGTTGCCTGTTGGCGCTCAAGGCGATGTCATTCTCGTTCGCGGTGGAACCGTCCACACCGCCGCTGGCGCGCCGATCAACAACGGCAGCGTCCTGATCCAGGCGGGAAAGATCGTCGCGGTCGGGACGAACGTGTCGGCGCCCGCGGGAGCGCGGATCATCGACGCCACGGGGAAGTCCGTGATCCCCGGCATGATCGACAACCACTCGCACATCGGCGCCAAGTCCACCGATCTGAACGACAGCCCGATGCTG
>Ga0207674_10008977_pt1 | contig 11489 bp, 7 predicted proteins | sample KBSCornC72_FD_184303 | JGI IMG/M metagenome (GOLD analysis project Ga0207674, IMG submission 184303) | Corn rhizosphere microbial communities from Kellogg Biological Station, Michigan, USA - KBS Corn C7-2 (SPAdes) (version 2) | ecosystem: Host-associated > Plants > Roots > Rhizosphere > Soil ... | reverse complement strand
TTATAAGAGGAATCTTACTTCCTCGACGCCTATAAACAGCATTCGCTCCGAAAGGGGTATCCCGTAAAGAGAATCCTCTGAATTGAGGGATATAAGAAAAACAGCATAACAGCGCAGATCCACTTGAGGTTATCCGCACCTTGGCACCGGAGTTCCCCCGGATCGAAGTTGCAGCGTGTCGGATCTTCCAGAACCCCGTCTCTCACGCCGTCGCGTGCATCGCATGCCTGGAGCACAGCCTCATGGATCAGAGGATATTTGTCTGGCGGAATATAGGATTCTTCGCTCTTATGTGCAGCTTGCGCTACCCATACCGACTGGATTGCCCGCCCTGTCCAGTCGAGACCGGGGTCGCCTGCAATGATGCCGTCGAAATCGGCGGGGAAGCGCTGGGCTTCCATCAAAGCTGAGCGACCTCCGGCGGAGCAACCGCTCCAATAGGAAAACTTCGGCCCATGTCCGTAATAACTCGCGGTGATGGCTTTGGCGGCCACCGCCAGTTCATGTGCTCCGCGGTAACCGTAATCGACGAGTTTCTCGGGATGTCCCAGCGCGAAGCTGGCGCTGGAGCCTTCGTGACCCAGATCGCTCATGGCGGAGGCGTAGCCGCGCAGAAGCCCTGCAGCCAAAGTCTGGGAATTGATGGAGCCCGACCAGCCGCCATTTCCATTCGCTAGCAGATTGCCGTTCCAGCCCTCCATCGGCAGCCACACTTCGATCCGGATATTCGAGTCGCTAGTTGGCCGGATCGTTGCGGCGACGCGGCAGAAGGCGGGAAGAACCTGACTGCCACCAGCAGAACCGGGCGAATTGGTGGACTGAGCTGAAGTGATGGTGGTATTGGGCAGCGCCAGCGCAGTGAGGTTTTCGCAAGTCGCGGCGCTAGCAGTCGCAGCCAGTATGAGAGCCAGGCTGATACTGCAGAATGTGCAAATCCGATTCTTCACGCAGCATTCCTCCCTTTGTCCAAGAACTTAAAGGATTCGCTATTTTGTGGCGCCGCTGATAACTTCTTCGGGGTCCACCACGGTTGAAACCCCGGCGGCGTTCATGGCCTTGCGGAGGACCGCCGCAGTCTCCGGAGAACTGCGCAGATTCATTCCCCGGTGCACGCCATCCGCAATTCTTAATGGCGTCCAGCCATGGACGTTCTTGCGATTAAAGATCTCAATCTTGGCGCCATGATCCAACAGGTATTGGGCGACAGAGGGCACCTGTTTATAAGCTGCGCCGTGCATCGCCGTCTCACCGTTCTTGTCAACCGCATTGATATCGTTGCCGAGTTCGAGGGCTACCTTAACGGCTTCCAGCACTTCGGGCTCGGTACCGGCGTCTTCACCGGGGGAGCGTGTGCCCACTCCCGCCGCCACCATCAGCGGTGTCGTATTATCCGCGTTGGGAATTAACGGGTCGGCGCCCAGTTTCGCCAGCAGCCGCATCAATTCGGCGTCGCCAGTTCTGGCGGCCATTAGAAATGGCGTAGCACCGATATAATTCAGACTGCTGAGCCCGGCGTTGGTGCGCCGCGTCATTCTGGCGTTCAGATTCGCGCCTTTTGCCGCGATCTTTTTTACAAATTCGATGCTGCTCATGCTTCCGGATCCCTGGGGAGCAGGGTCGTTGCTGGCATATCCGGGCTGGCGGATCCAGGTAATGGTATGCAGCGCCGTCCATCCCTGCTCAGCCGCATTAGGATCGGCGCCGGCGTCCAGCAGCATGGCCGCAAGTTCGAAATGAGCATTGGCTACCGCCAGAACCATGGCGCTTGTCCCGGCCTGTCTCGAGGGCTTCTGCAGGGTTTCATTGACGTCTGCCCCGGCTTTCAACAGCGTGCGGACGACCTCCGGCTTGCCTTCGCGCACGGCGAATAGCAGCGCTGTAAACCCGCCCTTGGACACCGCATGAATGTCAGCGCCGTGTTCAATCAACATCTCGACAGCCGCCGTATTGCCCTCCGCAGCGGCCCACATCAGGGCGGTTTGGCCGCGCTCCTCGTCTTTCGCCTTCACCTCCGCTCCGCTGGCCAGCAGAGATTTGAGCGCGTCCACTTTGCCGGTTCGCGCCGCCGTCATCAGAGGAGTTTCCCCGCCCGGCAATGCGGCGTTGGGATCGGCTTTGGCCTTGAGAAGCAGATCGATCATAGCTGCGCTGCCATTGGTGGCTGCCAGCGATAGTGGTGTAACGCCATAGCGATTGGCGGCATTCACATTCGCGCCGGAATCGAGCAGGAGGCGGGCTGTTTCCAGATCGTCCCAGTATGCCGCCCAGTGGAGCGCCGTGTCGCCATCCACTGCGGTCGCATTCACATCCAGATGCTGCTCGATCAGGGCGCGAACCTCGGTCTTATCAGATCTCTTCGCGGCGTCCGCCAGACGGGAATCGATACGCGCCGCCGCGGATAGTACGCCGGCTGCCAGAAGCGCGCCGAAGATTATCCGGACCGGATGTGTCATAAGCTGCTTCTCATAAAACGGCGGGCTCCAGCAATTCGCTGACTTCGCCCTTGCTGTCCGCGAATGCGTCCAGATGCACGCCCACGCGGTCGAGCAAGGTCAGATGCAGGTTCGCGAGCGGGGTTGGCTCGTTGTAGCGGATGTGACGGCCGCCTTTCACTTTGCCGGCCGCGCCGCCCGCCACCAGGATCGGCAGATTGGCATGGTCGTGCACATCGGGGTTGCCCATGCCGCTGCCATATAGGTAAAGCGAGTGATCGAGCAGCGTTCCGTTTCCTTCCGGAGTGGACTTCAGTTTGTCCAGGAAGTAGGCAAATAGCGAAGCGTGATAGGCGTTGATTTTGGCCAGCTTGGCGAGCTTCTCCGGATTGTTGGCGTGGTGCGAGGTGGGGTGGTGCGGGTCCGGCACGCCGATCTCGGGATAAGTCCGGGTGCTGGTTTCGCGCGCGAGTTGGAACGTAACCACGCGCGTGACATCGCCCTGCATCGCTAGCACCTGCAGATCGAACATCAGCTTCGCATGGTCCGAATAGGCTGCCGGAACCCCCATGGGCCGCTCCAGGTCGGGGAGGTGCGAGTCGGCGGTCTGGCTCTCGGCCTTCTGAATGCGGCGCTCCACTTCGCGAATCGTATCCAGGTAATTCGTTACTTTGACGCGATCGTCCGAACCCAGCTTGTTCTGCAGTTTCGCGATGTCTCCCGTCACCCAATCGAGAATGCTGGCATTTCTTTTCAGCTCGGCCATCCGCTCCGCGGAAGTGCCGCCATCGCCGAACAGCCGCTCGAAAACCACGCGCGGATGCGCTTCGGCCGGCAGCGGCGTGGTGGGCGAGGACCAGGAGAGATTGTTCTGATATGCGCAGGCGAAGCCGTTGTCGCAGTTACCCACCGTCGTGAGAAGATCCATCGCGAGTTCGAGCGAAGGCAGGCGCCCGTCTTTCCCTATCTGTTGCGCGGCGATCTGATCGACAGTGGTGCCCGAACGGTAATCCGAGCCTTCCGTCAACTTCGCCTTCGCGGCGCTGAGAAACGCGGAGTTGGCAGTGGCGTGATTGCCGGGCGAATACGCATTCTTGTTTTCGAGGTTACCGATGACCGTGATGTGCTGGAGAAATGGAGTCAGCGGATTGAGGATCGGTGAAAGTTCGGTGATCTCACCGACTGCGGAAGGAGACCACTGCGCCTGATTGGCACCCATCGGAATATACACAAATCCGAGGCGTCTCACCGGATTCGCCGGGGTGGCCGCCAGCGCCGTCATGGCCGGAACCATGGCATCCAGCAGCGGCAACGCAAGCACGCTGCCCGCGCCGCGCAGAAAAGAGCGGCGGGGAAGAGCCTTCTTCGTAATGATCATTGTGATCTCCTCATCTGAAACGGAGTGCTGTTGACGATTCCAAGAACCAGGGACGAAAAGCGATAGTCGTCGGCGCGCGCCGCGCGCACGATGCCGCGCACCGCGGGCGCGTCATCTTCCTCTACGCCACGGCCTAAAGCGTAAGTGAGAAGCTTCTCGGCGGTTGTGGTGACAAACAATTCGGGGTTGCGCAGCAGCGCCTGCCGCAGACCGGCGGCGCCCGTGAAAGTGCTGCCGTCCGGCAGACTTCCCGCCGCGTCCACCGGCACTCCGCCTTCGGTGGTGCGCCAGCGGCCCACCGCATCGTAGTTTTCAAGCGAAAAGCCGATCGGATCCATCAGCTTATGACAGCCCGCGCAGGCCGGGTTGGCGCGATGCTGGGCCATGCGCTCGCGCATCGTGAGGACCTTGCCGGAATCGGCCGCCTCCTTCAATGGCGGCACGTTCGGCGGCGGTGGCGGCGGCGGTGAGCCAAGGATATTGGTCAAAACCCATTTGCCGCGAATGACCGGAGATGTCCGGGTGGCGTAGGAAGACACTGTGAGAACACTGCCCTGGCCGAGCAAACCGCCGCGGACGCTGCCCTCGTCAAACGTGACCCGCCGGAAGCGGCTGCCATAAATATTCGGTATGCCGTAGTGCTTCGCCAGGCGCTCATTCACAAAGGTGTAGTTGGCCCGCAGAAGGTCGAGCACATTCCGGTCCTCGCGCATGATGCTCTCGAAGAACATTTCGGTCTCGCGCCGGAACGCCTGGCGCAGGTTGTCGTCGAAATCCGGGAACAGGCGGGTATCCGGGCTAGCGGAAGCAAGGTTTCTGAGATACAGCCATTGTTCCGCGAAGTTGTTCACTAGCGCTTCGGAGCGCGGGTCGGCGAGCATGCGCCGGACTTCCTTCTTCAGTACCGCAGGCTGTTTCAGAGTGCCACGAGTGGCGGCATCCAGTAAGTCATCGTCAGGGATGCTGCTCCACAGGAAAAATGATAGACGCGATGCCAGATCCAGATCGCTCAGAGCATACGCGGTCCGCGGGGCGATCCCGGCCGGGTCCTGCTCAATACGAAACAGAAACCGGGGACTCATCAATACGGCCCTCAGCGCCTTTTCGATTCCATCCTCGAAGCCTGCCTGCGCGCGCGCTTCGCGATAAAAGCGCAATGGAACTTGCAGTTCGGAATCCTTAACCGGCCCCCGCCAGGCCCGCCGCGCCAGAGTGGAGAGGATTCGCTTGGCGCACGCGTCCTGTTCGGACTCTTTCTGCGGATGACAAACAAAGATACGCTGGCGGCTGGTAGTGTCGCCGGGTCCGCTGGCATTGAACGGCCCGGTTACCGATATGGAGTAGAGCGCCGGCTGAATGCGCGGGTGCCGGTCCGCGTTGAAGTGCGCCAGGTAAGGCTGGCGATCGGTTTCGAGCAAGACCGACGGTTTCTTAATGAACGTCGCGGCCAACTCATGCGAACCGGCTTTCACCGGGACTCTTATATGAAAATCCTTGTCAACAATGCTCTGGTCGCTGCTTGCCGGAGGCGGCTTGGCCGTGAACACTTCTATTCGCTCACCGTCAATGGTCAGCTCGATCTGATGCGCTTCCCTCAGACCTTCCACGTGCTCGTTCCGGTCGCGGGTGAGGCGCAATTGGATCTCATATTCGGCATCCAGAGGGAAGGTGTAATGAACCGCCGTCCCGCCGCGGGTTCCGAAGGGAAGCTCGTCGAAATGCTGCTCCTGGGTGAGATCCGCCGGAAGCTCGATGGTATCGCCGCCCGGTGCACGGACCGCGCCGCCGATGGCCAGCCGGCTGATCTTCTGCGCCGCTGAAAGATATCGCTCGAGCAAAGTCGGCGAGAGTTCTCCCACGGTTACATTATCGAAGCCGTGGCTGGAATCGTCGCTGGGCAGAAGCGACGAAACATCAATGTCTAAAGCCAGCAGATCGCGGATCGCGTTGTGATATTCCGTGCGATTCAGGCGCCGGAATGTGTCGGTCCGGCCGGGATCGGGTTTCGCGGCGGCAATCCGGTCGAGAGAACTCTCGAGCGATGAAACCGCGCTGTTATAGGTGCTCTCATCCGGGCGCGGGAGGCCAACCGGCGGCATGTAACGGGCGCGGAGCTTCCGCACTACCTTTTCCCAAACTGCTGTGTTTTGGCCTATGCTCTGCGACGCGATGTTGTTGAGCTCCAACCCGCCGACTTTTAGGCGTTCGTTATGACACCCGATACAGTACTTGTCGATGAGCGCGCGCGGCGGCGCGTCGGACGTCGAGGCTGGTCCCGAAGTTGGCTGCTGCGAGGTTGCCGCGCAGGCTGTCACCATCCCCAATGCGGCAATCTTCAAGGCGCGCGAAAACCACACGTCGCAGCAGTTTATCATCTAAATCTCAACTACCAGGTAAGTCTCAATTACCAGCTTAACCTAGCATTCAATTGAATTGTGCGAGCCCCCAGGGTGCTTGTCAACTGCCCAAAGCGGGGGTTAGTGATTGCCGTGATCAGCCCACTGTAGTTTGTGTGATTCAGCGCGTCGAACATATCGGTCCGGATCTGCAGTTGCGCCCGTTCGGTCAGCTTGAAATTCTTAGCGAGAGAAAAGTCTATATTCCATAGCCCCGGTCCGCGGATCGCACCGTTGCCGATATTTCCGGGCCGGGCAGTGCCACCCGACGCAGCGATGATGGGGACGCGGGCGAACGCGGCTACATTGAGGTACTGAAGCGTGGTCCGGTAGTTCGACAAGATCGGCGATCCACCGATATAATCCGGGCGGCTGGCCGGCAAAGAGGACGATTGTGACAGAGTAAAGGCGCTTCCGGTCTGGGCAGTAAAGATGGCGGACACCTGCCACCCGCCCAACGCGGGACGCAACCACCGCTGGTGCTCCAGGCCGGGCAACTGATAAAGCCAATTGGACGCGACAGCGTGAGTGACATCTCCGGCGCCAGGTCCCCGGTCGGCCCTGTAATCGAAGAAGTTCTGGTTCACCGTCGCGGCGTCTCCCTGGTAATACGAGCCATTGTCCCCGCCTTGCGGCGCGAGCGATTTGCTCCACGTGTAATGAAAGCCGCCACTGAAGTTCTTGGAGTACCGCTTGTTCACCGATGTCTGCCATGAGTTGAATACCGATTGCTGAGAGTTATCCACGTAATAGGTCACGGATAGTAACGGATTGGGTTTAATGCCGGTCACGCGGTTAGGCAAATTCATGGGGCGCTGGGCGAGAAACTTTACACCGCGACTACCGACGAAGCCGCTCTCCAGCACCAAAGTAGGCGTAATCTCCCTCTGAAAGCCCAGAGAATACTGCATCATGTATGGGTTTTGCAGGTCAGGATTGAATATTGAGAATGTGCTTAACACGCCGCTCGCGGCCTGCTGCGCCGCTACAACGTTGCGTAGATCGTCGGTATATTGACCGTATTTGAGGCCGTACTTCAGTACATCCTGTTGCGTGAAAGCGGTCCGGAAGGGAATAACCGGCCCGCTCTGCACAGTTTGCCACATGGCCCCGGGAACCTGGCTGCTGAAAAAGATTCCGAATCCGCCGCGAATTACGGTCTTGGCCTTGCCCGGTGAATAGCTGAAGCCAAAGCGCGGCGCTAAATTCATGTGATCTGGATTATAGGGGCGGTCCTGAGGGCGAATAGGCCCGACGTGGAACTGAGAGTCGAGGATCCCATCTGGATTGTAAAAGCCCGTGCCTGCGCCCTGGCTGCCCAGAGGATGCACCACCAGATTGGAATAGGAGTCATTGCGCAGACCGAAATCGAGCACCAGATCGGTACGAATGCGGTACTCATCCTGCGCAAAAAATCCAAAGTGATAGAGATCCGCGGTATACAAGCCGTTTCCGAAGTTAGCCGTCACCGTGGTGGGAGTATTACTCAGCATTTGAGCCAGTGTGTTGTAGTGGAACTCCGGATTCTGAGGGTTCGTCCGGCTGCAACAAGCGTGTGTGTAATCCCCGCCGAACTTCAAAGAATGCTTGCCTATCTGTTTCGAAATCTTGCTGCTCATGCTCCAGGTGGGGCCTGTGACCCCCCACAATTCAGAGGAAGCCGTACCCCAGCCGAGCGAAGTCGATACATAGGGAAGCCGTTCGCCGAAGGCGAAGATTTCTTTTGAATTTGCCGGATTCAGTTGGTTGAAAAATGCGTCGACGCGCGATATGTCCGAGATGGAATAGCCGAAACGTGTTTCAGATGTCCAGCTCGCACCGCCGGTTGTGTAACTTGCGCTGCCCCGCTCCGCCACGTTATTGTAGCTACGATCGTTGGCGCCATTCAAGAAGATCGAAGGGGTCTGATAGTATGGCCGTCCGTGGCTATAAGTAAGAGAAAGCCTGCCCGCGGCGCCCAGGATAACGTCGCCTTTCAAATCGATGTGGTTGTCGCTCTTTTGAGCGGTTCTTGCGGAAAGGTAAGTTCCGGTGGTTGCACCGGGAGCGGTGGATTGATTCGGGAGCGGCATCGGCGCCAGGACAAGATTGTAGGCGGGGAGGGCTGCCAGAATCTGATCGCGCACTATCTGCGTTGGCACGGTCCCCTGAACTATGGGCGTACTGCGTTCACGATATCCCTCATAATCCCCGAATAGAAAGATCTTGTCTTTGCGAATCGCCCCGCCTGAAGAAGCGCCGAATTGATTGAATGTCAATGGAACGTTCCTTGCGAGGAACTGGTTCCTGGCGTTCAGATTTTCCGCCTGAAAATTCTCGAACAGACTGCCGTGCCACTGGTTTGTGCCGGACCTCGTGATCAGGTTGACTTGGCCGCCCAGTGCATCGCCATACTCGGCCGGCGCGACCCCTTTAACCGTCTGAACCTCGGCGATTCCCTCCAGGCTCATAACCTGTATGTAACCGGAGTTTCCATAAGTAGAATAATTGCGGCCCTCGGTATTGCCGCTCGCGCTGGTCCCGTCAACTGAATAGTTGGTTCCCGCTTCGCCCGCCCCGTTCATTCGGACCGTCCCGTTGGTACTAGTGCTGACACCGGTGCCGAGTTTGAGCAATCCTGAAAAATCGCGGCGGGCCAGCGGAAGCTCTTTCGCCGTGGTGCTGTCGATCGATTGTTGTTGCTCGGCCGAAACCGTGTTCAGCAGAGGCGCAGACCCCTCCACCTTCAGAGTCTCCGTGACAGCGCCGATATCGAGCTGATAGGTCTGCCGGGTCTGCTGTCCGGCGGTCAAGGTAATTCCCGAAGTCTCACGCGCCTTGAATCCTTGTGCCTCTATGCGCAGAGTATATGTTCCGACCGGCAAGAACTGGAATCCGAATTCACCCGCGGAGTCGGATACTTTCCGGTAGACTTCCGACGTTCCTACATTCGTGAGGCTAACCATGGCGCCGGGCACCACCGCTCCGGTCGCATCGTTGACAATGCCATAGAGCGTGGCAGTCGTAACCTGCGCGGTCACTAACCTTATAGACAGCGCGCAGCAAACCCCTAATAACAGGAATCTTCCCATCCTGAAAATCCGTGAGATCGAATGCATGGTACCCCCTAATTCATGCTCTGGCGAGCATCTGTCAGACTAACGTTCTAGCGATCCGATAATCGTAAAGGAAGGTCTGATCCAATGCAATAGGGTTGTGGTGGTAATCGTCCAGAATGCTGGACGGATACTTCCAACGGAATACGGAAGTTGGGTCGGGCGCCTAGCGGCGCTGGCTTCCATATCAGTTTTCGTCAATTGTTAAGATTTGATAACCTTTTGTTGCACGATTTGCGGGGCGGGCACTGCCTTTCTGTACAAGGGCTTGCGGACTCTCTCTCAGCGAAAGATGTATGCCTTTTGGCTTCGCCGGCGTCGGCAGTAGCAGCTGAACGTGGCGTGGCAAATCAGCGCTTACCGTCGTATTCCGTGTCGTTGGGAACGAGCCTCAGCAGTTCTATCGTGCCAGTGCAATCTCTGCAGACGTCCTCTTCAAACACGCCACCAGGAAAGCGATGTTCTCCTCCTGAATCTCATGCAGCGCGCCGGAAATGCCCAGCGCGCCCGTAACCTTACGCAGCGCGTCATACAGAGGCACGGCGAGGCAACGAATACCTAGCGCCTGTTCTTCGTCGTCGAGAGCATAGCCCTGCTTCCTGACTTGTTCCAGCCGGGCTCGCAGTTCTTCGGCGCTGCGTATGGTTTTGCTGGTGTGGCGCATAAGCGAGTGGTCGCTCAGGTAGCCTTCGAGCGCTTCCTTCCGCTGCCCCGCGAGAAGGATATTTCCCACAGCGGTGCAGTGGAGGTTTGCTCTTTTCCCGGGAAAAACATCGATCCGAATACCGGGTCCTCTGCAGCATTCAATGTACCTGGCCTGGTCCGCGTCAAGCACCGCTATGTAGCTGGTTAGACCGATCGCCTCGCTGAGCGGCACCAGGTGCGGCCGCGCCCTGCTGGCCAATTCCATGCAGGCGATTGGCCCTCCGGCTAACATTTGAGCCTTCGCGCCCAGCGAGAAGAGGTGACCGGTAGAACCTTGCCGCACATAGCCAAGCCTCTTAAGCGTGACAAGCAGGACGTGAGCGGTACTTCTCGGAATGTTCAGCCGGTCGCTGATCTGCGAAAGTGTTTTGCCGTTCGCCGAAGCGCTCAGCAGTTCCAGAATCGCCATTGCGCGTTCAATGGAAACGGAGTGTGCAGAACTGCTCGTCACCATCTTCGTTATCAATCTCCCTATGACCTGAGCGCGGTCGCTTCGGGAACAAAACCGGCAATAACGTCCTTCTGCCAGGGCGACGCCCAAGCCGCGCGGAGGTCAAAAGCCAGAACAATGGCCATCCCGGATCACACTATTGAGAAATTCTGACCGCCCCCTTGATATCGCCCCTTGTTATCGTCCCATTCGCGCTATAGCCTATGGCAGATATCATACATGTGCCCGGTCGAATTCGGAGTGAAAATCTCTTCCAATTCCTTCGACTCCTGGACTCTACGGGTGATGCGGTGACGCCACGGACATCGAATGAAGTAGGACTCTGCTGTCTGGCGCGCTCGCTTCGAAATCGGCTTCGCGCGTGAGTGAATCATCGGCGCCGCGGAAGCGCCTCCCTGCGGGCCCCAGCTTCCTCATGTTCGACGCTCCGCTCAAGGACGGTACCGATCACAATTTCGGCAGTAGCATGCATTTCGCGGCTCCTTCGGGAATAATTCCTAGTTAGATCCATCAGCGGGGGAACGGCTACGGGTCGACGCACTCCCATTTGGCGGCCATACGCAATAGGGGCGCCGGGCCAAAAGCTCATTTGACTAAAACCACACCTGCGAAAGAATCGGAGAACAGGACCGTGCGGCCGTGAGCGGCTGAGTAATGCGCATCGGACGCATGCAGTACGTAATAGTCTTGGCCTGTAATCAAGGTGTCCATGGTTCGCACGACCGGTCTCAACGCAGTAATATGATCCACGGTGCGGTAGTATTCAAGCGCGGGCTGGTGGATCCAGGTGGCTCCGATCGAGATCGAGCCCGGTGGCTTGCCGCGGCTGTCCTCAGCGACGCGGCGCGCAATTTCCTTGGTCGAGCGATCGTACCACCAAACCTGAAAATAGTTCACTTCAAACTGGGTCGCGAACTGGACCGCGAGCAGGGCGCCGCCGGCCAAGCTCGCTCCGCGCAACCAGCGATAGGGCGTATTGCCTGCGGCCAAGGCCCAGGCCAAGCCGAATAGCAGCATCATCGCCAAACCGGT
>Ga0207674_10008976_pt1 | contig 11489 bp, 9 predicted proteins | sample KBSCornC72_FD_184303 | JGI IMG/M metagenome (GOLD analysis project Ga0207674, IMG submission 184303) | Corn rhizosphere microbial communities from Kellogg Biological Station, Michigan, USA - KBS Corn C7-2 (SPAdes) (version 2) | ecosystem: Host-associated > Plants > Roots > Rhizosphere > Soil ... | reverse complement strand
AGGCGTAAAGCGTGTTGCGGCCGCCGACCGGCGCGTTCCAGACGGTGAGAAACGACCGGCCGTTCGTGGCGATCGCCGCCGCGGTGATCGGATGCGGCGCGGGCCCCAGGCGCGGAGTGGTGATGTCGACGCCGGCTGCCAGAGCGGGGAGGGGGAGAAGGACGGCGAGGGAGAGGAGAAGGTTTCTCACATGTCGAGGAGGAACTCTTCGGGCGCCGCGGCCCCGTCGTACTCGGCCTGCAGCTCGGTCTTGTGCTTCCACTCGATCTCCGCCAGCTCGACGAAAAGCTTCCCCAGCTCGGTGGGCGGCGGCATGCGCTCGGCCATGTGGCGGAAGTAGCTCTCCGAGTCGCGCTCGCGCTCCAGGGCGTGCTTGAGGGCGTGGCGAAGGTCGAGATCGGCCACGTCGGACGGGAGGTCGACCCGCACCGGCTGCGGGTCGGGGGGAGCCTGGCCGACCATCTCCCGGTATCTGCGCTCCAGCTTCGCCCGATGAACGAGCTCGCCGTCAGCGAGCTGCAGCAGCCGCTTGCGCACCGCGGGATCGGCGCTGCGCTCGGAGAGGGCCTGGTAGTAGGCGCGCGTCTCCACCTCGGACTGGATGGCTTTGCGGAGGACTTCTTCGACCGTGGTCTCGAGCGGCTTCATGGGGAACGGGGATGATAGCTCTACGCCCCTCGATATACGTCCGGATTGGGGGGAGCGTCGTCCTCGAAGGGCGCCGAGCGGCGTGGCTGCCCTCCGCCCGTCCCGCCCGCCCAGTTCGTCTTCTCCATCGAGCCGTAGTACGGGCGCCAGCCCATCGGCTCCACGGGGAAGTTCGGCGGGACGACCAGATCGCGCAGGCCGACCACGGCGCGGGCGCGGGTGTCGATAGCCATCTCGTAGTCGCGGGTCATGTAGATGGCATCCTCGGGGCAGGCGTCGACGCAGTAGCCGCAGAACACGCAGCGCAGGAGATCGATGTCGTAGCGGACCGGGAACTTCTCGCGAGTCCGCTCGTCCTCGCCGGCCTCAATGGTGATGCATTCCGCCGGGCAGGCGGTCGAGCACATGTAGCAGGCCACGCAGCGGGTGGTGCCGTCCTCGCGCGTGGTGAGGATGTGGCGTCCGCGGAAGCGCTCCGAGTAGACCCGCTTCACCTCGGGATACGAAATGATCGGGAGGTTCTTGTAGTGCGTCAGGTTGTGCAGCAGATGGCGGATGGTGACGAACATCCCCTTGACCACCTGCGGCAGGTAGAGGCGGTCGAAGATGCTCATCTTCGGAGGCGAGACCTTGACCACGCCCGGTGCGATTCGTGTGACCTGCATCAGCGATCGAGCTCCCCGGCGATGATGTTGAGCGAACCCAGCGCGGCGACGGCGTCGGGAATGGTCTGCCCGGTGATCATCCGTCCGAACGCCTGATAGATGGCGAAGCACGGCGGGCGGCTGCGGACGCGGTACGGGTTCTTCGTCCCGTCGGAGACGACGTAGAACCCGAGCTCGCCGTTGCCCCCTTCGACCTGGAAGTACGTCTCGCCCACCGGCGGCTGAATGCCGTGCATGATCAGCTTGAAGTGGTAGATGAGCGACTCCATCTCGTTGTAGACCTTCGATTTCGGCGGCAGGGCGATGTACGGGTCGTCGACGATGACCGGGCCGGGCGGGAGGCCGCGGTCGATGGCCTGCTGCAGGATGCGCAGCGACTGCCGCATCTCCTCCATCCGCACCAGATACCGGGCGAACGTGTCGCCTCCCTCGGCCACCGGCACGTCCCAGTCGTAGGTCTCGTAGCCGAGGTAGGGGTTCGTCTTGCGGACGTCGTAGGGAACGCCGCAGGCGCGGAGGCAGGGGCCGGTGAAGCCGTAGTCGATGGCGTCGGCGGCGCTGATGGGCGCCACGCCGACGGTGCGGTCGTGAAAGATCTTGTTGCGGTCGACGAGCTTCTCCACGTCGTCGATGAACTTCGGGATGGAGTTGACCAGCCGCTGCGCGTTGGCCAGAAAGTCCGGCGGCGCGTCGACCGCCAGCCCGCCGATGCGGGTGTAGCTCGGCAGGATGCGCGCGCCGCAGCACGACTCGACCAGGCCGTAGATCTCCTCGCGCGGCTGGAAGAGGTACCAGAAGTTCGTCAGCGCGCCCATGTCGACCAGGTTCGTGCCGATGCAGACCAGGTGGTCGGCGATGCGCATGAACTCCGAGAGGATGAGGCGGATGTGCTGCGCGCGCGGCGGCGCGGCGATGCCGAGGAGCTTCTCCACCGCCATGCAGTAGCCGACGTTGTTGATGATGGCCGACATGTAGTTGAGGCGGTCGGTGAACGGGATGACCTGCTGGTAGGTGTGCGTCTCCGACATCTTCTCGAAGCAGCGGTGGAGGTAGCCGATCTCCTGGTCCGCGCCGATGATGGTCTCGCCGTCGAGCGTGGCCACGATGCGCAGCGTGCCGTGCGTGGCGGGATGCGAGGGGCCGAGGTTCAGCGTGACGCGCTCGAAATCGGTGTCGACGTTCTCGAAGCGCGGGTCGATGGTCGGGATCATCTTCGCCACGTCTTTGTCGGTGCAGATCCAGCGCTGCGCGGCGTCGTAGTCCTTGCGCAGCGGGTGTCCCTGGAACGCCTCGTGGCAGAGGATGCGGCGGAGGTTCGGGTGGCCGTCGAAGCGGACGCCGTACATGTCGAACGCCTCGCGCTCGAACCAGTCGAGGCCCTTGAAGATCCCCACGCCCGACGGCACCGGCTCATCCTCGGCGACGCGCACTTTCAGCCGCACCCGCTCGTTCTTGTCGAGGGAGTAGAACTGATACACGACGTCGAAGCGCTTCTCGCGGTTCGGGTAGTCGACCCCGAAGCACTCCAGCGGCATGGTGAACGTCTCGCTCTTCAGCGCGCGGAGGGTCTCGAGGAGACGCCCCGTCTCCACGATGAGCGTCGGCAGGTCCTGCCGCGTCTCCTGCACCGCCCCGAACCGCGCCGCCAGCTCTCCCCCCCGCGCGTCCGCGGCGTCGGCATTGGCCGGCACGTACGGCTCGCGATTGGTCGGCGCGGGGCCGGTGTAGGGGATGGCGGAGAACTTCGTTAATGTACTCATCGCACGCGATCAGGGGGCGAAAGGTTCGAGGTTCGAGGTTCGAACGAAGAATGAAGAAGGAGATCGAGACTGAGAACGCGAGCGCTTCTTAATTCTTCGTTCGCGCCTCGAACCTCGAACCTCATCTTCTGATTTCTCCTCGCTGAATCTTCTCCCTCAACTTCAGGATCCCGTACATCAGCCCTTCCGGTGTCGGCGGGCAGCCGGGGACCCAGATGTCGACGGGGATGACTTCGTCGATGCCCTGCACCACGTGGTAGACGCGGTAGAAGCCGCCGGAGGTGGCGCAGGCGCCCATGGCGATGACGTATTTCGGCTCCGGCATCTGGTCGTAGATGGTCTTCATCACCGGCGCCATCTTGTCCACGATGGTGCCGGCCACGATCATCAGGTCGGCCTGGCGCGGGGAGAAGCGCACCACCTCGGCGCCGAAGCGGGCGATGTCGTAGTGCGAGGAGACCATGGACATGAACTCGATGGCGCAGCACGCCGTGCCGAACGGCAGCGGCCAGAGCGAGTTGCCGCGCGCCCAGTTGACCATGGTGTCGAGGGTGGTGGTGAGGTAGGTGCCGCCGGCGAGCTCCTCGATCTCCCGCTCCGACTCGCCGGGCAGGGTGATGAGCCCCTTTTCCGGGCCTTCGCCCGGGGGTGCGCCGGGCTTTCGCCCGATGATCGAGTCAGGGTTGTCGACGCGTTGGATGGGCATAGAGCCGGTTGCTGCCGCGGGCGGCGGAATCTTATGGGGTTGAGAAACTTTTCACAAGCATCCGCCGCGGTTCAGACCATGCGAAATCGGGGCCGCGGCGCGCGCATTATCATCCCCCATATGACCCGACCCCGGTTCCTTTTCCCCCTCTCGTTCATCTTCGCCGCCGCCACCGCCTTCGCCGACTTTCATCTCCAGGCGACACCCAGCCACGTTCCCGCCGCCGATGGCGACGCGCGGCTGCGTGTGGAGGTCGTGAACGCGACGCCATCCGTCGCCGCGAACGTGGAGCTGAACTATTCCGACCTCTCCCGGCACATCGTCCCGGTGCCGGGCGACGGGTGGGCTTGCTCGGACACCGTTTCGGTCACCTGCAAGCTGTTGCACCCGCTCGCCGCGGGAGCGTCCGCGCCGCTCGATCTTCGGTTCCACTTCGACGGGCCGTATGGACGAAGGGAGCTGACGTTTGGCGCGATCGGCGACCTGGGCGGAACCATTGAACGTTCGTTCCTCATCGCCGGCGCCGCCCTCTACCGCCGCTTCACCGTCAACCGGACGGCGGACTCCGGCGACGGCTCGCTCCGCGCCGCGGTCGAGGCGTTGAACGCCGACGCCATCTGCGCCGATCTTCCGTGCGCCATCGACTTCGACATCGTCCCCTCGGCCGGGCACACCATCGCCCTGCAATCGCCGCTGCCGCGAATCACGGCGTACGACGTGCTCGTCGACGGCGGCGGCTCCATGGCCGTCGACGGCGCGGCGGCCGGCAACGCCAACGGCCTCGATTTCGACGGCGTGCGCGGCGAAGTGGCCGGCGTGACGATTCGCAACTTCGGCGACAACGCCATCCTGCTCCGCCTTCGCCGCCGCGCCACGCCGTTCGATCCGTCGCCCAGGCTGGTGGTCAGCAACTCCGTCATCGAGGGCAACTTCCGCGGCATCACCTTCGGGCCGGGATGGCTTGGCCGGGCTCTGATCAGCGACTGTAAGGTCATCAACAACGTCCGCAGCGGCATCTTCGACTGGTCGGAGCACGACCCCGGATTTCCTCTCGAGCCGGTCATGCGCATCGAGCGCAACCGCATAGCCGGCAACGGTGCCAGCGGCATCTTCCTCGGCGAGGGCTCGGACGGCGCGCTGCTCGACGGCAACGTCATCGAGGGCAATCGCGACTTCGGCGTGGCCGTGGCCCGCGGCGCGCGCAGCGTGCGCCTGCTGGCCAACAGCATCGCCCACAACGGCCACGCAGCCATCGACGTCGGCCTCGACGGTCCCAGCCCGGTCGTCGCGTCGCCGAGCGGCAACCGCGATGCGGCGGTGATCCAATCGGCGACGTATGATCCGGCCACGAATACCACCACCATCGCCGGCCTTCCGTCCGTCAGACCGATCGGCGTCTGCGATTTCTGCGGCACGTTCCTGGTCTCGCTCTACGCCAACGACGCCGCCGAGCACGGCGAGTACGCCGAGGCGCAGCAGTATCTCGGTGAAGCGCAACCAAATGGACTCGGCTTCGTTTTCACCTTCAACGGAGACCTTCGCGGGAAATACATCACCGCGCTGGCCACCCGTTGGTTGAATCTGGTCGGCTCGGACCTCTTCGACACGGGTGAATTGAGCAAAGCAGTACTGGTGCACTGAACAGGAGGAAAGATTTGACGAAACGAATACGGCTTCTCTCTGCCCTATTGTTCCTGGCGGCCGCGCAGCTCTTCGCCGAGCTGCCGCCGCTCATCGCCCGTGACGTGCTCTTCGGCAATCCGGAGCGGACCGCGCCCCAGCTCTCGCCCGACGGCAAGCGGCTGGCGTGGCTGGCGCCGGACAAGAAGAACGTCCTGCAGGTATGGGTCAAGACCATCGGCGCCGAGGACGGGAAGGTGGTCACCGCCGACAAGAAGCGCGGCATCCGGCAGTACACCTGGGCCCGCGACAACAAGACCCTGCTCTACCTGCAGGACGACGACGGCAACGAGAACTTCCATCTCTACGGCGTCGACCTGCAGTCGAACAACGTCCGCGACTACACGCCGATCCAGGGCACCCGCGCCGGCATCGTGTCCCTCGACGCCGGGCTGCCCGACCAGGTGCTGGTGACCCTCAACGCGCGCGACCGCCGCTACTTCGACGTCCATCGCGTCTCGCTCTCCAACGGCGCGCTGACGCTCGACACCCAGAACCCCGGCGACGTCGACGGCTGGGTGGCCGGCAAGAACAACGAGGTGATGGTGGCGCAGGCGGTCGATCCGAAAGACGGCTCGACCGAGATCCGCGTCCGCAAGAACCACCTCTGGCCGTGGAAGACGCTGGTCAAGGCGCCGTATGACGAGAACCTGCAGGCGGTCAGCATCACCCCCGACGGCAACTCGGTGGTGCTCGAGTCATCCCTCGGCAGCGACACCACGCGTCTCCTGGAGAAGAACATTGAGACCGGGGAGGAGAAAGTCATCACCTCCTCGCCCGAGGTCGACGCCGGCATCGTCATGGTCAACCCGTACACGAGGGTGGTCGAAGCGGTGTCGTTCGAGCCGGGACGGCGGAAGTGGACGGTCATCGATCCGGCGGTGAAGGGGGATTTCGAGGGCATCGCCAAGCTGGCCGACGGCGACTTCAGCATCGTCAACCGCGACGCGGAGAACAAGACCTGGCTGGTGGCCTTCACCTCCGACCGCGGTCCGGTGCGTTGGTTCACCTGGGACCGCGAGGCCAAGAAGGGGACGTTCCTCTTCACCGCGCAGCCGAAGCTGGAGAACCTGCAGTTGGCGGAGATGAAGCCGGTGGAGATCAAGACCCGCGACGGCCTCAACATGCACGCCTACCTGACGCTGCCGGCCGGCGTGCCGGCCAAGAACCTGCCGATGGTGCTGTTCGTCCACGGCGGACCGTGGGGCCGTGATTTCTGGGGCTACAACTCCACCGCGCAGTGGCTGGCCAACCGCGGCTACGCCGTGTTGCAGCCGAACTTCCGGGCCTCGACCGGCTACGGGAAGAAGTTCCTCAACGCCGGCGACAAGCAGTGGGGGCTGAAGATGCACGACGACCTCATCGACGCCTCGAACTGGGCGGTCAAGCAGGGCTACGCCGACGCCAAGAAGATCGCCATCATGGGCGGCTCCTACGGCGGCTACGCCACCCTGGCCGGGCTGACGTACACGCCCGACTACTTCACCTGCGGCGTGGACATCGTCGGCCCGTCGAATCTGAAGACGCTGCTGGCGTCGATCCCGCCGTATTGGGCGGTGGGGAAGGCGACGTTCAACAAGAGGATGGGGAACGTCGATGATCCGGCCGATGCGGACCTGATCCGCAACGCCTCGCCGCTGTTCAAGGCCGACCAGATCAAGAAGCCGCTGCTGATCGGGCAGGGGCAGAACGATCCGCGCGTCAACGTGCGCGAGTCGGAGCAGATCGTGGAGGCCATCCAGAAGAACAACGGGTCGGTGACCTACGTGGTCTACAGCGACGAAGGCCACGGATTCGCGCGGCCGGAGAACCGCATCGACTTCAACGCCCGCACCGAGAACTTCCTCGCGCAGTGCCTCGGCGGCCGCGCCGAGCCGCTGAGCGGCGAGCGCATCGCCGGCTCGACCGCGGCGGTGAAGGTGATCACGGCCGGGAAGTAAGAAACTCCTCCAGGCGCGCGGCGACGTTCGCCGCGCGCCACCGCTCCGCCACCGCCCACCCGCGCTTGCGCAGGCGGTCGCGCAGCTCGGCGTCGCTGAGCAGCTCGATGAGCCTCTCCCCCAGCTCGACGGCGTTGCGCTGATTGCTCGCCGCCGGCAGTCCCGCGGCCAGCGCCTCCGCGGTCGACAGCGAGAATCGCTCCTCGGGCGCGATGATGGCGTCGCAGGAGTGCATGAGCCGCGTCATCTCCGCGGTGCTCAGCCCGACGTGGAACTCCTGCACCGCGTCGAGCGGCTCGTCGCGCGACGGCGCCCACGGCGAGACGCGGATCAGATCGAAGCGCTGGTGGAACCACCGCGCGTGCGCCGCCGCGCCGTAGCCGTCGTCCACGTGCTTCGCCTCGTCCTGCGACGCGCCGCAGAGCAGGACGCGCATCGGGTGGTTCTCCCGCGCCACATGCGCCCGAAACACCTCGGCGTCCACGATCTCGAAGCCGGCCGGCGGCTCGGCGAGGACGATCTCGTCCTCGATGGCCGAGAAGTCGTCGACGTACAGCCACTCCGCGCGCGACGCCCGCCACGTCACCGGCGCGCCGGTGGTGGCGATGCGCACCCGATGCCCGCGGCCGACGAGCGCGTCGGCCTGCGCCAGCGCCGTCCGCGCGCGCCCGGAGATCACCGTCTCGTCCAACAGGTACGTAACGTTCATTGGGGGTCAGGTCTACAGTTTTCAGTTTCTTATTTTGAGATGTTCCGCTGAGTGCTGAGTCCCGGCGGCGCGAGGCGGGTAGCACTCCTCACTCAGGTCTCCTCAAAATAAGAAACTGAAAACTATAGACCTGACCCCCGATCCTATCCGTTGCGCGCGGTTACGTAGTAGCCGGGGGCGAGGAGGTCGTCGCGCGAGAAGGGTAGCCGCGCCTCCTCCAGGGCGCGCACCAGCGCCTCGCCGCCGATCGATGGCGCTGGCGCCTGCGGCTCCACCCGCTCTACCGTCCAGCCGGCGATGGCCAGCATCTCTTCCACCGAATGGCGGGTGAAGAAGCGGAGGTGCCCGACGCAGGTCAATCCCATGTAGACGTAGTCGAAGCGGCCGGCGAGGAGGTCGCTGACCAGCGCGGCGTGCGCGATGTTCGGGATCGACAGCAGCAGCCGCCCGCCCGGCTTGGTGATGCGGCGCAGATCGCCGAGGAAGGTCCAGGGGTCGTCGAGGTGCTCGACGATGTCGCCGCCGATGATCCAGTCGAACGTCTCGTGCAGGATGCCGACGATCTCCCGCGCGTCGCCGCAATAGACGTCGTCGATGCGCTTCTTGGCGATGGCCGCCGCCTGGCGGTCGATCTCGATGCCCACCACCCGGCACTTCTGCCTCTGCTTGAGCGCCGCGCCGAGAGGGGCCTCGCCGCACCCGAACTCCAGGATGGACTTGGCGTCGGTGGCGATGCGGTCGAGCAGGTCCTGCCGCACCTGCCCGCGCATCGAGGCCCAGCGGTGCACGTAGTCGTTGCGGGAGATGGCCACGCTCTTGCCGGCCAGCGCGCGGCGCAGCGGCGTCTCCATGGCGTCGAGCATGTCCGCGCGGCAGGCGAAGACGAAGGGATCGGAGCCGTCCCAGGTGATCCGCTGGATGTCGGGCTCGCGCGCCTCGAGCTCCGCCGTCGCCGCCTCCAGCTCGCGCAGCGTGACGTACGGCCGCACGGTCTGCTGCTGCGCCGGGTGCACCGGCAGGTTCATGACCGGCACCACGGCCTCGACGCTGCCCTGCAGCGCGGCCACCAGCCGCCGCGCCAGATTCGGCGACGGCAGCACGAGCGGGTCGGTGACCACCACGGCGTACGTGGCCTCGACTTCGCCGGCCACGTCGCAGGCGCGGTCGTCGGGCGCGTAGGCCACGACGTCGAGGCCGCCGTCGCGGAAACGGGTGCGCGCCTGCCAGCTCGCGTAGCGCTCCTCGATGGCGGCGTGATCGAAATGAGGGAAGAGGACGGCGACCATGAATGGCGAATGATGCCGCAAACCGGCTGACAGACCGATGAAACGTTCCAGCCAGTCACCCCACTACTGTCTGGAGGCAATTATGGCAACAAAGAAAGATGACACTAATGTAACCCGCGCGCTCGACGCATTGGCGAAACGGACGCGTGCGAAGAACCTGTCGATCGTCGACACCCGCGAGCTGACCATTCCCGGCTCGGGCGAGAGCGTAACGCTGTTCCGCGGCGCGGCGAAGGACGATCCAAACGGACCCCACTTCACCGTCGCCTTCGACGCAACAGGGGCGGAGCTCGACGAATCGCGCCTCGCCGTCGTATTCAGCGCCGGCACCGCGGGAACGACCACAGCGCCGGACGGAGCCCCGGCCGCACCGGTCACCATCAATCCGAAGCAGAATGTTTTCACGCTGAATGACGGCGAATCGGTCAGCGAATCGATCATCGTGACCATCCCGCCCGACGCCGGCGTGAAGAAAGCGGATGTCTACTTTCTCGCCGACAACACCGGAAGCATGGGCTCGTTCATCAATGCCGTGAAGAGCGGCGCGGCGACGATCCTGAGCTCTCTGCCGGCGGGCATCGACTTCGCCGTCGGCGTCGGCAACTATCAGGACTTTCCGGTACCGCCCAATCCGTATGCCTTCCAGCACCAACTGAGCCCCGCGGCGATTCCGGCGAACAACGCCGCCGTGACAGGCGCAATCAATGCGTGGGCGGCGGGGGCCGGAGGCGACAAACCGGAAGGCGCGTTCTACGCCTTCGATCGGCTGGCGGTCGCCCCGGGCACGGGACCGATCAACTGGCGGACGGGCTCGAAGCGGATCATCGTGCAGTTCGGCGACGCGGCCAGCCACGATCCGATCTGCACGAATTTCACCGGCGACGCGGCCAACATCACCGAGGCTTCCGTGACGGCGAAGCTCGTGGCGGAGAAAATCGCGCTCCTGGCCATCAGCACCGCCACGCCCGGCCTCGATGAAGATCCGAACGGGCCTTCCACCGACTACGGTGCCTGCACACCGGCCGGCGCGGCCGGACAGGCCAGCCGCATCGCCGCGGCCACCGGCGGAGCATTCACCACCACTCTCAATCCGGCGAACATCGTCACCACCATCATCAATCTCATCACCGCCGCGGTGTCCCAGATCAACAACGTGAACGTGGTGCCGACAGGCGCCACCGCGCCGCTGGTGGTCTCGATCTCACCGGCCGGAGGCTACGGCCCGCTGGCCGGCGACAAAGAGCATCACCTGCAGTTCGACGTCGTGTTCAAGGGCGCGCCGTGCAAGGACAACGTGACGCAGATCCTCAACGGCGCGCTCGACGTGGTGGCCGACGGCTCGGTGGTGGCATCGAAGCCGGTGTCGATCACCATTCCGCCGTGCAAGCCGAAGGAGCTCTTCAGCTACAGCGTGAAGTTCGTCTGCGGCACCGCGTCCAAGTGCGACTGCGAGTGCGGGCCGGTGCGGCCCGGGGTGTACGCCACGGAGATCAACATCCATAACTTCCACGACGCGGAAGCGGCGTTGCAGAAGTTCGTCATTCCGGTGGTGCTGGCGGGCGCCGCGGCGGGCCGCGAACCGAAGTTCGCCGGCCGCAAGGCCACGGACCGCATCCTGCTTCCGGCGCACACCGCCACCATGGACGATTGCTGCCGCCTGGCGGAACTGCTCCTCGGTGCGCCGCCGTCGGGCCCCTTGGGGCTCACCATCGGCTTCCTGGAGATCGTCAGTCCCGTGGAGCTGAGCATCACCGCGGTCTACACCGCGACCGACGCCGAGTCCAAATCCATCAGCATCGACGTCGAGCAGATCGACGCACGAAAAGTCCCGGTGCGGCGAGGGTAACGCGCCAAGGAGGACAGGCAGAAGGTGCCTGTCCTCCCTTTCCCGGGCGGGCTGCCGGGGCAGAATTGAGAAGGCGCGTGTTCGGTTTAGACTTCGACGATGCCCACAGTTCTCACCGATCTCTCGCCCGATTCACCTGTGCTGCGCGAGGAGACGTTCGGCCCACTCGCCGCGATTGTTCGGGCGCGCGACGCCGACCGCGCGATCGAGATCGCGAACGACTCTCGGTTCGGGCTCGGTGCGGCGGCG
>Ga0207674_10008972_pt1 | contig 11492 bp, 12 predicted proteins | sample KBSCornC72_FD_184303 | JGI IMG/M metagenome (GOLD analysis project Ga0207674, IMG submission 184303) | Corn rhizosphere microbial communities from Kellogg Biological Station, Michigan, USA - KBS Corn C7-2 (SPAdes) (version 2) | ecosystem: Host-associated > Plants > Roots > Rhizosphere > Soil ... | reverse complement strand
CGGCTTGCCGGGCGCGACCAGCTCGGCGTAGTCGGCCTCGTGCGGCGCGATCGTGCGCTGCAGCAACGGGATGCCGAAGCCGAGCGTCTTGCCGGTACCGGTACGGGCCTGCCCGATCAGATCGGTGCCCATCAGGGCCACCGGGAGGGTCATCTCCTGGATCGGGAAGGGTTCGACGATGTCGACGCGCTCGAGCGCGTCACAGATCTCGGGCAGCACCCCGAGCTCTCGGAAGGTGGTCAGGCTGATCGCCTCTCACATGCTTGATGCGGACAGATGCTCAGTGGCCGGGCGCCTGGGGCCTTCTAGCCCCGATCGTGAGGCGCGGGGACACTGTGCAAGCACCTCGCACCAGCTTGCCCATATGGGCGCGTCACCGGCGAATCGCCCACCAGTGTAACCGCAGCGGCTGTCAACGCCGCTTCGTGTGGCATGCGCCACTCCCGTGCGCGGCCCGATAGGGTGCCGGGCATGGAGCAGACGGCCTTTGACGACCCCGCCTACCGGGCCGCGGCGGTGGACCTGCTGGGAGTGCTCGCGTACGGCGAGCTGACCGCGTTCGAGCGGATGGCCGAGGACGCCAAACTGGCCCCGACCCTGGACGACAAGGCGGAGCTGGCGGCGCTGGCGACCACCGAGTTCGGGCATTTCCAGCGGCTCCGGGACCGGCTCGTCCAGCTCGGCGTGGACCCGATGGACGCGATGCGGCCGTTCGTCACGCCGCTGGACGCGTTCCACGACCACACCGCCCCGTCCGACTGGCTCGAGGGCCTGGTCAAGGCGTACGTCGGGGACGGGCTGGCCAACGACTTCTACCGGGAGATCGCGTCGTTCGTGGACGCGGAGACGCGGGCGCTGGTGCTGGAGGTGTTCGCCGACTCCGGTCAGGCCGAGTTCGTGGTGGACCGGGTCCGGGCCGCGATCGACGAGGACCCGAAGCTCGGCGGGCGGCTGGCGCTGTGGGGCCGCCGCCTGGTGGGGGAGGCGCTCAGTCAGGCGCAACGCATCGCCGCCGACCGGGACTCGCTGGCCGCCCTGCTGGCCGGCAGCGTGGACCGTCCCGGCCTGGACCTGGCCGCGATCGGCCGGATGTTCACCCGGCTCACCGAGGCCCACACCGCCCGCATGACCGCCCTGGGCCTGCAGGCCTGAATCCCAATTTGCCTGGTTGACCCACCAAATTCCGGGTTCTGCACCCTGAATCAGGGTGCCGAACCCGGCACTTGGCTGGTTTACCAGGCAAATAGCAACGGCCGCCTTCCCCTGCGGGGGTGGCGGCCGTTTGGTTGTGCCTGCGTCAGGCGGCTTTGGTCTTGCTGTTCCTTGCGGAGATGATCGCGACCACGATCGCGGCGCAGACGATCTGGATCAGGTACTGGGTCCAGTCCGGGCCGGGGGTGTCCTTGACACCGAGGAGCTTCGCGATCAGACCGCCGATGAAGGCGCCGATGCCGCCGCCCAGGATGGTCCAGCCGAGGCTGATGTTCTGCTTGCCGGGGAGCACCAGCCGGGCCAGCGGCCCGAAGATGATGCCCGCGATGAGACTGACGATGATCATCCAGACCCAGTACACGGTGTCCTCCTAGTGAGGGATGGTGAACCTGCGCCGGTCCGGTGCCCCGTGACAAACCAGACCACCTGAGCGCAGGTCTCACCGTCATCGTGCCCTCTCTGTGGCTTTCCGCAACCGGGACACGCGCGACTGTGTCCGGAACGCGATCAGATCGCGCCGAACCCGACCTTGCGGGTCGACACCTCGCCGATCTCGACGTAGGCGAGCCGGTCGGCCGGGATCAGCACCCGGCGGCCCTTCTCGTCGGTCAGCTCGAGCAGACCGGACTTGCCGGTGAGCGCCGCGGCGACCAGTGCCTGGACCTCTTCCGGAGTCTGCTCGCTCTCCAGAACCAATTCCCGATTGGCGTGCTGCACGCCGATCTTGACCTCCACGAAACCCTCCGGGCACGTTCGACCGGCGACTCTCGCCGATGACACTTCGAGCCTATCCGGTCGTTCTGCCGGGCCCGCACCCGTCCGCCGAGAGCAGAACCGTCAGCCGTCGGTGCGCGGGAAGCCCCGGATACCTCGCCACGCGAGGGAGGCGACCAGGTCGGCGGCCTGCTGCTGCGGGAACGACGGGTCGCCGGCGCCGAGCCAGTAGCGGGCGCTGACCTGGGCCATGCCGACCAGGCTGACGGCCAGCACCATCGACTGCTCACGGCTGAGGCCGGCGTCGGCGCTGATCACCTCGGAGACCGCCTCGGCGCACGCGTGCGTGACCCGGTCGACGCGCTCGCGGACGGCCGGCTCGTTGGTCAGGTCCGACTCGAACACCAGCCGGAAGGCGCCCTGCGCGTTCGCCACGTAGTCGTAGAACGCGTGCATCGTGGCCGCGACCCGGAGCTTGTTGTCCTCGGTCGACTTCAGGGCGTCCTGCACGGACGCGACGATCGCGTCGCAGGAGCTGTCCAGCAGCGCCAGGTACAGCTCCAGCTTCCCGGGGAAGTGCTGGTACAGGACCGGCTTGGACACGCCCGCGCGGTCCGCGATGTCGTCCATCGCGGCGGCGTGGTACCCGTTCGCGACGAAGACCTCCTGGGCCGCCTCGAGCAGTTGGGCGCGGCGAGCCAGCCGGGGCAGGCGGCTGCCACGCTTGGGTGCGGTCTCCGGTGTCGTCGACACGGTCGGCTCCTTCGGTGGTGCTCTCCGGCGGCCGGCTTCGTCCGGCACCGGGTCGTTCCACGAATCCTACCCAGCAGTCCTTCCCGTCAGTAGCTTCCCCGCCGACCAACCCGCCACGGACCGTTCCATCGTGGTACTGCGGTCCGCGGCAGGTACGGCGGTCAGCGGTAGTCGTCCTCGTCGGCGTCGCCCACCTCGCGGCGCTGCTCCTCCACGTCCGCCGGGTCCGCCTCGCTCGGGAGTCCGGACTCCTCGGACCGGTCGTCCACCACGGTCGAGGCCAGGCGCTGCTCGAGCACGTCCGCCTCGGAGGCCTCGGTCGGCAGGTTGTCGTCGCCCGGGCCCTCGTAATCGGGTCCACTGGTCATCTGGCTCGCGCTCCTCTCATCTAGGCCGGTAGCGGCTTGGGGTCGTCGTACAGGCCTTCGAGTACGTCGCCGTACTCCTCGATCCGGGCGAGTACGTCGTGCGGCAGGAACCGGAGATCCTCGGGGGAGGTCGCGGACGCCACCTCGTCCCAGTCGATCGGCGTCGACACCCGCGGCTCGTCGGAGCCGCGCAGCGAGTACGGCGCCAGCGTGGTCTTGGCGCTGGCGTTCTGACTCCAGTCGATGAACACCTTGTTGGGCCGTAGCGCCTTGGTCATGTTGGCGGTGACGTTCTCCGGCAGCGCCTCCGCCAGCTGCTCGGCGAGCTGCTTGGCGAACGCACTGGTCTGCTTGGACGGCGCGGGCTCGATCGGTACGTACAGGTGCATGCCCTTGTTCCCGGACGTCTTCGGCCAGCCTTCCAGACCGAAGTGGCCGAGCAGTTCCCGCAGCCCCAGCGCCACGTCGCAGCACTCGACGATCGTCGCTCCCGGCCCGGGGTCGAGGTCGAACACGATCAGGTCCGCCCGCGGGTCCTTGCCCTGGTCGGACAGCCCGATCCGCCACTGCGGCACGTGCAGCTCCAGTGCGGCCAGGTTGGCCAGCCACACCACGGTCTGTACGTCGTCGCACACCACGAAGCTCATCTCGTCGCGTCCGGTGGAGCTGCCGGGTGTCGGCAGCGTCTCGGTCCGCACCCAGGCCGGCGTACCGCGGGGAGCGTTCTTCTCGAAGAAGTACGCCGCCTCGGTGCCGTCCGGCCAGCGCTTGCGGGTCAGCGGCCGGTCGGACAGGTGGGGGAGGAGCAGCGTCGCCACCTGGTGGTAGTAGTCGATCACCTCGGCCTTGGTGAACCCGGTCCGTGGATACAGGACCTTGCCGAGGTTGGTGAGCTTCATCGTCTGCCCGTCCACCTCGGTCGTCAGCTGCTGCTGCGCACCCGCCATACGTCCCAGTCTCCATCAGCGGAGCGGCCTAACATGGGTGCTGTGGATAGTTACGGACCAGTAACCGCAGACGGGTCGCCGCTGGCGGTCCGGGACTGGCCGGTGCGGCAGGTCCCGGTCTCCGGCGTGGATGTGGCGGTCAGGGACCTGCCCGGTGCGGCGACGGACCTGCCGCCGGCCCTGTTCGTGCACGGCCTCGGCGGGTCGTCGCTGAATTGGACAGCCCTCGGGCTGCTCCTGAACGACTCGGTGCGCGGCATTGCGCCCGATCTCCCCGGTCACGGGCGTACGCCGCTGTCCGGCGTGACCGGGATCTCCGAGCAGGCCGACCTGCTCGTCCAGCTCCTGGAGCGGGAGTACGCGGGCCCGGCGCATGTCTTCGGGAACTCGATGGGCGGGGCCGCCTCGGTGGCTCTGGCGGCGCAGCGGCCGGACCTGGTCGCGTCGCTGACGCTCGTGTCGCCGGCCCTGCCACATCCGCGGGTGTCGGCCAGTGCCCTGTGGTTCACGGCGCTGGCAACTCCCCGGCTCGGTCCGGCCGTCCTGGAGCGGACGAGGCGGATGCCGTTCGACCGGCGCTTCCAGGCGTCGCTCGCGATGGTGTTCGGTGATCCACGAGGGCTGGACCCAGAGGTGCGGGCGGCGTACGAGGAGGAGCTGCACCGTCGCGACACCGACCCTTGGGCCCAGCAGGCCACAGTGGACGGCGCACGCAGCATCCTGCGGTCCTCGCTGGCCCCACCGCGGCGGTCGCTCTGGGCGGATGCCGCGAATGTGCAGTGCCCGGTGCTGTTGATCTACGGCGGCAAGGACCGTCTGGTCGACGCGCGGATCCGGACCAAGGCCCAGCGCACGTTCCCGGACGCGCGCACGCTGTACCTGCCGCGGTCCGGGCATGTCGCGCAGATGGAACATCCGGACCAGGTGGCGCGGGCGTTCCGTCAGTTGATCGGCTGATCGAGTCGAATCCGACGCCCGGCTGAGACACGACTGAGCGGCGGGTCAGGTCAACTTGGCCGCGTGAATGGCAGAACCGCCCGAAATCTGTCGTTGGGAATCGCCGTACTGCTCGGTGTGGGGCCGCTGACCGCGACCGCCGCACCGCCAGTAGTTGCTCAAAGCAACCATTGGGACGTGCGGCCGCTCGCCAACGGATTCCAGCTGACCCTTCGTCTCGACGAGCCCGCGCCGATGCGTGCGTCCCTTCCGCTGCTGGAGGTCGACGGCAAACCGCTCGGTGTCGCCAAGCAGTCTCCGGACCGCAGAACGCTGACCCTGGTCAGCACGGACCCGGCCGTACTGAAGGCGCGCGACGTACGCCTGGTCTGGTCCGGGGACCTGGGGAAGGAGGCCAGCAAGAGCCGGGCTGTCAACCCGGCCGGACCGACCGATGCCGACTGGCTGAAGGCGCGCCGCGGCCCGCTGCTGCCGTCGGACCCCGGTGCACCCGGCAAGTACAAGGTCGACACCGCGGAGTATGACCTGGGTGACGAGGCCGTCTACCTGCCGGGCCTCAAGCACCGGGCGGAGCTGCGCGGGAAGGTGTACTCACCACGTGGTGCGGTTGGACCGCGGCCGCTGGTGGTCTTCCTGCACGGCCGGCACGAGGTCTGTTACGGCGAGCCCGCCCACCCGTCCGACGACGAGAAGCCGTGGCCGTGCCCGCCGGGGATGAAGCGCATCCCCAGCTTCCGGGGGTACGACGGCCCGGCGACCGCGCTGGCCAGCAACGGGTACCAAGTGGTGTCGATCAGCGCCAACGCGATCAACGGCTGGGACAGCGACGCGTACGACGCGGGCGCGCAGGCGCGGGCCGAGCTGATCCTGGACCACCTCGCACTGTGGCGGAAGTGGTCCACGGTCGGTGGCGGCCCGTTCGGTACCCGCTTCGTCGGCAAGATCGACCTCCAGAACGTTGGCCTGATGGGGCACTCGCGGGGCGGCGAGGGCGTGGCGCGGGCAGCCGTGCTGAACGCTGACCGCGGCGGGCAGTACGGGATCCGCGCGGTACTGCCGCTGGCTCCCACGGACTTCGCGCGCGCCACGGTGCCCGGCGTCGCGATGAGCGTCGTACTGCCGTACTGCGACGGCGACGTGTCCGACCTGCAGGGCCAGAAGTTCTACGACGACACCCGATACTCGGTAGGCGGCGACACCGCACCGCGCGCCACCGTGACGGTGCTGGGCGCCAACCACAACTTCTTCAACACCGAGTGGACCCCTGGTCAGTCGGTCGCTCCGTCGAACGACGACTGGTTCGGTGACGAGAAGGCGTCGCCGTGCGGAGCCAAGTACGCCGGCCGGTTGACCGCGAAGCAGCAGCAGGCCGTCGGCACGGCGTACGTCGCGGGGTTCTTCCGTCTGCAGTTGGGGCGCGAGACGCAGTTCCTGCCGCAGTTCGACGGCTCTGACTCGCGGGCGGCGTCTGCCGGAAAGGCCGTCGTGCGAGTGGTGTCGCAGGCGCCGCTGAGGTCGCGGCGGGACCTGAACCACTTCGACAAGCCACTGCCGGCGGGAGCGGTCAGCGGCAAGCTGTCGGCGACTGTCTGCGCTGGTGTGACTGCCGTGAACGTGCGGGCGAGTACGCCGACGTGCATGGACACCGAGGACTGGGGCAACGCGCCGCACTGGGACACAGCGTGGTTCGCCGCGAAGACACCGACCACCGCGGTCACCAAGCTGAAGTGGACAAGCACGAACGGCGTGCTGCGCGTCGACGTACCGGCTGGGCACCGCGACGTACGGCGGTTTGCGGCCCTGACGTTCCGTGCCGCGCCTGACCCGTCCGGTGCCTCCAAGACCGACCTGAGCGTCCGTGTGGTCGACGGGCACGGACGGGCGGCCGTGGTACCGGTGTCCGCGGTCAGTGACGCGCTGGTGCGGATGCCGGGCAACAACGAGGTCGGCCTGCCGAAGAACCTGCTGCGGACTGTCCGCATCCCCGTGCTGTCGCTGAAGGGCGTGGACCTGCGCGACGTACGAGGTGTGGAGCTGCGGACGGACAGGGTCGCCGGCGGGTCGGCGTACGTGAGCGACCTGGGCTTCTCGTCGCCCGGACTCGGCTTCTCGGGGCCGGCAGTGCTGCTGCCGAAGCTGTCTGCCTCCAGCGTCACGGTGAAGGAGGGGGACAAGGGCACGCACACGGTGGACTTCTGGGTCCGCCTGTCGCGGCCGAGCATCCGGCCGGTCAGCGTGTACGTCGAGACCAACGGCGAGCTCGGCGAATCGGTCGGGGACGTGGCGCAGCACCTGGTGTTCAAGCCCGGCCAGGTGCGCCAAAAGGTGACTGTGCCGATCAAAGCGAACACCCGAGACAGCTACGACCTGCCGTTCAATCTGGTGCTGTCGGCGCCGCACGACGCGCTGCTGGACGAGTCCTTCGGTCACGGTCTGGTCATCGACGACGACCCGACGCCGACACTGACCCTGACCAACCTGAAGACGCCCGAGAAGGCCGGCGTGGTGAGCTTCGGAGTGAAGCTGTCCGCGCCCAGCGACAAATACGTCAGCTTCTCCGGCGTCCTGAAGGACGGCACGGCGATCATCCGCAAGGACTACACCGGCGTCAACGACGACGGCACCGGTCCCGTGGACCGGACGATCGACGCGTACATCGAGCCCGGCAAGACCACCGGCGACCTCCAGGTCAAGGTCCTCGACGACAAGGTCAGGGAACCGGCCGAGACGTTCACCGCGGTCATCGACCAGGTCGACGGCGCCGTCCTCCGCGTTCCGGCGACCCTGACCGCCACGATCACCGACAACGACTGAGACGAGGGTACCGGGATGTGGACCCGGACGGGGGTGCTTGGGAGAGTGCGGGAACATGGAGGTGGGAGAGATGGTTGAAAACCGGAGATCCCGTCCGACGTCTTCCTGAGGAGCCGACAACGTGTCACTGCCACCGCTGGTCGAACCGGCCGACGAGCTGACGATTGACGAGGTGCGGCGGTATTCGCGGCACCTGATCATCCCCGAGGTCGGGATGGCCGGGCAGAAGCGGCTGAAGAACGCCAAGGTGCTGGTGATCGGCGCCGGCGGTCTCGGCAGCCCGGCGCTGCTGTACCTGGCCGCCGCCGGTGTCGGCACGCTCGGCATCGTCGAGTTCGACACCGTCGACGAGTCCAACCTGCAGCGTCAGGTCATCCACGGCCAGTCCGACGTGGGCAAGTCCAAGGCGCAGTCCGCCAAGGAGTCCATCCTCGAGGTCAACCCGTACACGAAGGTCGTCCTGCACGAGACCCGGCTGGACAACGACAACGTGTTCGAGATCTTCGAGCCGTACGACCTGATCGTCGACGGCACCGACAACTTCGCCACCCGGTACCTGGTGAACGACGCCGCGGTGCTGCTGCACAAGCCGTACGTGTGGGGTTCGATCTTCCGCTTCGACGGACAGGTCAGCGTGTTCTGGGCCGACAACGGCCCGTGCTACCGCTGCCTGTACCCGGAGCCCCCGCCGCCCGGCATGGTCCCGTCCTGCGCCGAGGGCGGCGTGCTCGGCGTGCTCTGCGCGTCGGTCGGCGCCGCGCAGGTCACCGAGGCGATCAAGCTGCTCACCGGGATCGGCGACCCGTCGCTCGGCCGGCTGAACATCTACGAGGCGCTCGACCTGAACTGGCGCACCCTGAAGGTCCGCAAGGACCCGAACTGCGCCATCTGCGGCGAGAACCCGACCGTCACCGAGCTGATCGACTACGAGAGCTTCTGCGGTGCGATCACCGAGGAGGCGGCCGACGCGGCCGCCGGCTCGACGATCTCGGTCAAGCAGCTCAGCGAGTGGATCAAGCTCAAGGACAACGGCGAGAAGGACTTCGTCCTGATCGACGTCCGGGAGCCGAACGAGTACGAGATCAACAAGATCCCGGGCTCGGTGCTGATCCCGAAGGCGGACTTCCAGACCGGCGTGGCGCTGGAGAAGCTGCCGCAGGACAAGCAGCTGGTCTTCCACTGCAAGTCCGGCGTCCGCTCCGCGGAGGTGCTCGCGATCGCCAAGGGCGCGGGCTTCTCCGACGCCGTCCACGTCGGCGGCGGGGTCGTGGCCTGGGTCGACCAGATCGACCCGAGCCAGCCGTCGTACTAGACGTCGTACTAGAAGGGCATCCGGCAGGACGCGACCGCCTCGGCGGCTATGGGATCACCCGTGACCGCTGGGGCGTCGTCGCGTCCGGACACGGTCCGCATGTACCCGACCGCGTCCACCGTGGCACGCCCCACCGGCTCACCTCTCCCGAGCCGGTAGGTCCCGCCGCCCTGCCCGGTCAGCTCGACCTCGACGGCCGGCCGGTCCTCCCACCACGGTCCGTCCATCAGGTCGTACATCACCTGCGCGACCAGCTCCCCGGCGTACGGCCCGGCGTCGAACGGGCGGCCCAGCGCCTGGCAGACGTCGTCGCGGTGCATCCACAGGTCGCGCGCCAGCAGGATGTCCTGGATGTACCCGAGGCTGAACTTCACGACGTGGAACCCGTCGATCGTCATCGACACCCGGCGGATCAGCTCGGGGTTCTTGGAGATCTTCCGGGTCGCCTTCGCCCACACCTGGTCGAACTCGGTGCGCAGCCCGGCGGGCGGCGTACCGCGGTGCTCGTCGGCCTGCACCATCATGTGCGCGTCGATCCGCAGCACGTCGGGATAGACCCGCTTCGCTTTCCGGTACCGGCGCGGGAACGAGAACGCCTTGTTCACGTCCTCGGCCTGGCCGATCAGGTGACCGGCGATGTCGGCGACGTCCCACTCGTCGCAGACCGTACGGCGCTGCCACTCGTCCCCCTCGATCGACGCGAGCAGCTCGTGCCACGCGTGGAGCTCGGCGTCCCGGTGGACCCGGCACCGCGCGCGGTCGGCCCGCCCGATCTGTTCCGCGAGTACTGCGGTCATTTCCTCCCCCTGTCCGGTGCGTAGCGTTGATGGAACATCTCGAGCACGGTAGGCAGCATCCGGATGAACCGCCCGTCCTCGAACGAGGCGTCCGGCTCGTTCGCCATCTGCTGGGACAGCAGCCCGGCGGTGAGTGACGTGAACAGCGCGACGCCTTCGTCGCCGGCGGCGTCCGGGTGCAGGTAGCCCGCGTCGGCCGTCGCCTGCAGGTGGTCGCGGAGATCCCGCAGCGTCTCCTGCGCCGGCGCGTACGCCTCCGCGCTCGGCTCGAAGCCGGGCACCGTCCGCCAGAACATGAGCTGGGTGTAGACGGGGTTCGCCAGGCACCACCGGCTGAACGCGGTCGCTGCGATCAGGTTGAGCTCCAGCGGATCCCCGGTCGCGGCCGTCGTGAGCGCCGCCCGGTACGCGTCCCGCTGCAGCTCGCTGCCGCGCTGGAAGAGCGCGTCGTAGATCGCCATCTTCGACGGGAAGTACTGGTACAGCGACGGCGGCTGCATGCCGAGCCGCCGGGCCACCGCGGACAGGCTGAGCGCCGCGACGCCCTCGGACGCCATCAGCTCGATCGCGACGTCGAGGATCTCCTCGATCGTCTGCTGACGACGGCGGGTCCGGCGGTCCGGCGCGGTAGTGCTCATGCCATGAGGAAAACCTAATGCCATTAGGGTTGTCAATACCCCGTAGTTGTCCCCGGCGGCACGTACTGTCGGGAGCATGTGCAGAAACATCACCGTGCTCCGGGGACTGGAGCCGTCGGCGACCTCCGAAGAGATCTACGCGGCCGCGCTGCAATATGTGCGCAAGGTGACGGGCGTCGGCTCGCTGAGCGCGACCACTCGCGGCCCGATCGAGCGCGCGGCCACCGAGGTCGCCCGCATCACCGAGCAGCTCCTCGAGGAGATGCCGGCCCGCCGCACCCCGCCGCAGACCGTCCCGCCGCTGCGCCGCCCCGAGGTCCGCGCCAGACTCGGTCTCGACTGAGGCGAAAGCAGAGTAGTCTCGCCCGGGAAACGGCTACCCCTGAGGGAGGCGCGGAATGCGGTTCGCGATCAAGACCAGGCCGGAGCACACCACCTGGCAGCAGATGCGGGACGTGTGGGTCGCGGCGGACCAGTTCGAGATCTTCGAGTCCGCCTGGCACTGGGACCATTTCTACCCGCTGACCGGTGACATGCAGGGGCCGAACCTGGAGGCCTGGACGACGCTGGCCGCGCTCGCGCAGGCGACGTCGCGGATCCGGCTCGGCTGCCAGGTGACCGGGATGATCTACCGGCATCCCGCCGTACTGGCGAACATGGCCGCGACCACCGACATCATCTCGAACGGCCGGCTCGAGCTCGGCATCGGCGCCGGCTGGAACGAGATGGAGACCACCGCCTACGGCATCGACCTCTATCCGCTGAAGGAACGCTTCGACCGGTTCGACGAGGGCACGCAGGCGATCATCGCGCTGCTCACCGAGAAGGTCGCGAACTTCGACGGCAAGTACATCAAGCTCACCGACGCGTACTGCGAGCCGAAGGCCGTGCAGACCCCGCACCCGCCGATCACCATCGGCGGCAAGGGGCCGAAGCGCACATTGCGAGCGGTCGCCCGGTGGGCCCAGCAGTGGAACGTC
>Ga0207674_10008971_pt1 | contig 11492 bp, 13 predicted proteins | sample KBSCornC72_FD_184303 | JGI IMG/M metagenome (GOLD analysis project Ga0207674, IMG submission 184303) | Corn rhizosphere microbial communities from Kellogg Biological Station, Michigan, USA - KBS Corn C7-2 (SPAdes) (version 2) | ecosystem: Host-associated > Plants > Roots > Rhizosphere > Soil ... | reverse complement strand
CAGCTCGTGACGCGTCGAGAGTTGCAACTTCCGCAGCACGCTCGAGACGTGGGCTTCCACCGTCTTCACCGACAGATGCAGCCGCGCGGCGATCTCCTTGTAGAGGTACCCACGCGCGATCAGCTGCAGCACCTCCCGTTCGCGCGGCGTCAGCGTCTCGAGCTCCTCGTCCGCGCCGAGCGGCTCCCCGGTGCGGAACGCGTCGAGCACGAATCCGGCGAGCCGCGGCGAGAACACGGCGTCGCCGTCTGAGACTCTGCGCACCGCGTCGAAGAGCTCGTCGCGCGAGATCGTCTTGGTCACGTAGCCGCGCGCGCCGGCGCGGATGACGGCGATCACGTCCTCGGCGGCGTCGGACACCGACAGCGCGAGGAACTTGACCGCGGGACGTTCCGGCGCGACGGCCGCGATCACGGCTTCGCCACCGCCGTCAGGGAGATGGACGTCGAGCAGGACGACGTCGGGGTCGAGCTCACGGATCAACGGGCCGGCCGTGGCGACCGTGCCGGCTTCACCGACGATGTCGACGAGCCCTGCGAGCTCGCCGCGGACTCCGGCCCGGAACAGCTCATGGTCGTCGACGAGCACGACGCGGATCACGATTCGCCTCCTCTCGGCATCGTCAACTCGACCTCGGTCCCGTTCCCGGGTGACGAGGTGATCGTCGCGGATCCGCCTGCCGCGCGCAGGCGGCCTTCGATCGACTCCGCGATCCCGCGCCGGTCCGCGGCGACCGCGGCCTGGTCGAAGCCGATCCCGCGGTCTCGGACGTAGATCGCGACCGCGGCGTCCTCGACCTCGGCATAGACGGAGATCTCGTCGCTCTGCGCGTGCTTGGCGGCGTTGACCATGGCTTCGCGCGCGGCGAGGACGAGCTCGCCGAGTGCCCCGTCCAGCGGCGCGTCGCCGGAGGTGGCGAGCTCGATCTGGGTCAGGTGCGCCCCTTCGACCTCCGCCACTGCGTCCGCGAGCGCGTCCGCGACCGTCGTCGCGCCGTCGTAACCGCGGCCGTACAGCCAGCGGCGAAGCTCTCGTTCCTGCCGGCGCGCGAGCGCGCGGACGCGGGGCGCGTCGTCGGCGTCGCGCTGCACGAGCGCAAGGGTCTGCAGCACCGAGTCGTGGATCCTGGCGGCCATCGCCGCGCGTTCGGCGAGCCTGATCCGCTCGGTCCGTTCGGCGGCGAGCTGCCAGAGATACGGACCGAGGATGAGCGCCAGCGCGCCCGCGAGTGCGCCGGGCCCGACGAAGGGGCGCGACGAGCCGAGGTGGTCGAGCATCAGCACGGCGCCGCCCATGGCCAGCGCGATGCCGGGGACGAAGAGACGAGACCCGCCGGGGCGGAGCGTGGCGCCGCGCCGGGCGAGCAGCACGATGCCGCCCACCATCAGCCCGGCGCCGATCACGACCGCGGTCGGGACGCCGAGCGACTGCAGGAGCGCCATCGTCGCGGCGGCGAGGATCAGGACGGCGAGGACCGGCCGCCGGCTGCTCGTCCAGACCCAGAGGGCGAAGTAGAGAAGGATTCCGGCGCCGCCCGCGAGCGCCAGCACCGCGAAGACGAGGCGGACGAGCGTCGGGTCGACGCCGAGCGCGTCCGCGGCGCCACCGCATACACCGGCAACGACGCGGTCACGCTCGCGTCTCTCGAAGGACAGGATCGGGATCTGCGTCACGGGACGCGGACGACCTCGATGTGCCCGGCCCCGACCTGTGCGTCGATGCGCATCACGCCGTTCCCGGTGTTGACCTTTGCATTCCGTCCGTCGTCGTGGATGCCGAAGGCGTCGATGTCCCCGGCCTTGACGTGCGTCGTCAGCGCGACCTTGGCGTTGCGCGGGACGTCGATCTCGAGCCGGCCCATGCCGACGTGCGCCTTCACCTGGACCGGCTGGCCCGCCGGCAGATGGGAGAGGTCGACGTTCAGCTTCCCGACGCCGAGCTCGTACCGCGACGGGACGTCGGCGATCGAGGCCGGTGTCTCCGTCTTGTCTCCGATCCCGTCGTGGAGGCTGACGTCGAACCACGCGAACGCGACCGCGACGGCGGCGAACGCCGTGGCGACGATCAGCGCGAGGAAGGTCGTCACTGCAAGGACGAGTCCGCGTCGCCTGCTCGTCCAAAGCAGGATCACGCCTGCGACGAGGACAAGGAACCAGGCGGCGCCCGCGCTGGGCCAGCTGTCTTCCCGGACGAGGGCCGAGAGGACGACGACCGCGATCAGACCGAGCGCGACGACGCGCGCCGGATGGTCCCGGCGTTTTCGGAGGATGTCCTCGGCCATCGAGTGCTCCTCACCTTCTTTCGGCATCACCAGGACTGCAGCGATGTAGACGAGGATCCCGGCGCCGCCGAGCAGCGTCAGGACGATGAACCCCAGGCGGAAGACCGCGGGGGCGAGGTCGAAGTACCGTCCGAGCCCACCGGCGACGCCGGCAAGGATCTTGGCATCGCTGCTGCGCTCGAGACGCTTGACCAGTGGTGTGGGTGTTGTGTATTCGCTCATGTCTCGAGCTTGCCTCGGGCCGGGCGCTGCGGCTATCCGGAATCACCCTGGTCCGACCCTCAACGCTACTCTCGGAGCCGGAATGGCTGAGAAGACGATCGCGGAGAATCGCAAGGCGCGCCACGACTACCAGCTCCTCGAGCGGGTCGAGGCCGGCCTCGCGCTGACCGGGACCGAGGTCAAGTCGCTCCGGGCGGGCAGGACGACGATGGCGCAGGCCTACGCCGACATCCGCGACGGCGAGGCGTGGCTGCACGGGCTGGAGATCTCGGTCTACGAGCAAGGCAACCGCGCGAACCACGAGCCGATGCGCGCCCGCAAGCTGCTGCTCCATCGCAAGGAGATCGACTCCCTGTACGGGATGATCCGCGAGAAAGGGCTGACGATCGTGCCGACCAGGCTCTACTTCAAGGACGCCCGCGTGAAGGTCGAGCTCGCGGTCGCGCGCGGCAAGGAGCAGCGCGACAAGCGGCGCGACGTCGCGGACCGAGACGCGAAGCGGCAGATGGAGCGGGCGCTGAAAGCCCATAACCGCTGAGCCGGGCTACAATCCGGTGAAACAACATACGGGGGCGCCATGGCTTCGACGTGGTCGGTTCTCCGGGTGAGCTGCAAGCGGAGGATTCCGGTCGGCCTCCTTAAAAATCCGGAAAACAAACGCAAGTGCGGAAAACAACCTCGCACTCGCTGCCTAAGTTCTAGGACTTAGGACCAGCGTGTCGCCCCGGGCAAGCCTGCGTCCCGGGTGCGGCATCAACTAGCAGGCTCGGCGCCGAAGAAGAGTCACTCGTCGGAGGCGCGACACTTCAGGAGGACTAGCTCGTCGGTAGGTCGGTCGCCAACCGGCCGTCGGGCGAATCTCAACGGCGACCTAAGCTTGTAGATGCTCGCACGGTGCGGCCGCGGACGCGGGTTCGATTCCCGCCGCCTCCACTTTCCGGCTCAACCGAGCCGATTCAACGTTCAGCTTCGGGGGGAACGATTTCGTTCTCCCGCTGCTGATCGAGCCAGCTCGCATAGGCGTCCATCGCGGACTCGAGGTCGGTCTGGTCGCGATGGCCGTAGATGCCGAGCGTGGTGTTGAGATCGGCGTGGCCGAGAGCTTGTGATGCGGCGTCGATCCCTGCGACGCGGCGGAGCTCCGTGGCGAAGGTGTGGCGAGCCAAGTGCATGTTGAGGCCGTGGGTGACGTCGCGGCCGACGAGCCCAGCGTTCTGCAGCTGGCGGGTACCACCAGCGATGGACGGCCTGCGGGCTCGGGCGCTTCTTCGGATACGCGCGGACGGCGAGCAACTGCTGGCCTTCCGCGCCGCGGCCGTCGTAGACCTTCTTCGTCGGGTAGAGCAGGAAGTCGTCCGGCTCAGGCAGTTGGCGTCGAGGGCTGAGAAAGCTCACCGCCGGCCAGAAGCCTTCGCCGCTTTGACTTAAATCGGAGCGCCTCCGGGTGTATTCGCCGGTCTCTACGGACTCCGATAGGACGCGAGACACAGATGCATCCTCATGCGAGGTCCGTCTTCGACCAGGTGCGCAGCGGCGGGAACAATTCGTGGGCTTTGCGTGTCGTTCCGCCGCGCGTTCACGTCGGCGCACCGAAGGGTGCATCTGCGTCTCGCTGGCTATGGTCGTTCCGACGCTCATGTCGGGCCGGTGGTTTGCCGATAACGGCGAGTGGACAAAGTCCACATACTCGACAAAGACGACATCCGGCGCTATAGTCGGGAGGACGATGACGACCAAGGAGCTCTTGAACGTTCGCGACACCGCTCGGATGCTGGGCGTGCACGAGAACACGGTCCGCAACTGGGAGGCTCGCGGCCTGCTGCGCGCCGTTCACCTGCCTGGCAGCGGCTTCCGGCGATTCGCGTCTCAGGACGTCGAGCGGCTGCGCGCAGAGATGTTCGAGCAGCTGGCGCCGGCCAGCGAGGGTCCCGTCGTGAACCCTGGGCGCAAGCGCAGTGGTCGTCTCGTCTTCGCCGACGCGACCGACTAACTCGTACCGAAACGGCCGAGGCCGCCGATAGGCTGGCGCGCCCGTGCCTACGAAACCGGAACGTCCTCCCGACGCCGAGTACTACGAGCGCGATCGCGTCGAGCTCATCAGCCAGGGCGATCTCTTCCGCGACGTGCCGCTTGCGTATCCGCTGCCTGCCGGCGAGCTCGTGGTCGACGAGGCGAGCAGTGGTAGTCGACGCTTCCTGAGCGGACCGCTGGAGTTCGGTCCGGCGATGTTGATCACGCCGAGCTGCTCACTCGGAGCTCAGGGAGCTGAAGGTTACGGTCATCCGGTTCGGACGCTCGTGCCGGTAATCCCGCTTGCCGAGCTCGTCGAACGCGGCGTCGTGAAGGAGACCGCGCTACCGGATGTTCGCCGCTTCGACCACCTGATCAACTACATGTACCTGCCGCCGCTCGAGGTCGACGAGCTCGAGTTCGCGATGCCGGAGAGCGTCGCGCTGTTGTACATGCCGGTCACGCTCCACCACGCGTTCCTCGAGGGCCAGCGCGTCTCGCAGCTCGCATACCGCGGCGCGCAGCAGCTCCAGCGCAAGCTCGTCTGGTTCTACTCCGGTTGGCTCGAAGACGACCTCGATGTCTTCGAACCGCCGATGGATTGACTGGCAGCGTTCGACCGTGTTCCTTGCGGTTGTGTTGGTCGGCGCTCTGAAAACGCCGGCGGCCTCGCCTCATGCAGCTCCGGAATGACGCGACGGGTTCAGCGGCTGGCGAATGACCAGGCGGCGGCCGCTGCCCCTGCCTTGGTCGCGCAAAACACGGCTACCGTGTTCCATCCGCGGCGAGGGTTGAGCAGATACTGGAGTGATCTCGGACGCCGGCGCGTGCGGAACCTAAGAGGCCGTGTGCGACGTATAGGCAATGGCGGTGACTTTGAGGGCGAGTGATCATGCTTATCGACACCGAATGCGACACTTCGGTATGGCCGTGATCGTCCGCTGGCTCGGTGCGGCCGCCGTAATCGCGGTGGCGACGGGGTCGGCTGCGGCGGCCGAGCCTGCGCCTCTTCACGGTGCACCGCTTACTGGGAAGACCGGCCTTCGGTTGCTCGTCGCGAGCGTCCCGCCACTCCTTGTCGACGTCGACAGTGGCCACGTCGCACGGATCACGGGCCTGCCACTGCAGGGCAGGCCCGTTCTGTCGGTCTCGGCGGTGGGTAAGGATGCCGTCGTCTGGCTCGACCGACCGTCACGAGGCGTTCCTCGGGCCGAGATCTACGTTGTTCGCCATGACGCAACGAAGGCGACTCGCCTCGCGGCGGCTTGGGATGTCGCGCCGTCGAGCGACGGCCGGGCCGTCTGGCTGAAGAGCTTCGCGGATGCACGTCACTGCACCCTGCGCGAGCTTTGGCTCGACGGCGACGATCGTAGACGCGCGCGGCCGGTGCCGTGCTCTACGCGAGTGGTGGATAGCGGATCCGGGGGATTGCTCGTTCAGGGGAGCTCGGTCGTCGACCCCGATAGCCGCCGAGTCATCTTGCGGACCGGTCTCTGGGCGATGGCAGGCCGCTTCGCCCTCATTGCCTCGAAGAGCGGCCCGGCGGTTTTGGACCTCCGCACCGGCACCCGCTGGCGATTGCGCTGGCCAAGCCAAATCGGCGGCGCGACCAGCCAGGGAGGCGTCGATCAGGCGGCCGTCGCAACCGATGGCAAGTTCATCGCTGTCTCGTTCTCCGATCCCGCCTGGCAGGGCGGCGGCACCCAGGTCACCGACATCTGGTTGCTGAACCCTTTGACTCGCCGCTTCCAGCATCTGCCTGATATGCCGGCGGCCGTCTCGCTGAAGTTCACGAGCATGACGTGGGCCAGCCGCCAGCGACTCGTCATGCTCGCTCAAACCGCACAGCACGACGTCGTAGCTGTGTGGCATCCAGGCCAGAAGCAATTCCATGTGCGGCGAGTCCAACTCCCGGAGCGGAACAGCGGCAGCGACTCGTTCGTCGTCTGGTCTGCGCGCTGACGACGGCGCAACGCTCGAGGGGAACCTTGCGCGGGTTCGATTCCCGCCGCCTCCATCATCACCAACACCACCCGATAGGACGTTCCAGCGGAGCTAGCCGTGCGACTGGCGAATCAGTTCGGAGCCGGCGGGTGTGACCCGGTGACCATCTCGCAGAGCGTCGGTGACCTCGGCCAGGACTCGGTCGAGGTCGCTACCGGCGACGCTCCAGACAAGACGCTCTTCGCTCGGCCACCAGCAGACGGCCTCAACGTTCCACCGATCCGACAGGCGAGACCGGGCGAGTGCGAGCGGGGCGACGAGGACATAACGGACTGCCGGTAGAACGACCTGGTTGAACAAAAACACCGGAATCTCCAGAAGCGTCCAGATGAGCGACCCGGCATCGGCTACGCCGTACGTCTGCGCATACTCGTAGTCATTCGGTCGCCAGCGCAACCCGGTGGCACGACCGACGTAGATCTCCCACGTCCGCCCGTCGGGTGCAGTGACGGTGCGCGACGGGCGAAGCCAACGTGGCCAGAACCTGCTGCCGCGAGGTCTCACATGCTCCAGACGAAGAGGACCGGCCCGGTGTTCCGGCAGACGGCCGCGCCCTTGAAGTCCTGCTGACGGCGCGAGCGGTTCGGCCGGTCGTCGCTGCTGCGGATCAGCTTGCCGCCGAAGTGATAGATCTTCTGCCGTGCGTCATACCCCGCGTTGAGTTGCATCACGATCAGCTTGTCGTGTTGCCGCGCACGGGAAGCGAAGTAGGCACGGAGCGTCCTTCGGTCATGGGCACGTGCGCCGAGCCGCGACTCTGGTGGCCCCACGCCGGACGGCCCCCCAGAGAACCATTCGAACCGTGGCTCCAGCGCGAAGTACCGGTCGGCAGCCGCGACGCGCCCCCGGTCGTAGGCAGCAACGAAGGCCCGGATCGTGGTCGTCACCGATGCGGCCGAGCAGGCGACGACGGCATTGTCGCCTGCTGCCGAACTCGAAGCGACAGCAGGCAGCAACGTCACGGAAACGGAAACGGCAACGGCGACGAGAGTCCGGGCAAGCACAGGCGTCAGCGACATGCGAGGCGAGGACCTCCCGCTACACAGACCTTGAACGTCAGGTCGTCGATCACCCGGCCACCTTGAGCGAACCGAAGAACAGCGAGCCCCGGCTTGTAGAAGTAGAGAGTGAGCAGCCACTCGGGCTTGTCCGGCGGCGAACTGATCGGCGGCGGCGAGTGCAGCGTCGCCTGCGGGTATCCCGTTCGTCGGACGACAGACGCGGACGCGGGGCGAGGGATGCTAGGGCCGCTGTCCGTGCCGGTGAACGAGAACAACCGCACTCGTCCGCCCGCACAGTAGGCGCTGGTCAACGTCACCGGCGCGGTCAGCTGATGGCGCGACTGGATGCCGATCCCACCCACCAAGAGGGCCGTCGGGTAGCGGGGGTACAGCGGAGCGGTCACAACGCGGCTCACCTGTCCGCCGAGACCGACGATGTTGAAGTTCCGGAGTTGCGCCACGTATGACGGCTTCCCCCCGATCTCGACCTTGCGCAGAGGCGTCGCGTGGGCACAGGCTGTCGGGAGCGCCGGGGCCGAGTCCAGTCCGGTCTCAACGCGCGCCCAAGCCGACGCAGCCACGGCCGCGAGGGCCCCGACACCGAGCGCCACAACGACCCCCGAGAGCGCCTGTGCCCGTCGCCTCGACAGCACACGTACAGAATTGCACCGCTTCCTGCCGTCGTCTATCCGTCCACGGTTATGCAAACGTTGACTTGGTCTCCCGCACCTCCATGGCCCCGCTGTTCGAGCTGCACACGGCGATCGTTGCCGGTGCGTTCGTGGCTGCCGTGCGAGAGCGAGCTTGACGAGCTGAGCCGGCCGACGTGCGATGCTGCGCAGGTGGAAGTCTCGACCCTCCCCGACTCCCGCGCAGCGCACGAGCTGGTCTCACGGCACGCGCGGCGGACGCCGATCCTGACCTCACGGCTGCTCTCGGAAGAGACCGGGTTCGACGTGCGCCTCAAGGCCGAGGTGTTCCAGCGAACGGGGTCCTACAAGCTCCGCGGGCCGCTCGTGAAGCTCGCACGGCTGTCCGACGCCGAGCGGGGGCGTGGGGTGGTCTGCTCTTCCGCCGGGAACCACGCGCAAGGCGTTGCGCTCGCGGCCGCGCTGCTCGGCGTGCGCGCGGTCGTCGTGATGGCCGAGAACGCGACACCGTCGAAGGTCGAGGCGACGCGCGGCTACGGCGCCGAGGTCGTCCTGCACGGCACGATCTGGGACGAGGCCGACGGGAAGGCTCGTGAGCTCGTCGAGTCCCGCGGCCTCACGTATGTGCACCCGTTCAACGACGTCGACCTGATCTCCGGCCAGGGCACGGTTGGGATCGAAGTCCTCGAGGACTGGCCCGAGGTGGAGCTCATCGTCGTGCCGATCGGTGGCGGCGGGCTCATCTCCGGGATCTCGACCGCGGTCAAGCTCGAGCGGCCGGACGTCCGCATCGTCGGTGTCGAGTCAGCCGACGGGCCGGCGATGAAGACGGCCGTCGAGCGCGGCGAGCTCGTCACGCTCGACCGAGTGGACACGATCGTCGACGGTCTCCGCGTGAAGCGGGTCGGCGAGAAGACGTTCGAGCTCGTCCGCCGTTTCGTCGACGAGATCGTCGCGGTCCCCGACCAGTGGATCTTCGAGAACGTCCTCTGGACGATGGCGCACACCAAGCTCGTCGTCGAAGGTGCCGCCGCGGCGACCGTGGCCGCCGTGCGCGGAGGTCAGGTCGACGCACCGCCCGGCACGAAGGTCGTCTGCGTCCTGAGCGGCGGCAACCTGGACCTCGCGCAGCTCCGCGGCCTACGCTGGAACTAAGGCTCGGCGGGCCCGCCTGCGCGAACAGGCAGGCCCGATGTCGTGCGCTACGCCTCGAACCGGCCGACGAGCTCGCCGACCTGCGGCCTGCTCTTGTGCCCGGCCTCCTGCATGATCGCCGGCACCTCGGGATCGGAGGCGAAGTTGCCCCAGCCGTCGAGGTCCCAGTCGAAGATCGCCCAGACGCGGTCGGCTTCGTTCGGGTCGCGGAACACGGTCGAGCCCTTCGAACCGTGCAGCTTGCGCTTGTCCGCGCCCGTCGTGCCGTAGATCTTCACGAACGTGTCGAGGTCGCCGATTGTCGTTGTTGCGAGGATCACGTCGCCTCCTGTGGGTTGAAGTGTCCTCACGAGTGTCGTGCCGGCCCGATCCGCGCACATCGGGCGAATGCCCTACGCCCGGTGGACGAGCTCGTTCTCGAACGCCCACACCGTCGCCGCCGCACGGCTGCGCACGCCGGCCTTCTGGTAGACGTGCTGGACGTGGTGCCCGACGGTCTTGGCGGAGATCCCGAGACTGTCGGCGATCGCCTGGTTCGACTGCCCGACGACGAGCGCGAGGAGCACCTCGAGCTCGCGCTGCGTCAGGCCCGCCGGAAGCTCGCGGGAGCGCTTCGCAGGCTGGTGCCCGGCCGCTGCGAGCACCGCGTCGACGGCGTCGCGGTCGAGCCGTCCCTCGCTCGCCTCACGAATGAGCTCCGCCTCCGCCTCGTCGGGGTCGAGTGCGGGGCGGTGCGCCCTCGCTTCGCGCATCGCCGAGTAGCAGTCCGCTGCTGCGAGCACGCGGGCCGGCACGTCGAGCGCTGGCGCGCGCACACCGCGGTGATAGCCGGAGCCGTCCAGGCGCTCGTGATGCGAGCCGGCCAGTAGCCCGATCGGCGCGAGCGCCGCCGACTGCGCGAACGCGCGCTCGGTGAAGTGCGGATGCAGACGAACGCGCTCCCACTCGCCGAACCCGAGTGGGCCGGGCTTCTCCCAGATCGCGTTCGACACGCCGACACGGCCGAGGTCGTGCGCGAGCGCCGCGCGCCGCAAAACGGCAACGACGTTCGGTGACAGCTGCAAGCGCCACGCGGCTGCCTCGGCGAGGTCGGCGACGTTTGTCGAGTGCTCGCGCAGCCACGGCGACTTCAGGTTCGTCAACGCGGCGACCGCGCCGAAGCCGGCATCGATCCCCGCATCCGAGAGGACGACCTGCGGCCACGGCTCGCTGTCCATCGCCGCGTTCCACATGCGCGTCTCGTCGACCTGCGAGAGCGTGTCGTCGAAGCACGCGAGCGCGAGCCCGACGAGCCGTGGGTCGTACGCCTCGCCCGAGCGACGCTCGAGCACCGCCCGTGCGTCATCGCGGCCGCCGGCAGTGAGAAACAGCGAGTAGTCCCTCGCCACGTGAAGCACGCGCGCCGGGAACGGAAGGTCCTCGCCGCCGACGCCTCTCGGCCACCCGCGCCCGTCCCAGCGCGCGAACACGAACTCGAGTGACGCCTCGATCCCGGCGCCGAGCGCGAGCCAGCCTGCGAAGCGCTGCGCCACCTCGCACATCGCGGCGAACGAGTCGGCTGACTTCTCCGGGTTCGCGAGCACGGCTTCGACGACCTGCTCGCGCACCTCGGGCGGCCTGCCGGGAGCGACGTGTGCGCGGTAGAAGGCGATCACCTGGCTCACGTCGGATGGATCGATCAGGAAGAACGCGGCGCGGTGCTCGATGTCCTCGCCGAAGACCTGCGTCGCCTCGTGCCCGTTCGACGTGCACCCGGACGCATGGAGGAGCGCGACGTAGTACGTGTCGCGGATCTCCTCCTGCGACCCCGCAGCGCGGTCGGCCAGGCGCTCGGCGAGCACCGCGGTGCGAAGCGCGTGCTCGAGTGGCTGGCCCGTCCCGAGATCGGTCGCGAGCGAGATCGCGCCGACGAGCTCGGCTGCGCGGACCCGCGCCGCCGCACCGGGGGTCACCGTCTTGTTCACGCCCGCCTCTCGCTCGCCGGGAGCCGTGACATCGCGCGATTCTACGGAGGAGTCCGTAGCATCGGCCCATGGCGGTCGAGGTGAAGCGGCTCACGGCCGGTGAGGCACGGGCCGAGCTCGACGGTCTCGCCGTGGTGCTGGCCGATGCGGTCGAGGGCGGCGACTCGGTCAGTTTCATGGACGGGTTCGACCCCGGCGACGCGCG
>Ga0207674_10008970_pt1 | contig 11493 bp, 10 predicted proteins | sample KBSCornC72_FD_184303 | JGI IMG/M metagenome (GOLD analysis project Ga0207674, IMG submission 184303) | Corn rhizosphere microbial communities from Kellogg Biological Station, Michigan, USA - KBS Corn C7-2 (SPAdes) (version 2) | ecosystem: Host-associated > Plants > Roots > Rhizosphere > Soil ... | reverse complement strand
CAAGGTTCTTGCATCCGATGCAGAATCAACGCCGGCCCCCTGGGGGAACTCGAGCAGCCGCCAGCCGCTGGCCCAACCACGGGAGGCGTCGCGCGGGGTGAGCAGCGTTCGAACCCGCCGATGCTGTGCCGTCTTCTGGGCCAAGGACAGCGCGCTGGCCAAGCGATCGGCTTGCAGGATGACCGTCTCGCGCTGCCAGTAATCGATAACGGGCAGCACCGCCGCTGTGGCAAGTATCCCTACGATCGCCGTCACGATGATCAATTCGATGAGCGTCACGCCGGCTTGCGCTGGCCGTCGTTTCGATTCGTTTATGGCCAACATGCGGAATTTTCGGGCCAGCGCTCGCCCGTGCTGCGCAGGACCAACATGCCGCAGGCAGAATCTTCGCGCTCTGGAATTGCAATGACTTGGATGCATTGGGCTGGCGGCAACTCCGTGCCCACGCCGGAGCAAGGCTGGCTGCGGATACTGTACCCATCGACATACAGCTTGGGGCTGGGCATCGACATACCGTCGTCATACCTTCCTGTGCGCGCATGGCGTACTTCCAACTGCGCTAGAGCGGCGACCAACGCGGCGCCGCCTGCGGCACGACGCGTTCGCTCCCAGTACGTCGTCCATGCCGACTGCGCAGCAAACGCCAGCACACCGCCAACGACTAGCACGACCATCAACTCGATGAGCGTGAATCCACGTCGTGGTCGCATTAGCGCGTACTCGTTTCAGTCATCTCTCGCCAGCTCAATCGCCCGAGTTGACGTGTGTAGCGACGGGTTTCGAGTTGACGAATGAGCCCGCTTTCAACATGCCACAGCGTTGTATTCACGCTTTGCGTGGGTTTACCGCCAGCGGTGGCGCCCCACGCGTCCGTTTGCACGGTGATGAGCGGCGCGCTGGCGAGTATGTGGCCGGTGGGGCTGTCCTTGCGGGGAGGCAGTCCGGTCAGTGTGTCGAGCAAGTAGGCACGGTCACGCCCTGCAATATCCCGCGTGGTGAGCAGGAGGCTATGCGAGCCAGCCGCGCTGAGGTCGTCCGGCAACTGCCCGCCGGGCAAGTCGATGTGCCAGCCGTTCTGCGAGCTGTGCGCATGGGGTTCGATGACGACACCATCAGCGACGTCCGTAGCGCCCAGGCCCGTCAAACTGTCACGCGAAAGGCGACGTGAACCACCGTCTGCCACCCCATATAGGGTGGCATTGCCGTCATCATCAACGGCAGTGAAGACCAGTAGCGGACCGCCGGCCGTTGCGGCAAGCAGAATCGGCGCGAGAATCCGCTGAATCGATCCGGAACGCGATGTGGCCGTAAAAAACGGAAGACGGCGATCAGCCTCGTTATTGCCCAGCGCGTTCGACCACGGCGGAGCGCCTGTCAGATCAAAGCGCCAGATTTGGCCTTGAGCGTCGCCAGCGTAGGCCACCGTGGCAGTGCCTTTCAGCCCGAGGGCTACGGCGGCCGGCCCCAGGCCGCCACGACTGGCGTCCGTCGGTATCGTGATCGCATAGGCTGTGCGGCCCGGCTGCCAAGAGGCGGTATGTTGTTCGAGTGACAGCAACAGCAGTTTGCTTACGGCGTCCGCTTTGCATCGGCCGTTGCCGCTGATGGCAAACCAGCGCGGTGTGGGATCGCCGCCATTGGGCACGGCCACCACGGGTACAGGGCCCTCCATCGCGCCAACATCGTGATCGTCATTGCTGTCGTACGCCAGCATAGCTGGCGGTGGGAAAGTCGAGAGCGGCTCTGTGACATCGACGAGGAAGAGGCCCGGCGCCATCGTTCCGTTGGTGCATGCGAGTATCGAACGCCATTGCGTACCCGTCCATGCGTCGGCAGCGAAGGGGCGTGCGCAGACGGGGCGCGGCACAGACTGTCCCGGCGAAGCGTTCTTGGCCGCCGTTGCCAGAACGGCGTCAGGCATCACTGCGAAGCGTTCCACCCCGGTGAGGGCATCAAAGCCGTGAAGCATGCCGTCGTTGGCACCGATGTAGACCATCCAAGGCCGCCGCGCATGTTGTTCGCGAAAACTGATATGGCTCGGATCGAGTACAAAGCCGGGAGGGCCAAGCAGTTGCACGCGCGCGCCGCGCATGGCACCAAGCAGTCCCGAGCGTGGCCGCAGGGCCGACGTGCCTTGTTCATGTCGTCGGATGCCCCGAAGATAGTTGATGCGCTCTGCTCCGAATTCGTCTGTCGCATTGATCGTCGCTTGCTGCATGGGCGATACGGCTTCCCACAGCAGGGGAGCTGGGGCGTGCTGTGCGGAATCACGGTCGCGGAACGTCCAGAGATGCCGCGAATCCACTGGCATTGCGTTGAGAATCGCGCCGGCTTCCCAAAGATCAGTCGGCGCAGGCGTATCAAGGGTACCCAGCGTAGGCAGAAAGCGGAGGGCACGCAGTCGACCGGCCCATGCATCGTCACCACGCGCAACAATGACGTGTGTCGGCAGACGTCCAGCGGTGTGGTCGCTAGCTGCTGCTGCCATTGGGGCCTTCAGGGTAGCCATCAGCAAGAGGGTGACCAGCCTTGACATCACGGCTCGGTACCTCGAGATCGATAGACCGTTTGCAGCCTCACATTGACGGCTTCGTCGGTGCCGAAACCTACTGCCGTGATGCGGAAGAGTACAGGGGCACGGGATGCGTTGGCATGAATCCATTGACCAAGTAGAGCATCGCGGATCGGCTCTATGACATAGCGCGCCCGATGTGCTGGCTGACGCCAATTGTCATCGGCAGGAGGAGGAAGCAGTATCGCGTTGCGCTCGTCGAGCAGCAGTCCGGAAAGCGTCTCGACGGAATCGCCTTCCTTAGGCCAGCACAGGCCGCGGCGCGCGGAATCCTGCCCGCATTGCTGTGGAACGAAGCCGGCCAAGGTGACGGGATCGAGGGCTGCAATACGTGCGGCGTCCAACTCGGCCTGGCACCCTTCGCGGCCGGGTGTGTCTGTAGCGATTGCGATCTCGCATTCGGCTGCCGCCAACGCGGCTTCGGCTTCGTGCATCGCGAGCGCGCGATCGGCCGACAGTGCGGCACGACGATTGTGGTCCAGGACCAGATGCAACGCGCCCACCATGAGTAACCCTATGATGATCAGCGCGCCGGTCACCGCAATCATTGAGAAGCCGCTTGTTCGTGCACAGCGGCTTAGCATGCATCCACCTCGCAGCGCAGCGGGTTACGCACAGCATAGGTCGCCACGAAATGGGCACGATTGCGGCGCGGGTCGGCCGGTCGGAATTGGAGGTCTTCAGCGAGTGCATCTGACGCCGTGGTCAGTTCGGGGAATAGGGAGATCGCGTCCGTGGTGGGCGTCTTAACGGCGAAGTGATCGCCCTGCACAACGATTCCCACGTGAATGAGCCGTACGCGAAACCAATCCTCGTCTTGCATCGACCGCGCCGACTTAACGGTGCTTGGCGACGTCGAGTCCGAACCAATTGTGTAGAGCAACTGGAGGGTCTCGATACCGCGGACGACGGCATCGGACGAGCCGTCGTCCGGAGCGTCGACATTTCGTTGGAACGCACGACACACGAGTTGCGGCACGTTGGCGGCGCCGCTATACGTGACATAGAGCATGAGACCGCCCAAACGTGGGTCGCCTTGGGTTGTTTGCCGCTCTGGCACGCCATACCCGAGGCAGTCGCGCATAGCGCCGTCGCCAATTACACCTCGGCCAGAAAAGCGCACGAGCAGGGCATCACTTGCTCCTTCACCACGGCGGTCGCAGTTGAATGCGGGAGCCATGTGTGGTCTGCCGCAGTTGTCTTTGCCGAGCAGCGATGAAGGTGCGTTCGCGCTTGGCCAGCGTCGGACAGATGACACGATTGGTGTATCGGTGATCCAGCCTGCCTGGCGTATCACCTTGCCAATGAATTCGATTGCCTCCATGCCGCGATCCTGGATCATGGCATCGTCGGCCATCCGCCAGTAGTGGGCTCGTGCGATCAGGGTCAGTTGCAGCGCGATACCCAACACCATCAATGCGATGGTCATGCCAACCAGCAGTTCGACCAGCGACACGCCGCGCGCCGGCCGGGCGAGTGCGCGAGGCATCTCAGCGGGCTTCCGTTCGTTTGAGTTGAGCGCGTGTGTCTACGCCAAGTTGATTCGCGGCGTGACTGGTGGCTTGCAGATTATCGAACCCGCGGAACATGACGGCCGCACCCAGCGACAGAACGGCCAGGGCGATGAGCGATTCGATCAGGATAGCGCCGTGCTGGCGCCGCGCGGTGCGGGGGACGTGATGGTGGTACTCAGGCATGGTCGGTAAAGGCGCATTGGGCGCCACAAGAACTGACCTACCTTATGAGATATGCGGGTGTTTGACTGTTACGTTTGGTGGCAATCGCTACTGTGTTGCCGTCGGAACGCAGGTGCTATCAACCGCGGGGTCACAGGTTCGAGCGCGACCCAGTGCATTGATGATGACGCCGCGTGAAGGGGGTTTGCCGTCGACAAACTTCACTATAAACGTTGCGTTAACCTGTGCGACTTTGCCGGTAGTTACGGTGTAGCCGACAGGTGAGTAAGTCAGCGAGGTCTGGCTGGAGGTCGAACTCGCGATGTTAGCGGTGCTCTTGAACGCCACAGTCATGGTAGTGGGCATTGCGTCGTACTGGCCAAGCAATTTGTCTGCGGTGGCGCTATATGTGCCGCTTGGGCTTTGCCCCTCTGAGAAGACGCGCACGCCGCTGTTCCAGTTTGTGCCATCTACCGGAGCGATAGTGACGTAACTGTTTGTGGCGATCGCGATGGAGCGCGCCTGACCGATCGCAGAAGTGATCGAATCGACGGCGGTAATGACGCGCTGCTTGCGCATGAAGTCATTCAGGCTGGGGCCGGCCAGCATGAGGATGACGGCCGCCACCGTGATGGTGGCCATCAGCTCCAATAGCGTGAAGCCTCCGGGCCGGATAACCGGTAAAGGTCTGGAAGGCGTGCGCATGCCGGTCACCAGCAGCCCTGCGTGGACGCATAGGCCCCGCTTGTCACCATGTTGAACTTCTCACCTGTACTGCGGTAGATAAGCGAACCGCAAGTGGTATCGGTTTTGCCAGCGACAGGCGTGGCGGTCAGCTCAACACACTGATCTGCTTGGGCGCCGACTGGACTACCGGTGCAGAGCGCCGCGCCGATTGTGTAGTTTGAACTGCTCGGCGAGTCGCCAGAATAAGTATTGAACCCCGTCCATGCTGTTGTGCCGCCCGACGCCGGTGCATAGCTGTTGACCTGCGCGAAATGGCGTTCGAACAATTGCATGGTGGACAGGAGCGCCGCCTTCGCCTCCGCTCGGCGCCCTTTCTGAACGAACTGGGTATAGCTGGGGTATCCAATGATGGCCAGGATGCCGACGATAGCTACCACGATCATCAGTTCGACGAGCGTGAAGCCTCGCTGGCGAGAGAGGGCGGAGCGTTGGAGCTGCATGTTGGCGCCTTCCATTAGTTCAGCGTGAAGTTGCGGACTTCACGCCAGCCGGCACGGCCTCGTCGCTGCGTAATCTGCGTGACCGAACCGCCCGATCCTCCAGAGCCATTCGAGTTGCCCACGGTCAGACCCTGCGTGCCCGGTGAGAGCACGATCTTCGTCTTAGTTTCAACCGTGCCACCCACCGAGTCGCGCGAAGCGTTGGCGATGGAGATGACGATCAGCGACGGCGCACCGAGCAGCCCAGTGGATGACTGGTAGCCCGTGGTCGTGCCGCCCAGCGGCATGCCGGTCAGCACGTTCAGCGCATAGCTGCGGCTGCTGCCATTGTTACCGCAAGCATCGCCACCGGTGAGTGAGTTGAAGTAGACCACCCCGTCGGAAGCCACCGCCGCTGTGACCTGCTTTTCCGTGTTGTCAGGGAAGTCGAGCACCCAGCCAGGCTTACGGGGGCTGGCGTAGCCTACCCCGGCCGCACCTGTTGCGTAGGCTATGCTGTATGACTTGCCATCCGACGAGGCCGTCGCCGTCAGCTTGTTGAGCTTGCTGCGGTCCGTGATGTAGTTGGTGCTACCACCGTCGTCATAGATGCCGTAGAAGCTGTTGTACTGCGTCGGCGTTCCGGTATCGGACGTTTCGTAGTACTTGCCGGTGCCGAACAGGATCATGTAACCGCCCGGCGCATAGACGATCTGGGGTGCCATGGTGATCGGCTGGTTCCGGCCGGGCGTGCTGTAGTTGTCGGTTGCGGCAAACAGCGGCTTCTTTGTCGTGCCACCTCCGTAGGCGGGCAGGGCGGTGGAGGTCTCGTTCCAGGTCGTGCTGTCGCCGGACAGCACAAACTTCCACAGGTTGCCTTGCAGGTCGCCTGCGTAGGCCGCCATGGCACGCCCATTGACGGCCGGCACGATGGCTGGCGTGGAAAGACCGTTGGCCGTGGTGTATGGCGGCGTACCACCCGGAATCGGGGTGACGATCTTGAAGTAGTTGGTGTTGCGCTGCCAGGGAGTGCCTGCCGGCTTGTCCAGCGACAGCAGAAACAGAGCCGCCGGCGCATTGGCGTTGTAGCTGCCATCGACCGCGTTGGAGTTCAGGCCGTTACCGACCATCACGAACCACTTGTAGATCGGCACATTTGGAGTCTTCGACGTGTCCGTGCCAGTCTGCAGCTTGACGATGAGCGGAGTGCCCATCACGTTGCCCATGTCGGCGTCGTCCTTGTCGGTGAACTCCCACAGCACGTTGGAGGCAGTGAAAGAGCCTCCCTTAGAGCCCGTCGGGTCGGTCACGTCGAGTGCGTACACGCCTTGAGCCCCGCCGCCGAAACCGCCCGTCAGAACTGTTCGCCAGTTGCCGTTGACTTGCGCTTCGGCAGCGACAGGTGTGGCATCCACGAAAAGCCGGTGGGCGTAAGCGGTGGACGTCAACTGATTCAGGCCCGAGAAGACTGCGTTCGGTACGTAGCCAAAGACTTCCGCGCCGGTGTTCGCGTTGAAGCCGTGCACCATGCCATCGTTGGCACCCACGTAGATCATTGGCGTACGGCCGTTGTACGTGCCGGTGAACGTCGTGTATCCCGTATCCGTGATCGCGCCAGATGGGTCGCTCACATAGGTCGGCGCAGAGCCGATGATGTCGCCCAGGATGCTGTTGCGCGCGCGGAAGATACCGCTCGAGTTGACCGAGCTGTTTTCCTTGCTTTGGTCGCCCAGCAAGTAGTTGAGTCGATTTTGCCCGTTGCCATCGTTGGTGCCGCTGCTAGGGCTCGTGTTGAGCAACGTTTGCTGACTTTGCGAGATGTTCGCCCAGGCGAAGGTCACGCCCTTTCCGGTGTCCGAGTTCGTGGTGAATACTGAGCGGCCGGTGTATTTGGTACCCGACGTACCGCCGTATGCCGTGGTCAGCAAGGCGCCAGCTTCCCACGCGGCCTGTGAGCTGACCTGCACGTTGGTGCCGTTCAGCGTGAGCTGATACGCCGCAAGGCGGCCGTTCCACTTTTGGTCGAAGCCAGGGGCGTACACATAGGTATTGTTTCCGGAGCCGCCGGTGATGCGCGCACTCGACAGGGCAACGCCCGACAGCGTCCCGGCGTACGAAACGATTTGCGCGAAGATGTTCTTGATGGCGGCGATCATCGTGGCGGGCTGGCCACCCAGGAACCAGTTGTACGGAATGTTCGAGCCAGTCGGAGCCGCTTCCCATTCGGTGTTGTTGTTGACCACCGTGATGCCGTCCGGACCAAACGTCTTGAACGGATTGCCGTCGTTGTTGTTGTCCTGGAAACCGCCGTACTTGGCCGCAAGAAAGAATTGGCTCTGGCGTTGCGTTGCTCCCACCGTACCGTTGCCGTTTTCGTTGACGTCGATCACGAACGTCGTGACGCGGGCCGTCGGCATGTCGGGGCGGAAGCCATAGGTGTGCGCCCAGTAGGCGACGCCCGCGAGGTAATACGAAGCCCAATGCGACGTCGCGTGATTGATATCGCCGAGGTTGGTAAACGACGAGCTGAGTGGGTTGCTGTTGCCCGCGGCCGGCGTATTGGTTTCCATTGCGCCAACCTTGTTGGTCCAGGCGCGAACGTCAAAGTTGTCGTAGGAACTGACCGCACGAGCGGGGTCGCCCTGGCCGGTGACTTGGTTGCCGGGGATGTAGTGATCCTCGTGGGTGTTGATATCTCCGATCAGGAATGCGTAGTTGCGTTGGCAACCGCTCAACATCGGATCGGTGTCCCAGGTGCTGTAGACCGGGAAGTTGTCCGAATACGTCGAGTTGGGCAAGCCTGCGACCGCTTCCGGCGTGGGGCCTTGCTTGAATTGCAAGTAACGGATGCTCTCGTAGAACATTTCGCTCACCGGGTCAAACGTCTTGTAGTTGCCGGTGGGGTTGTCGGTCGGGCCACCCAGATAGCCCATTGGCTGACCGGAGAGCTGGGCGCTGGTGCGGCCGAACTTGTTCAGGTAATTGATGACGCCGCTGGTGCCTTCGGCCGCATTGAGGGGGTTGGCCGCGAAGATGCCCGTTACTGGGTCGAACTCCGGCGCAGGGTTGGTAATCGCATTCAGGCTGGTGTCGACAGCGGTTGACCCGACGTACTTCATTGGCGCCCGCAACACGCCGCCGTAGCGTTCGTCCTGATCCAGCGTTGTATCGTTCGTGCTGTCGTTCAGATATCCAAAGGCAGCAAAGCGCATGCGATCGGCATTGAGCTGCATCTGGCCGACCGGCTTGTAGTTGCCGTTGTAATTCAGACAGAGATCGGTGCGTGTTGAGCCTTCGTTGCTGTCGCAGACCTGTACTTGAGCGCGGAATGAGCGGCGCTCTATCAGGTTGCCCTTGCGGTCGTACTGGTCGCCGTAGCCTCCGGGGTTGCTGCAACTCGTGCTGCTGTAGTCCTGATCCGCAAAGAAAATGTGGTTGCCGCACGAGACGATGTACAGCGTCGAATAGCTGAATGGCGTGACCTTGTTCGGCGCACTCACGTTGCCCGAGCCGTTGATGCTCTTGACCGGAAAGTACGAGCCGCTGCGGAAGAAGTCCGAGCGCAGCACGGCACGCTGTAGCACGGTCTGAGTCGACGTATCGATGACGCGATCACCGCCCGTCAGCGCCATGCGGAACTCGTCGATGGCCGAAGAGGCGGCCCAGTTCATGAAGTTGCCCGAGAAATTTCCCGAACACTCGAATGACGAGTTGGCCGCACCGGAGATCACGAAGTAGCCGTTCGTGGCATCGTAGTTGTAGCACTTCGTAGCATTGAAATAACCCAGGTATGTCTGGGTCTTGTCGTAGGCGCCACGATACGCTGCGCCCGTCGTCGGAAATTCCACCGACAGCGAGAGCATCAGGTTCGGGTGCACGTTTTGGCTGCGCCCGTACAGCGGGACAGTGGAGATCGCCACGGTCGGCACGCTGTTGGCCGCGCCCATGACCGAAACCCAGCCCATTGCAAAAACGGCCAGCAAGCCGCGGATGATTTTCATGGTGGTCAGCCCCCCGAAAAGGCTTTGTTTTTTTGCCATGTTTGTCGTATCGCCCTGTGCTGGTCAGCCCGGTGCATCGGTCTTGCGATAGACCGACTGGAGCATGACCTGTGCCCCGAGATTGGGCCCCCAACCGACTGCTGTGATGCGATAGAGGAAAGTGGCCGGCCCCTGCACATTCCCGCCGATTGTTCGGTCCGGCAGGATCTCAATGATGTAGCGCGGTTTTTGTGCGGGCAGCAGGCCCGTACCCGTGGGGAAGGTCCGGCCGGTGAAGTCGCCGAACCCCACGGTCTGCGGCGTGCCTGATGCACTCCAGCTCACCGTATTCCAGACACCGGTGGCGCCATCAGGGGCCGGTTGGCACAGTCCCTGATAGGGCGTGGCCGTGCCGGGGCCGCCGGTGTTGCAACCGCTGCCAGGAAAGCCAGTGGCTTTGGTCGGATCGAAGATTGCCGATCGCGTGTTGGTGGCCGTACCGTTGCCGGCCGATGCATTCTGGATGTCGTATTCAGCGTCGCGCAAGGCCGCCTCGGCCGCCTGGAAAGCGATGTCTGTGTCGCGCTGGTTTCGACTCATCCGCTTGGAGTCGATAGCCAGCCGCGCGCCGCCGATTGCCAAAAGGGTGATGACGAGCAGCATCACCAGTGCAGTGATCAACGCGAAGCCCGGCGAACGCCCTCGAGCGCGAGTGGAGATCATCAGCATGACGGATCCCCCGAGAAGCAGGTCATGTAGTTGCGCGTTTGAACCGTGGCGGTAAAGAGCCGGCGCGCCATCTGCGTGTTTGCCGTGGCTTGGTAGGTGCCGTCGCCGTAGGTGTATTGCTTTCCGAATAAGGTGAACTTCTGTGCGCCGCTGCCAACGTCTGCACTGGCGTTGTCGGCACGTACTACGAGCGCCACCTTGACGGCGTAGACGTTCTGCCAGTCAGTCGTCGACATGTCGGTGGCGCGTTTGAACACATCGGGCACGGCGTCGCCGTCCACCGATACGCCATACAGAAATTGCAGCGACTCCACGCCTGGCACCAGTTGCTGGGTGGCGAACGTGGCCGTAGCGGCGCCTGTGCTGTCGCGCTGTCGGAACTTGCAGGCAAGGTACGGACCAGTGCTGTCCGTCTGAACGAAGAATATCGACAGGCCGCGCTGGCTCGCTGCTAGGTCAATGCTGGTGGGGGAGGCGACGCCTTGGCCGGAGCAGTCGACCATCGAGTTATCCGGCACTGTTGGATTCGCAGCGGTGCCGGAGCCGAAAAAGCGCACCTCCAGGGCATCGTTGTTCTTGTCCACCATGGTGTTCTTGCACGAGGCCGTTACCGTCTGCGAAAGCGATTCCACATCGCCTGGGTTATCGCAACCGTCCACCCCGCTAATCATGGGCGGGTCGCTTTGAGCGAGCTGGATCATTCCACCGCCCGACGTATTCGGCGGCGAAAACGCCGTTTGCCGAAGGGCTCGCGTGATGACGCCGAGGGCGAATTGTCCGCGCTCCTCTAGGTTCGAGCTGTCGTCGATGGTCGTGTAGGTCGAGCGCGTCATCAGATAGAACGACACGGTCGCCACCAGCACCAGCAGCGAGATCACCAGGGCGACCATCAACTCGATCAGCGAGAAGCCGCGTGCATGAGCGATCGAGCGAAAGGGAGGGCGATGCATCACTGGCCTCCCGTATCCACGACGACGACCATCTGCGGATTTGGCGCCACCGAGCTGGCCGCATCTGCCGCGTTCGCCGCTGCGGCGCTGGCTGACAAGTCCTTGTTGGAGAAGCGCGAGACCCAGCCCATCTTGATCACGACCGGCGACGTGGCTGCTTTATCGCAGTTCCATCCGCTGAAACCGCCGGTAGTGGAGTAGGTCACGGTGTCACGGCAAACGACTGCGCGGCCGCCCGGCAGGGCGCCCTGAACAGCGCTTGCCCACTCGATGATGTCGAATTGCGCGGCGGCGGCGGCGCATACGGCGCTGCCAGAAGTGCATCCACAGTTGGTCGCGCCGGTCGCGCAACTCTGCGCGTAAAAATTGATGGCCGGCGTTCCGCTGGCGCCTTGGGTATCGATGAAGTAGGGCGAACTG
>Ga0207674_10008966_pt1 | contig 11495 bp, 10 predicted proteins | sample KBSCornC72_FD_184303 | JGI IMG/M metagenome (GOLD analysis project Ga0207674, IMG submission 184303) | Corn rhizosphere microbial communities from Kellogg Biological Station, Michigan, USA - KBS Corn C7-2 (SPAdes) (version 2) | ecosystem: Host-associated > Plants > Roots > Rhizosphere > Soil ... | reverse complement strand
GGCTTCCTGATTGGCGCCTGGTCGATGAGCTGGATGGCCCACTGGTCACTCCAGGTGGACCAGTACAGCATCACCATGTCGGGCATGGTTCAGGGCCTCGGTATCGGCCTCGTGTTCATCCCGCTGAACGCGACCGCCTTCGCCACGCTGCCACCGAACCTGCGCACGGACGGATCCAGCCTCCTCAACCTCACCCGCAACATCGGCTCGTCCGTCGGCATCTCGGTGGCGATGACCTTGCTCGCACGCAACACGCAGAAGGTCCACAGCGCGCTGGCCGAGCACGTCACGCCCAGCGTCAGCTCGATGTTCGATTTGTCGTCGCTCGGCCAGTTCGCCGGCTACGGCGACGCGGTGACGGCCATGGCCAACATGGAAGTCACCCGGCAGGCGGCGATGGTCGCCTACATCGACGACTTCTACCTGATGATGTGGCTCAGCCTGCTGTCGGTGCCGCTCGTCTTCTTCATGCGCAAGAACACCATCCACTCGCGCCGCTGATTGACTCGTCCCGGCGGACCTGTCAGCCCGTGAGCCGGGGGACGAGGGCATCGACGCGGCGCACGATCAGGCGTTCGAGCAGGCGACGTTCGCCAGGATCACCTGGCGGCTGATTCCCTTGCTTTTCGCCGGATACGTCGCGGCGTTTCTCGACCGCGTCAACGTCGGCTTCGCCAAGCTGCAGATGGCCGGCGACCTTCACTTCAGCGACGCGGTCTACGGCTTCGGCGCGGGGATCTTCTTTCTCGGCTACTTCGTGCTCGAAGTGCCAAGCAACCTCGCGCTCAACAAGGTCGGCGCGCGGATCTGGATGGCCCGGATCATGTTCACCTGGGGCCTGATTTCGGCCGCGTTCGTGTTCGTCGGCGCGATGCGCTGGGGGCCGGTTGCGGCGGCCTTCGGGTCAAGCGACGCACAATTCAGCTTCTATGTCCTGCGTTTCCTTCTCGGCGCTGCCGAGGCGGGGTTCTATCCAGGCGTGATCCTCTACCTTACGTTCTGGTTTCCGGCCGATCACCGCGCCCGCATGGTGGCGTTGTTCATGAGCGGTGTCGCCGTTTCCAACCTGATCGGATCGCCGGTTTCCGGGGCGATCCTGCAATTCGCCGACGGCGAACTGGGCATGCACGGATGGCAGTGGCTATTCCTGCTCGAAGCCCTCCCGGCACTGGTGCTGGCGATACTCTTCCTGGCGCTGTTGCCGGACGGGCCGCACAAGGCGCGCTGGCTCAGCGAGAGCGAACGCGCCCTGGTGATCGCCCGGCTGGCGCGTGACGAGGCGGCGAAGCAGGGCTCCGCCGCCTTGCGCGCCGGCGCCGTCTTCGTGCACCCGCGCATATGGGGCTTTGCCACCGTCTATTTCTGCGGCCTGGTCTGCTTTTACGGGGTGAATTTCTGGATGCCGACGATCATCCAGGAGCTTGGCATCGCCAAGGCCGATTACTTGCGGGTTGGCCTCGTCAGCATGATCCCGTGGGGCACCATGATCGTCGCTCAGGTGGCGTGGGCGCACCATTCGGACCGCAGCGGAGAGCGGCGCTGGCATTCCGCGTCCGGATTGTTCATCTCCCTCGCCGGCCTGGTGCTGCTCGCCGCGGCCGGCCATTCACCCGTTCTCTCGCTCGTCGGACTGACGCTCATCACCGTCGGCAATGGCTGCTGGGTGGTGACCTTCTGGTCGTTGCCGACGGCGATGCTCGGGGGGACTGCGGCTGCGGCCGGAATCGCCTGGATCAACTCGGTGGGCAATCTCGGCGGGCAATTCGGGCCCGACATCATCGGCCGGGTGCGCGATGCCAGTTCGGGCAGCGACAGCGCAGCGTTCCTGGTGCTCGGAGCGTTCACGCTCGCGGGCGCGCTCGTGCTGCTGGTGCTGCCGGCCGAACGGCGCGAGAGGACGGGCGCGGCAGCCGAGCCTGCCTGACGGTGCCACGAATGAAGGCGCCGGCGCGCGCGCATCGAACCGGCCCTGCGAAAGAATCTTCCTCGCCGGGGAGGCCCGTGCCGAATTGCGCAAGCCGCTCCCGGCGCCTCAAGCTGCGATCAGCCCCTTCTTGAGATGACGCCGCCCGAGGAGCTCGGCGATCTGCACCGCGTTGAGGGCAGCGCCCTTGCGCAGGTTGTCGGAGACACACCAGATGGTAAGGCCGTTCTCGACCGTCGGATCCTCGCGCACGCGGGAAACATAGGTCGCGCCATCCCCGACACATTCGATCGGGGTGACGTATCCGCCGTCCTCGCGCTTGTCGACGAGCATCACGCCGGGCGCCTCGCGCAGGATCTCCTGGGCCTGTTTCGCGGAAATCTCGTTTTCGAACTCGAGGTTGATCGCCTCGGAGTGGCCGACGAAGACCGGCACGCGCACACAGGTCGCCTGCACCTTGACCTTGGGGTCGAGGATCTTCTTGGTCTCGACCACCATCTTCCACTCTTCCTTGGTCGAGCCGTCGTCCATGAACACGTCGATGTGCGGGATCACGTTGAAGGCGATCTGCTTGGTGAACTTCCTGGGCTCGACCGGATCGCCGACGAAGATCGCGCGGCTTTCCTCGAACAACTCGTCCATGCCCGCCTTGCCGGCGCCGGAAACCGACTGATAAGTACTGACCACCACGCGCCTGATCGTCGCCGCGTCGTGCAGCGGCTTCAATGCGACGACCATCTGCGCGGTCGAGCAGTTCGGATTGGCGATGATGTTCTTGCGCTTGTAACCGTCGATCGCGTCGGCGTTGACCTCCGGCACGATCAACGGCACGTCGGGGTCCATGCGCCAGAACGAGGAATTGTCGATCACCACGCAGCCCGCCGCGGCGGCCTTCGGCGCATATTCCTTGGCCGGGCCGGAGCCTGCCGAGAACAGCGCGATGTCATAGCCGGCGAAGTCGAAGTGCTCGATGTTCTTGCACTTGAGCAGCTTGCCGGTCTCGCCGAATTCCACCTCGGTGCCGGTCGAACGCGGCGAGGCCACCGCCGCCACCTCTGCCAGCGGGAATTCGCGCTCGGCAAGCGTCGCGAGCATCTCGCGCCCGACGTTCCCCGTCGCCCCGACAACTGCCACACGGTAACCCATCGCTTACTCCGCCAGGAAATACTCCCGCGCCGTACCCGCGCACGGGGGCGCTGCAATGCACAAATGTCTGTGTCCTAGCAAGCGGACCTTTAATTATCCGGGCGGCGTGACGCCGTGGCGCGCGAGGAAGTCGAAGATCGTGTCATAGAGATGCGTGCGCAAGTTGGGCCCCGAGATCGAATGGGTCGCGCCGGGATACAGCATCATCTCGAACGGTATCTTGTCCTGCTGCAGCTCGGCGATGATCTCGGTGCTGTTGGTGAACACCACGTTGTCGTCGGACATGCCGTGGATCAGCAGCAACGGGTCGGCGATCTTGCCGACGTCCGGCACCGTCGAGGACTTGGCATAGGCCGCCGCATCGGCTTGCGGCGTACCCATGTACCGTTCGGTATAGAACGTGTCGTACAGCTGCCAGCGGCTGACCGGCGCAACGGCGATGCCAGCGGCATACTCGCCCGGATCGGCCTCGAGTTGTTTCAGGGTCATGTACCCGCCGTAGGACCAGCCGAAGATGGCGATCTTGCCCGGATCGACGAATGGCAGCGTCTTGAGATAGTTGGCCCCCGCTTTCTGGTCGGCCACTTCGGGTCCGCCCATGTCACGGTAGATCGCCTTCTCGAAGTCGACCCCGCGGTTGGAGCTGCCGCGGTTGTCGATCTCGAAATAGATGTAGCCCTTGGCCACGATCGCCTGCTCGAGCGCCCCGCCCCAGCCCCTGGTCACGGTCTGCGAGTGCGGCCCGCCGTAGTGCGAGAAGAACACCGGGTAACGCTTGCCCGGCTCAAGCGGCGGCGTGGTCATCCTCCAGTAAAGCGTGCTGCCGTCGGGCGCCCTGATCGTGCCGAACCGAGGCAGGCGGTGACTGGCGAGGAACGGTGCATAGGGATGCCCCGGGCCGAGCTTGTTCTCCTCGACCCAAGCGAACTTCTTGCCGGCGTTGTCGGCGAGATAGACCTGCGACGGCTGGCTCGGTGAGGAACGGGTGACGAGCAATGTCTTGCCACGCTTGTCCATCGAGGCGGAGTTGACGAATCCGAGGTCCGTCAGCCGCTCGGGTGCGCCGGGCTTGAGGTAATCCAGCGAATAGACCTGCCCTGCCAGGACATCGTCCTTGGTGCCCGTGAAGTAGAGCCGGTGCGCTTCCTCGTCGACACCGTCCAGCCTGGTGACCACCCATGACCCCTTGGTGAGCTGCTGCCACGTGCCGGCCGCGTAGCGGTAGAGGTGCCCGTAGCCGTCGCGCTCGGACCACCAGATCAGGCTGCCGTCCTTGAGGAGACGATAGTTGTCGGTGAGGTTGATCCAATGCCCCGGCGCGGCCTTTTCGCTGAACAACAACGCGCTCTTGCCGGTCCACGGATCGACCTTGAGCATGTCGAGCGTGGTCTGGCCGCGGTTCTCGCGCTGGACATAAAGTGTCTTGCCATCGGGCGCCCAATCGACCCGGGTCAGGTAGATATCGCGTTCCGGCCCGAGATCGACCTCGACCCTGTTACCGCCATCGGGATCGATCACCCAAAGCGAGACGTCCACGTTCGGCTCCCCGGCGGCCGGATAGCGCTGCTCGAACGTGCTGGTGCCGCTCGCGCCTATGGCGGCGCGCGTGACCACGCTGACCGGCGATTCGTCGAAGCGCTCAACGGCGATCCGTGCGTCGGTCGGTGACCACCAGTAGCCGGTGTAGCGGGACATTTCCTCCTGCGCGACGAACTCGGCCTCTCCCCAGTGCACCGTGTCCGCGGCTTCAGCTGGTGTGATCGGCGTCACCGCGCCGCCAACCGGACCTGCCCACAGGCGGCGGTCACGGACGAAAGAAAAATACTTTCCGGTTTCGCTCAGCTCCGGGTTGAGCTGGCCAGCCGGATTGTCGGTCAGCTGCGTCAAGGAGCCGTCGAGCCGGGCGAGGTAGAGATCGCCGTCAACCGGTACGAGGATCGCCTTGGCGTCAGCCGACCAATCGTAGGCGACGATGCCCTTGAGGCCTCCGATGCGCTTGCGCTCACGCTGCATCTTCTCGGCTTCGCTGAGCTTCTTGCCGGTGCCGAGCTTTGCGGAATCGACCAGCATTCGCCACTGGCTTTCCTGCCGGTCGTAGGCCCACAGGTCATAGCGCTCGCGGTCGCTTTCGCGATTGCGCAGGATGGCGAGGTAGCGCCCATCGGGCGAAAGTTTCGGCAGGCGCGGCGATGGCCCATCGAGCGAGGGGCTGGCGAATACCCGCTCGATGGTCAGCGCGTGAGAGGCGTGGTCCGGCACGTGGGTGGCGTCCTCCTTGGCATGGGCGATAACCGGGAGCGCCAGCAAGGCAAGCGCGCTCGCCACGGCGCGAAAGGAAACGAAACGGAGCAACGCGCGACCCTTGAAACGAAAAGGGCGCCCCGAACGGGACGCCCCAACTCGTTACGCACGTAACCGGTCAAAGAAAAGGCTTAGCTTTCCTTCGTTTGCAGCTCGCGCCGCTCGGCGATGCGCGCGCGCTTGCCGGTGCGGCCGCGCAGGTAATAGAGCTTCGCCCGCCGGACCACGCCCTTGCGGACGACGGTGATGCTCTCGACGTTCGGCGAATAGAGCGGGAAGACGCGCTCGACGCCTTCGCCGAAGCTCATCTTGCGGACCGTGAAATTGCTGTTGATGCCGCGGTTCGAGCGGGCGATGCACACGCCCTCGAAGTTCTGGACACGGGTGCGCTCACCCTCGACCACGCGGACGCCGACGCGCAGCGTGTCGCCGGCGCGGAATTCGGGAATTTCCTTCCCCTGCGAAAGCGCTCCGATGGCCTCGGCCTCGAGCTCCTGGATCAGACCCATTGCGGGCTCCTATTCGTCGTGCCGCGCGCCAGAGGCAGGCTTGACCCGAGCGCCCCTGTGGCGCTCCCAAAGGTCCGGCCTGCGTGACCGTGTGTCATCCTCGGCCCGCTGCTTTCGCCAAGCCGAGATTTTCGCATGATCCCCCGATCGCAGCACTTCAGGGATCGTGCGCCCTTCCCATTCCTGAGGTCGGGTATAATGCGGATACTCGAGCAAGCCCTCCTCGAAGGATTCCTCGGCCCCGCTTGAAGGCGCGCCCATTACGCCGGGAAGCAGGCGAATGCAAGCGTCGAGGATCGCGATCGCGGCGGGCTCCCCGCCGGAGAGGACGATATCGCCAAGGCTGACTTCCTCGACCGGCCTGCCCTCGAAAATCCGTTCGTCAAATCCTTCGAACCGGCCGCACAGAAGCGTCACTCCAGGCCCGGCCGCCAGCTCGCGAATCCGCGTCTGCGTGATCGGCTTTCCGCGTGGCGTCATCGCCAGCACGGGGCAGCGTGGCTGTGTCGCCAGCGCATGGTCGACCGCGGCCGCGAGGACATCGACCCTGAGCACCATCCCCGCCCCGCCGCCCGCCGGCGTGTCGTCGACCGTGTGGTGCTTGTCGGACGCAAAATCGCGAATCTGGATCGTCTTGAGCGACCACGCCCCCGCTGCAAGCGCTCGCCCGGCGAGCGACGCTCCCAGCGGGCCGGGGAACATTTCCGGGTAAAGCGTGAGGACAGTAGCGGCGAAGGTCATTGCGGCTCCTCCCAAACCTCCGCCGGCAGGAAAGCATGATCGGCGGCAAGCTCCGCGTGGAGCCATTCGCGAAAGCGCTCGATCTTTCGCACGCCGACGCGGCCCGCCGGATGGACCAGCCATTGCGCGTTGCCGGGCAGGTAGAGCGTTTCGAACGGCTGCACCAGCCGGCCGCTTTCGAGGTCCGCCCTCCAGTACAGCGGGGTCATCATCGCAATGCCGAAACCGCTCTGCAGGGTCGTCGCCTCCTGCAACTGGCTGTCGAGCACGATGCCCCGCCGCGGTGGCAGCGGCGTACCGACACCAGCCGCGCCGAACCACCCCGTCCACAGGGAATCGTTGGGGCCGAGGCGCTCGACCTTGAGCAGGTCTTCCGGTCGGGAAATCTCGTTCGCCTCAAGGAAAGCCGGCGCGCAAATCGGCGCATAGTGCTGGCGGAACAGGAAATCGGCGCGCAGGGTGTCCCACTTGCCGTACCCGGCGCGGATCGTTGCATCGACTCCGCCGAGGCCGAAATCGACCAGCTCGTTGTCGAGCGAAATCTTCACCGCCAGGTCCGGGTGGCGCAGCTGGAAGCGCCCGATGCGCGAGCTCAGCCAGGTGCCGCCGACCGAGACCGAGGTGTTGACCGACAGCACGTCCTCGTCTTCCTCCCGCAAGGCGTCGAAGGCATCGGCAATTGCGGCAAAACCGCTCGACACCGCGGGCAGAAGGCGCCGCCCGTTGTCCGACAGGCGCACCCGTCCCTTCTCGCGCACGAACAGCGGCTTGCCGACCCGGTCCTCCAGCTGGCGAATCTGGTAGCTGATCGCCGCCTGGGTCATCCCCAGCTCCTCAGCCGCGCGCGAGAAATTCTCGTGCCGACCGGCCGCTTCGAACGCGCGAATGGCGGAAAGGGGAGGCAGGCGCGACATCGCCCTTCTATAAGCCTCCCTTATCATACTCCCCAAGCCTTTTGTTGGCGTCTGGCCCCGATCGCGAGCATTTGGGCGCCACCACTCGAAAGGACATTCCAATGACCGACGAACACCTGATGCGCCAATGGGCCGATGCCCACCTGGAGTTTTCCAGCGATGTCGACCGCGGTTTGCTTCGCCTCGGGCATTTCCTCAGCCGCCGCCTCCAGCGCCGCAAGCCGATTGACAGGGCTTATGCTCCTAACGCCCATTCGATGGCCCACCTGGCGCTGAACGCGACTACCCACGCGGCGCTTGCCGGAGTGCTGGCATGTATCGCCACGGCCGTCCTGTTGACGGCGGTGGTGGCACTCGCCTCATCGGGCGCCGTCCAACCCGCGCAGCTTCATTCCGCAATGGCGGCCAGCTCACCGATCGTCACTCATCTGATCCTCGCCTGAGCCGGCCGCGCGAGGGGCCGAAGCGACCTCCCGGTTCCTCCCCCCAGTCCCGCCGGGGATAGCTTCGGCCCCTCCATCGTTTCTGGTCGATGGACGATTGCATCATCATCGGCGCGGGGCCGGCGGGCCTGACGGCCGCCATCTACCTCGCCCGCTATCATCTCTCGATTCGCCTGTTCGACTCTGGCGACAGCCGCGCGGCGCTGATTCCATGCACGCACAACCTGGCCGGCTTTCCGGACGGGATCGCCGGCAGGGACCTGCTCGATCGGATGCGGCGGCAGGCGCGCGAGTTCGGCGCCGTTCGCGAAGAGAAGCTGGTCGAGCACCTCGCCCCGGTGAGAGGCGGATACACCGTCGGCACCGACAGCGGCACATTCCGCTCCAAGACCGTGCTTATCGCAACGGGCGTGATAAACCTTCCGCCGCCCGGAATGGATCAGGCCCTGCACGACGAGGCGCTCGCCCGCGGCCTCGTGCGCTATTGTCCGGTGTGCGACGGCTACGAGGTGACCGACAAGCGCGTGGCAGTGATCGGAAGCGGCGAGCACGGCACTCGCGAAGCCGAATTCCTGCGCGGCTTCACCGCCGACATCACGCTCGTCGCGCCGCTCGAAACGCACGATCTCGATCCCGGATGCCGGAACCGGCTCGACGAGGCCGGAGTGGCGGTCGTCGAAGGCCCTTGCGGTGGATACGCGATCGAGGGCGACCAGCTCACGTTGACGAGTTGCGAGGGCCGTCTGGCCTTCGACAGCGCGTATCCGGCCCTGGGGGTTCACGTGCGCTCGGAACTGGCAGTGGCCGCGGGAGCGAAGGCCAACAAGCAAGGCTGCCTGGAGGTCGACGACCATCTCGAAACGACCCTCACCGGCCTCTTTGCCGCCGGCGACATCGTCGTCGGTCTTGACCAGATAAGCAATGCCATGGGCCACGCCGGCGTTGCGGCGACGGCGATCAGGAACCGTCTGGCGGAGGAGCAGTCCCTGCGGCGCTAGGGGACGAAATCGACGGCCACGATCACGCGTTGATCGTTCCATTCGGGCACCGCGGCCTCGTTCATCGGCACCATGAAGCGCTTGCCGTCTGGGCGCTCGATGTCGAGGATGTCACCCGCACCGAAGTTTTCGACTGCCACGACGCTACCCAGGGCTTCGCCGGCATCGGACACGGCGGAAAGGCCGATCAGGTCGGCGTGGTAGTACTCGCCCTCCTCGAGCGCAGGCAGCGCGGATCGCGAAACCGTCAGCAGCGTTCCACGCAGCCTCTCTGCCGCCGTGCGGTCGGCAATCTCGGCAAAGCGGACGATGGCGCCGCCCTTGTTGTCGTCGCGCGCCGACTTCAGCGTCAGCGCGCCGTCATTGAAGCTCTTATAGCGCTTGAGGGCGGTGGCGCCCTCGCCGAACAGTTTCAGGCGCACTTCGCCCGTCACGCCGTGCGCGCCGGCAATGGCGGCAAGCGTGACGGGCTTGTCCTGGGCCAACGCGGGTCAGCCCTCAGCCGCATCCTCGGCGGGCGTTTCCTCGGCGGGCGCTTCCTCAGCAGGCGCTTCCTCGGCAGGCGCTTCCTCGCCGGCAGCCTCTTCGGCAGTGGCTTCCTCGGCCGGAGCGGCTTCGGCCTGCTCCTCGACGGCCTGCTCGACCACGTCCTCGCCGCCTTCGGCCGGCTGATCGGCGCTCGCAGTCTCGACGGTATCGGCCTCACCCGGTGCCGCTGCGCCTTCGGCCGGCTCGTCGCTGCTGGCGGTCTCGACCACTTCTTCCTCGGTCGGAGCCTCGGCGGCGACCTTGGCCGCTTCCTCGGCTTCGGCGAGCTTCGCGGCACGCTCCTCAGCGCGCTCCCTGGCCTTTTCGCCCGGCTCGGCCTTCTTCGGATTGTTGCGCGCGGCGCGCTCCTTGATGCCGGCTGCATCGAGGAAGCGGGCGACACGGTCCGATGCCTGGGCGCCGACGCCGAGCCAGTAGCGGGCACGGTCCTCGTTCAGCTTCACGCGAGCGGGGTCATCCTTCGCGAGCAGCGGGTTGTATGTGCCGATCTGCTCGAGATACTTGCCGTCGCGCGCGGAGCGGCTGTCGGCGGCCACGATGCGGTAATAAGGACGCTTCTTGGCGCCACCGCGAGAGAGCCTGAGTGCAATTGCCATTTTACTTCACCTTTCCGATTCAAATACCTGTAAAATCATTTCTTCCTGAGAAGGTCACCCATGTTGGCAGGCCCGCCGCCGAGGCCGGGCAGCGAAGGCGGCGCGCCGCCGCTCGCTCCGCCCAGGCCGCCAAGACCGCCCATGCCTCCGCCGCCGAGCAGGGCGCCGAGCCCCTTGAGTCCGCCCATCTTGCGGATCTGCTTCATCGCGCGGCCCATTTCCTGGTGCATCTTGAGGAGCTTGTTGACGTCCTGGACCTCGGTGCCCGAGCCTGCCGCCACCCGCTTCTTGCGCTTGGCGTTCATCAGTTCGGGCCGCTGGCGCTCCTTGGGCGTCATCGAGCCGATGATCGCGTCCATGTGGACCAGGACCTTGTCATCGACCCCAGACTGGGCCATCGCCTGCTTGGCCTTCTTCATGCCCGGCATCATGCTGGCGAGCATCCCCAGTCCGCCCATGTTCTGCATCTGCTTCAGTTGGCTGCGCAGGTCGTTGAGGTCGAACTGCCCCTTGAGCATGCGCGAGGCGAGGCGGTCGGCCTCTTCCTTCTCGATCGTCGCCGCGGCCTTCTCGACCAGGCTGACGACGTCGCCCATTCCCAGAATGCGGCCGGCCACGCGCTCGGGGCTGAACGGCTCGATCGCGTCGAGCTTCTCGCCGGTGCCAGCGAACTTGATCGGCTTGCCGGTGACCGCGCGCATGCTGAGCGCCGCGCCGCCTCGGGCGTCGCCATCCATGCGAGTGAGGATCACGCCGGTCAGCGGCACTTCGCCGGAGAAGCTCTGGGCGACGTTGACGGCATCCTGGCCGGTCAGACTGTCGACCACCAGGAGCACTTCGGTCGGCGCGGAAACGCCGGCGACGGCCTTCATCTCGGCCATCAGCGCTTCGTCGACATGGAGGCGACCCGCGGTATCGAGCATCAGCACGTCGACTGCCTGCAGCCTTGCGCTTTCCAGCGCGCGGCGGGCGATATCGACCGGCTGCTGGCCGGGCACGATCGGCAGCGTCGCCACCTGCACTTGCTCGCCGAGTACCGCCAACTGCTCCTGCGCCGCGGGCCGGGCGACGTCGAGCGAGGCCATGAGGACCTTCTTGCCGTTCTTCTCGCGGATCAGCTTAGCGAGCTTGGCGGTGGTGGTGGTCTTGCCCGAACCCTGCAAGCCGACCATCAGGATCACCGCCGGCGGGCGCACGTCGAGCGTCAGTGGCGAGCCGGCGAAGCCGTCGCTGCCCCCGAGCATCTCAACCAGCCCGTCGTGGACGATCTTGACTACCTGCTGGCCGGGCGTGACCGACTTCAGCACCGCCTGGCCGACGGCCTTTTCGGTCACCGCGTCGATGAACTTGCGCGCCACCGGCAGCGCGACGTCG
>Ga0207674_10008965_pt1 | contig 11496 bp, 9 predicted proteins | sample KBSCornC72_FD_184303 | JGI IMG/M metagenome (GOLD analysis project Ga0207674, IMG submission 184303) | Corn rhizosphere microbial communities from Kellogg Biological Station, Michigan, USA - KBS Corn C7-2 (SPAdes) (version 2) | ecosystem: Host-associated > Plants > Roots > Rhizosphere > Soil ... | reverse complement strand
TGGTGCCGTCGCGGTGGAGACCGAGGAGGAGGCGGAGACCGCCGTCGCGCGGAACAAGCGCGCCGGCTACTCAGGGGTCAAGATCTACGACCACCTCAGTGCGGCCGGATACGAGCGCATCTTCCGCGCCGCCGAGCGCCTCGGGACCACGGTCGTCGGGCACATCCCGTTCCGCGTGCCGCTCCAGCGTGCACTGAGCATCGGTCAGCGATCGATCGAGCACGGCTACGGCTACATCGAGGCGCTCCTCCCCGCTGATTCTCCGCTTCGCCGCGGCGAGGTCGAGCCGTCGCGGGCGCGCGGGATGCTCGCTGAGGGCGCGGTCTACAAGGTCGACTACGCGCGAATGGACGAGCTGGTCGAGGTGACGGAGCGCGCCGGGACATGGAACTGCTTCACGCTCATGATCCGCCGCAGGCACGTCGACACGCTCGACGAACTCTTGAAGAAGCCATTCGTGTCGTACGAGAGCCCGCTCACCGTCGAGCGCTGGCGGCAGTTCAAGCTCAACTATCCCTTCGACGTCGGGTACAAGAAGGCCGAGCTCGAGTTCTTCCAGCGGCTCATCAAGAAGCTGCACGACGCCGGCGCGGGTCTCCTCCTCGGTACCGACACGCCCGTCAACTTCATCGCGATGGGCCAGTCGCTCCACGACGAGCTCGTCGACCATGTCGCTGCGGGCCTCACACCGGCGCAGGTGATCACGCTCGCCACCGCCGGCGCTGCCCGGTTCCTGGGCGAAGACGACTGGGGCACGTTGTCCGTGGGCAAGCGCGCCGATCTCCTGCTCCTCGACGCCGATCCCCTGGTGGACATCCGCAACACCGCGCGGATCGACCGCGTGATGTCGCGCGGCGTCTGGTACGAGCCGTCGCAGCTGATGAAGACGGCCGGCACGCAGGACGCCTCGCCGGCCGTCGCGGCCGCGGACGTGCCCAAGGACGCGAAGCTGCGGATGCACGTCGAGTGGAACGGCATGTCCTTCGGCGACGAGTACGTCGCCGCCGACGCGCGCCGCGTGCGCTCGGTCGGGCGGCTCATCGCCTACAAGAACGAGGGCCTCACCACCAGTCCGCCGATCACGCTGCGCTCCGACATCTCGCTCGGCCCGGACGGCGCGCCGGTGAAGGTCGAGCTCACGAGCGAGACGCCGGACGGCGACGAGCTGCTCGTGTTGACACGGAGCGATGGCCACGTCACCGCATCGCGTCGCGCGCCGGGGTACGAGCCCGACGAGACGACCTATGAGGTCCCGGCCGCCGCGCTCCTGGGGCGCGCGACCACCCCGCTGTATCTGCAGCTCGTCGAGCGAGCCGCGAAGCTCAGCGTCGGCGCGACCGTCGACGTGGACGTCCTCGGACCGGGCTTCCCGCCCGACTACGCGATCGACGTCATGCGGTACCAGCTCGAGCGCGTCGCCGACGAATCGGGCGAGCGCCGCTACCGCTTCGTCGCCACGCGCCCGAACCTGATGTACACCGGCCTCATCGCGGTACGCGACGGCACGCTCGATCGCGTTGAGTTCGACAGCCGCCCGAGCGAGCTCGCACGCGCGCCGCTCGCAGCGGGTCGGCCCATCGCACCGCCGGTCGTCGCCCGTAGGATCGACGTTTAGTGGAGCGCGACTCTCTCGCCACAGCGGTGCTCGAGATCCTGTCCGATCGGCTCCACCCGATCGGCTCCAGCCTGATCCACGAGCAGCTGCTCGCATCCGGCCATCACGTCAGCGAGCCGACCGTCGGCCGGATCCTCCGTGATCTCGATCGGGCTGGCCTCACGACCAGCCACGGGCGGCAGGGTCGGACCCTCACCCCCAGCGGACGCAGGCAGGTCGGCGTGCTCCGCGACCAGCGCGGCCGCAGCGGACACGTTCAGGCGATGGTCGACAACCTGCGCGCGGACTCGCTCGACGAGATCCTCGACCTGCTCGTCGCGCGACGTGGCGTCGAGCGGGAGATCGCGCGCGCAGCGGCGGTCAACGCGACGCGGCGCGATCTTGCGGAGATGCGCGCGGAGTACGAGTCGATGCGCGAGGGCCGGTCATATGAAGGTCTGCACGAGATGCTGACCAGGGCGAGCCACAATCCCGTACTCGAGTCGCTCTACGGTGTGCTCACGCGCGATCCGGCGATCGCACGCGCGGTCAACCGCATCGCGTCGCAGCGCGGGCAGCTCGTCGACGTCCACTTCAACCGGCGCCTCCTCACGGCACTCGCGAAGAAGGACCCCGACGCGGCGGAGCGCGTCGTGGTCGATCACCTCGACGAGCTGATCACGACGGTCCGGGAGTACTGGAAGCTCGCCGGTACGCACGCGGGCTCGCGCCGAACTGCCGGCGGAACTCGCGGCTCAGGTGTGAGAGCGACGTGAAGCCCGTGTCCTCGGCGATCTTCTCCACGCTATCGGCGGTGTACTGGAGCGCGAGCGCGGCCTGACGCAGGCGAAGCACCCGCAGCGCGTGGATGGCCGAGATGCCGAGCTCCGCGCGGAAGAGATGACCGAAGCGCGACGGCGAGAGTCCGACCTCCGCTCCGAGCGACGCGAGCGTGTGATGTCCCGTTGTGTCGCGCGACATCGTCTCGAGCGCGTCCCGGACACGCGTATCGAGCCGGGCAGCATCGCCGCGTCCGGTACCGGCGAGCAGCAGGATCTCCCGCAGTGTCAGGAGCATGAGCTCGCGACGCAGCGCGTCCTCGCTCGCGGCTGCCGGTGCGAGGCGGCCGGCGCCGACGGTCCCGACCGTACGCGACGCGATGCGCACCTGATCGTCCTCCATCAGGCGCGCGAAGGCTGCGCGGATGCGCTGACGCGTCGCGGGGAGCGGTACGCGCGCGCGATACACATCGCGCGCGATCCGTTCGAACCCTGCCGGTGGCACCCACGCGGCGGTCCCGGTCTCGAAGCACGCACTCATCGCATCCCAGCGTGCTGAAGGACGTGGCGGTGTGCCGCTCGCGTCTTCGCGGCGGTACACGAGGAGCGTGTCGGCCTCGGCCATGACCGCTCGCGCTCGCATTGCGAACTCGCGCTCGCCGGTGAGCGTGTAGTGCATGGTCCAGTGGCGCGCGCCCGGACCGTGGATCGGTGCCGGGCGTCCGGTCGTTATGCGCCGGACGATCAGCACGTCCGCTCGGCCGCCCGGTCGCTCCAGCTCCACCGTGGTGCGCGCTGCGGTAGCCATCAGTGCCAAATCGTAGCCCGCCCCGCACTTCCGGCCGGATGAGCCGCGGCGCATCCTCGCGTCAATGACTGTCGCCACCACGTACCCGAACCGCCTGGCCGAGGAGCGCGCTGCGCACGGTATCGACAGCGCAGCCGCGTTCGCCGCGCTCGTCGACATCGACGCGGGGTGGTACGGGCGCATCGAGGCCGGCGAGCTCCTGCCGACGCTCGATGAGTTCGACCGCATCCGCGCGGCGCTTGGCGACATCCACGCCGATCGCCTCTACGTCTGGGGCATCCATCGCACCATCGGGGCATCGAAGGCGCCCGATGAGCGGCCCGACTACGCCAGCTTCTGGGGCGACTACACCGACGCGAGCCATCTGCTCGTGTCGCGCGACGAGCAGACATGGATCGAGCGCAACGTCACGCCGGACCGCAAGGTGGACGTCGTCGTGAACCTCTCGTGCGGCCCACAGCATTCGCCGCATATCAACCTTGACACGGTCGCATCGCTGAAGGCGCTGGGTGTCAACTTCGCCGCCGGCGCGGGCCCGCTCTTCTGCTGCGGCACGAACTACCGGCTCGCGCGCGAGATGGGTCCGGCCGAGCGCATGCGTTCCGCCGCGGTCGCGCGGACCGTCGCGTGGGGCGCGAAGAAGACCGTGCACATGTGCACGCAGTGCCAGAACACTTTCGGCGAGACCGAGCTGCGCCAGCGGGCGCGCGGCGAGAGCGTCCCGGAGAACGTGCAGCTGCACACCTTCGTCGAGGAGCTGCTCGTTGGATCAGGCGATAGCGTGCCGTGGAAGAAGCGGGTGGACGCGCGTGTCCTCGTCCTGCGTCAGGACATCAGCCCGGTCCACATGAGCGCGAGCGACACGACGGCGCGGTGGCTGCGACTCGTGCCGGGGGTCACGGTCGTCGGCTTCGTCGACGCCGAGATCCAGAAGCTCGTCGGCCACAAGAACGCCGGGCAGATCATGGAAGACGCGCGTCCGAGCCGCGAGGAGATGGCGCGACTGCGCGAGGGCGTGGCCGATCTCTTCGCGGCGCGCGGTGCCGACACCATGGCAGCGATGCACCACACCGGTCAGCAGTGGTGGTCGCGCCTCTCGAGCGACCGCCTCACCGTGAAGCACCCGTTCTCCATCCTCGCGGAGGCCCTCGGTGTCGCCAGCCCCGACCGCTACCAGACCGCATGCAAGCTCGGCGATCCCGAGGCCGTGCTCGAACAGCTTCGACCGATCTGGACGTCATGGGGAATGCGCGAGGCGCGTGCCCGCGAGCTGGCCGAGGCGATCTTCGACCCTGCGTATTCGGACGGCGTTCACTGCGGCTGCGGCGGCAAAGGCGGATGCCGCGGCGAGGAGCTCATCGACATCGACCTGCTCACCGCGAAGCCACGGGCCCGAAGCAACTAGTCCGCGCGTCGCTCGCGGAGCGAGGTCCTCGGTCAGCGTCGTTCATCAGTGATGATGGACGGGCGCTGCGGCGCGCCGGACTCGGATATCGCCAGTCCGCTGCCCCGAACGGTCGCAGTTTCTCGGCGCGGAGTGGGAGAGGGGAGCGACAGCGCAAGGTCTTTCGGGCGCCGCGCGCTGAATAATGCCCGCGCCGATCGGGACGTCGGCGTGGAGGGGTGCACATGGCTAGCCGGATCCGTCGTCGCGAGCTTCTGAGACTCACTGCCGCGGCTGGGAGCGCCGCATTCCTTTCGGCGTGCGTCACACCGACGACGACGGCCTCGCCGACGCCGGCTGCGACCGCCACGCCAGGGACCGCCGGTAAATATCCGCTGGGGCAGCTCGAGGGCGCAGAGCTCATCACCGACACGAGCAAGTACCCAAAGACCTTCAAGGAGGCGCCCGAGCTTGCCGAGCTCGTGAAGCAGGGCAAGCTTCCGCCGGTCGCGGACCGCATCGGACAGGATCCGCTCGTGTACAAGCCGGTCCACGAGATCGGCAAATACGGCGGGATCTTGCACAAGTCCTTCATCGGCACCCAAGACGGCACCGCCTTCCGCTTTGCGAACGGACCGGACAGCCTCCTCTGGTTCGACTGGCAGTGGAAGAAGGTCGTGCCGAACATCGCGCGCGGCTTCGACCAGAGCGCCGATGGAAAGACGCTCACGATCCAGTTGCGCCGTGGGATGAAGTGGTCCGACGGCGTGCCGTTCGACGTCGACGACATCATGTTTTGGTACAACGACATCTACAAGAACAAGGATTTGGTATCGGGACCTAGCGCCGACCTCCAGATCAACGGCAAGGATGTCACGGTCGAGAAAGTTGACCAGTACACGGTCCGCTTCAACTCGCCCGAACCCAACTACCTGCTCGCGTCGCGCATGGCCGCCGGCGCCGCCGCTATCGGCGGACTGTCCGCCACGCCTACGGGCACTGCGCTCGGCATGCTCGCTCCGGCGCACTACCTCAAGAAACTGTTGCCGAAGTACAGCTCGCAGGCGGAGATCGACAAGCAGGCCGCGGCGGAGAAGTACACGGGGTGGACGCTCTGGTTCTACGACAAGTTCAACATCTATCTGAACGTCGATCTGCCGACGCTGGCGCCGTGGAGGACGACGCGGCCGAACAACGATCCCAACTCGTTCGTCATGGAGCGCAACCCGTACAGCATCTGGGTCGACACCGAAGGCAACCAGTTGCCGTACATCGGCACGATCCAGCACGCCTTCGCCGCCGACCAGAACGTCATCGCGCTGAAGGCGGTCGCCGGCGAATACGACTTCCAGGATCGCACGCTGGCCGTCGACCAGCTTGCCGTGCTCGTCGATGGCCAGGCGAAGGGCGGCTACAAGATCTCACTCGACCCCGGGCAGGACGGCCTCGGCATCATCCTCAACCTCGCGTATGACAAGGACGCGGAGATCGGGGACCTCTTCCGCACGACAGACTTCCGGCGGGCCCTCTCGATGGGCCTCGACCGCGACGCGATCAACGAGACCTTCTTCCTCGGCACGTCGGTCCCCGGCGCACCCTGCCCCGCCAAGGAGAACCCGTACTACCCCGGCGACGAATACAAGAACAAGTGGGCGACGCTCGACATCGCGCAGGCGAACAAGCTCCTCGACGGCCTCGGTTACACGAACAAGAGCGCCGACGGCATCCGCCAGCGCAAGGATGGCAAGGGCAACCTCCAGCTGTCGTTCATGGCGGTGAACCGCCTCGCGAACTTCCCGCTCATCGCCGAGCAGATCAAGATCATGTGGCGGAAGATCGGGGTCGACCTCTTCGTCGACACCGTGAACTCAGCGCTCGCGCAGCAGCGCATCCCGGCAGGCGATGCGCAGATGACCGGCAACCAGGCGGGCGGCGAGGAGGTCTTCCTCTCGCCCGATCCGGTGATCGGAGGCGTGGGCTACTCGCGGATCATGGGGCTCCCGTATCAGCAGTGGGTCCGCACCGCAGGCAAGCAGGGCAAGGAGCCACCGCAGTGGTACAAGGACCTCTACGCCCTGTGGGACAAGGGCTATGGCTCAAACCAGGACGAACGCATCAAGATCGGCAAGCAGATCCATCAGACCGTCATCGATCAGGTCTACATCATCGGGCTCGCCGGTCAGGGTCTCACGAACTACGGCATCCGGCTCGCGAAGACCAACCTCGGGAACCAGCCGGGGCGCGTGATCAACGCCCAGGCGATACGCACCTCCGACAACCTGTTCCCGTTCATGTTCTATTACAGGTGATCGCCTGACGTGATACGGGTCGGGGTCGTCGGCGCGACCGGGAAGATGGGTCGCGTCGTGTGCGCGGCCGTCGCCGACGATCCCGCCCTTGCGCTCGTGGCCGGCGTGGCGCGCAAGGCCTCGGGCGAGCGGCTCGGACCGATCATCGGCCGGGCCACCGATTTGGTCGTGTCGGATCGCCTCGAGGCGCTCACCGATGCGAAGGTCGACGTCGCCGTCGACTTCACGCGCGCGGAAGCGGTCATCCCGAACGCCGGCTGGTACGCGGAGCATCACCTGCACGGCGTCATCGGAACGACCGGCATCACCGCAGACGACATCGAGAAGATCCGCGCGCTCGCTGAAGGCAACGGAACGAACTTCGTCGTGGCGCCGGACTTCTCGTTCGGCGGGGCGGTCATGCTGCAGATGCTTCGCATCGCGGCCAAGCACTTTCCCGAAGTCGAGCTCATCGAGACGCACCTCCCGACGAAGGCCGACGCGCCGAGCGGGACGACGATGAACACCGCGCGCCAGATCGCGCAGGTCCGGAGCGCGTCAGCGCCGTCGGCGTCGAAGGAGGTCATCCCCGGCGCGCGCGGTGGTGAGATCTCCGGCGTGCGGGTCCACTCGCTCCGCCTCACCGGCGCTGCGGGTATCGAGGAGGCCCGTTTCGCTCGTCCCGGTGAGTACCTCACGGTGTCGCTGACCGCCTTCGACCGGGCGCCGTTCGCCCTCGGCGCGATCGTCGCCATCAAGGCCGTGGCCACACGCCCCGGTCTGACGCTCGGGCTCAGTCCACTTCTCGATCTCGCGTGAACCTCGCCGCCCGCCTGGCGGAGTACTACGCGCGCCAGACGTACACGACGCTGCCCAAGGATGTCGCGGCGAAGGGCGCCGAGCACATCGCGTACATGCTCATGCTCGCGCTGAAGGGTCACCGCAACACCGAGGAAGCTGGTCAGGCGATCGCGCTCGCCAAACGCCTTTCCGACCGCGGCGGCACCGCGACGATCGTCGGCACCTCGACGCGCGTCCAGCCCATCGACGCGGCGTTCGCGAACACGACGCTCATGCGCGCGCTCGAGATCGACGACGTCATGTTCCCCATCGGCGTGCATACCGGGCTCGTGACCACACCGCCGGCGCTCGCCGTCGCCGAGACGCAGCATCGGAGCGGCGCGGACCTGATCGCGGCCGTCGTAGCGGGCTACTCGATCATCGGAAAGCTCGGCAACGACACCGTGGCGTGGGCCGCCGCGCAGCCGCGGCGCCCGACCATCCCGTTCGGCGCGTTCGGTGGCGCGGTCGCATGCGGTCTGCTCCTACGTCTCGAGCCCGAGCGGCTCGCGCAGGCCATCCGCTACGCCGCGCAGTTCGCGATGGGCCTGGCCGAGGGCGACGTGTGGATGCATTACTACAGCGTCGTCGCGCGCAACGGGCTCTTCGCCGCGCTTCTCGCGGAGACTGGCGGACGGGTGAGCGATACCGTGCTCGAAGGCCGCTACGGATTCTTCGAGTCGTTCTTCGGAGCGGTGCCCGATTCGGTCCGAGGGCTCGCGCTCAACGGCGAGGCGCCCGCGGAGATCCTCGGCACGACCACGAAGCGCTATCCCGGGACGGGTCTGAACATCGTCGGCATCGAGCTGATGCGCGATCTGGTCCGCCGCGAGCGACTGCGTCCGGATGACGTCGAGCGCATCGACCTCGTCCTCTCTGAGGACCGGAAGAACTTCGCGGCTGGTCACTCGCTCGGACCGTTCGAACGCTGGCGCGCGTGTTCGTCGCTGCCGTTCCAGATGGCCATGGTCATCGTAGATGCCGGAGAGACGAACTTCGCGCGCTACTACGAGCCTGAGAACCCCGACATCCTGCGCGTCGTCGGCCGCACGTCGCTCACTTTCGAGAAGGGTCACGCTGACGAGCGGTATGCGCGCTTCGCGCTCCGCACCAAGGACGGGCGCGCGTTCGAGCGCGAGGGCGAGCGTTACGAGTTCCCGCCACTCGACCTAGCAGCCGAGATCGTCGCCGCCGGTGCGGGTCTCGTGCCGGAGGGGAAGCTCGTGCGCGCGACCGAGCTTCTCGCGCGGCTCGACGCGGTCGGCGATGTCGCGGAGCTCATGGAGTGCTTCGCGCCGTGACCGGCGCGCGATAGCCGCGCTCTAGGTGTTCGGCCAGGCCGCGCCCGCGGTGCGTGAACGGCTGGCCGCCTACGTCCACGGCCTCGACTACGAGCGCCTGCCAGCGATCGTGGTCGCCCGAGTGAAGGACGTCATCGTCCACGATGTCGTCGTCGGCATCGCCGGCAGCGAGAGCGATGAGGGGATCGGCGCGGTCGCTCTCATCGAGAGCGACTTCGGCAGCGCCGGACGTGCGACTGTCCTCCGACGCGCGCGCACCGCGTCGCCGATCGACGCAGCGTTCGCGAATGCGGTCATGATGCGGGCGCTGCGTCAGGAGGACACGCTCACGCAGTCCGGCATACACGCCGGTGTGCTCACGATCCCCGCCGCCATCGCGCTCGCCGAGCAGCTGGGTCGTGACGGTCGCGAGGTCATTTCCGCGATCGTCGCGGGATGCGACGTCGCGGCGGCGCTCGACGCGTGCAGTCCAGGCACGCGGGCGGCGCGCACGAGCTCACACGTGTATGGCGCGTTCGCCGCCGCGTCGACCGCCGCGAAGCTCATGCGCCTCGACCTGGACCAGACCGCGATCGCGATCGCGCACGCCGGCAACCTCGGGGCGATGATCAACGCGGGCTTCGAAGATCACCAGTACGGCATCCTCGTGCGGAACGGCATGACCGCCGCGTACCTGGGCCGAGCGCGCGCGCCGGCGCCGCGCGACGCGATCGAGGGCGATCCCGGGTTCTTCGCGGCGCAGGTCGGCAAGATCCCGGACGACTTCTCGCCCGTCGGCGCGATCGGCGAACGGCACGCGGTCCTCGATGCCGCGCTCAAGCCATATCCCGGGGCGCACGCAAACTCGGTCGCCATCACGCTCGCGAAGCAGCTCGTGGCGCGGCATCGGCTACGCGCCGATGACATCTCGCGCGTCGTGGTGCACCGGCCCGCGGAGTCGAACGACGCGCTGAAGCTCTCCAAGGGTCCGTTCGCATCGCGAGCCAACGCGACGTCGTCCGTTCCGTTCGCGGTCGCCGCGGTACTGCTCGACGGCGACTACACGCTCGACCGGCTCGACCTGTACAACGACCCCGGGTCGCTGCGCGTCGCGCAGCGCGTCGACGTCGACACCGCTGTGAACGGACCGCTGTTCTTCCACCGGGTCGACATTCACCTGCGCGACGGCACCGTGCACAGCGCCGACGGCGACGAGCGCGTCATCGACGCGACGGATCCGATGAAGATCGCGCGCTTCCACCGCTCGACCGCCATCGACGAGCGCGGCGCGCGAGCGATCCGGGCAGCCGTCGACAAGCTCGAGACGCTCGCGTCGATCCTCGAGCTCACCACGCTTCTCCGATAGCGCGACGAGGACTACGGGTGCTCGGCACCGAACGCTTGGAATTCGCACGCTCCGGCTGGTCATTACGCCCAACTTCCCGGCGCGAGGCGCGGGCGAGCGCTCGTAGCATCCGCGCGTGACCGGATCCCCGTATCGTCGGCTGCGTCCCGCTAGCGTCGCGCCCGGGCTCGACATCGCGAAGGGCTACGCCTACGGCGTGCAGGCCGGCAACATCGTGATGATCGCGAGCCAGGTCGGCCGCAAGCCCGACGGAACGCCCGTCGGGCCGGACATCGAGACGCAGACAGTGAAGGCGTTCGAGAACGTGAAGGCGATCGTCGAGGAGGCCGGCGGCACCATGGAGGACGTCGTCTATCTCTGCGCCTACATCGTCGATCGCGAGCACGCGAGGACGGTCCAAGAGGTACGCAAGCGCTACTTCCACGCGCCGGACTACCCAGCGACGAGCCTCGTGGTGGTCGCCGAGATACTTCTCCCCGGCTTCCACGTCGAGGTCGGCGGCATGGCGGTGCTCCGCTCGGAACGATGAGCGACCGGCCCGGGGGTCCGACGCCGTGAACGACGTCCTCTTATTCGTTCTTCAGTGGCTGCATGTCTTTCTCGCCGTCTGGTGGTTCGGCTCGATCATCGTCACACGCGTCACGCTGTGGCCGGCGCTTCGGCGCCTCGGACCAGAGACGGATCAGGATGTGCGCCGCGCCATGGGACAGGTCGAGCCGCGCTGGATCCATTACGCGACCACGATCGGCACTGTCGCTCTGGGCATCATCCGCGGCGCGTACGCGGGCGCGCTCGGGAGGCTCGACGAGCCGTACGGCATCACATATCTCGCCGCGGGGGCCCTCGGCATCGCGATGATCAGCTGGCTCCATTTGCCATTACCGCCGGGCTTCTACACCCTGACGATGCGTCGCATCTACGTGGCGTGCTTTCCGACGATGTTCACGCTGATGATCCTCATGCGCATGGGACTCTGAGCGCGGGTACTGATGTCGCCGGGAGGAGCTATGGACGTTCGCGTCGTTCCGGGGACCGACCTCCGCGTGTCGCGGCTGATCCTCGGCACGATGACCTTTGGCGCCCAGGTCGCCGAGCCAGAGGCAGAGGCGATGGTGGATCTCGCGCTGGATGCGGGGATCACGATGTTCGACACGGCA
>Ga0207674_10008964_pt1 | contig 11497 bp, 9 predicted proteins | sample KBSCornC72_FD_184303 | JGI IMG/M metagenome (GOLD analysis project Ga0207674, IMG submission 184303) | Corn rhizosphere microbial communities from Kellogg Biological Station, Michigan, USA - KBS Corn C7-2 (SPAdes) (version 2) | ecosystem: Host-associated > Plants > Roots > Rhizosphere > Soil ... | reverse complement strand
CCGCAACTAAAAGTTCTCTATGGAGCGGATCTCGTTCAGCTGCAACCTTCAGGCAGTTTTTTTATGCCGGAATACCTTTCTGAACTGAAAAATGCGGTGGATCGCGAAAAATTGAATGTCGATCGCGTCTTTGCTATACACGGCTCCCCGATCGAATGGAAAAAAGTACTTAATGCGCTGAACGACAGCGAAAAATAGTTTATCATTTTAAAATATGGCCGAAAAATTCTTAATGCCGAAGCTTTCACCCACGATGGAAGAGGGACAGATCTCACGGTGGGTAAAGAACGAGGGCGATAAATTCGATGCGAACGAAACGCTAGCCGAGGTCGATACCGACAAGGCGACGATGGAAATGACCGCGCTTGCAGGCGGGACTTTATTGAAGATCCTTAAGGGCGAGGGCGAAACTGCTGCTCTCGGCGAACCGATCGCGATCATTGGCAATAGCGGCGAAGACATCTCGGCGTTGTTGAAAGAGGTATCGTCGAACGGAGCGGCAAAGGCTGCGCCGGCGGCTGCCCCATCCGAACAACGCGTACCCGCGATTGAAAAACCGGAAACCGTCGCTAAAGAGGGCGAAAAGGAGCTCGAAAAGGAAACTCCGGAAGTATCGACCGCTCCGGCTCCTCGCGCGGCAACTGCGGCAGCATCGGCTCCAGCGGAAACCGGCCGAATGATCGTGTCGCCTATCGCCGCACGAATGGCGGCCGAAAACGGCGTCGATCTTAAATCGGTCACTGGCTCCGGCCCGAACGGACGGATCATAAAGCGTGATATCGAAGAGGCCCTGGCAGGCGGAGCAAACAAACCTGCCGCTGCAGCCAAGCCGTTCTCGCCTTCGACGGTTGTCGGGGCGTCCGCGTTCCGTGACGAACCGACGTCACAGATGCGTCGCGTCATCGCAAGCCGCCTTGCCGAATCGATCGGCCCGATCCCGACATTTTATCTGACTGTCGAGATCGAAATGGACAACGCTCTTGCCCTGCGAAAGCAGATCAACGCGAAGCTTTCGGACGACGAAAAGATCAGCGTAAACGACATCATCGTAAAGGTCGCCGCGATGGCGCTTCAGAAACATTCGTTTGTGAACGCGTCGTATCAGGACAAGACGATCCGGTTTTACGAACAGGCCGACATCGGCGTGGCGGTCGCCGTTGACGAGGGACTGATCACGCCCGTCGTTCGCGGAGCAAATCTCAAAGGCTTTGCTGAGATCTCGGCAGAGATCAAGGACCTTGCCGCAAAGGCGAAAGCCAAAAAATTGCAGCCTGAGGAATATACCGGCGCAACGTTTTCGATCAGCAATCTCGGTATGTTCGGAATTAAGGAGTTTACCGCAATAATCAACCCGCCTGAATCGGGCATTTTGGCGGTTGGCGGAGCTACTCCGACTCCGGTCGTCCGAGATGGCGAGGTCGTGATCCGCAACATGATGCAGGTCACAATGTCGTGCGACCACCGAGTAGTCGACGGCGCGACAGGTGCAAAATTCCTGCAAACGTTTAAGCAAATGCTCGAAAATCCTGTGATGATGCTTTTGTAAACCGGGTATTTGTAAGAATAAAAAGGGGCCAGAACGGAAAATTCTGACCCCTTTTTTATTGAAGAATAAGCGATTCTACGGCTCAGGCGGCAGATCTTTCGTATTGCCGCGTTCCAATTTGCCAAAGCGGCCTGTCGGCAACCAGGTCGGCATTGCTTCGGTTTCGGAGATTCGCCATCCTAGAACACCCATCACGTCCGCAACAGTTTCAGCGCCGTCCCAGGCCCAATTTGGCTGAATGACATCGCCCGGCTGATGATAATCGGTTTTTTCCCAATCTTTGATACGCTTCATCCAAACCTCTTTGTCACCCGCAGGGGCTCCCAATAGCATTAGCGAAGGCACACCGCGTTCGACAAAGGAGTAATGATCTGAACGGTAGAAAACCTTTTCGTCAGGCATCGGATCGGGGATCACGCTTATGTCCATCGTTTTTGCAAGCCCCTCGAGCATACTGCCAAGCGACGAATGTTCCGCGCCATAGCCAACCATTGTTTTGACCGGGCCGTAAACCTCTGAGCCTATACCGTCAAGATTTAGATCAGCGGCCACCTTCTTGATATCCCAGGTCGGATTTTTTGCCCAATGTTTCGAACCGTACAGTCCATATTCCTCGCCCGTTACAGAAAGAAATATTAAAGACCGCTTCGGTTTTTGGGTTAATTTAGAAAACCCCTCGGCAACAGCAAGCATTTCGGCTGTTCCGAGTGCATTGTCGGCTGCTCCGTGGTAGATTTTGCCGTTTTCAGAGCCATATGCGTCGTAGTGGGCAGAAAACAGCACGGCTTCTTCTTTCAATTTAGGATCGGAGCCTTCTAAATATCCCACAACATTATTGCTCGTACCTTTTGTGACCTTATATTTTGCGACAAGCTTTGCCTTTTGCTTCAGAGAAATTGCTTTAAATTCGCGGGTGTTTCCCTGCGCAAGAGCGTCCTTAAGAGACATTCCGGTGGAAGCAAAAACTTTTTCCGCGCCTTTCGTGCTTAGATAAACGAATGGCGGCACCTGTGGAGGATAACCTTCTTCGCCGGGCAACGAGATCTGACGGCGGCTTAGATAATTTATTGCTTCTTCGGGCGTGTGTTCTCCCGTGCCATTGCCAATGAAAATAAGAGCGGCCGCACCTTGCGAAATTATATTTCGCCTTATCATTGTGGATGCTTTTTGCTTTTCCCAGTCCTTTTCGGGAAATCCCGGTGGCGGGCCTTGGGTAATTATGACGACCTTTCCCATTAGGTTTGCTCCGGCGAGCATGTCGATATTGGCCTGTTTTGCCTGGATACCGTACGAAACAAAGACCAGATCGCCGGAGGCTTCTTTGTTCCCATTATTTTGCGGGACAAAGGCAAAATCACTGCCATAATCGAGCGATTGGTCACCAACCTTGAACGAAGTTTCCGGCGTAGCGACCGTTTCTTTAAATTCGATCTTTTGCAGGTAATTGCCTTTATCGCCGAGAGGCTTTAGCCCGAGACTTTTAAATCTTTCCGCGATCCAGTTTGCGGCTTTGTCACCGCCGGGCTGGGCGGTGCCGCGCCCTTCCATATCATCAGCCGAAAGTGCCGTTGTTACATCTTTAATGTTTTGGACGGTTATCTTATCAGCAAGTTCTTTTTCAACCGCTAAAAGCGGAGACGCTGCGGGAGCGGTTGCCGGTGCGACGGCTTGGGCAAACAGTTGTACCGAGAGCAGCGAACCGAGCAATAATGCGGCGAACGCACGCTTGATCGTGGGTGAGTTAGAAAAAACCTTCATTATCTTCTCCTGTTTATTATTTAAGGGTTTTAGTTCGGGCTGAATACCCGAAAAAAATGATGCTAGTAGATACTGCGCTGATTACTACGAAGAATTTAACAAAAAGTTACCATGCATCAAAATCGGGTATCAGGTCAGTTCCAAAATTCCTGCGACCTTTGTGTCGGGGCTTCGTGCCTCCGTTTTGCGGTATGTATTAGTTACCTGTTGGGGCAAATATTTCATTTATTGTTATAAATGTTTCAGATATTGTTCTAAATATCTCGCATCTTGTTCTAAATATCCCGGAGAAATTGCCAATTTTCCGTCTCAGGTGTCCAATATTTCATTTATTTATATAAATATTTCATTCCGGCGACACTTTTTCCCGAATATTTTTAAAAATATTTCGCTCCAGGTGTACCTAATTTCATTTATCGATATAAATATACGGAATATTTATATCAATATTTCATTCCGTGACTTCTACCAATCATTCAGTGATACTTTTTAAGCGATCCCGAAAGGCTATAATTCATTTCGTGATTGCAATACAATGACAACAAATCGAACTGAAAACGGCACAGATCTAAATCCGCACCTAAGTTTGTTGGCCGTCCAGGCGTTTTTCGGTTCCCTGCCGGTGATCGCAAAGGTTGTATTGAACGTGGTTCCCGGCACGGCGCTTGTCGGTTTCCGTGTCGGGTTGACGGCCCTTGTTCTGTTTGTTTTTCAAAGACTTCGCGGAAATCTGCAACTAAGTGAACGCGGCGATTACCTGCGTCTGGCGGTTCTCAGTCTTTTCGGGGTAACGCTCAATCAGTTGCTGTTTATTGGCGGACTGTCGATGACAAAGGCTTCGAACACATCGCTGCTGGCTGTCACCATTCCAATATTTACGCTGCTGGTTAGCGCAACTCTGCGGACAGAATCGTTGCGTCTGGTCAAGGTTTTCGGCATTTTGCTTGCTGCCTCAGGCGTGATCTTTTTGCTTGATCCACGAAACGCAGGCTTTTCGTCCGAAACGACGACCGGTGATATTCTTATCATCCTGAATTCCCTATCGTATGGCATTTATGTCGCCACTTCGAAAAACGTTATAACCCGTAACGGCGCGATGCGGTCTATCACATGGATATTTATCTTTTCGAGTCTCGTCTGTGTGCCGCTCGGTGCATTTTCGCTGTCCGGAACAGATATCTCAAACATCGGTTCTGCGATCTGGCTGCTTGTGCTATACATTTCCGTCATCGCTACAGCGGTGCCGTATTTTTTGAATGCCTGGGCTCTTGCCCGTGTCAATCCTTCGACGGTTGCGGTTTATGTCTATCTGCAGCCGCTTATCGGATTTATCCTCGCGGTCGTATTTTTGGGCGAGAAGATCGATATCAAATTTGTCGTCGCTGCGGTGCTTATATTTGCGGGCGTAATGCTCGCGACAAGGACCGCACCGTGTGTCGTTAGCGGCCAGGCAAAAAAACAGCTTGACCTGTCCGGCCCATAGATGTAACTTATCCTCGATCCCTGAAATTTCCAAAATTGTTTGGCTGTTTTTGCAGGTTGCGGCATCAAACATTCTAATATGGCGACGAACATTACACAGATCGACGATAACGAACGCAATCGGATGATCCTACGCATCGGCGGAACTATGACCGTTGACGACGCGATATTGATCGAACGGCTCGCAAAAAACCTGCACGCCTCACGCGAAAAAGCCGTGACCATCGACCTGGCCGATCTTGATTTTCTCGACAGCGAATCGGCTCCGATACTGAAACGGCTCGAAAACACCGAGGGTTTTGAGATCGAGGGTACCGAGTTGTTTTTGCAATCGGCGATCAACGAGGCCGAGCGTATCGGATACTGACACCTCACGGGCTGACAATTTCGCCGAAACAATTTACATTGTAATGCATGAAAACCGGCGAAATAGCTGAGCTTGTGCATGGCCAACTTTTTGGCGACGATTCGATAGAGATCAGCCGCGTAGCGAGTATCGGAAATGCCTCGGATGCGGAAATCAGTTTTCTTGAAAAGGCAGATGCGAAGGTGAAAACCAATGGGGCCTGTTTGCTTGTTCCCGAAAGTTTCGAGCAGACCGATTCCCTCACGATAATTAAAGTCAAAGATCCGAAGCTCGCATTCGCGCTCGTCGCCGAAGTTCTACATCCTTCAAAACAGCGAGATCCGGAAATACACCCAACCGCCGTCATTTCAGAAAGCGCCGACGTTGCTCTTGATGTGTTTATCGGCGCATTCACCTGCGTAGGCGACAATTCGCGGATCGGCGAGGGCACGCAGCTTCGCGCCGGAGCGAAGGTCGGCGACAATGTGCAGGTTGGCCGCAACTGCGTTTTGCACCCAAATGTTTTTGTCGAGGACGGGTGCACAATTGGCGATAACGTCATTTTGCACACCGGTGTCGTGATCGGAGCCGACGGATTCGGGTTCGTTCGCGGCGAGGACGGCTATGTAAAATTTCCGCAGATCGGTACCGTCGTTATCGAGGACAATGTCGAGATAGGAGCAAATTCGTGCATCGATCGCGGAGCTTTGGGCGAAACACGCATCGGCGAAGGTACAAAGATCGACAACCTCGTCCAGATCGCCCACAACGTCCAGATCGGCAAGCGCGTCGTCATCGCGGCGCAGACCGGTATTTCCGGCAGTACGGTGATCGAGGATGATTGCGTCATTGGCGGACAGGTCGGTTTCGGCGATCACGCCCGCGTGCAAAGCGGCGCGATCATCGGTTCGCAGGCCGGAATTTTGCCCGGAAAGATCGTCCGTCCCGGCGTTTGGTGGGGAACGCCGGTTCAGCCGTTGGACGAATACAAACGCCAAAATGCGCATGTAAAAGGCATCGGCCGGCTGAAAGAAGAGGTCAAAAGGCTTGCCGGGCGATTTGATGCGTTGGACTCGGACGAATTGAAGTGAAATAGGCCGGACAATGAATTCCGGAATGACTGATAGCTTAGAACTAATAACTGATGATGATTTGCCAGCGGTTTTCAGTTTTCAGTTATCACCTATCGGTTATTCCGAAGAGATTTCCTTTTGCTGCCTTCAGGTGCATAGATGAACGATCGAAAATTTGATTTCTTTCTCAAGCTTTTTCAATTCACGCTCGGCATCGTCGTACTGATCCAAAGCCTGCTCGCGGTTGTTCACTCGCTGCACGAGCCTCTCGAAGGTCATGTCGGCAAAGTGCTTCCCTGGTTCGCCGGTCTTGAGGCTATTGCGGCAGTGCTATTGCTGATTCCACAGACAATAAAGATCGGAGGTTGGATTCTGCTTGCGATATTTGCGATCGCGATCGTCGTTCACGGCCCGGTTCAGGGCCTGCCGCTGATCGTTTACGCTGCAGGAGTTTTGCTTGTGATGTTTTGTAAGCAAGCGGCCAAAGAGGAGTAGCGTTTTCGGATAATGCGTCGGGCTTCACCCCCTACATTCTGTTTTCTTGATAACCCCGATTCGTCATGGGTAAGCTAGTCGCGTTCACTGTTGAACGCGTATCGCCGTGACCTTCCAGCGGATGTCGGCGCGATCGTCGTTTTTATCAAATCCATCCAGTGTCAGCGTGATCGGTATGGTTTCACCGGGGTTCAGAACGGGCTGCTGTCTGGGGATCACGAGGACGCTTTTTTCCTTTAATTTTTCCTTAAACTGCGTGACAACCCAAACGCTTACCTCGAGACCGTTTATGACCTTATCGCCTTTATTGTGAATTTTCCCGCCGATCCACATCGAGATCGTGCCGAGTCCTGTTGGCGATTCGACCGTTTTATCGGTGTCCGTGGAAATAATTATGTCCTTTGTTAATTCGGCAAATTCGGGTGACCCTTCGTGGTATGAACCTTTCAGTATTTGGTCGACCTGCTCCTGTTCGGACGGTTTCGTCGAGAGGTACAACAGAGCGCCGCCGATAGCCAGGATGCCCACGATCACTCCGATAATGATCCCTGTATTGCTTCCCTTTTTCGTTGCATTTTTGTTTAGTATCGTATCCATGTTCTCAATATTTAGATGCGAATTTCGTTACGAAGTTCCGATAAGTTATTCTAAACCAAGAATCCTGAAATGTTTACCTCAGTTTCCGTTCAATCGCCGGTGCCCGCTTTCGCCGAGGTCGCGTTGCCCTTGCCGCTGCGGCGCACCTTTACCTACAGGCTGCCGCCGCATATCGGAAGATCGGTGCAATTGGGCGCTCGTGTTTTAGTTCCGTTCGGGAAACGAAACCTGACCGGCTACGTCGTTCATCTGCATACCGATCTGCCGGATGATCTCGCGATCGACGAATCTGCCCTGAAAAATGCCGCCGAGCTGATCGACGCCGAACCGCTCATCACTCCCGAAATTTTAAAACTGACCCAGTGGGCCGCAGATTACTATTTTGCATCGTGGGGTGAGATGCTGAAAGCGGCCCTTCCGGCGGGTATCAATTCGGCGTCCGAAACGATCTTTTCGATAACGGCGAGCGGCCGTGAGAAATTTGATGAAATTTACGAGAAACGTACCGCCGCACGCGAGATCCTCGGCTTCCTTTCTGAAAACGGAGAGACAACCAGACGCGAGATCGAACAAAATGTCTCGTTGGTCGGTGTAAAACGCGCTCTTGCGGATCTCGTAAAAAACGGCTTTGTTGAGCAAGGTCAACGAATACTCACGACCCGCGTCCGGCCGAAGCGTCGCAAGGCAGTCAGGCTGATTTCACCTTCGACAAACGATCAAAAGCCGCTCTCCGATGCACAAAAACGTATAGTCGAAACACTTGCGACGCATGGCGGCGAGATGCTGTTCACTAACCTGCTCGAAAATGCAAATGTAGGCGGGTCAACAATTAACACGCTTGCCAAACGCGGCGTCGTCGAGGTCTTCGTTCACGAAGTGCTGCGCGATCCGCTGTCGGCGTCGCCTACAGTTCAGGTCGGTGAATTTGTGCTTTCGGAAGCTCAAAACACCGCGCTGAACCAGATCGAACGTGCCATAAGCGCCGATAATTTCAAGACCTTTTTGATGCACGGCATCACGGGCAGCGGCAAGACCGAGGTTTACATCCGTGCGATGAAATACGCCTTGGAACGCGGCCGCTCATCGCTGATGCTCGTTCCCGAGATCGCACTAACTCCTTATTTTTCACAGCGTTTGCGTAGCGTGTTCGGATCAAAGGTGGCGATCCTGCATTCGAGCCTGTCATCCGGTGAACGATTCGACGAATGGCGGCGTTTGCGCAGCGGAGCGGCTCAGATAGCGATCGGCACTCGCTCCGCCGTTTTTGCTCCGCTGCACGATCTCGGTTTTGTTGTGGTTGACGAAGAGCACGACTCGTCGTATCGCCAGCACGAAATGCCGTTTTACAATGCTCGCGACGCTGCCGTCATGCGTGCAAATTTTGCCGGTGCAACGATCGTTCTCGGCTCCGCAACGCCCGCTCTCGAATCGTTCGCAAACGCGCAAAACGGCAGGTACGGCTATCTTCATTTGCCCGACCGAATCGGATCGCGAAAGCTGGCGGACGCTGAAATAATCGATATGCGCGAGGTTTTCCGCCAAGCGGGGAAGGACGTTACGCTGTCGCCGCAACTGCTCGAGTCCATCCGCGAAACCCACGCAAAACGCGAGCAGATAATAGTTCTGCTAAATCGGCGCGGCTTTTCGCAATTCGTGTTGTGCCGCAGCTGCGGGGAATCGCTCCGCTGCAAAAACTGCGATATAACGCTGACCTTTCATCGTCGAAGAGAAAAGCTTATCTGCCACTACTGCAGCTACGAGGTAAATGTTCCTGAAAGATGCCCGTTCTGCGAGAGTGAATTCCTTCATTTTGTCGGTGACGGCACCGAACAGATCGAAGACAAGCTGAAAAAGAAATTCCCAGACATGCGGATCGAACGGATAGATCGTGACACCGTTCAGCGTCGCCGCGAAATGGAAAAGCTTTTGCACGCATTTAGCAAAGGCGAGATCGATATGCTTGTCGGAACACAGATGCTTGCCAAGGGGCACGACTTCCCGAACGTCACACTTGTCGGTGTCATCTCGGTCGATCTCGGCCTCGGTATGCCTGATTTTCGCTCGGCCGAACGGACGTTTCAACTTCTGACACAGGTCGCGGGACGTGCCGGGCGCGGCGACCGTCCCGGACGCGTGTTGATACAGACCTATCATCCTGAGCATTACGTCCTGCGCCATGCGAAAAATCAGGATTACAAAGGTTTTTACGATGAAGAAATGCGTTACCGTGAGCGGATGGGTTATCCGCCGTATTACGTTCTGGCTGCCCTATTGATTAAGCACTCGGACTACGCTCACGCTGCCGAAACGGCCAAAACGCTACGAAATGCGCTCGATGCAGCGAACCCGGACAAAAGCTGCCGCATTCTCGGCCCCGCACCGGCGTCGCTCTCGCGTCTAAAAGGCGAGTACCGTATTCAGATATTGTTAAAAGCGGCCAGCCGCACCAGGCTTCGCCAGATGCTGGATATCGCACTAGCGGATGCTGAGGCTAGATCATGCGATCTTAAGATCGTTTACGTAGAGATCGATCCGGTGAACTTGATGTAGGCACGAAAGATAGCGCCCGCCTGGCGAACCGACAGGCGCTGATCCATACGATAGGCAGTTTAGTTGACAGCCGTCGAGCTGATCTCGGCATTTCTCATGTTTATCTGCGAATAGATCTCGGCCATCGAGACCTTACAATTTACGGCGTCGAGAGCGATCATGTCTTCGCGTTCGTTATAGATCTTGTAAAGCCATTGTTTCTGATTTTGACGGGCGTAGTGTTCAACGCGCATCTCATCGGCCTTGACCATAACGCATTCCTTGACGCTTTCCATTGCAAGATAAGCCTCAAGTTTCTGCATCTTTTCGAGCGGGTTTGCATTGCCCGAAATGATCTCGACAACGACGGTCGGATTTTTCAATATTTCCGAGTTCGAGTCCGCAAAAGCCGGTTCTCCGTTGACTATCGTCAGGTTCGGATAGCATACCAGGTTGCTTCTCAACTGAACGCGCATGCCGTTGACATAAACTTCACACTTGTTGCCTTTTACGCGGCTTCCAATTGCGATCGTCAGGTTTGATGCGATCAGATTGTGCCAACGGTTCGATCCTTGTCCTGCGAGAGTCTTGTTGCCGCCGCCGCTGCTTTTGGAAAAAAATTCCTCAGCTTGTTTGCTTACGGGTTGATTAAATGCTTTTTCGTTCATACTGCCTAAATCTCCTGCTTGTATTTTTGTAATCGGGTCAGGGAGAGTGGATTTCAAAGTTTGGGCGCTTTGCGCGGGGAAACTTGTCTGTTAAAAATAGTGTTGCATATTGCTCGCGCACTTTTCAAGGATATAATTATGAAACTTTCCGAACTGGCCGAAAAAACATTTTCGACCGTCATTCGTGGGCCGCTCGACATGGAGATCGAGTCAGCCGCAGGGCTCGACATTGCAGGTCCGACGCAGATCAGTTTTCTTGCAAATCCTAAATACACGCCGCAGGTCGATGACACAAAAGCCGGTGCGATCTTCTTAAGTGAAGGCGTTGAAATAAACCGAACCGATCTTGCGGTTCTGCGTTCAAAGGATGCCTATCTCGCCTACACGCGTGCACTTAGAATCTTCAATCCCGCACTGCCGATTGATCCCGGCATTCATCCGACCGCCGTGATCGATGCGACCGCGGAGGTTGCCGACGATGTCGAGATCTCAGCGAACGTCGTCGTCGGCAAGAATTGCAGGATCGACGGCGGCGTCAAGATCTATCCCAATGTGACGATTTACGACGGTGTGACGATCGGTGCCAATACGATCATTCATTCCGGCGTTTCTATTCGCGAAAATTGCGAGATCGGCGCCAACTGTATCATTCAAAACAATTCCACTATCGGATCGGACGGTTTCGGATACGCCAAAGATGAAGGAAAGCGCTGGCTGAAGATCCCGCAGATCGGCCGCGTTGTTTTGGAGGACGATGTTGAGATCGGCGCAAATACCGCTATCGACTGCGCCTCAGTCGGCGAGTCGCGCATCAAGCGCGGCGCCAAGATAGACAACCTTGTGCAGATCGGCCATTCGTGCACCGTTGACGAGGACGCGCTGATCTGCGCACAAACCGGCCTTGCGGGCAGCTCTGTTATCGGCAAACGCGTAATTCTTGCCGGCCAGGTCGGCATCGCCGGGCATTTAACGGTCGGCGACGACGTCGTTATAACGGCAAAAT
>Ga0207674_10008963_pt1 | contig 11497 bp, 1 predicted proteins | sample KBSCornC72_FD_184303 | JGI IMG/M metagenome (GOLD analysis project Ga0207674, IMG submission 184303) | Corn rhizosphere microbial communities from Kellogg Biological Station, Michigan, USA - KBS Corn C7-2 (SPAdes) (version 2) | ecosystem: Host-associated > Plants > Roots > Rhizosphere > Soil ... | reverse complement strand
GAGCGGGGTGGCGCTGAGCGGCGGGGCGATCAGCAATCTCGGCACCATCGACATCACCGGCGACAGCTCGATCAGCAGCGACGCGCTGAGCAACAACCAGCTGACGGTGGATGCCACCAGGACGCTGACGCTGAACGGCACCACCATCACCGGCGGCACCGTCACCGACAATGGCACGATCTACGCGATCACGACGGTGGATATCTCCGGGAATATCATCGGGACGGGTGCGATCGATATCTCCAACCTGGCCCAGCTCGAGATCGGTGGCTCGGTCGCATCCACGAATACTGTGTTCTTCCAAGGCGTCCAGGGCGAACTGATCCTCGATCATTCCAACCAATTTTCCGGATTGATCACGGGATCTTCGGTCGGGACGATACTGACACTGGATGATGAAATCGACCTCAGGGATCTTCCTTTCACCAACCTTATGTCGGACACGGTTTCCTACGATTCGAGCCTCAACATCAGCACCGTAACCTTCAGCGACGGCACGCCCGCAAACAATATGGCCATCCGGCTCTCCGGTAACTATACGGACGAAGGCTGGAAATTCACGAATGATGGTTCCGGCGGCACCTTGGTGCAGTTGGCACCCCGCCCGGTGTTCTCAGACATCATCGACGGCCAATTTGCGTTCACGGGAGACAAGACGGGCCCAGGAACCATTTGGACGTTCCAGGCTGCGGTGACGGACGCCGACGCGAACTTAATCGGCCAGGGGGGCATCACAAAATTCGAGCTTTCTCAAAACGGGACGTTGCTTGGCTCTGCGACGTTTGACGGAAGCACATGGACGTTCTCCGGCTTATTAGCTTCCGTCAGCTATGCGGGCGGCATCTATACGATTACAACAAGTTCTACGCCCCCCATTAACAACAACGATATTCTCAAAATCACTGCATACGACGCCGCGAACTTATCTGCGTCAAAGTCTGCGACACTGCATAATGAATCCTCGTTCAACGTTGCGCCCGCCGGTATCGCCGGAGACCCAATCCATTTGGCGCTGACGGATCCATCAGGAGGCCAGTCAACGGGTCCAATCCAGCTGACGTTCACAGGGGTTCCGTCGGATTGGAGCATCAACGAAGGCACCAATCTCGGCAACGGCACCTGGACGGTAGGGACAAACGACCTCAGCGCGCTCACGATCACGACGGCCGCCGCCTATACCGGAGCTATGGTGCTCAGCGTGACCGAGACTTGGAAAAATGCGGATGGCAGCACGGAAATCGCGGTCATATCGGACAACATCGAAGCCTATGCGCCGGGTTCACCGATCTTTGCCCTGTCAGGCAACGACACGCTCACCGGCGCTGGCGGGAACGATCTCTTCGTCTTCGCGCAGCCAATCGGTCACGACACGGTTTACAGCTTCGATGCTGCACACGATCAGATTGACTTGATCGGCTACGCCGGTTTCACAAGCTTCGCCGATATCCAGGCGCATCTGACCGAGGACGCTAGCGGCAATGCATTGATCACGATGGGAGACGGACAGTCGATCGAGTTGCAGGGAGTGCATGCGGCAGCTTTGACGCAGAGCAACTTCGTTTTCGATCAGACGCCGACGCTCGACAATGCTGGAACGATGACAATTGGCGACGGGGCGGTGATGCCCTTGAGTGGCACGATCAACAATACCGGCACCATCGCGCTGAGTTCGACCGGCGATGAGACCGACCTGCAGCTGATCGAGCATGGCGTGACGCTCGAGGGCGGCGGCAAGATCGTGCTGTCAGATAGCGACGCGAACGTTATTTCCGGAACGAGTTCCGATGTCACGCTAAACAATGAGGACAATACGATTTCCGGAGCCGGCCATCTCGGCAACGGCGAACTGACATTGACAAACGCCGGTACCATCGATGCTACCGGCATTCATGCTCTTACGATCGATACCGGCTCGAATTGGGTGTTCAATTCAGGAGTTCTGGAAGCGTCGGGCAGCGGCGGGATGACGGTCGCCAGTTCAATCGTGAATTCGGGTGTGCTGTGGGCCAACGGAGCATCCCTGACGGTTCAAGGCGCGGTGAGCGGAAACGGTACGGCCACGATCGATGGTTCCGGCACTCTCGATTTTGAGGCGTCCTCAACCGCGAATGTAGTGTTTGGCTCGGGGGCCAGCGGTACGCTGAAACTCGGGGATTCATTCCACTTCAATGGCACCATCACCGGTTTTGGCGCTTCCGATATCATCGATCTTGCGGATGTGGGATCTACCGCCGCGTCAATCAGCTACCATGAAAACGCTGCAGGAACCGGCGGGACGCTGGCGATTTCAGGCGGAGCACAGACCGTTGAATTGTCCCTGGTGGGGCACTACTCCGCCGACAACTTCAGTATCGTTCCGGACCATGTGAATGGTACCCTCATTGCCTATGTGCCTCACGACCTGATCGTGTGATCGGGTTGTTTCTGCCGTCACGCGCAGCCTAGGCCTGGTCGCTTCCACTACGCTTGCAGTGCTCCACGTTGAAGGTCGATGGGCTTTTGACGGCATTGAACCACACACGTGGCTGCGGACGATCTGAAGTTGTGCCGTCGATTTCTGTCGCCTCGTTCCGGCATCAACAGCTGCGGCAGCAAAACGCGTCGCACGCGGTTGGCGAATCTTAATACTCCAGGCAATCAGGCGCGGCCGAAGCTCGGATCGCTGCGGGCCGGCACACAATTGTTGATTTCTAGCCAATATGGCTAATTTGCCAAAACCGTCTGCTCTTCTAATCTGGGTCACATTTATATTCATAAACGCCTGCCAATAGCGCCGTAATACTTGCGACATAAGCTTAGGACAAATAGTCAATACTTCATGTAAGCCACAATATACAGAAAATTACATGATTATCATTTGATCTAATCAAAATTGCTAAAAAGTTCGTGATTAAAACGCAGTAAATACTTGCCGTCAAAAGATATGCCGGTGCGAAGATTCCATCGCCATTCTGTCAATAAAGCGAGCCCACGGAAGGGGGTGCTTCCGCCCTGCACATCCCGATGATATGCAAGTTCTCGCAGGGAATATTGTATAAATATTAACCTTTTTTCAGGGTGGGGCAGTTGAATTACGCCGGCAAGTTTGGCGCGGACGCGATGGGTCCGCATTCCAACGCGCATTTCGAATTCGATCTACTTTCACATCGCGGTCACGCGGATACCATCACAGTTCCGGACTCGCATCTGTTATTTTCCGGAGACTATGAAAGGTCGGGCGCCGACCTCATCGTCTCGGATCGCGACCATCGCGTGGTGGTGCCCGATTACTTCCATGGCGAGAAGCGCCCAACGCTGGTCTCGCCGGAGGGCGCGCAGCTCGATCCCAAGGTCATCGAAGCATTGACGGGGCACGTGGCCTACGCCCAGGCCGCGGGAACGGCGCCCGCCGCCAAGGTCGTCGGTCATGTCGTCAAGATGACCGGCAGCGCCAGCATCGTTCGCAACGGCGTCACCATCGATGTCAACAACGGCGACAATATCAATCAGGGCGACGTGGTGCAGACCGGCAGCGGGTCCACGCTCGGTCTCGTGCTGGACGATGGCACCACGTTCAACTTGACCGCGAACGCGCGGTTGATGCTGAACGATCTAACCTACGACGCAAGCAGCACCTCGAACACATCGCTGTTCACCCTGGTGCAGGGCGCCGCCAGCTTCGTCGCCGGCCAGGTCGCCAGAACCGGCGACATGAAAGTCGCAACGCCGGTAGCCGCTATCGGCATTCGCGGCACGGCGGTGATCCTCGACATTTCCTCGACCGACGGAACGGTCTCGATTTCCGTGGTCGATCAGCAGGACGGTCAGGTCCACGCCGTTCAGGTCTTCAACACCAGTGGGGTTTTAATCGGAACGGTCACGAGCAACGGCACGTCGCTGACGCTGACGCCCGCGGCCAACTTCAACGTTATTGCACAGGAGAGCAACAAGACAGCCGCTCAGGTTCAACAGGAATTTAGTACTTTCCAGCAGGTACTGAGCACGTACGACGCCGGCAAGCAGCTGTATCCCAATCTTCCGCAGCATACGGAGAATACCAACCAGAAGGGCGACGCAAGTCCAGGCAAAACGCAACTTGCGAGCGGCAGCACTCCGAGCGCTCCGAGCGATACGCCCCCGCCCACGCTCACCGAGCCGGTGGGTGCCAACACCAAGAATCCCGCCATAATCGCCATCGCAGAGGTGCTAGCTGGAAACCCCCAGCCGACTGGCACGGCGCCCACCACTTCCACTTCCTCAAACTCATCAAGCCCGCTGCAGCCTCAACCCATCATTGTCATCAACGACCTGTTTGTTCCTGTCGGGCAGGTACCGGCCATACCGGCTCCGCTCGTGGTGCCGCTGCCGCCGGTGACCAGGATCTCGTCGGGCTCGGGTGATCATTTTGGCCCGGTGATGAGCGCCGACGGACACTTCGTGACCTACGATCCCGACGGCTCTATTTTCCTTTACGACCGCCAATCGAACACCACGACAACGATCGCGTCTCCGGGCAATGGATTCACTTATAGCGCTCCGACCATCAGTTCGGACGGCCGCTACATTGTTTATCAGGGCTCGAACGGCAGCCAGACCTTCGTTTTCATCTATGACAACGATCCTTCCGATACGGCTCACTACCAGCAAACGACAGAGCTCCTGGCTGGAAGTTCGCCCGCCATCAGCGGTGACGGCAGCAAGATCGTTGTCGAAAATGGCGGCAGCAGCATCGGCATCTACGATCTGCAGGGGCATGCGATTGCCATCATCACGCCCGCGGTCATCGGCGTTTCAGGAACCGTTTGGAAGCCGGCGATCAGCGCCGACGGCCACGTGGTCGCCTTCTGGAGCTCGGATTCAGCGACGTCCGGCGGGTCCGGCCAGCTCTTCACCTATGACCTGTCGAGCGGGCACATAGCGGCGATTGCAAGCACGGCGACCGGCGCCGGCACCAACGCGGCTTCGTTCAGCGCCGACGGACACTATGTCGTCTATCAAAGCGATGTGGCCGGGCATTCAGCAATCTATCTCTACGATTTGACGGCCGGACAGGTCATTTTCAGCACCGCAAACCTAGCGGGCAACAGCTACAACCCGGTGATCAGTCCGGATGGCCATTTCATCGTCTTCGCCAGCGACGCCAGACTAACGGCCGACGACACGAATTCCTTCGCGGATACCTATGTTGTCGATGTTACCAATCCCTCCGATCCCGTCTTCAAGCTCGTCTCGGCTCTCGCCGATGGCACGCCGGGTGACGCCGCGTCCGATCTCGGCGCATCGATCAGCGCCGGTGGCTTGTTCGTCGCGTTCGGCAGCAGCGCATCAAATCTTTCGACCAGCGGCGGTGGCACCGGCAATATTTTTGTTGTCGACCCGACTTCAGGGCGCAGCGCCGTCATCCAGGAAAGCGCGAGTTCGCCTGCGACGCTCACCGCGGGGGGCGTCATCGCGCTGTCCGGTGATCACAGCGGGGTAACGCTCAGCGTTTCGGATCAATTTGGCAATCCCACCAGCTTGTTGACTGCGGGATTCGATTCTAACGGCAATATCCAATGGAGTTTTAGCGAGCCGAAATCGGACTTCGCGTCGCTTCAGCCCGGCGACGTGTCGATCCAGAACTTTAACATCACGCTGAGCACCAGCATCAGCACAACGACGATTCCAGTCAGGGTCAGCGTCTACGACGCGGATCAACCGGCCGTCATCGTGGCGAACACTGCTCCGACGATCCACGATGCAACCCTGACCGTATCGGAAGGCGATACGGTGATGCTGAGTCCTTCGGACATCGGCATCACCGATCTCAACGACAGCAGCTTCACGTTCAAGGTTACCAACGTCACCCACGGCATGTTCCAGGTTCTGGTGAGCGGCGTGTGGGAGAATACTGCGACGTTTACGAGTGCCGAACTGGCCGCGGGCCAGATCCGCTTCATGCACGACGGCGGCGAGGTTGCACCGACGTTCTCGATCCAGGCGGATGACGGCGAAACGCTCAATCACCGGAGCAACGTGCTCGCGGGCACCGTCAATTTCACCAACGTCAACGACGCGCCGGTGGTTGGGTTGGCAACGCTCGTTGTGGCGCAGGGCGGCACCGTGGTGCTCGGTCCGTCGGACCTTGACATTACCCACGCCGATAGTGTCGCGGACTTCTCCGGTTTTCAGACCCGTCCTGACTTGCCCGCATTTGCGATCGTCTCACCGCCGTTTTCGAGCGGCTCCTTCACGCTCTCAACCATCTTCCCCCCTGAAATATTGCCGCCGATTACATTCGCGCCGCCGGGCAGCATCGTCAGCATCAACGATCCCGACAGCAGCAGCTTCACGTTCACGGTATCGAACGTCACCCACGGTGTGTTCCAGACGACGGCGGATGGCACCACGTGGACCGACGCCACCACATTCACGAGCGCCGATCTCAACGCCAGCCACGTCCGCTTTGTGCGTGAGGACAGCCCATCCACGCCGACCTTCTCGATCCAGGCCGATGATGGCGCGAGCGTCAACGACCTCAGTAGCGTGTTCGCCGGCACGGTCTTATCCCCTCCTATCAACAATCCACCAATAATCGCCGCGGCGTCGCTGACGGTGTCGGAGGGCGGCACGGTGCTGGTCGCACCTGCCGATATCGGCGTCACCGATCCGGACAGTTCAAGCTTTACGTTCACGGTTTCCAATGTCAGCCACGGCACGTTCCAGACCACGACGGACGGCATCAACTGGGTCGATGCCACGACGTTCACGACGGCCGATCTGACGGCCAGCCACGTCCGCTTTGTGCATGATGGCGGCGAGGCGGCGCCGACCTTCTCGATCCAGGCCAATGACGGGGCTGCGACCAACAATCTGAGCAACGTCTTCGATGGCAGCGTCGCCTTCACGAACGTCAACGATGCGCCAGTGACGACGCCGGTGACGCTGGCAGCGATAGCCGAGGACAGCGGCCCGCACACCATCACCCAGGCCGATCTTCTGATCAATGCGTCGGACGTCGAGAACAACACCCTGACGGCGAGCAACCTGCAGATTGCGTCCGGCACTGGATTGCTGGTCGACAATGGCGACGGCACCTGGACCTACACGCCGGCGCCCAATGACGACACCTCGGTGTCGTTCAGCTACACCATCACCGATAACGGCACGACCAACGGCGTGGCGGATCCGAAGAGCGTCAGCGGTTCGGCGTCGCTCGACATCACCCCGGTCAATGATGCGCCGGTGACGACGCCGGTGACGCTGGCGGCGATTGCCGAAGACAGCGGCGCCCGCATCATCACCCAGGTCCAGCTGCTGGCCAATGCGTCGGACGTCGAGAACGACACGCTGACGGCGAGCAACCTGCAGATTGCGTCCGGCGCCGGGTCGCTGGTCGACAACGGAAACGGCACCTGGACCTACACGCCGGCGCCCAATGACGACACCTCGGTGTCGTTCAGCTACACCATCACCGACAACGGCACGACCAAGGGTGTGGCGGACCCGAAGAGCGTCAGCGGTTCGGCGACGCTCGACATCACCCCGGTCAATGATGCGCCGGTGACGACGCCCGTGACGCTGGCGGCGATTGCCGAGGACAGCGGCCCGCACACCATCACCCAGGCCCAGCTGTTGGCCAATGCGTCGGACGTCGAGAACAATACGCTGACAGCGAGCAACCTGCAGATTGCGTCCGGTGCCGGGTCGCTGGTCGACAATGGCGACGGCACCTGGACCTTTACGCCGGCGTCCAATGACGACACCTCGGTGTCATTCAGCTACACCATCACCGATAACGGCACGACCAACGGCGTGGCGGACCCGAAGAGCGTCAGCGGTTCGGCGTCGCTCGACATCACCCCGGTCAACGATGCTCCGGTGATCACCGCGGTGTCGCTGACAGTGTCCGAGGGCGGCACGGTGTTGGTTACGCCCGCCAGTATCGGCGTCACCGATCCCGACAGTTCAAGCTTTACGTTCACGGCCAGCAATGTCAGCCATGGCACGTTCCAGACCACAACCGACGGAGTGACCTGGGTCGACACGACTACGTTCACGTCTGCCGACGTGAACGCCGGCCATGTACGATTTGCCCAGGATGGAAGCCTGGTCGCGCCAACCTTTTCGATCCAGGCCGATGACGGTTCCGCGGTTAACAATCTGAGCAATGTGTTCGTCGGAAGCGTCGGTTTAGCTCCGGGAATCCCGGGTGTGATCTACGGCGATGTCCACGACAATACGCTGACCGGCACTGCCGGCAACGATGTGTTCCAAGGGTTTGGCGGCGACGATTCGATCAACGGTCTGGGCGGCTTCGACCGGGCACTCTATACGGACGCGGCAGGTAGTATCACCGTCAACCTTGCGGTTGGCATTGTGTCCGGCCTTGGCGTCGGCAACGACACCCTCACTGCGATCGAAGGAGTTGTCGGTAGCGATTTTGCGGATACCTTCAACGCTGCCGGCTTCATTGGATCGAGTGGCGTCCCCGGCACGCCCGTGGGCTTCAACGAGTTCGAAGGTAGAGGCGGCAACGACACAATCATCAGCGCCGTTAACGGGTTTGGCGCGGCGCTGACGCGGGTTTCGTATGTCAGCGCGACCGCAGGTGTCACCGTTGATATCGCGGCGGGAACGGCGGACGGCGATGCCTCGGTCGGTCATGACACGTTTGTCGGCCCGGGCATTCTTTCCGCTTGGGGCTCGGCGTTCGCCGATACGCTTGACGGCAGCAACAATGGATTCGGCACCATAGAAGTATTTGCGGGCTTCGGCGGCAATGACACGATCAATGGCCGCGGCGGCTTCGACCGCGCCGACTACAACACTGATCCGGCAACTACGTCCGGCATCACAGTCCATCTTGCAGCGGGAACCGTGACGGGGGATGCCACTGTTGGCACCGACACGCTGGTGTCAGTCGAAGCCGTGCGCGGCACGAACTTCGCGGACGTCTATGATGCGACCGGCTTCAGCGGCAGCAGCACCAATGCTGGTTCGCTTGGCACCTTCAATGAGTTTACGGGCGAGGGCGGCAACGACACTATCATTGGTAACGGCAATACCCGTCTCGGCTTCAACAACGCGACCGCAGGGGTCACCGTGGATATTGCGGCGGGAACGGCGGACGGGGATGCGTCGGTCGGTCATGACACCTTTACGGGCGTCAATGCGATCATGGGTTCGATGTTTGCCGATTCCCTGTCTGGAAGCGCCGGCAATGAGACCTTTACCGGCCTTGGCGGCGACGACTTCATCGACGGCCGCGGCGGCTTCGATACCGTAAGCTACAATAACATCTATCTCTCGACCGGCGGGGTCAGTGTTGATCTTGCGGCCGGTACCGCAACGGGAGATGCGTCAATCGGCACCGACACGCTGCGCTCGATTGAAGGCATCCAGGGAACCAATGCCGCCGATACGTTTGTGGCGACCGGGTACGGCCTCGCAGGCGCTCTTAACATCGGCAACAATGGCACCTTCAACCAGTTCGAGGGATTGGGCGGCGACGATACCATCACCGGCAACGGCAACACGCGCATCGCATTCTTCAACGCCAGCGCGGGCGTGACCGTCGATCTTGCAGCCGGCACCGCGCAAGGAACTGCGGCGGGAGATGTCGCGCTGGTCGGACACGATCACATCACCGGTGGCGTCAACTCGGTGGCCGGCTCGCAATTTGACGACATCATCTCCGGCGATTTGAACAACAACACTCTCGATGGGCAGGGCGGCAACGACACGATCAATGGCGGCGGCGGCAGTGATACCATCATTGGCGGCCCCGGCAATGACGTGATCGATGGCGGCACCGGCGCCGACATGGCGGTGTTCACGGGCCTGCGGTCGGCCTACACGATCACCACGCCGACAGCGGGTGTGACCCAGGTTGCCGATTCCGTCGCCGGCAGGGACGGCACGGACACGCTGACCAATGTCGAGGTTCTGCAGTTCAGCGACGGGTTTGACTTGCTGGCGACCGGTTCGTCCGGCAGCCCGGTCGACGTGTCGGGTCTGAACTTTGCGGGCAACGGTGCCCCGTTGACCGCGCGCACCGGGAGCAAGGATGATTTCCTCACCATCGGCCCCAACCTGTTCGGTCATGCGATCGATCTCGGGGCAGGGACCGGCGACACAGTCAATCTTGGCTTTGCCGGCGGTTACACGCTTAACCTGCTCAACGTCGAGAACCTGACCGGCAGCGCCGGCGACGATTTCGTTCAGTTGTCGAACAACGCCAACGGTCTCGCTATCGATCTTGGCGCCGGAAATAACACACTGAGCCTCGCCAACGGCAGCAACTCGGTAAGCGTTGCCAACATTCAGAACATCAACGGTACCGATTTCAGCGGTACCGCCTCGGACGATACGCTCACCCTGCTGAACGATGTCAATGGCGTCTCCGTCAATCTGGCACAGGGCGCCAACACGCTCAATCTGGCGGCGGGCAGCAACACGTTGACCAACGCGTTCGGCGTGCAGACCATCAACGGTTCGGCTTCCGATGATACGCTGACATTTGTCAACAACACCTTCAACGTCACCGTCGATCTCGGCGGCGGCAACGATACGGTGGGAATTCTTGCCGGAACCGGTTTCTTCTCCAGCCTCAGCCTGCTCAATGTCGAACACCTGACCGGTAGTGCCGGCGACGATTCCGTTGCGCTGCAGAATACGGTCAGCGGACTGAGCGTCGATTTCGGGGCCGGCAACGACAGCCTCACGCTTGCCAATGGCAGCAACAGCATCAGCGTGTCGAACGTCGAAAACATAAATTCGAGCGACTTTGCAGTGGGCACGTCGTCCGACGATACGTTGACGCTGCTCAACGACGTCACCGGGGTTTCCATCAACCTCAACAACGGCACCAATACGCTGAACCTGGCAGCCGGCGTCAATTCGCTGAGCAACGTATTCAATGTCCAGTCGATCAACGGAACAGCGTCCAACGATACCCTGACGCTGGGGCAGGTCAGTTCGAGCGGTGTCACCAGGGTCGATCTGGGCACTGGCAACGACACGCTGAACCTGGGCGCGCAATCGTTCGGAGTAACGTTCGTCTACGCTGATAATGACGGCGCCGATGTGGTTTCCGGCTTCAACAATGGCAACGGCGACAAGATCGATGTGACCGGCGTGGCAAGCGTCCATGGCCTGGCCGATGTGCAGAGTATTGCGAGTTCGCCCAACGGCACGGACACGGTCATCACCTTTAGCGCCGGCAATACGCTGACGCTGACGGGTATTTTGCCAGCCGATCTGGTTGCCAACGATTTCGTATTTGCCGGCACCGACTTGGTGTTCGGCGACATTACGGGGTCCGTTGTCGAGGCGGGCGGCAGTGTCGCGACCCCAATCCTGGGGACTCCGACAGCGACCGGGACGCTGACCGACAACGCCACTAACGTCTTCACCGCGGCGGCGGCCGGGTCGGCCACCGACCACGGCTACGGCACCTTCCAGATGACGGCGGGCGGGACCTGGACCTACACGCTCAACGACAACAACGCGACGGTGCAGGCGCTCAACAGTGGCG
>Ga0207674_10008962_pt1 | contig 11497 bp, 7 predicted proteins | sample KBSCornC72_FD_184303 | JGI IMG/M metagenome (GOLD analysis project Ga0207674, IMG submission 184303) | Corn rhizosphere microbial communities from Kellogg Biological Station, Michigan, USA - KBS Corn C7-2 (SPAdes) (version 2) | ecosystem: Host-associated > Plants > Roots > Rhizosphere > Soil ... | reverse complement strand
CGGGGCCGCTAAAATCGCGCTTCATCGTGCCCTTGAAGAATTGGCCGTCTCTCATCTTGTCGCGCATGACATGCCATTGATCCATCGCGGCTTTCTCGTATCGTGGATCTTTCGTTACCTGATACGCATGGGCCAAGGGGAAAATCACAAAAGTCTGAAAACCAGTCTTGGTGTCATCGATGACCGTCAGATCGGGATTTGTGCGATTGAAGTATCCCCCAAACTGATCGTCGTGCATCTTCAGCAGAAAGCCGGCGCCGCGGGTCATCGCGTCCAAGTATTTCTTGTCGTGGCTGTACTCGTAACCCTCAACCATGGTGTATAGCTGGCGGCCCTGGCCGTTGAGACTAGCCTCGCGCTGGGTTCCCCATGGCTTCCATTGCCGGTCAAGATTTTCCTGAATGAATCCGTTTGGCATCACCGATGCGTCCCGCCAGTGATCCAGCAGGTCAAACATCGCCTTCTTCATCCACGCCTGGTCAATGTGTTGGTCGATCACCTTCTGGGACGCCCTGGTGATGCCCTTCGAATTCTTCCCGCTCTCGACTGGTTTGGCCACCACGGCGCCTGTTGGGCTCTGAGCAGAAATCGCCGTTATTCCGAGCGCCAGAAGAGAAGCTACGGCGACCAAGCCGAACATCGAACGTTTTCCGAAATCGTATGCAATCTTCATGGTTGTTCTCCCGAGCTTACTTGATCCGTTCCTTTTCAAGCGTCGTATCCCAGCAGTCTCCTCACCCAAATGTTTCGATAGCGGACCGGGCCTGCGTGAGCCTGAAGCGAAAACGGCTCTTCGGGAGGATGGGGCTGATATTTCGCGATCGGCTCAACCGCCGTGCTGCCGAGCAGCTCGACCCGGTGGTGCACCAGAACGCCATTGAAGATCAGCGTCACGCAGGCCGCTTTGACCACCTTTTCGCCATCAAAGCGTGGGCTCTCAAAAATGATGTCGTAACGATTCCATTCACCCTCCGGACGGCAGGGATTCACCATGGGCGGATACATTCCATAGATGGAGCCGGCGGCGCCGTCAGGATAAGTTGGATTGTCAAAAGAAGATAGAACCTGGATTTCGTAACGTCCCATCAGGTTGATGCCGCTGTTACCGCGCTGTTGACCCACCCTGGATGGATCCGCACCCGCCGGATTCACCCATTCGATATGCAACTGGATGTCGCCAAACTTTTCCTTGGTAACCAGGCTGCCAGTACCGGGGACCATCTCCACATATCCGTTTTCAACCTTCCAGCGCGGCTCGGTAACCACCCCGCCTCGTCCACCACCGTTCCATTGCGAGAGATTCTTGCCGTCAAACAAGACGATCGCGTCGGAGGGGGGAAGCTCAATGGCCATGGGCAACCCAGGGGCGACTTTACGAGGCTGGGGCCGGTTGCGATCATGCACCCGCCACTTCTGCCCAGGCAGTGGATCACCGAGCGGGCTGCCGTCCATCTGGCCTTTTCCCGCAGGCGGCTTGGCCGGACCCGCAGGAGGGGCTTGCTGGCCGGCTGCACGTTGGGTCAAAGACACGAGACCAGCGGTCACCGGGAGGCTGGCGAAAAGTTTCGCAAACTTTCTTCGGTCGTACATCGTCACCTCCTCCTTTTCTTTGTTCCTGCGCTCAATTCAGCGCAAACGCATACAGCGAATCAACCGCTGAGACTAAGATGTATTGCTTGCCATCCAGCATGTACGTCTGCGCGGGACCTGAGACATCACCTAAATGGACATGCCACAAGATCGCACCCGTGGCCGGATCGTAGGCGACCAGGTTGCCCCCGGGATCGCCTCCGAAAAGAAGTTTACCGGCTGTTGTGAGGAGTGCATGTCCTACGTTTGTTCCTCCCCATGCACCCGCCTCTGGGTATTGATGTCGCCACGCGATCTTTCCTGTCTTGTAGTCCATGGCGGTCAAAAATGTGCCTAGAGATCCTGCACCCTGCTCGTCCTTACCCCCGAGCCCCATGGATCCACGAGGATCCGTGTCCATCAGGTAGTACATGGCGTAGCTGTCTTGGGTTGTGACATAAAACAATCCCGTATCAGGACTAAATGTGGGCGGCATCCAGTTCGTCGCACCGGCGTTGGTGGGAGAAACCAGCGCTCCCGCGATATCGAAGTCTTTGGCTGGATTTCGAACGGGCTGACCTCGGCTGTCCACACCCTTGTCCCAATTCGCAGTCGGGGAGAACTTGCCGGTAACCAGATGTTCGCCGGTAACCCGGTCGAGAGTGTAGAAAAAGCCGTTGCGGGTTGCCGTGATCACTAACTTGCGCTGCCTTCCGTTAAAAGGCGCGTCTACAAGAACCGGTGTCTGGGTTGAATCCCAGTCATGCGTGTCATGCGGCGATGTCTGGAAGTACCAGGCGAGTTTTCCGGTATCTACGTTTATGGCAACTAGCGTACAGGTATAGAGGTTGTCTCCCTCACCGCGGGATTTCGACGTGTACGCCGGCGTAGGATTCCCCGTCCCGACGATGTAGAGATGCGTCTCAGGGTCGTATGAACCTGGAATCCACATGTGCCCGCCGCCGAACTTGGCGGCAGTCAAATTGGCCCAGGTCTTGAGAGCTGGATCGCTGGCCTCCTGAGGTGTTGCGTGCCATCTCCATTGGATTTCTCCCGTCTCCGGATCATAGGCGGTCAGGAAGGCGGGCGAATCGAGATCGTTACCCAGGCCCACCATGACGTGATTTCCGATGACAATCGGTGAGTTCGTGGAAAAATACTGTTGGGACAAAGGAGCCAGCATTTTGTGCCAGAGTTCCTTGCCAGTGGTTGCATCCAGACACACCAGGTAGTTATCAGGTGTTTCCAGGAACAACCTATTTCCCCACATCCCCAGACCTCGATTTCCTGTGTGGGTGCCGCCTTTCGTCTTCCAAACGAAATGCCACAGGATATGCCCGTCGCGAGCGTCGGCGGCCCAGGCATTGTCAGGAGTCGAGAAATAGAGTTTGCCGTTTACTTCGAGAATCGAGCTGACAATTCGGCTCGACCTTGAATTTGGACCGCTCTCGTTCAGTTCGCCGGTGCCTTCCCCGCCGATAATCGTAGGTGCGGCAGCAGCTCCGCCCCCTCGTCCTCCGCCGCCCGCGTTATTCAAGCCCGCGGTGATCCGAGAAGTCCACGCCAACCCCAAATTCTTGACGTTCGATTGATTAATCTGCGTGAGGGCGCTGTAGCGCTTGCCGGAGTAATCACCGGAATATGTAGGCCATGAGTCGGACAGCGGCTTGAGCAGCTCCGCAGGATCCAGAGCCTGTCCCGTCCCGACTCCTGGCGTTAACGTCAGAGCCACCGCGAATAAGAATGTTTTGAGATTCGTCACTTTATGCTCGCCAGATATGCGGTCACGTCATGAATGTCTTTGTCGGTATACATCGGCAGCAGATCTTTATGCGGCCTCAAGGGATCGTGAACTTCTACGGCCGGGATCAGACCGTTCCGGATAAAGGTCCGCGACATTCCGCCTGCGTCAACCAGGGTGACCGTAAAATCATCGATACGCTCTAACCGGCCCTCGAACTTTTGAGCGGCGGAGACGGTAACCGTGACAGTCTTCGGGGGAACATTCGTCACCGTGGAACCACCGCGTCCTGCACCGGGCATCAGCCAGGTCTGCTGCAATGTTTTGGGATCGGCAATTTTCGATCCTAGACCTTTGAGGTCACCCGTCACCGAGTGGCAGGATGCGCACTTGGCGTTGAAGTAGGCCTGTCCGGCCTTCGCATCGCCCACTAGAACATTAGGCGGTGCATTTCGCGCAGGGTCTCGTCCAGCCGCCCTGAAGGTGTGTAGAAATGAGGCGATATCCGCTACCTGCGCGGGGGTGAGATCGAATTTTGGCATCCCCATTTCCGGGCGGCCATTTTGAAGCACTGGAGCTATTAACTCCCCCTTGGTGTCGTTCAGGACCAGCCCGGACCGGACTAGATTCGGTCCACCTTCCCCGCCCCGCGCGTCCGCGCCATGGCAAAAGGTACAGCGGACACCATAAAGCGCCTTCCCTCGTTCCACCTGAGCCGGGTCGCTGACGGCGCCCGCCTCATTCGCTCTTGCCCGCGTCTGTGCTTGCACCGATCCCTGTCCCGCTACCAGCGCGCCGGTCGCGATCGTGACCGTCAACAAAATGTGAGTTAGCATCCCGCTACGAAAGCGCATGGCTGATGACAATCGCTTTCCCCTCTGTCATGTCGAGGATCGTATCGGTGATACTCTCCCGTCCAATTCCACTCTGCTTGAAGCCTCCAAATGGCACGTTGCCCGGCCGGAACGCCCCGGCGCCATTGATAACAACTCCCCCGACCTCTAATTTGTGGGCAACCGCTAAAGCGTTGTGGATGTTCTCTGAGAAAACGCTTGCCTGAAGCCCGTACGGGGAATCATTAGCGATCCGGACCGCGTCCGCTGCGTCGTTGAACGGATAGACCGGCGCAACAGGACCAAATACTTCTTCCTTCATCACCGGCATTTCCGGCGTAACGTCGACTAATACTGTCGGCTGATAGTACGAAGATCCCGTGCGTTCGCCGCCAAGCAGGCATCGGGCTCCCATCCCAATAGACTGCGTGACTTCACCATGGACCTTTTCTGCAGCTTCGGAAGTAATCAATGGTCCAAGATCGGTTGCCTCCAGCAGCGGATCTCCCATGTTGATGAGACGAGAGCGTTCGAGCAATAAATCCAAGAACTGCGGATATACGCTTTCCTGCACCAGTACCCGCTTTACCGCGCAACAGATTTGGCCCGCGCCGTTGGTCAGTCTTCCCTGCACCACAGCGTCTGCTGCCGCGCCAAGATCGGCATCTTCCAGCACGATCAAGGCATCCGTGCCACCTAATTCGAAGGCAGTTCGCTTCAGGGTCTGCGCCGCCTTGCCTGCAATCGTTCGGGCCGCGCCGATGCTGCCCGTGAAGCTCACCATGCGAACATCGGGATGGGTGAGCAATTCGTCGCCGAGATCCGCCGGAAATCCGGTGAGCATCTGCATGCCTTCCGGAGGTAGTCCGGCTTCGAGCATGATGCCGCCAATTTCCAGGACGGTGAGAGGACACTGTTCCGGCAACTTGACAATTACAGCGTTGCCCGCGGCGATCGCGCCGGGGATCTTATGAGCGAACAATTCAGCCGGGTAATTGAACGGGATGATACCAACCACAATCCCGATTGGCTGCCGAATCGTGTAGGCCACCATATGCTCCAGACCGGGTACTGCGTCCATCGGAAGGTAGCTTCCGCGAATGCGCTTGGCTTCTTCGGCGAAATCCACGAACAGCCGTTGGGTTGCCGTCATCTCGAACCGGCACTGGCGGATGGTCTTGCCGTTCTCACGGACCAGCAACTGGCTTAGTTCCTCATGCCGGCGACCGATTCCCTCCGCGGTTTTCCCGAGTATCTCGCTTCGCCGGTGAGCGGGCAACGCAGCCATAATTGCCTTGCCTCTTTGCGCAACCTCGATCGCCTTGGCAACGTCTTTCGCGTCGGCTCGAGGCACACAGTCGATCACGTCGCCCGTCGCCGGGTTGTGAACCGGAAACATTTGCCCGGTCGTTGCGTCAACTCTTTGCCCGTCTAATATCATCTTCATAAATCACGCTAAGTTCGCGAGCACGGGCAGCCTGGACTGTCTAGGCGAATGTCAAGACGTCCTTGCAATACTGCAGACACCTGGAAAGCTCAATCGCCGGGCCCGCGGGACCAACATACTCGATACAAGCGGGAAAGTCGTACCTTTCTTTCTTGAGCAGCAGCAACACCTCCCGCAGCGGCGTCTCGCCCTCTCCAAGGGGCATTTCGGCTCCCTGGTTCTTTTTCCGATCCTTGATGTGAATATTGGTGATTCTTGAGTGATGTTCCTTGAGGTAAGCCAATGGATCGTAACCTGACGCGAAATAGTGCCCGACATCCAGGTTGACCCAGAACTTTTCCGAGAGCGACATAGCAGCCTTGAATTCGTCGGGCCCGGACGTGTGATTGTGCAAGGCGACCACGACGTTGTACTTTTCGGCAAACGGCTTCAATCGGGGGAAAACGCTCAGGGGGGAAGATGCTGTGATAATGCTCGTTCCCAGAGCTTGTGTCATCTGAAAGCCCTTATCAATTTCCTCGTCCGTAAAGCTGTCGTTGAAGCTCAGATTGTAGGAGTAAAACTTGACACCGCCATCCGCGAATTTCTTCCCGACTTCGCGATACTTATCGAGTCCAATGCCCAGCCGCCATTTACGGAGCGCATCCCTAGCGGCCGGGTCCGGGCCTGACCCGGGGTTGCGGCCCTGAGCGCCTCCGGTCGCACGCCCCGGCCCTGGAGTGTTTCCACGTGCCCACGGTCCAGGCCGTCCTGTTCCCGGCAATTGGACCGGGCCGCCCAGGTAATTCTCGATGTGTTCGGACATCACATCGATCTCCGCCAGCCCAACATCGTTCAAGGTCTTGATGATTCCGTCAACGTCGATTCCGCTGAACGTGAAACTGGCGGATTGGACGCCCATGCGGACGCCGCTGATGGTTGAGTTGATCGCCCCGAGGCTCCGCACCAGCGGGATTCCCGCCAGCGCGAGCTTCCCAAAATCCCTTCTCGAATAAGAGATCATCATTGCGCGACTCCCTGCCCTTACTACAATGGGGACGCTCGCGTCCCCATTGAGAACGACCTAGAATTTGATCGCTGCGTTCACCTGCAAGGTGCGCGCATTTACAACGCTGCTTACAATTCCAAACTGACCTGACGTGAGACTGGTATTCGGGTTATTCCAGCGATGGAAGTTGAACGGGTTGTTCGCATCTACGCTCAGATCGAATCTCACCTGTTCCGTGAGCCGGAAGACCCGGCCAAAGGTTAGATTTTCGTCCTTAGACCAGAAGCCGCGAACCCAGCTCAAGTTGTTATTCAGATTGCCGAAATTGAAACCGGTGCTGGTGGTAAATGCCGCAGCATTCAAGTATTTGGTGGAGTTGAGGGCGACATCGCCGGGACTCGTTACCAGGTACGGCGAAACACCCTGCACCGAGTTAGCCCATTGAGTGTAACCGATCGTGCCCAAACTGCCTGCGGCGCCAGTGATCGTCAATGGCACGCCCGAACTGTACTTGACGAATCCATTGATCTTCCAGCCTGAGACCAATGCGTTGACCACGCGGGAACTGGAGCCCAGCAGCGGCTTGCCCTTCCCGAAGGGGAGCTCGTAAGCCCAACTGAAGCTGAAGGACACGGCTGGATTGGGATCCAACTGCATGTACCTCGCGCCGGGGTATTGCGTATTGGCAAGCAAGAAGCTCTTCGACCAGGTGAAATATCCGAACACCGTCAATCCACCGGAGAAGCGCTTGTTCCCCTTGATCTGCAAGGAGTTGAATTTCTGTGAGCCGGAGCTCTCGTTCGGGCCGGTTGTGACCGCAGTGTACTGGGAGTACGGCCGCAGGGACTGGTAGACGGTATTCGCCCCAAGCTGGTTCGCAAAACCCGGGAAGGGCGAGGTGAATCCGCCAGCGGCGGCTGCCGCCGAAGTGATCGGCTGCAACAGTGTTGCTCCGTACTGGAGGTTCGAGATGTCCAGGTAATTGTAGTTAGCGGTGTAGCCCAAGTGCGTAGTTCGGCTTCCCAGGTAAACCACTTCCAGGGAGGTGTCGCGAGCCAACTGACGCTGAATGGAGAAGGTATAGTTTACCGTCTGCGGCAGTCTCGTTCCGTTTACTGGAACGTAGGAAATCGCCTGGCCATTCAGGAACGACGGGTCGATGGATGGCGGCCGCGAGAAATTCTGCGGGAAGCTGCCCGAGTTCAGGTAGTACAGCGGCGTGAATCCATCCGGCGAACTGAAGGACGGGGTCGAACTGAACCCGGCCGTGGAAGAGGGTCCGGTGAGGTTATGCATAGGAGGACTGGCATAGTAGATGCCGGATGACGCGCGAATCACCGTCTTCTCATTCAACTGGTAAGCGAAGCCCAGACGGGGGCCGAAGCCCTTTTTCCAATTGGTGGAGAAAAACGCCCCGGGAAGACCTGACTGGTTGGCAAACGCGAGGGCGCCCAAGCGTCCGCCCGCACCAGGATTCGCGATGTTGGGCTGGAAGCTCGACATCTTGCCCTGCACTTCCGAAATAGTCGGTTGGTAGTCCCAGCGGATGCCGTAGGACACAGTAAGCTTCCGCGTGGCACGCCACTCATCTTGCGCAAATAGCGCCAGGCGGAGATCTCGCAACCCGGTCTCCACGGGGATGCTCGCGCTCGCCGTGTTCACAGCGCCCAATAAGAAACTGGCGACGGAACTGCCCGAGGACCCAGTGTTTGTCGCAGACTGGGCGGTCATGGCGTTGGAGAATTGGAATGCGCCCGCGATCTGGTTCAAATTGATATTGTTGATCTGATCCCGATCGATTTCCCCGCCGAACTTCATCGTGTGCTTGCCACGAATCCAGGTCAGGTTCTCCACAACCGTGTAATCCATGGCATTGAACACCGGGTCATAGCCGCGGCTCATCGCAGCCGGGGCCGCGACTCCACCCGTGAAGGTCAAGGCGGGGAACGATCCATTGTCTTGCGGAATTCCCGTGATTCCCAGCTTGGTATCCCATCCCTGGCCTCGGGTCCCGAGGGGCGCAGCGTTGTACTCAAAGTCACCGCCCACAACCAGGTGATTCAGCAACGTCGGTGTGATGACGGCGTCATGGGCGATCCGGACTTTCCAGGATGTGTCCTGCTGATCGTAAATCTGATCCAGCGGATTCGTCTGTGTGTCCCCCCACTTAGGTTGAGGTCCCAGACCAGGAGCCGGATTGCCCCACAGGAGGCGAGGCCGGGTCTGGCGGGTCCAACTGGTCATCACCTTCTGTTTGTTTGAAATGCTATGGTCGACCTTAATAAGGGGAACGGTGGTGTTGTAGTAAGGCCAGGTAGCGGCTCTATGGTCGTAAAAGTTATTGGTCAGGCCTGGCAAATCCGGCGCAGGTATGTAGGAGGAGGTCACCCGGGCAAAATTAGTGATTCGGGTTGCCGGAATAATGTTCCCCACGAACTGCGTTCGCGTGGCACCGCTCGCTGGGTCGTAGATGGGGATCTGGCTTCCATTGGCAGCCTTGAACTGACTGAAATCGCCGTTCAAGACATCCTGCGTAGGAACTGTGGCGAGCAACCCCGCATTCCCTAAGCGCGCGAAATACAGGCCCAGACTGCCGAAGAAGAAGGTCTTGTCGTGGCCGTCATAGACACCCGGAATAACCAGGGGCCCACCGAAGGTAAACCCGCCTTCGTTCTGACGGACAGGCTGCCTCTTCTGCGCAGTGAACAATCGCGCGTTCAGCTTGTCATTTCCTAAGTGGTCGAAAACGCTTCCATGGTACTTGTTGGTTCCCGACTTGATGATCACGTTCGTGAACCAGTTGCCAAAGCCGCCGTATTCGGCATTGAAGGCGCTCGTCACGACGTTCACCTCGCCTACCTGCTCGAGGAACGGACCATTCTCGGCCAGCGAGCCCCTCTGAAGCCGCTCGCCCGCGCGCACGCCATCGATGAACCCTTCCGTCGCCTGAACGGCCGACCCGTTGACCGTGGCTATAAACGTATTCGGTTGATTTGTACCCGGCATGTTGTTGAGGAACCCGGTAATGTCCCGCTTAGTCCCGACGACGATCATAGGGAGTTCCTGAATTAACGTGTCCTTGAAACCCACAGAATTATTGACAGCCGCGGTGTCGAGGATCGGCGACTCCGCGGTGATCGTAATCGATTCGCTCACGGTTCCCGGATTCAGGGAGACATCGACCCTGACGCTCGCACGCGGACGCACATCTACCGGCTCGCGCACCACGGTTCCAAACCCGGCCTTTCCGATGACGACACGATAAATTGCCACCGGGAGATTCGGAGCGTTGTATATTCCTTCTCCGTTCGTGCTGAGCTCGAGAGCGCTGTTGGTCTCGGTTTGAATGATCTGCACCCTGGCATTGGGTACCACAGCGCCGGACTGGTCTTTGACCACGCCCTCGATCGTGCCTCGGTCGATCTGCCCGAATAGTTGGCAGGCCGCCACTGCCAAGAATAACGCTATGCGAACCGCGAGAGAACGGCTCGCTCGCGCGGATGGAATCAGACTCGACAAAGTAAACTTGCGCCCCATGACACCCTCCCTCAAGATCTAGATTCGCAATATGTATATACATATTGTGAATCGTTAACTAAGCGAATGTACATCACTCCTGATTACTGAGTCAAGCCTCAACAAGGCAATTGCCCAGATCCTGTATAGACAGACGATAGAGATTGGAAATAGAAGGCGGTGTTCTGAGGGCGCTACTCGGCGAATCGGCGGACGATCCGTGTCCAAGCGGAGGCAGGTAACAGGCTATCCGATTCGTTTACTTTTTGTGCCGGACGACTCGCGGACAACCACATGAAAATCCAGAAGGATATCTCTAGCGGGTAGGTCCGGATTCCGAATTCGTTGGATCATCGCAGCGACCGCCTCAGCCCCCATCTTTTCGCACGGCTGGTGAACGGTAGTGAGGGGCACTGAGAGGAGGCTCGCATATTTCACGTCGTCGATTCCGCACAGACGGATCTGTTGCGGCACAGCGATTTTCAGCGCGCTCAGGGTCTTCATTAAATTCGCAGCCGTGAAATCGTTCGCACAAATAATTCCATCGGGCTTGAGGCGATCAATGAGCGTACGCACGGCTTCCTTGCCCAGAGGGTCAATGCGACAGACCAGGTCAGGAGTCCAATCCGTGTGGCTGTTCAACATCGCTTCCCGGTACCCCGCAATCCGGGCATCCACCGTGGGCGCGGATCCGGGGCGCGCGACAAAAGCTATCCGCTTGCACCCAGCCTCAAGCAGGTGTGAGGTAATTGCGTAGCCTGCTCGACGGTTGTCAATGCCTACGAGATCATAGCCGCTGCGAGCTGGGTAGGCGACAATATCCCGATCGAGGAGCACCACCGGGATCCCTGCGTCGCGAAATGTCTCAACGATTCTCCGGTTCGCAGAGTCCTTGCCCGGAGTGAGTTCCAACGGCGCGAAGAATACGCCCGATACTTTCTTGGCGACAAATTGCCGACAAAGTTCAGCAGATTGAGACGCCTTGTGTTCAGCATCTGGAAGCGACTTGCCCCAAAGCAGTGCGTGATGCCCGTCTGTCTCCTGTGCCCGAGCCATCCCGCGGCAGATGGGTTCGAAGATTTCGGTTTGTCCGAGTTCCGGTATCAGGAGACCAAAGGTATAGCTACCGACGATCTCCGGCCGGACATAACTGCCCGAGCCCGCGCGGCGATCAATAATTCCTCCAAGCTGGAGTTCGCGGAGTGCTCGATTCACAGTCATGCGGGAGGCGCCAAATGTCTTGCCGAGATCCGCTTCGCTCGGAAGGCGCTGCCCAGCCTTATATTGGCCGGAAGCGATAGCTCCTTTGAGGGTCTGGTAGATCTCTTGATGCTTGGAGGTTACTTTCTCTTTGGGCGCCATGCTTAAGGTAAATATACGTCAAGGCTGTTCTTGAGAGATCG
>Ga0207674_10008961_pt1 | contig 11498 bp, 16 predicted proteins | sample KBSCornC72_FD_184303 | JGI IMG/M metagenome (GOLD analysis project Ga0207674, IMG submission 184303) | Corn rhizosphere microbial communities from Kellogg Biological Station, Michigan, USA - KBS Corn C7-2 (SPAdes) (version 2) | ecosystem: Host-associated > Plants > Roots > Rhizosphere > Soil ... | reverse complement strand
ATATCGCGCGCGCGGACCGTGGGCGCGCTTGCGATACCGGTTGTACCGGCATCCGCTGGTCATGTTCGGCATCGGCCCGGTGTTCATATTCCTGGTCCAGAACCGCATACCCGCGGGCTTCATGCGCGACGGAGCGGGTCCGTGGATCAGCACGATGGGTACGAATGTCGTGGCCGGCGTGCTGATCGCGCTCGCGATGTCCACGCTCGGCGTCGGCGCGTTCCTCGCCGTGCAATTGCCCGTCCTCGTCCTCGCGGCGACGATCGGCGTCTGGCTGTTCTTCGTGCAGCACCAGTTCGAACACACCTATTGGGAGGACGCGCCGCGCTGGAACGCGCGCGACGCCGCCCTCGCCGGAAGTTCCCATTACGACTTGCCGCGCGTCCTTCGCTGGCTCACCGCGAACATCGGCATGCATCACCTGCATCACCTGTCGAGTCGCGTGCCGTTCTACCGTTTCCGCGACGCCGCCGATGCGTTGCCCGAACTTGCCGACGTCAATCGAATAGGGTTCCTCGAAGGCTTCCGCTGCGTGCGGCTCGCCCTGTGGGACGAAGAGCACCGGCGCCTCGTGTCCTTTCGCGACATCCGGGAGCCGCGCATGGGTGCGGCATCCGTCGAATCAAACAGGAGAAGTTCATGATCACATTGGATGTCCGCGGCTTGCCCAAGTCGATGACCGACAGTTCGCTCCATTCGCTCTTCGCCCAGCACGGCCGCGTGTTCGGCCTGCGCATGGCGCGCGACCTGTTCAGTGGCGAATGCCGCGGATTCGCGGAGCTGCAGATGGAAGGGCACGAAGCGCGCAACGCGATCGCTGCGTTGAACGGTTCCACCCAGGACGGTGCGACGATCCGTGTCGCCCTGCACGACGAGCGCAAGGGTCATCGTCGCCGCTGAATCGCAGTCGCGCGCGATGGTGGGAAAATATTTCCGCTCGACAAGCCTGTGGTGAGCGCGTAGGGTCGGGCGAATCATTCAACTGCCTTGGCGCGCAGCGAAGCAGCGTCCCGATCACGGGCTGCATTCGCATCCACCGTCCCCAGCGCGCCGTCCCGGTGGCCGATCGTTCCCTGCCGCACTGATCATGCGGCTGCGCAGGCTACCGACATGCACGCGTCATTCGCCGGATCGAGCGGCAACTGGAGCGTCGTCGCGACGATCGAAGTCGAGGCGCGCGTCCCGCTCGTCATGCACCTGCCGAAGGAGTCGACCGGGTTCCGCATGATGCAACGGGTCACTGCGCCGCAAGGCTACGCGTGGGTCGACATCTGCGTGGACCTGTCTTCGGGCATGCTGCACGCGGCGCAGGTCGCGCGCACGGTGCTTGCCGAACTCGCGTCGTGCAACCTCGCCGGCTTCCGCGTGATTTCCGGCGAGCACTACCTGACGATGGGCAGCCCGGCGTGAGCGCGCGATGAGCGGCCTGATCTTCAGCAAGCACCAGGCGGGGCCGGCGACGTTCTACCTGCGCCGCGGCGGCCGGCTCGAGGTTCACGTCAACGGCATGGTGCTCGCCGTGGTGCCCGAAGACGCGGTCGAGCGACGCATGCTCGACAAGGTGCACGGCATCGATCGCCTCGCGGAAGAGGTCGCCGCGGGCCTCCCGCATAGCCTCGACATCAACTTCGCGCCCGTGTGCGCGTGGCTGCGCATGTGGCAGCGATGCAACTATCTTCGAGGACGCTGAGCGATACTCGACGCATTGCATGTCCGTATCGACTCGGCGATGAGCGCGTCGAGCGCGCGACGCATCTCCCCATTGATCGGAAAGAAGGCCGGGCACGCCGCGCGTTCATCTCGCCTCAGCGGGTGCCGCGCGGTGTGGATCAGCGCGGGTCCACGTGATCGATTCCAGCCGGATGGCGGCGCCCATTTGGCGGTATCGTGTCTGTTCGCATGAAACGCAGCCTCGACAGGCTTCCCGCGGAACCCATGGATCGGTTCATGCGCCCCTTTGCACAATTTCTCCGCGTCGAAGCCGCCGCGGGTTCGGTGCTCCTCCTGTGCACGGTGATCGCTCTCGCTCTCTCCAATTCCGGATGGCGCGACACCTACATGGAGCTGTGGGAGACCACGGTCGCCTTGCGTTGGGGTGATGCCGAGTTTTCCCGCTCGTTCAAGCACTGGATCATCGACGGTGGAATGACCTTGTTCTTCTTCGTCATCGCATTGGAGCTCAAGCGGGAGATGGTATTCGGCGGGCTGCGCAACCTGCGATCGGCGGCGTTTTCGATGGCCGCGGCGATCGGCGGGATGGTGGTGCCGGCGGTGTTGTTCACGTGGCTGCGGGGCGGCGGGATGGAAGGTCGCGCGTGGGGCGTCGTCATGGCGACCGACACCGCTTTCGTCGTCGGATGCTTGGCGTTGCTGGGCTCGCGCATTCCGCCCAGCCTGCGCTTGTTCCTGCTGTCGCTCGCGATCTTCGACGACATCGGTGCGATCGTCGTCATCGCGATCGGATACGGGAGCGGAATCGATTGGCTTGCGCTGGGCTGCGTGGCCGTCTCCCTCTTCGGCGTGCTGCTCATGCGGAGCATGGGCATTCGCCACGTGGTCGCATACATCGTCGCTGGCGTACTGGCCTGGCTTGCGCTGGATCGATCCGGCATCCATCCAACGACAGCCGGCATGCTCCTCGGCCTGATGACGCCAACGGGCCGCTGGGTAAGCGACAGTCGCCTCAAGGCGATCCTGGGCAAGGTCGTCGCCTATCCGCCAGGGGATGACCGGGCTGGTGATAGCGGGGATCGGCAGGATCTTCGGCGCGCCGGAATCGCGGCGCGCGAGGCCTTTTCGCCGCTCGAACGATTGGAGCTCGCGTTGCATCCGTGGGTGGCTTTCCTGGTCCTGCCTGCGTTCGCGCTCGCGAGCGCGGGGCTGCCGATGTCGCAGGTGGCCGTCGATTGGTCGCTGGCGACCGCCGTGGCGATCGGCCTGTTCTGCGGAAAACCGCTGGGAGTCCTTTCTTTCGCCTATGCCGCGAACGCGCTCGGCTGGGCTTCCCGTCCCGCGCGCCTGACGTGGGCGCTGATCGGCGGAGGCGCGATGCTCACCGGCATCGGATTCTCCATGTCGCTGTTGATCGCCGAGCTGGCACTGCGGGCCGATGAACTCGGGTCCGCCAAGATCGGCATCCTGTCCGCATCGACGCTGTCGGCGGTATGCGGCCTGGCGACGCTGACGTGGCTGACTTCAAAACGCCATCGGATGGCGGAAGCATCTCGCGCCGACCGATCGAAGCGGCACTGATCGGAAGCAGCGCTTCACGGGGTCGACGACGGGCTCCCTTACGTGCGTTCGAGATCGCCCCAGGCGGCACCTCGACCGGGCACGACCGCCCGGTCGATTTGGAGTCATTCCCCGATCAGGCGACTCGCATCGACGCTGAGCACGCCCCGCGTATGGCCGGCGATCTCGATGGCGCTCGTGCGCGCTTCGCGCGTCCCCGCGTGACCTCGCAGCGAAACGACGCCGCCGATCGCGGAGGCGGCGATGCGGTAGTGGCTCACGCTGGGGGACAACGAGAACGCGGATTCGACGCGCGCGGCGACCCACGTGTCCGAAACGGGAAGCCCGCTGCGCGAAGCGATCGCGGTCTGCGCGGATCGAGCGTCCTCCGTGAGCGGGGAGTGGTTGAAGACGACGATGCCGTCGTCGACGGCGCGGACGCCTCCGGTATCGGCTGCGACACGCGCGGCGATGTCACGTTGTTCGCGCCGGTAGACGGATCCGTCGAGGCGCACCGTTCCATTCGTGGTGGCGACATCGATATCGAGTCCGCTCGTTTCGGCGCGCCACAGCAGCTTCGAGCGGATGGAAGCAGTGATCGTCGCGTCGTCGATCTTCTGCCGGAAGCGGATGCCGCTGTTCGACTGTTGGGACGGAAGTGCATCGGTGAACCCGATCAGGTTGTCGACGTGCGTGATGCCGTCGATGCTCATCGCGATCTGCTCGGCGAGTTGCCTTTCGGCATCGCCGCCGACCTTGCCGACCAGCGACGCGTTCGCACCCGAGACGGTCACCCTCAGCACGCAATCCTGGAGGATCGGATTCATCGCATAGATCGTGAGGATCTGCGTCTCCCGCCGAAGATCGGCGGTGACCAGGGTGTTGGCCAGGGTCGTTGCATCGCGGGCGCTGGCCGCGAATCCCGCGCAGAGCAGGGCGGTCGACAGGAAGGCGATTCGAATGCTGCGGTTCGTGCGCATGGTAGGTCCGTAGTCCTGGTGACACCATCAATCGATTCGCGCGCGCGCATAGGCCTCGCGGCGGCGGCGCAGGCGCGCATGGTTCACGGCATCGCTCAGCTGGTCGTAGCGGAATCCGTCGAACGTGAACATGCCGCCCTTCAACGAGATCGAAAGATCCGCCATGAGTTGCCGGGTCGGTGCGTCGGGCAGCTCGATGCTTTCATCGATCACCGTGGCGCCGCCGCTCTGCGTCAGGTATCGCGATGTCATCAGTCGCGAATAGGCGATGGCATCCGCGAGTCGATCGTACCGATAGTCGCCGTAGCGGTAGCGACGCCCGTCGTAGTGAATCGAGTGCTCCGTCATCAGGCGGATGCGGTCGGAAGGCGAGGATGCTTCATCGGCGTCGTGAGCGACGTAGCCGCCTTCGGACGTGAACGCCTGGTCGGCTTGCGCGTCGCGGTAGGCTTTGTCATGGGGTGCGTCGGGATTCATCGAAAGGGCCTTTGAGTGCGAGCCGTGCTTGCCCACGGATGCAGCATGCGCGCGACTCGCGTGCGCGTCGGTTCGCTGCCGCACGCATCATCATCGGGAAGGTTGGGCATGTGGCGCGCGACTGACGCCGGTCTTCCTGATCCATCTGTCCATGCCCTGTCGATAGGTCTCCAGATCCGAGCGATAACAGGTGCACGCCGCCGCCGCGAGGCGCTCGCGATCGATGATCGCGACCTTGCCGCGCCGGTAGCGGATCAATCCGCGCGACTGCAGGGCGCCCGCGGCTTCCGTGACGCCGACGCGGCGCACGCCCAGCATGAACGCCAGGAAACCCTGGGTGACGTAGAACGTGTCGGCGTGCGCGCGGTCCGCGGTCATCAACAGCCAACGTGCTAGCCGCTTCTCGATCACATGGAAGCGCGCGCACGCGGCGTTTCGCGCAATCTGGCGTGATTGCACGTACGCGTAGCGATCCACGAGCTTGTGCAACGAGGGCATGTCCCGAAGGCAGCGCAAGAATTTCGAAGCCGGCATTCGCCACGCGCTGCCCGCACCCTGGGTCAACGCGCGCAGCGATGCGACATCGCCACCGAGGGCCAGCTCGTGGCCGTACATGCCCTCGTCGCCGATCATGCCCACTTCCAGCGTGGCGCGGGCGTCGACGGTCGCGAGCAGCGATATGAAACCACCCGTCGGAAAGTAGGCGTGACGGATCCGTTCGCCGTCCTCCTGGAGGCTGCCGCCGTATACGAGTTCGACCTGCATGCATGCGGCGAGGCAGCGCTCGCGCTCGTGCGCCGGCAGCGCGGCGAGCAGCCGATTGGATGGTGTGGTGCGTTGCATGACCGGCATTGCAGGCATTTTCCTGGTTGCCGCCGCGTTGCCGTCGACGATGGACCGGGAGCCTAGCTGTTACGGATCGCGCGCGTCTGTCCGCCATCGCACGTAGTCGTGCGGGTGATTCCGCTCGGCGTTTCCGTTGCGTACGCCACCGCACGAACCGGCCGCCGATTCACGCGTATCGTGCGACTGAGGGCGTTCGACACGCTCGCTTGCCACCGGCGGCGGGTCCCGCGCAGCATCCCTGGATGGGCATCGTCGAGTCGGTACCCCATCACGAATGGACAACCGAATGCGCAACCATGTGTTCCAGGCGAGAGGGGTCGCTTCGCTGCGTGACGATCCGGGTGCCAGCGCACGTCGCATCCTCGATGCCTGCGTATCGTCGACCCTGACGTTCTGGATCGACGACCTGTCGATCATCCACGGGGAGCGGCCGGCCGACATACCTTCGATGGTCGAGTCGTTGATCATGGGTACGTACGGCGTCGGCACCCCGATCGAGGACATCGAGGATGACCTGCGGGCCGTGCGCAGCGAGCGGGCGAGATCATGGATCGCCGACTAGCCTTGCGAGCCGTTCGTGTCCGCCTCGGCGCGCCCGCGATCCACCGCTCGCGCGCGCGCGTGTGCGCGTCGCATCAGGTACAACGAAACGATGCAAAGGATGGCGAACGTCACGCAAAGGATCTTGGCGACACCGAACGGAGTACCGACGATGCGCGTGAATCCGAACAGCCCCGCGACGACGGCCGCCACGAGGAAAACGAGGGCGTTGTGCAGCATGCCGGACTCCGGAAGTGGCGCGCATTGCAGGGCGCACGGGCGCGCGTCGTCGTGCGCGATATGTCGCAGCGGCCACGCGGTCGACGGAATGTACGGTCGGGAAGGCATGACGTCCGTGCGTAGACGCACATAGGTCATTCGCCGCCGGTCCAATAGCGCGCTCGCCTCACGCCATGACGACATCGGGCAGCAAGCGGTCGAATTCCTTCCTGACCACCTGGTAACACTCGCAGGCGCGCGCCTCGAGGCGCGGCCGATCGAGCACGGTGATGCGACCGCGGCTGTAGCTGATCAGGCCGTCGACCTGCAGCTTGCCCGCCGCCTCGGTGACGCCTTCGCGACGCACGCCGAGCATGTTGGCGATGAGTTCCTGCGTCATCGCAAGATGCGGCGAAGGCAGGCGATCCAGGCTCAGCAGCAGCCACCGGCACAACTGCTGGTCGATCGAATGATGCCGGTTGCACACCGCCGTCTGCGCCATCTGCGTGAGCAACGCCTGCGTGTATCGCAGCAACAGATGCTGCAGCGCCGCGGCGCGATGGAATTCGTCCTTCAGGACTTGTCCTCTGAGCCGATAGGCGTGCCCTGCGCTCTGCACGACCGCCCGACTCGGCGTCGTCTCCCCACCCATGAACAGCGCGACGCCCACCATGCCGTCGTTGCCTACCACGGCGATCTCGGCCGACGCGCCGTCTTCCAGGACGTACAGGAGCGACACGATCGACGTCGTCGGGAAATAGACGTAGCGCAGCTGGCTGCCCGATTCGTACAAGACGTCGCCGAGCGGCATCGGCACGAGTTCGAGGTGGGGAATGAGGCGCTCGCATTCGGACGCGGGCAGCGCGCGCATGAGGTGGTTCTGGCGCGGGTCGTGGGTAGCGGACATGGATGATCGGATCCTTTCCGCGGTGTCTTTCCTGCCGTCGACAGACGGCAACGCTGCCAGCCTAGATCATCCGGGGAGCCAATACGAGCGATATGTGCGAAACCGTACACGCGGCGTTCCGTTATGTTGGCAACCGCACGGACGGAAACACCGGCGGGCGGACATCCTTCGCGCGCGCCAAGGGAGCGTGGGGTCGGCGCGGTATCCGTCGCCGGCGCCACGGAGGTGCGGCCCGGCCGGCGCGCCTCGAAGATCGCACTTCGAGCCGGCCGGGTTGCTTGCGGATGGATGCCCGCGTCGCGGTCGGCTGCGGATGGAGCGATGCGAGTCGTCGTGTGCACCGATCGACTCGTCGCCGTGGTTTTCGTTCATCTGCGCCGCAATGTCGATTCGGCGCCGGCATGACTGTTGCGTGGGACACGCCCGCGGGCGCCCTGGATCAGCCGGATGCCGTCGGCTTCGAAAGGCGGTCCGTCGGAACATGACTGAAGAAGGCATGGCCGAGCCTATGCTTCTTCGCCCAGAACATGGCGGTGTCCGCACTCTGCAGGAGTGCTTCGACGGTGGCGCCGTCCCTCGGATAGAGCGCTACGCCGACGCTCGCCCGTACATGGAGCGTGAGAGTCCCCAGCATGCAAGGCGCCGATATCGCGTCGAATAGCTTGTGCGCGATCGAAGTGACGTGGGCCTCGCTCTGGATGTCGAGCAGCAGGCAAGCGAACTCGTCTCCGCCATGGCGGGTGATGGAATCTTCCGCGCGCACGGCATGCATGAGCCTCCGACCGATGACCTTGAGCAGTCGATCACCGATGGCATGACCATGGACGTCGTTGATCGCCTTGAATCCGTCGAGGTCGATGTACACGACGCTGAACGCGAGCGCGCGCGGCCCGTGCAAGGCCAGCGCCCGGCGGGATCGCTCCTCGAATGAAGTGCGGTTCGGCAGCCCGGTCAACGGATCGTGGAGTGCCGCATGCGAAGCCTGCTTGCAACGCATCTCTGCCCTGCGGAGATCTTCGCGCATCCGCTGCAGCATTCTCCGTGCGAGCCGTAGCTCGTTGTCGAGATGATGGCCGAGGCAAAGACTCGCCTCCAACTGGGCGCGCAGTGACTGCAACCCGGCCACGCACGCCGCCACGCTGTCCTCGGCATGCATCGGGGTCGCCCGTATTCGCTCCGAGCCTCCCATGCGGCCGTCACGCAAACGATTTGCAAGCGTCAGCAGCGCATCCACGCAGCCGTCGATCCCGCGCCTGATCCGCAGCGCCGTTCGCACCCGAGGGCCCAGTGTCGGCAGTGCCTCGATGCGTTCCAGATGCGAACCAAACGGCTCTTGCGACGCCGGGTCATCGAACCCCGGGGTTGTATCCCCTGCGTGGATTGCATCCGTTGCCATGATTCCTCCGTCGTCCATTCGCAGCTGCGAGCCAATGCTGCACGCGTCAGCGCTCCGAGGTGAAGCGAGCGCGTGCGTTGGAAGTCCTACAGGCGTCCACTCAGTATCAGCACGACGACGACGAGCAGCAGCAGTCCCAGCCCGCCGCTGGGCACGTAACCCCATCCCCGGCTGTGCGGCCATGTCGGAATGGCTCCGACCAGCAGCAGGACCAGGACGATCAAGAGAATCAGGCCAATCGACATTTCGTTCTCCTAGCGCTCTCGTTCCCATCCGCCGTACCGATCGAACAACCCGCATCGACTTCGCAAGCGTGCGACCGGACGGGTCGCTTTCCGACTATTCCTTTTGCTTGTCATCATTCTTGTCCGTCGACTTCCCGTGCTGCGCCGGCTCGCGCGCAACTTTTGAATCCGCCGTTTCGTGCTTGCCGCGGTTGTCACGCAGCGGAACGTTGCGGGCAGCGATCCTTCCCGGCTGGGATGTTCTGGAATCCCGCGCCCGTGGCCCGGCCGACGTGTCCGCATTGCGAGTCGCAGCCTTCGACTCGATGGACGTTACGTGCGACGAACCCCGTCTGTGTTGCGTGTCGACGCGGGTTTCGCGAACGCGGGTCGGTTCGTGTTGCCTCGTTGCACGCGGGGCCGCGAGCGCGGCGCGCCGCGGGGCATAGGCATCCGTCGAGGCACGTCGCGGCTGGCTGTGATGATCCCCGCGCCCGTCTTCGTACCGGTAGCCCGGCACCGTTCCGGGATGGTGGCGCGGTGTGATGCGTCTCCACTGATCGCGTTCGCCGTACCAGGCACGGTTGCGGTAGTTGTCGTCCCAGTACGTACCGAACACGAAGGCGATGACGGGAATGCCGATGCGTACGCCGTATTCCGGTATGCGGACACGCCGTCCCTCGTACTCTTCCTGCAGGAGGTATCCCGCCACCCAGCCGCGATCATTCCCGGCGGTCACGTCGCACCAGGACCAGCCGTCGACGCAGCCTTCGATGACGACTTCGGCGCCTGCGGGAAGCATCGCGACGTTCGGATAGCTCCTGTCGGGACCGGCGCGGAGGGTCGCGTCACCGGTCACGTAACCGTCACCGCCGAAGGCCGGGCGGAGCGCGAAGATCGAAAAGAGCAGGGCTGTCGTGCACAAGATACGTTTCATGTTCGCCGTCCTCGTTGAATCGAGATCCCCGTTGTAGCGCGATCACGGAGGAGTTCGCGGTGCGCTGGCGCGCATAGCGCACCGCGCATGCGTTCGCTATCGCACGGAAGCCTTTCGCTTCCGTGCGCATACTGAAGGCCCATTCGCGAGCGGTCGGATTTCGCCAGCTCTGCGGAATCCTGGTCACTGGAGCGCGATATGCATACCCCGTGGATCCCAAGTTCCATCGCCCTGCCGCCCGAAGGGCAGCCGGTGGAATTCGTCCTCGATCATCGCCAAATCGCGATCGAAGGGACGTACACGCGGCAGGTCTTCCGTTCGCGCTGGACGAGTTACGAGGTGGAGCGGGTCGGTACGTGGAGGCTTGCGGACCTTCTCCACGCGCGGGACCACGCTGCGGCGTGATTCTGCCCGCGAACGGGCGGCCGGCCTCACCGGGCGCGACGCAACCGCTTGGCGTTCGCCTTGACCTTGCGCAGGTAGGGCGACACGGCGCTGCTCGAAAGATCAAGGGCCGATGCCCGCATCGACGACACCATGCTGCTCGCCGTCGGCATGAACCATGTGCGCAGCAACAGCGAGGAGAACCGCGCCTGCGTGCGCGCCACAGCTATCGCGACATGAAACAGCGATTCGCTCGACGCACTGATCTTTTCGGTGACCATCCGGCGCCCTTCACGCGCATTCGCGTTCGTTCCTCGCTGCGCCATCTTCGCCGTGCGTTGCGCGACCACGACGGGCGCCAGCATGGCGAGCTGGGCGAGATCCGTCGTTGCACGCACCTGTTTCCTTCGATTCGACATCGTCGTTCGCGGCGGCCGTCCCTATTGGACTCCGCAAGCATAGGCTCGCGATCGTGAACCGCGAGCGCGATGTGATGCCGGCCGACGAAGCGTAGTCGCGCGCGCTCCCCGCGCATTCGGGGGCGCGGCATGCCGCGCCGGACGCCGACAAGCGTTTACGTCCGGGCAGATCGCGGTCCCGGTGCGCGCTGGCGATGTGGGTATGGTCGCGTGGCAGGACGACCGGCTTCCTGTCGAGGCCCGCGGAAAGTTCCTCGAGCACGGCACGGGCGATACGCGCTGCAGCTTCACGCCGAGCGGGAAGTCGACCGGGATATCGATCCAGGCGTAGCCGTTCGGCGACGCCGATGTTCAATCCGAAGAACGCTCCGGATCGTCGCCGTAGGTGTACTCGCATTCGATCGAACCGTCTTTCCGATGCACGACCAATTGCGCAGGTTGTCCTGAGGACCACAGCTCGCGTGCCTGCTCCTGGCCCGCGGCCTCTCCTTCGGCCTTCGTTTCGTAGGCGGCGAGCGCCATGCCGTCGCGGTGCAGATGCCAGAGCCCGTCGAAATTCGTGTGGGCCAGATGCATGACGTATCGTTGCATGGGCGTGTTCTCCGGCAAGCATGGCGATGCAGGTCAGCATGGTGCCCAAGGGTTCCTGAACGCAGGAATTTCGTCTCTGCAAGACGTTCCTCGATCCATCCGGTTCACGAACGAACAACGAGCATGGCGACGGCTGCGTCGTTCCGGCCAGCCTGCGCGCGGTTTCGTCGATGACATTCGTCATTCGAGGTTGCGAATGCGCAGGTCCGTGCCGCGAAGGCACGAAGCGCATCGGTCCGTCGTTCGACGAACGCTCTCCTTTCGAGCCGAGCGCCATCCTCCCAGGCACGCGATGTGATCCATATCGCATTTTAAATCGTTGAACTTTGTGGCATGTGCTGGCGCTG
>Ga0207674_10008959_pt1 | contig 11499 bp, 11 predicted proteins | sample KBSCornC72_FD_184303 | JGI IMG/M metagenome (GOLD analysis project Ga0207674, IMG submission 184303) | Corn rhizosphere microbial communities from Kellogg Biological Station, Michigan, USA - KBS Corn C7-2 (SPAdes) (version 2) | ecosystem: Host-associated > Plants > Roots > Rhizosphere > Soil ... | reverse complement strand
TCGCGCCGTCGGTGGTCACCATCAAGTGGGCCATGCAGTGCTCGGATCCCTACATGGGAACCCTGGGCGGCTATCTGGCGGCCAGTCTCCTGGTGACGCCCATCGTGCTCGTCACGTCGCGCCGTCACTTCGCCGAAGTGCCGAAGCACTGGAAGGCCTTCGTGAGCTTTGGCCTCTTCGCCGCGCTGACCACGGTCAGCCAGGGCACCGCCTATCTCATGACCCTGTCCTCCTACGTGGAAGCGGTGAAGCAGGTCGAGATCCTCTTCGCCATGGCCATCGGGGTGCTCATCTTCGGGGAGAAGCAGAAGGTGCGGGACATCGCTCCCGGCGCGGTGGTGATGCTGGCGGGGGTGGTGCTGCTGTCGCTGGCGAGCTAGAGCTCCGGCCGCTTGCCGTGGGTGACGCGCACCACGGTCTTGATCCCGCCCCGCACGTTCCAGTCCCCCACCACCTCGATCCAGCGCGGCCGCGCCGCGGCCACGAAATCGTCCAGGATGCGGTTGGTCACCGCCTCGTGGAAGGCGCCCTCGTCGCGGTAGGACCAGATGTAGAGCTTGATGGACTTCAGCTCGACGAGGTGCTGGTCGGGAACATATCGAACGCGGAAGGTCGCGAAGTCGGGCTGGCCCGTGACCGGGCACAGACAGGTGAACTCGGGAATCTCGAGATCGACCTCGTAGTCGCGGTCGGGATGCGCGTTGGGCACGACCTCAAGTTGTTTCGACGGCCGGGTCGGCATGGGAGCAGGCTACCGCGGCCCCGCGCTGGCCGTCAAGGCGGCGCGCCCCCACTTGCGGGTGGCGATGCCGATGCCGATGGCGACGAGCACGCTCGAAAGCAGCAGGGTGGGGGTGAGCTCGTCGCCGGTGACGGCGACGGCGATGAGAATCCCCCAGATGGGCGAGGTGAGCGACCACACCGCGAGCGCGCTGGGCCGGTACACCTGCAGGAGCCACGCATTCACCACGAAGTTGAAGCCCGCCACCACCACCCCCTGGAAGAAGAGGGACCCGGCGAGGGAGAACGTGTAGCGCGTGGGCAGGTCCGCCTCCCACACCAGGCTGGCGCCCAGGAAGCACAGGCTGCCGATTGCGGACTGTCCGAGCAGCAGCTTCACGGGATCGAGCTTCTGCACCGCACGCGCCATGTACACGATGCGCTCGCCGAGGAGGAGCGCGCTCGCCGCCACCACGAGGTCGCCCAGCAGCGTCCCCCCGCCTTGCATGAAGTCCCGGGCGAAGAGGACCACGATGCCCGCGTAGGCGAGGACCACGCCCGCCAGCTTGGGAAGGGTGAGGCGGTCGCCCGGGATGAAGAAATGGGCGAGGAGCACGGTGTGCAGGGCGTAGGAGCTGACCAGCACCACGCTGTGCGACGCGGTGGTCAGCGCGATGCCGTAGTTCATGAGGCCGATCTGCACCGCGAAGAGGCTGCCCAGCGACCAGATGGCGCGCCACTCCTCGGGCCGCACGGTGAGGAGCCCGGCCCGGCGGGTCCACAGCGCATAGGCGAGGATGGCGAGCCCGCCGAGGAGCAAGCGCATCCAGGCGAGACGCAGCGGCGGGGCGTCGGCGAGCCCCACCTTCACCGCCACCGGATTGCCGCCCCACAGCGCGGCGAGGAGGAGGGCGACGGCGGCGCCCTTCGCGTCGAGCGGACGGTGGGAGGACGTAGCGCTAGGGTCTCATGAGATCAAGGGGTTACCCGCGCCATTCACCGGGCCCGATGGTAAGGCCGTGGGACGGCGGGCGCAAGAACGAATGGGCGAGCGGAGACGCGCTCGCCGCTCCGGCACATCCCTTGCTTGATGTGGCAAAGCGGATTCACCTCAAGCCTCGGGAGGATCGCCATGGGAGTGCTCGGTTGGGGATCAACAGCGCCGTGGTTACGCCGCATTCTCGGAAGCTACGGCCGCGCTGATCTGGGGAGCACGACGCGCGAAGCGGACCGCTCCCGACCGAAGTTACCGGGTAACCGCGTCCGATTGCCCGGCGGCGCCACCTCCACGCATGACGGCGAGGCGCCGGTGCACCTCGACGCCGCGCCGTCACTCAGGCTCACCCGGCCGTCGGCGTCGCCGGACACGCACTTCCCGGTCGATCCCGCCGCCTACCTGCAGGTCCGCGCGCCGGAGTGGATGGAGTACGAGCGGCAGGAGCGCGTGTGCCTGGTCGTCAGTGCCTCCGGCCGCCTGAACGTCTACGTTGACCGGACCTGCGCGCCCGTCATGGCCGCGCTGGAGCGAACGCCCTAGCTCGCTCGGCCGGAAGCCCCGTCCGCGGCCGTGGTAGCATCAGATCTCATGAAGATCGGGCTCCTCGGGCTTCCCAAGAGCGGAAAGACCACGCTCTTCAACCTCCTCACCGGCCAGCGCGTGGCCACCTCCTCCTTCGGCGCCACCCGCGGCGAGGTGAACGTGGGCGTGGCGCGCGTGCCCGACGCGCGGGTGGATCGCCTGGTGGAGCTCTTCACCCCGAAGAAGACCACCACCGCCTCGTTCGAGGTGGTGGACCTCGCCGGCATCACCAAGGGCGAGCGCGCGGCCTTCGACGCCAAGGAGTTCCGGAGCGCGGACGCGCTGCTCCACGTGGTGCGCGCCTTTCCCGCCGCCGACGGCGCCGCCGCCACGCCGCGGAGCGACGTGGTCGATCTGGAGACCGAGCTCATCCTCGCCGACCTCGAGGTGGTGGAGCGGCGGCTGGAGCGGCTGGAGGCGTCGCTGAAGAAGAAGCCCAACCCGCTGGAGCAGAAGGAGCAGGCGGTGCTGCAGCGGCTCAAGCCCGAGCTGGAATCGGAGATGCCGCTGCGCGCGGTATCCCTCAGCGAGGACGAGGCGCGGCTGATCCGCGGCTTCACCTTCCTCTCGCAGAAGCCCATCCTCCACTGCCTGAACCTCGACGAGAAGGAGATCGCGCGCGGGAGCACGCTCGTGGAGAGCTTCGCCCTCGGCGCTCTCGCGGGCCGGCCGGGCACGCGCTTCGGCTGGGTCTCGGCGGTGATCGAGACCGAGGTGGCCCAGCTCGCGGGCGAGGAGCAGGCGGCCTTTCTCGCCGATCTCGGCCTCGCCGAGCCGGCCATCCGCCGCGTGCTCACCGACTGCTATGCGCTGCTGGGGCTGATCTCCTTCTTCACCGTGGGGGAGGATGAGGTGCGGGCATGGCCGGTGCCGCGGGGCACGCGCGCCCAGGAGGCGGCGGGCGCCATCCACTCGGACATCGCGCGCGGCTTCATCCGGGCCGAGGTCGTCGGCTACGACGAGCTGGTCGCCGCCGAGGGCTCGATGGGCACCGTGCGCGAGCGCGGCCAGTTCCGCCTGGAGGGCAAGGAGTACGTCGTCCAGGACGGCGAGATCTGCCACTTCCGCTTCAACGTCGCGAAGTAGCCACCGGACCTCCGCTAGTCCCTCGCGCCCACCGCCCGGAGCAGCTCCTCGACGCCGGCATGGCCGCCGCGCTGGGCGAAGCTGAGCGCGGTGGCGCCGGATCCCGCCTTCACGCTCACATCGGCGCCCCAGGCGAGGAGCAAGGTGGCCGTCTCCGCGTGGCCGCCGGCGGCGGCGAGCATGAGGGGCGTGAGGCCCGCCGCGTCGGCGGCATTGACCTGCGCCCGGCTCTTGAGCAGGCGCTCGGCGATGCTGCCGTGCCCGCCCCGCGCGGCCTCGTGCAGCGCCATTCGCCCGTCGGCGGTGCGCGCATTGGGATCGGCCCGTCGCTCGAGGAGGAGCTCCGCCACCGCCGCGTGGCCGCCCCGCGACGCCTCGATGAGGGCGGTGGCATCGCCGTCGCCGCGCGCATTGGGGTCGGCCCCCTTGCCGAGGAGCAGGCGGACGATCTCGGCGTGTCCGGCCCCCGCCCCGTCGATCAGCGCCGTGCGGCCCTTGGCGCCGCCGCCGCGTCTCGCGTTGACGTCGGCGCCGGCGTCCAGCAGGGTGCGCACGGTCTCGGTATGGCCCGCCTGCGCCGCCGCCATGAGGGGCGTGATACCGTCGGCGCCCGCGCGGCCCGGCTTGGCCCCGCGGCCGAGCAGGTCGCGCACGGTGGGCGTGTCGCCCTTGCCGGCGGCGGCGATGAGCGGCTGGGCGCCCGGGCCGCAGCCGCCCGCCAGGAGGCCCAGAGCGAGCAGGGCGGCCACCGCGCGGCGAGGGGCCGGGCGATCAGCGCTCACGGTAGACGCCGCCGCAGGGAATGGGGTAGGTGAGAGCCAGGCGACCCACCGGATAGCTCCGCTTCGCGTCGAAGCAGCCGGCGGCGATCTTCATCGGATCCGCGGTGCCCCAGAGGTCGCCGTCGGCGTGGGAGCTGCACGCGGCCGTGCACAGCTCGAAGTGGACGTGCGGCACGCCGACGGCGTTGCCGCTGGTGCCGACGCGTCCAATGATGCGTCCTCGCGATACCTCCTCGCCGGTCCGCACCAGTACCTCCTGCAGGTGGCAATACGCGGTGTAGCGCTTGAACTCGGGGTGCTCGAGGATGACGCCCAGGCCGCACCCGGGTCCGCCGTCCATGAGCTGGACCGCGCGCCCGTCCGCGGCCGCGATCACGGGCGTGCCCGTCGAGGCGCCGAAGTCTACGCCGGCGTGCCGGAACAGGCGCGGGCGCTTGTTCGCCCCGTCGAGCGAGCGGTACGTGGAGAGGAGGAGCGGGGCGTCGGCCGCCGGCACCGGCGCGGCGCGCGTGAAGTATTGCACCGCCCCGGCCGCGCCGGCCAGGACGATCGCGAGCAGGAGCCAGCGGCCGGCCCGCATGTCAGAGCTGCGGCCGGAACAGGCCCAGCCGGGGCCGGCCGCCGACCGACGTGATGAGCTTGATCATGGTGGCGTCGGGCGTCTCGGGCAGGATCACGCAGCCGGCGCCCAGGATGAGGCCGCGCCCTCCGGCCTGCGCGACGGCGTCCTGCGCTTCCGCCTGTGCGCGCTCCGCGGTGCCGTCCTTCAGGGTGCCCCACTGGTCGAGCCCGCCGCACACGGCGCCCGGCACGCGGGCCTGCCCCTCCGCCAGCGTGGGCCCCGCCCGGCGATCGTCCCAGTTCCAGAGGTCCGCGGGCAGGGCGGCCAGCCGGTCGAACATGAGGCGCTCGCCGTGGCAATGGAGGATGGTGAGCTTGGACTTCGGCCGCACCGCCTCGAGAATTCGCCGGTCGTACGGCTCGCCGAAGCGCTGATACTCTTCCTCGCTGTGGAAGGCGAAGCTGGCCGCCTGGACGGAGTAGAAGATGCCTTCGCAGCCCTCGCGGAAGCACGCGTCCATGAAGGCGAGGATGGTCTCGGTGATGGCGGTGAGGGCGTCGGTGACCGCCTGGGGATTTTCCTTGAGATCGTAGCCGAGCCGGTCCCCCCCCGCCAGCTTGCGCGCGAGCGAGAGCGGGCTGAACACCGTGGGCACGGTGGAGCAGTCGGCGCGCTTGTCCACCACCGTGCGGATGATGGTCTCGAGATGGGTGGCCCAGCCCGACGACTCCATCTTCACCGGGCGCACGCGCTTCCAGTCCTCCGGCGCATTGACGCCGTGGGACGCGCAGGGACGGTGGCCATCGGGCCGCACCTCGGCGCCTTCCACGCAGCCCCAGTCCTCCACCGCGTAGCCGCCATTGGGCGTGACCTTCAGGAAGTCGGAGTCGTAACGCTCGTGGAAGCGCAGGGTGGACTGGGCCAGCGCGGCCGGATTGCGGTCCACGTCGGGGAAGTGCCGCCAGAAGGCGTACGGCGTCCGGTCGGTGGGCTGGCGCCGGATGGCCGCCTGCACGCGCTCGAGCTTGGTCATCGCGGGCTCCTCGGGGCCGGCTCGGAGGGTCCGACGTCCAGCCAGCCCCCGCTGAGCACGGCGCGGCCGTCGGGCGTGGCGGCGCGAAACGTGGCCCGATTCCCGCCGTCTCCGGCGCGAGCGGCCCGTCCCGTCACCGTGAGGCGGGAGGGCAGGCTCACCATGCCGGTGAACCGGCACGCGATCCGCGCCACCGGAGTCTCCGCGCCGCGGGGCTCCCGCGCCAGCGCGGCGGACACGGCGAGCGCGAGCGTGGCGGTGCCGTGCAGGAGGATGGCCGACAGCCCCGCCTGCCGGGCCACCGCCGGATCGGTGTGAATGGGATTCCAGATCCGCGCGCACTCCGTGTACACGTGGGCGAGGGTGGCCGGGATGGGCACCTCGGCGGTCCAGGCGTCGGCGCCCGCCGCCTCGTCGCCGGAGGCCTCAGGCGCGCGGGGGAGCTCACCCTCGGGGTCGCAGGCGACGCCGAGGTAGACACTCCCATAGTCGGTGGCACTCACCGGCGCCCCGTCCACGTCCACCGTGGCATAGCGGGTGAGGACATACGCGCCCGCGCGGCGGGGAGACACGGCGACCACGGCGGCGGTGGTGCGGAGCCGGTCGCCCGGGCGCGCCCGGCGGTGAATGGTCACATCGTGGGTGGCATGCACGCTGCGCAGCGCGATCTCCTCTCCGAGCTGGCGGGCACGGCTCTCCACCGCCAGTGGCCACTCGTAGCAGACCGGGAAGAGCGGATGCGCCACGATGCCGCCGGGCCGCAAGGTGTCCAGGTACGCGGGATCGGTGTCGCCGAGCCCGGCCGCATAGGCCATGGGCCAGCGCGCGTCGATGTCGGTCTCGATCTCGCCGATCGGGGCGCCCACCAGGCCGCACGGGAGCTTCAAGGCATTAGTTTTCACTAGGTTCGCCTTGGAAAGTTCATGCACTCCACGAAGATGTCCTGGAAGTCGGGGTGGGCGGCCAGCGACACGTGCTCGATGCGACAGGCCAGCGCGGCGGCGCGCGCGCGCTCCGTCTCGGACATCAGCGCGAGCTGGGCGCCCAGCGCGGCGGCATTGCCCACGTAGCGGATCTTCTTCTCCGGAAGGGCCGGGATGAGGCCGATCCGGAGCGCGCTGCGCACGGAGAGATAGTTGCCGAAGCCGCCCGCCAGCATGAGCTCCGCCACGTCGTCGTCGGGGAGCCCAGCCACCTTCTGGAGCAGCGCGGCTCCGGACGCGATGGCGCCCTTGCAGAGCTGGACCTGACGCACGTCGTCCTGGGTGAGCACGATCTCCCGCTCCGCGCCCGCCTCGCCCGGGTGGGCGAGGACGACCAGGCGCTCCTCGCCTCGCATCTGCACGCGCGCGGCCAGCGCGCCGGGCAGCCGGGAGCGCGCGTCCACGTCGATGAGGCCGGTCCAGTCGAGCACCCCCGCGTCGAGCAGCGCGGCCACCGCGTCCACCACGCCGGAGCCGCAGATGCCCTGCGCCGCCGCGTCCCCGAGGGTGTGCACGCGCAGGTCGCCGTCGGCGAGCCAGACCCGGTCGATGGCGCCGAGCGCCGCCCGCATCCCGCTGCGGAGCTGGGCGCCCTCCAGCGCGGGGCCCGCGGGCGCGGAGCAGGCCCACAGGTGATCGCGCGAGCCCAGCAGCACCTCGCCGTTGGTGCCGATGTCCACCGCGATGCGTCGCTCCGGCGTGTCCCCGATCCGCGTGGCCAGGGCCACCGCCACCGCGTCGGCGCCCACGAAGCCGGCCACGATGGGCAGCAGGCAGACGCGCGCTTCCGGATTCACCTTGAGGAAGAGCTCGCGCGCGGCCAGCTCGAGCGGATGCCGGAGCACCGGCGCATAGGGGGCCAGCCCCACGTGGGAGGGATCGATGCCGAGCAGGAGGTGGTGCATGCAGGTATTGCCCACCACCACCACCTTGTAGATCCACTTCGCCAGCACGCCGGACTCGGAGCAGAGCTGCTCCACGTGCTGGTTGAGCAGCCCCACGATGCGGGTGTGGAGCTTGCGGAGATTGCCGGGATTGAACTGGGCGAAGGCGATGCGCGACATGAGGTCGGCACCGAACACCGCCTGCGGATTGAGGCTCGACACCGAGGCCAGCTGCTCGCCCGACTCGAGCTCCATCAGGGACGACACGACGCTGGTGGTGCCGATATCCACCGCGATCCCGAACTTCATGAGCGCCGTGTCGCCCGCCTCCACGGCGAGAATCCGGCGCCCCCAGGTGGTGACGGTGACCTCGCCCGCGTGCTCGCGCAGCGCCTGGGGCAGGGTGCGGACGACCTCGGGCGCGATGTCCTCCTCGCGCCGCCCCACTGCGCGGAGCAGCTCCTCGAGGTCGGAGGTCTGATGGTGCTCCTCCTTGGGCAGCTCCACGTGCGCCACGTCCTTGCGGATGCCCGCGTCGATGGTCACGCGCTCCAGCGCCGCCCCTGCCGGCTGCGCGCCCAGGATCTGGAAGCTCCGCTCGTCGAGCGGAGGGGCGATCGCGACCGTGATGGACTCGAGCACGCGGCACTGGCAGGACAGGCGATAGCCTTCGCGCACGAGGGCGTCGCCGAGCTGGAGCTCGTCCATCACCGTGGGCGGGGGCACGGTGCCCGCGGTGAACTTGACCCGGCAGGAGGTGCAGCGGCCGCGGCCGCCGCAGGTGGCGGTGATGTCCACCCCGGCCGCATGCGCGGCCCGCAGGATGGTGGTGCCCGGCGCGACCTGGAGGGTTCGCGCGTCGGGCAGCACGGTCAGTCCCACGGTGGTCATGCGGACCGAGGATAGCACTGCCGCGATCCTGAGCGGCGCGAATGGTCGCCAGACATATGTTTTGCTTGACTTCTCACGAGGGGTGGCCGATATTTCGACCACCTGATTTACCAGCGCGCCATGGCCGATCCGCGGCTCTCCCGGGGGTGTTGGTGGCCCGTTACATCCTGTATCGGCTGGTGTGGCTCGTACCAACCATTCTCGCCATGGCCGTGGTCACCTTTCTCGTGATGCATGCCACTCCGGGAAGCCCCCTCGACCCCGTCGCGGAGGGGGCCAACCCGCTCTCGCCGGAGGCGCAGAAGAACCTCGCCGAGGCCTACGGGCTCGACAAGCCCCTCTGGTATCAGTTCGGGATCTTCCTGGGCAAGGCGGTGCGGGGAGACTTCGGGCAGTCCTTCATCTACAAGACCCGCACGGTGATGGAGATCATGCGGGAGACCTTCCCCATCTCGCTCTTCCTCGGCAGCATGGCGCTGGCGCTGGCCATCGTGGGCGGCGTCACCCTGGGCGTGCTCGCCGCGGTGTACCAGAACAAGTCGTGGGACTACGTGTCGGTGAGCGTGGCCACCCTGGGCGTCGCCGTGCCCAACTTCGTGCTGGCCGTCTTCTTCATCATCCTCTTCTCGTTCATCATTCCGCTCTTTCCCACCGGCGGCTGGGGAAGCCCGAATCAGTGGGTGCTCCCCACCATCACGCTGGCGCTGGCGCCCATGGGCATCATCGCGCGCTTCACGCGGTCGAGCATGATCGAGGTCATCCGCTCGGACTACGTGCGCACCGCGCGGGCCAAGGGGCTGGCGGAGCGGCCGGTCATCCTGCGCCACGTCCTCAAGAACGCGCTGATCCCGGTGGTCACCCTCCTGGGCCCGATGTTCGCCGCGGTGGGAACCGGTTCCTTCTTCGTGGAGTCGATCTTCCGGGTGCCGGGCATGGGCCGCTTCTTCGTGCTCTCGATGACCGGGCGCGACTACCCGATGATCATGGCGGTGGTGCTCATCTACGGCGTCTTCCTCACCCTCATGAACCTGGCGGTAGACCTCCTCTATGGCGCTCTCGACCCCCGCATCCGATACTAGGCTGCCCGGCCCGGACGGGACCGCGCCGGCGGGCGCGCTGCCCCTGACCAAATCCGCGCTGCAGGGCACCAGCCTCTGGCGGGACGCCTGGCGGCGGCTGATCCGCAACAAGCTGGCGGTGGTGGGCGGGATCACCGTCATCGGGCTCGTCCTGGTGGCGATCTTCGCGGACTTCATCGCGCCCTTTTCCTACACCAAGCCCAACTTCGGCCGGCTCAACGAGTTCCCTTCGCGCGAGTTCCCGCTGGGCACCGATCAGCTCGGACGCGACGTGCTGTCGCGCCTCATCTACGGCGCGCGAGTGTCCATGCTGGTTGGCCTGGGGGCGCAGCTCATCGTGGTCGCCATCGGCGTGCCCATCGGGCTCATCTCCGGCTACGTGGGCGGCCGGGTGGATCTCGCCCTCACTCGCTTCGTGGACGTGATGTACGCCTTCCCGCGCCTTCTCTTCGTCATCCTCGTGATGTCGATGCTGGGCGCGGGCCTCATGAACATCTTCATCGCCATCGGGCTCACCGGGTGGGTGGGCATCGCCCGCCAGACGCGCGCCCAGGTGCTGTCGATCAAGGAGAAGGAGTTTGTCGAGGGGGCCCGCGCGCTGGGGGCGGGCTTCTGGCGCGTGATCAGCCGGCACGTCCTGCCCAGCGCGCTCACCCCCATCGTGGTCTCCATCACCTTCGGCATCCCGGAAGCGATCTTCACCGAGGCGGCCCTGTCCTTCATCGGGGTCGGCATCAACCCGCCCACGCCCTCCTGGGGACAGATGGTGGGCGAGAACCAGCAGTTCCTGCGATCGTACTGGCATCTCTGCGTCTTCCCCTCCATCGCCATCGCGGTTACCATGCTGTCGTTCACGTTCTTCGGCGACGGGGTTCGCGACGCGCTCGACCCCAAGATGAAGTGACAAGGAGGAGCACCCACATGCGCATTCCCGACAAGCAGCTCGATCTCCTCGCCGCGCGGCTCTCCGCGATCGGCGTGGACCGGCGCGACTTCCTCAAGGTGGTGGGCGCCATGGCCGCGTTCGGCGGCCTCGGCTTCGCCACCACCGCGCAGGCGGCCAAGCCCAGCAAGCCCGGGCCCAACGAGAAGCTGGCCAAGGACCAGACCTTCCGCTACGGCGGGGGCGGATGGTTCCAGAGCGAGCCCTCCAGCCACGACTTCAACAAGGACCTCTACTGCTCCGGCGTGCCCGCGCTGTTCGCCGGACTCATGGTCTTCAACGCCGACTTCGTCGCGGTCCCGTGGATGGCCAGCAAGGTGGATAGCAACAAGGACGGGTCGGTGTGGACCTTCACCATCCGGAAGGACACCCGCTGGTCCGACAACTCGCCGGTGACCGCCCGCGACTTCGAGTGGTCGTGGAAGCGCCAGCTCGATCCCGCCAGCGCGGCGCCGTACGCGTCCTTCCTCTACGACATCAAGAACGGTGAGAAGTTCAACAAGAAGCAGCTCACCGACGCCAAGGAAGTGGGCGTGATCGCCAAGGACGACTGGACCCTCGAGGTGACGCTCGAGGGGCCGCGCGGCTACTTCCCGGTGCTCGCCGCGTACCTGGCCGCGCTGCCCGCGCATCGCGGCGCCGTCGAGAAGCACGGCGACAAGTGGACGGAGGCCGGCAACATCGTCACCAACGGCGCGTTCACGCTGGAGGCCTGGGAGCACAACAAGCAGCTCGTCCTCCGCAAGAACCCCTACTACTACGGGGCCAAGGACATCCACCTGAACCGGGTGGTGATCCCGATCATCCCGATCGCGTCGGGCGCGCTGCCCTACGAGAACAACGAGCTCGACCTGACGCTGTTGCAGCCCGGCGATCTCAAGCGGCTGCAGTCCGATCCGCGGGCGTCGAAGGACGTGTTCCGCTATCCGTTCCCGGGCACCTGGTATCTCTTGCCCC
>Ga0207674_10008958_pt1 | contig 11499 bp, 14 predicted proteins | sample KBSCornC72_FD_184303 | JGI IMG/M metagenome (GOLD analysis project Ga0207674, IMG submission 184303) | Corn rhizosphere microbial communities from Kellogg Biological Station, Michigan, USA - KBS Corn C7-2 (SPAdes) (version 2) | ecosystem: Host-associated > Plants > Roots > Rhizosphere > Soil ... | reverse complement strand
GTGAATATTTGATAAAAAATGACCGAAAATCCAGAACTAGGCCTAGCTGGAATGTACAGAATCATAAAAAAATCCGGAGGAGAAAGAGTTAGTGAAGAAGCTGCAGACCAGTTAAGAAGAATAATTGAAGAAGTGGCTACGAAAATTTCTAATCAAGCAGTAGATTTGAGTGTCCATGCCGGAAGAAAAACTATCAAAGCTGAAGATATACAACTGGCGGCAAAAAATTTGCTAAACTTAATACATTAGTTATTGAGAAATATTTACGTCGCTAGTTTGTCATGTCAAGGGATATTCTAATCGTAGCTCTAACCGGGATGCCAGGCGCTGGTAAGACTACGGTTGCAAACTATCTGCATCATACGGGCATCCCACTTTTGATTATGGGTGATGTAATAAGAGAAGCTGCAGAGAGCCAAGGATTGGCGCCCACAAGCGACAACCTTGCAAATTTGATGATAAAACTTCGAAAGAAGAATGGACCAGGTGCAGTTGCACATTTGATTGCCAATAAAATTAATTTAATGAGAAAAGAGGACAACAAGTTGAACGTAGTGATAGTTGATGGAATTAGAAGCATGGCAGAAGTAGAGGTTCTTAAAGACATCGGAAATGTCAAATTGTTGGCTATCCATGGATCAACTTTCACGAGGTACACTCATGTTAAGGAAAGACATCGTTCTGACGTTCCTTCTAACATTGATGAATTTGACAAACGGGATAAGACTGAGATGGAAGTGGGAATAAGCAATGCCATAGCATTGGCTGACGAGACTATATCTAACAACGACATTACAATATCACAATTATGCGAACAAAGTTTCACTACGGTCCAAAAATGGATGCAAGAAAGTGGAATTCTAAGAAAGTAGTGGGTGATGATTGGCAGAAAAGAATAGTGGTGATATTCAAAATGAGAATGTGAAGCTCAAAGTAGAAACAGTTCTAAATCCTTCCGAAGATCCAGAAAAGGTAAAAAAATGTCTGTTAAATATTGCTAATGGATGCAAACCCATACTTTCAGATGGACACATCGAAGCCACTTGCACCGGGATTCTATCACTACACCATATCAGAGTTGGTGTTAGATCAAAGTCAACCTTGGGTGTTTTGAGAAAATTGTTAGAATGGAATAGGAAAGGAAATCTCACCTGGTTTCTACTCAACAAACAAGCCGCATATGAAGATGTGATATCATTGGTTGAGAATTATGAAGAATCTCCGCTAGGGCCTATCAAGGTTACAATAATCAGCGATAGTTTGGACAGAATAATAGAATGGCTCTTGTTGAGTAGAGACAGAGATAGAGACAGAGAACAGACCAGTTTTTTTACATTTTAAAGACCTCCTCACATCAATAACTTGATTAATACCAAGGAAAGGAACCATAGCATGCAATTGACAGAAAATCAGAAGACTTGTGATAATACAATTTAGGGCTCACCCTCGTTTTCTAAAACATAATTTCCAAAATATTGTGATTCAATATCAAATATTTCCTTTCTGTCCTCGGCTGCAGAGTAATCTTCCAATGCGTCATGGTTTAATTCAAGAAATGTATGACCCCACTTGAATTTATTTAGTAGTAATCGCGCATATTCCTTTTCTCCAAGTATGTAATAACAAGCTGATAGGGATTCAACGCTTGATAGTCTGCCTAGCCTAGCATAGTTGATTGGGTTTCCCGCCAACAGTCCGGGTATTCTTCTTGGAATTCCCTTTCTCAAATATTTGTAATTTGTCAATACTCCTTGTGCCCTGTTCCAAGAACAATCAATTACGCATATGGATTCGACCAATGTCTTATCAATTTTACAAATTACTTCATTTGCAAAAGGATTTAAGACAAGCATACTATGTTGTATGGATTTAGTGGGTAAAACGGCACCAAATTTTATCAATTTCAAAGCGCTGCATTTTTTCGGATCATCTTGATTTAGCAAAAGCGCAAAGCATCGTATCAACTGTTGTTTCTATATTATATGGTAATATCAATAAAACAGTTTCGAGTATTTTGAATTACTATTACGAATACAATCGTAAACATTAAAAATCATGAAATTTTGAAGTAGTACCGTTGCCACAATTAAATAAAATCACAGTTTTAGGTTCAGGAATTATGGGCCACGGAATTGCACAGATTTCCGCAATGAATGGATATCAAGTCGTGCTCCGTGATATAGAACAGAAGTTCTTAGACAGTGCAATGGATAAAATAAAATGGTCGCTTGATAAGCTCGTTGAAAAAAACAAGATAAAAAAGGAAGAATCTGATAAGATTTATGGAAGAATAAAACCGATTGTGGACCTTAAGGATGCATTAATTGATACTGACTTACTTATCGAAGCTGTTCCAGAAGATCTAAATCTTAAGAAGAAGGTATATTCAGAAGTGGATCAATTTGCTGAAGAAAAAACTGTGTATGCATCGAATACAAGTACATTACCAATCAGTGAAATATCTCAATTAACAAGTAGACCTGACAGATTTATCGGATTACATTTCTTTAATCCTCCACAACTTATGAAATTAGTTGAGGTAATTCCAGGAGCAAGAACTGAGAAATCGATTGTAGACCTCGGAATCAAGCTGGTAAAATCATTTGGGAAAGATCCTATTTTATGTAATAAAGACGTTCCAGGATTTATTGTAAATAGAATATTCATACCGCTAGTCCATGAAGCAGCATACTGCCTAGAAAGTGATGGCAAAACTATGACACAAATTGATTCAGCCGTTAAATTTAAATTGTTTCTACCAATGGGAATATTTGAATTAGCAGACTATACTGGAATCGATGTTATTCACAAAGCGACTGTTGAAATGTACTCTCGAGATAAGAAAGTAATACATCCCCACCCTATGATTGCACAATTATTTTCATCAGGAAAACTTGGCAAAAAATCAGGAGATGGCTTCTATTCCTATGGGGACAAGAATTATGAAAGGGTTCCGTTATCTGAAGAGGAAGCAAAACAATATGACCCAATTAGGATGTTATCAGTCGCATTAAACAATGCGTCATGGCTTATCACGAATAAAGTGTGCAATAAAGAGGATCTTGAATTGGCGCTGAGATTGGGAATGGGGCTTAAAAAGGAGCTTTTTGAGATAGGAAAAGAGTACGGGTTTGAGAATATAATAAATACTCTGAATCAATTGAAAAAAGGAAATGAATTATTTTATACTCCAGACCCTTACCTCGTCACTCTTTTAAAATAAGTCGGTTCTTCAACAATTGTAACGGACTAGGATTGTTGATTTGATTCAAAGTAGTCTAAAATATCTTTAACTGCAGAGCGCGCATTGTCTGAAGTCCGTATGAAGACTCGCTTTCTGTCATCCAGATACCTTCCGCCATAGTTTTCAGCAGTACCTCCACTGCTGGGTATTGTGACCAATATTTTTTTTAGCATGTATCCGACGCAAAGTTCTATCAAGGTACCAACGCCGCCGCCTACAGCGATAATGCCATCTGCTGATGATGCTACCATAAAATCTCTGGCGTAGCCTATTCCTGTTGCAATAACTACATCACAGAATTTGTTTGCAAACCGCGCCTCTTCCTGAGGAATAATCCCTACCGTCAATCCTCCCTGTTCCTTTGCACCCTTGCAGGCATTTTCCATGACGCCGCCAAGACCGCCGGAGAGTAATACTGCATTTGCCTTTGCAATCTCGGTTCCTACCTCATATGCTATTTTGTTTGTTATCTCATTTGATTTATCCTGATTATATCCTATAACTGCAATCTGAAGCCTTTTCATCGTTTTCTCGATAAACTAATTCATATATTTATTATGATATTAGTTTGACGATTTTATTGATGCAATATTAAGCCTAATTATGAAAATTTCAACTCGTTTCGCTTTTGTGAGCATTTTAAGAATGGAATCGAGAGTTAACTCTCATAATTTTGATGAAGGTGCAAGAATAATATGTCTCGGAAATATCACAGAGATGAATGAATTACAGAATTAAAGACCCAAAATTAGCTGAAGAAGGGAAGAGAAAAATCGACTGGGCGCAGGTGCATATGCCAGTATTGCTCAATCTTAAAAAAAAATTACTGGCCAAGAGTCCCTTAAAGGGTGTTAAATTTGCGGGATGTCTCCATGTTACTAAAGAGACTGGAGTGTTAATCCGCACGCTGCGGGATTTGGGCGCTGACTTAACTTGGTGTGGTTGCAATCCTTTGAGCACGCAGGACGATGTTGCCGCGGCACTAGTAGACGAAGGAGTCTCAATATATGCTAGCAGAGGAGTTTCAAACGAACAATACTATGATGATATTCATTCAGCAATGGGAATTAAACCAAATGTTACAATTGATGATGGAGCCGATCTTACTGTGGAAATGCATAACTCGGGAAATTTATCTGAGGTTTATGGCGGTACAGAAGAAACAACAACTGGAGTTGTTAGATTACGAGCGATGGAAAAGAATGGTAAACTCAAATATCCGATAATGGCCGTCAACGATGCTGAAACAAAACATGATTTTGACAATGTTTATGGAACAGGTCAGTCAGCCCTAGACGGCATAATCAGAGCTACTAACATACTGATTTCAGGAAAGAATGTAGTTGTCTCAGGATACGGACACGTCGGAAAAGGTATTGCAAGAAGAGCTGCAGGACTGGGAGCTAATGTAATAATAACTGAAATTGAACCAATTGCAGCGTTGAAAGCAAAACTGGACGGATACTCCGTTTTACCAATGGCTTCTGCGGCAATGACTGGGGACTTGTTCATTACTACAACAGGATGCAAGAATGTAATAAGAGAGGAACACTTCTTGAAAATGAAAAATGGAACTATACTAGCTAATGCAGGACATTTCAATGTGGAAATTTCAATTGACACACTCAAATCAAGCTCGGTTAAGGTAAAACAGATTAATCAGAATACAACAGAGTATGAACTTAAGAAAGGAAACAAACTATATCTCATAGGAGAAGGAAGATTAGTCAACCTTGTCGCCGCTGAAGGACATCCATCAGAGGTAATGGATATGAGCTTTGCCAACCAACTTCTTTCAGCGATTAAACTGATTCAACTAAAAGGATCGTTATCTCCTGCAGTATATGATATCGAGAGGTCGCAGGATCAACAAATAGCAAAAGCAAAATTGGAATCAATGGACATTAATATAGATACCCTTACTGAGGATCAACACACTTATTTGACCGGCTTTAGCGAAGGGACGTAAGCGGATTTTTTAATTAAACTTGCTTTAAAAGATTCAGGGCGCTTAATTGTGTCCTTAACGTTTTTGATTCCTTGATCTGTCCATCATAAAAGTAAGATATATTTTTCCATAAGGAATGTTTTCTGCTCTAAATTATTTATGGGTATCTTTTCATCATTTAGAGGCTTGTATCACAATCCTTTAACTTCTATAATTACGAATGAGATTTGAGATAGGCCTTCACCGGATACGCTTATCTTGTGGGACGGTTAGATATCCCTCTTCCGTCCTATTTGCCTAATTCGGACACTGCATCTACAAATTCTCAATCTAGAGAAATCACTAGATAAATTAAATCCTTCCAACTTTAATTTCGGACTATGAGCATAGAACGAAGATTACAATGAGAAATTAAAGATTCTAAAATTAGGTACAGTAGAGATAAAGATGACTCACCATACAAACGATATTTAATGAAGAGAATTGATTTAATTAATCGTGTTTTAGAAAATATGAAAGATCCTGATACCAAAATTTATGAATGTCCTACTTGCCATTGTGAGAATGTTGAATTTATCCCTTAAACTTAGATGAAAAGTATGAATACCATATAGACCAAAAATAAGGGTCTTGAGGTTAAGTTTTCTACAAGGTTTTAACTTTTCTATAATTTATTTATCATGACTAAATAACGTAAACCGCGCTTCAAATTCTGGTGGGCCAGTAATTCATTACCATCTTAGCCCACTAGTTCTTAACTATTGCTTAAATTAGATCCTGAAATCTTAATTATTCTATTTCAGATATGGAAATTACCAACACGGATATTGAAATTGGAGGGTTCCATGTGCATATTCTCCTCCTTTGTCAATGTCCTGTGATGGACTACTCATAGCAAAAATTGACACCACCTGATGGGCCAAGTCTTATCCAATCAAAATGGCCCATCAGTTTTTAATAATTTATTTACTGACTCTGCCATTAATGTAACAATATTTCCTTTTTTTAATTTCTTCATAACGGTCCTAATTTTTTTCTGGTTCTATTCTATCTTGGTTTCTACATCTCTTTGAAATGATTTTTAACTTTACTTTATTACCAATTCAGGTAAGTGACTTACCTCGATCAAATATTCATCAAGATATTAATTGGGAAAATAATAATAAAATTTGGGATGGGTGGTCTAGGCTGGTTATGATACCTGTCTCACACACAGGTGGTCGAGAGTTCAAATCTCTCCCCATCCATTCTCTCCAATCGCGCAAATTTTGGACACTGAATTTATCGTTTGGTTGAGCATATTTAAAACGGAGTAAATTACCGTTTAATGCGTCTAAAGTGCCAAAAGTAGTTATATCCATAAAAAATATATGGTTTTGAAAAATGAATTAATATAGTATTGAAAAGAGAAGTTCTAAATTATCCTGATAAAAAGCAAATTTCTCCAAAATCCAACCCGAAGTGGGGAAAAGAGGAAGAAACTGAGATTTTTGGTCAAAATGTGAAACTTTTTAGAAAGGGAAAGATAAGCGAAGATGATTTTCGCCGTTTTCGACTTCAACACGGAGCATATGGATCTCGTCTTCAGCAGAATTATAGCATGGTAAGAATCAAGGTACCTAGCGGCGAAATGACTCCGGAACAATTAGAGAAGATTGCGTCGCTGTCAGAAGCATTTTCAATAGGTTCTGCTCATGTTTCGACTCGTCAAAACATTCAACTTCACTGGGTACAGCTTGAAGATGTAAGCGAGGTAATGCGTGGTCTCGTTGAGGTAGGACTCACGACAAGAGAAGCCTGTGGAAACACAGTCAGGAATGTTATGTGTAGCCATTTTGCAGGGGTCTGTCTGGACGAAGAATTTGATTCGACTCCTTATGCAAAAGCAATCGCCCGATTCTTTCTCAGAAATCCAGTATGCCAGAATTTGCCAAGAAAATTCAAAATCAACTTTGCATGTTGCTCTCAACACGGTTTAGTTAGGATCGCAGATATCGGTTTAATTCCCTCAAAAAAAGATGGAAACAATGGATTCAAGATTTACTTGGGAGGAGGTCTTGGAGCGGCGTCGTTTTTAGGACACCAATTGGAAGAATTTACTTCGGAAGTTAGACTAGTATCTACATGTATGGCAGTGGTTAGGCTATTTGATAGACTTGGGAATCGAGAAAATATGGCTAGAAATAGAATGAGATACCTCGTAAATGAAATGGGCTGGGAAAAATTCCAGAAATTGGTGATTAAAGAAAGATCAAATGTGGAAATGACGGTTTCACTTGAAACGCTAGGTAGATACAAAGTGGAAACGGAACCGCAGAATATGAGGCAATTACTCAATGGTAAGAAATTACCACTAATTAATGAAAAAGTGGACGTTAATAGCGACCCGTATAAAAGATGGCTTCATACAAATGTTGTCTCGCAGAAGCAAAATGGTTACTTTGTTGTCTTTATTACTCTGGGCGCCGGTGATATAACGGCTAGTCAGCTTCGGTCGCTTGCAAAGACTATTCGTGATTACTCTGGTGAAGGTTGTGCAAGAAATACTCCGAATCAAAATTTTGCAATCCGGTTCATTAAAGCCAAAGACTTGCCAGAATTTTACAACGATCTTGCCAAAATTGGACTTGCAAATCCCGGGGCACTAACAATGTCGTCAGCGGTTGGATGTTCTGGTACTACTTCTTGTAATCTAGCAATCACCAATTCTCACAGACTCGCAAAAGAAATACAATCAAAATTCATTGAACTCGGATTGGATACAGCGGATGATCTAAGGGATTCAACAATCAAAATAAGTGGATGTCCAAATTCATGTGGACAGCATGAAATTGCAACTATTGGATTCTATGGAGGAGCATCAAGAATAGGAGGAACTATGACTCCAACATATACGATGATGTTTGGGGGTAGAGATGGGGAAGATGGGTTGTTGGGTAGAACAGTAATGCGTGTGCCAGCTAAACGAGTCATACCTACCTTGACAAAAATAATTGAAATATACAGAAAAGAACGAAGTGAAAACGAATCGCTTTCGGTGTGGATAGGTAAACTGATTAATGGTGCAGTTAATGTCAATGGTCAAGTAAGGAATTTGGACGATATAAAAACAGTTTTGATGTCGACAATTTCATTACCGAGTGCCGAAGAGGAACCAGAAGCCTATATGGATTATGGTAACGATATAAAATTTAGTGCAAAAACAGCAAAAGGAGAATGTGCAGCTTGAAATACAATACTAAGGAAAAAAAAACTAAAAATATTCTATCAAGGGATCATGAGCTCAGCAACGCACATGATGTTGTAACAAGTTCAGATATTCTTAGAACTTTGATTAGGAAAAATTCAGTAAGAGTCGTAGATGTCAGGAAAGAGGATGAATACAGAAGAGAACATATCAAAACGGCAGTGTCTCTTCCACTTGCAAAGGTGCTTGAAAATGATTCTCCAGAAAGAATCGTTCATCTTTTAGAACAGTTAGGAATTTCCGATAGAACTCCGGTTGTAGTTTATGATGATACTTTTGGCGCCCTTGCTGCGAGAGTTGCATGGACATTTCAGTATGTAGGGCATTCGAACACATCATTACTCGAAACAACTTTTACCAAATGGAAAAGTTATGGATTTGAAACAGAAAAAAAAGTTAATGTATTTGCACCCGCTAAGCATTCGCTCAAAGTAAATGACGAAATATTTGCTAGTTACGATGAGGTAGAGAAGGCAAAAAGTGAACAAAATAAGATTTTAGTAGATTCAAGAGAACGCCTAAATTTTTTGAGCGAGCATATTCCAGGTGCTACTAATTTACCGTATACAATGTTAGGAACAGCTGATTCTATATTAAGGGAGCCTCAAGAAATCAAGAGATTTATGGAAAACAGAGGGATCTCAGCAGATGACGAGATTATCACATACTGTGGAAGTGTTGGAACGTTGTCAGGACTTGCATACTATGCACTGAGGATGGGTGGAGTTAAAAAAATTAGATTATACTCAAGATCATTTAAAGAATGGAAAAAATTAGGGAAACCCATCGAAGAATTTAAGGACGCGAATTTCTGGGATCTCTCAGCAGAATAACGATATTTATTTTCTGCAAACCAACTTATTTCACATATTTATTCCGTTGTAGTTTTCAGATATTTCAAGAGTTTTATTGCATCACGAGCTTTTAGGCTGTCTCTATTTTTCATAATATAAGATCTAAACTTTTCAACTTCGTCATGAATTGATGGAAATCGCTGTTGGGTCAGCTTTATGATATCTTCATAATTTCGGTATGGAAAATAAATATTCTTTGCGACCTTTGCAAGCATTATTTTGGATTCTCTGCGGATAATTCCCTTTTTATACGCCAAGAAAAGATTGAACCTGATGTCGATCATGGCCTCCGACTGGAGGATGTTTTTATCTCGGACAAAGGTAACTGCTACTTCATCATCAGCATTTATGATACCATTCTTGTACAATTGAAAAATCTTGCCGATTCCTTTCATTCCAAATTTTTCTAATTCCACTGCCCTTAATGCACCTAGACTGGACGCGCCAATTAGTTCGATGTTTTTTCTTGTGGCTAGATGGTATACTTCAATAGGCGATGGCGGATAATCGTGCAAGAATACTCCATCTATAAATCCTATAGATTTTCTTTCATCAGTTGCCTGCGATAATCTCAAAAAATCACCTTTCTTTGCAGGATCTCGATAGTCTGCATCTAATATCTTAATTGCCTCTTCTCTACTTAGAGTAGGCCCGAGAAATACTATTGGTTGATTCATATCCTGTACAATTCCCTGCCTCTTTTTCCGATGACAGCTTTGGTTATCTTGAATGTTTCAAGCCCAGGTACTATTGTTCTAACAACAGGGATCATAATTTTAGGATTTGTGAGATCAACTACTATTACCTGGTTCAAGCCAATTGAAGTTAACCTTGAAAGAATAAATTTAATATCATCCAAAATGTCATCATAAACATAAGATTTTATTTCTGAGAATTGAACACAATTTTTTGATTTCATGAATTGCCACGTCTTTTTTTCATCACTATTGCTGTTGCCATAGGAGATTTTTCGGAGATCATCTCTTGCCCCCTGAATATTTGCGGCACGAGTTTGTGAAACTTCGGTGATTGCTCTCAACAAAGCTATTCTTGCATCAGGATGGGTTCCATGACCTTCTGCAAGATATCCATAATCCTCGGTAATCCATTCAATACTACTTGCATTAAATGTTGGTACTCCAATAGGCGACGTTATGTCCTTAATTATAAGTGGTATATTTGCATCATTAAATTTTCTTGCCAGGTCTGCGACAGGTTTAAAATCAATATTTGAAATTTCAACATCGGGATAATTGAAATCATTATCTACGAATTCTTTACCATCTACAGGATTTATTTGTATTCCATTGTCTGACAAATATTTTGTTATTGATCTTAGAATACTATATGGTAATGCACTTGAATTTAATTCTGCCAGACTCGTGGCATCTCTCTCAATAACTTCACATAGTGAATGACAAATCGCTTCTTCTAACACGTTCCCTGATGCAAGACCATTAGTATGATGATATGCAAATGGATTTACTGCTGGGGGTATTGGAGTGTACCTAAATAATGCGAGGGGAGCAGGGATTAGAATCTGCTCATTTTGTATCAAATCGTAACCGGGTAGGAAATCCATAATCATCTCTTCATCGTATTCAAATAACGTTGGTTCAACTACACTAGTAGGATAAAGCGTATTTGACATTTTTGAAACGTCCTTAAAAGATCCTTGAATCATATTTTTTTGATTATTAGATGGCAGGGAACTATATCTCTCAACACTTTCCATCAATGCGCTTGCCATTGCATCCAACTTAGTAGAACCCTTTCCACTATAAACCCAAATATAATCCTCGGTACCAGGCAAAACAGCTGAAAAATTCGGTATCCCTAGAACATCCATATCCGTTATATCTGCAAGGCGTGTTATTCCAATATCTCGAGAAACTGGAAGGATGGTACTTAGGGTCTCCTGTACTGATTTTGTTCTGGATGATACTTTACCTTTCAATTTCATCTGGCTTCTGAGCAATATTGGCTCAAGCTCCATAGTAGATTTGAATATTAGGTATCAATATCAATTTTACTAAAGTTAGAAATACCGGAAAATAACATAGATAGATAACTTGGAATATACTGCCAACGATTCAAAGGCCTTAAGTGATATTGTTCATTTGGCCCATTCGGACCCTGAGTTTAGAATAGAATTTTTTAAAAATCCTAAAAAAACCTTGGAGAAATATGATGTATCAGATAATGC
>Ga0207674_10008956_pt1 | contig 11501 bp, 9 predicted proteins | sample KBSCornC72_FD_184303 | JGI IMG/M metagenome (GOLD analysis project Ga0207674, IMG submission 184303) | Corn rhizosphere microbial communities from Kellogg Biological Station, Michigan, USA - KBS Corn C7-2 (SPAdes) (version 2) | ecosystem: Host-associated > Plants > Roots > Rhizosphere > Soil ... | reverse complement strand
GATCACGACGCTCGAAGGGCTTTCGAAGAACGGCAAACTGCATCCGCTGCAGGAAGCGTGGATCGAGGAGCAGGCCGCCCAGTGCGGCTACTGCCAGAACGGCCAGATCATGACGGCCAAAGCGCTGCTCGATCGCAATCCGCATCCGACCGATGCGCAGATCCGCGAGGGAATGGCGCGCACGCTGTGCCGCTGCATGACGTACTATCGCGTCCAGGCCGCGATCAAGCGCGTGGCTGGGAGGGTCGTATGATCCCGTCACGCCGCGACTTCCTGCAAACATCGGGATGGCTGCTCGTCGGCGTCAGCGCCGCAACCATGGCAGGCCCTTTGAAAACAACGGGGACCGCCCAGGGCACGACGGCTGGGCCGTATCCCGATCCTGACTTCAAGCAACTCGATTCGTGGATCGTCATTCGCGAAGACAACACCGCCACCTTCTACGTTGGCAAGACCGACTGCGGCCAGGGCACCGGAACATCATTCCGCCAGTTGATGGCCGACGAACTGGATTTCGCTTACGACAAAACCAGCTGCGTCATGGGCAGCACGGATATCACCGTCGACCAAGGCGGCTCCGGCGGTTCGACAGCGATGGAGAGAGACGCTTGGCCTATGCGCCGAGTCGCGGCTGAAGCCCGGAGGGTGCTGCTCGAGATGGGATCCACCAAGCTCGGCGCTCCTGTCGATCAACTCGCGGTGCGCGAGGGCGTGATCACCGTGAAAAGCGATCCCTCAAAGCGCGTAACCTACGGAGAATTGATCGGCGGAAAGAAATTCCATGTTGCGTTGACCGGAGCCAACATCAATGCCACCACCGGCGTAGCAAAGGTCAAACCGGTCCAGGAACACAAAATCGTCGGCCTATCTCCGCAGCGCTACGACATCCCCGCCAAAGTGGACGGCTCGCTGAAATGGGCGGTGGACGTCAAACTGCCCGGCATGGTCCACGCGCGCAATGTGAAGCCGCCAGTCGCGGGCGCGAAGTTGATCAGCATTGATGAGTCGTCGGTCAAGAACCTGCCCGGATTCATCAAAGTGGTCAGCAAAGGTAACTACGTAGCTGTCGTCTGCGAGCGGGAGGAGCAAGCCATCAACGCAGCCAGACAGCTCAAGGCGAACTGGCAGAAGCCCGCCACAGCGCCCTTCCCCTCTTCGGAAGACTTGTTCAAGTACATGCGCAGCGCCGCACCCACGTCGAATTCCAAGCCAATTCTGGTGGGAGACCCCGACAAGGCCTTCGCCGGTGCTGCCAAGATCGTCGAAGCCAATTACGACATTCCGTTTCAAGGGCACACGGCCATCGCTCCGGCCCACGCCATGGCCGATCCGTCGAACGGCCAGATGACGGTTTATTCGAACGACATGAAATCGTACGGCATGCGCAGAGGAGTCGCCGAATTTCTGGGAATGCCGCCGGAGAAAGTGCGCGTCGTCTGGATGGAAGGCCCGCAAGGCTACGGCCGCACCGCTGCTGACGATGCGGGATGTGAAGCAGCCTACCTTGCTAAAGAGATCGGCCGCCCAGTACGCGTGCAATGGATGCGCAGCGAAGAGACTGCCTGGGACACCAAAGCTCCCGCGTTTACGGTAGCCATGCGCGGAGGGTTGGATGCCGATGGAAATCTCGTCGCGCTCGACTACAATTGCCAGGCCGCCGACTACAATCACGTCGGCTATAACGAGGCCGATACCGTGCTGATCGCTCAGCTCATGGGGATACGCCGCGCCACGCCCGCTGCCGGCAGTGCCGCGACGCCTTCGGAGATGTACGCGATCCCGCATCGCCGCATGACCTCTCAAGTGGTGAGCCTTCCCCTCGTCTGGGAAACTCCGCTGCGCACAGGAAACCTGCGAGACCCCAACGGCCCCCAGTCAACATTCGCAGCCGAGTCCTTCATCGACGAAATGGCGGTAGCCGCGAAGGCTGACCCCCTGGAATTCCGCATGAAGATGCTCACGGCCTCGACCGCCGACGACAGCGGGTTCAAGCGCGCCCGGTCCATCGCGGTCCTCAAGGCCGCCGCGGAAGCTTACGGGTGGGATCGCCGTCCCTCGCCCAAACCGCGCGACCCCGGCGACATTCTTACTGGACGCGGCGTGGCCTACGCGTTCCGCGGCCAGACCATCGCCGCCGAGATCGCCGAGGTCGAAGTGAATCGCAAAACCGGCCACGTTTGGGTGAAACGCCTGGTGTGCGCCCATGATTGCGGGCTAGTGGTCAACCCCGTGGCGCTGCGTCATACGGTCGAGTGTGCCATGCTCCATTCCGTGAGCCGCACGCTCCACGAGGAAGTCCAGTTCGATACCGAAAAGGTCATTGGCGTGGACTGGACCTCCTCTCCTACCCTCACCCATGCCGACGCACCAGCCCGGATCGATGTGGTCCTCGTGAACGGAGACCCGAACCCCAACCGGCCGGATCTTCCTCCCTATGGAGCGGGCGAGACTGCCTGCAAGCCCATGCTCGCTGCGATCGCCAACGCCATCCACGACGCCACCGGCGTTCGTCTGCGCCGGATTCCATTCCGACCCGCGCGCGTGCTAGCCGCTCTGCAGAATGGACGGGCCTAGCGAATGCGATTTCTGGCTCTAGTATTCGTCGCGGCGGTTGGCTTTGCCGCGCCAGTCATTAACGAGATCACGCTCCCCGGCACGCGCGTGTTCCCCGAGAGCATCACATCTACAGCAAACGGAACGCTGATCGTCGGAAGCCTGGGGCACGGCAACGTGAGCCGCATCGCGCCCGGAAAGACCACCGCCGAAGAATGGATTAAGCCCGGCACCGGCGGTCTCAATCAGGTGCTGGGTGTCTACGCGGACGAGAAGGGCAAGCTGTTATGGGTCTGCTCCAATAATCTCGACAAAAACGGCGAGGAAACGTCGGTGAAGGCATTCGACCTGGCCACCGGCACGCTAAAAGGGACTTACCCCCTGCCTGGCGCCGACGCCCTGTGCAATGACATCGCGGTCGGCGCCGATGGCACGGCCTACGTCTCCGACACGCGACAAGCCACGATTCTGCTATTGAAGCGCGGCAGCAAGGACTTGGAGGTCGCCGCGAAAGACCCCCTCCTGGGCGGTGCCGATGGATTGGCCTTCGGTGATAAAACCATACTCTATGTGAACTGCGTTACCACCGGGAAGCTGCTGCGCCTGGATTTGGGGCCGGATGGAAAATCGAAGGGCGTCGTGGATCTCAAGCTCTCGCGCCCCCTCGAACGCCCCGACGGCATGCGAGCCATCGGCAAGAACCGGCTATTGCTGGCCGAGAACTCCGGCAAAATGGACATCGTGACCTTCGAAGGTCAGACCGCCATGGTCAAGACCATCAAAGAAGGCCTCGAAAGCACCCCCGGTGTAACTGCGACGCGAGGGTTGGCCTGGATCGTCGAAGGCAAGTTGAATTACCGCAACGATCCAAAGTTCAAGGACCAGGATCCCGGGCTCTTCAAAATGTACGCAGTCCCACTCCCCAAGAACTAAACTTAGGAGCGATGCTGGTCTGAATCGCTATCCCGCGAACGCTTCTTGCGTGCGCGCTTTCGCGCCTCCGCTGCCTTCACACGCTTCTTCTGGCCCGGCTTCAGATAGAAAGCGTGACGCTTGACATCCTTGATGATGTCCTCTTGCAGGACCTTTCGCTTGAAACGCTTAAGCGCGCTCTCCAGACTTTCGCCGTCATTCAAATGTATTTCAGCCAACGGATCTCACCTCACAAAGGATCAGAGCTTTTAGGGTAACAGTTTCCGGGGCTCCTTCCTAATCCCTCCCGGGACGGACGGCGCGGTTCCTCCCGGACGTGATATTCTCCCAAAAGGAGTCAGCCTATGGAGCCAACGAAACCCAAACTTCCCAGCGATGCAGTAGAACTTTACAACCTCTTCATTCACGGCGTGATCGGCCGCCGCGCCTTCATGGATGGTGTCAAGCGCTTTGCCGTAGGCGGCCTCACTGCCGCCGCTATTATCGATGCGCTCATGCCCAACTACGCGCAAGGGCAGCAAGTGTCCAAGACCGATGACCGGATCAAGGCTTCCTATGAGACCATACCGTCGCCGCAAGGCAACGGCAGCATCAAAGGATATCTCGTCCGCCCTGCCAGCGCCGACACCCGCACGGAGACGCCCGCGAAATTGCCCGGCATTATCGTGGTCCACGAAAATCGAGGCTTAAATCCGCACATTGAGGACATCGCGCGGCGGCTCGCTCTCGCGAACTTCATGGTGTTCGCGCCCGATGGCCTCACCTCTCTCGGCGGCTTCCCCGGCGACGACTTCCACGGCGGCCAGATGTTCGGGAAAGTGGATGGCAAAAAGATGACCGAAGATTTCGTGGCCTCCGCACTGTGGCTGAAGTCGCGCGCTGATTGCTCCGGTAAAATCGGCGCCACCGGCTTCTGTTACGGAGGCGGCGTTTCCAACACCCTCGCCGTCCGCCTGGGCGCCGATATCGCTGCCGCAGCCCCATTCTATGGTGCCGTTCCCGCCAAAGAAGATATTCCCAAAATCAAGGCGGCGATTCTGGTGCACCACGGCGAGCTCGATACACGGCTGGCCTCCACTTGGCCCGCGTACGACATGGCATTGACGTCAATAAACGTTCCGCACGAAGGCTACATCTACCCGGGTGCAGTTCACGGCTTCAATTGCGATGCCACGCCGGAGCGGTACAACAAAGCCGCAGCCGACCTCGCCTGGCAGCGCACCATCGGCTGGTTCAACAAATACACGCGTGCGTGATTTGCGTTTCGTATTCGCGGCGTTAGTTCTCGCAGGGGCGCTTTCGGCTCAGACGGCAAACCCTGTCCGTACCGTCGTAGGCCGCCTCGACCTCGAACGTTACAAAGCGCACATCAAAGGACTCGCGCAGTTCGGCGACCGCATGCAGGGAACGCCCCGGAATCGGAATGCGATCGACTGGCTTGAGAAACAACTGCGAAGCTTCGGGTACTCCAACGTCGAGCGCCATCGGTTCATGTCCGGCAGTGGACTGTTGGAGAACATCTACGCCACCAAAATCGGCACCACCACGCCGGGAGAAATGTACCTCGTCTCGGCGCACATGGACGGCCGTGGCGGTGGCGAGGCCGCGGACGACGACGCTTCTGGCTGCGCGGTGGTTCTGGAACTGGCCCGTGTTTTGGGGATGCCCGATGTCCGCACGAATCGCTCCGTAAGATTCATCTTTTGGAACAACGAGGAGTTCGGCATGGACGGTAGCGGGACCTACGCGCGCGAAAGAGCCTCGCTCCAGTCCACGGCAAGCGAACCGAAATGGCTCGGCATCATCCAGCACGACATGATGATGTTCGACCACGGCATGCCCCCGGGGCCGAAACAGAGCCCCAACGCCGATATCAACATTGACTATCAGCAGGAATCCAAAATGGCAGCCGAGTCCGCGAAACTGGCAGCAGCTTTGCAGGCAGCGAACCGGTCCTATGCTCAGGATTATCCAGCGACCATCGGCGCCAACATGGCGGGCACGGACTCAATACGGTTCCAGGATCTAGTCGCCTCCATCAGCGTGCGTGAGAACGAAAGAATCACGGGAATCATCAGGGGTTCCAACCCGAACCATCATGAACCCACCGACAGATACGAAAACTACTCAGAGGAAGACTTCCGTTTCGGTTTCAACTCCGCGCAGACTACTCTGGGCGGCCTAGGACAGCTAGCCGGCATCACCTTGGCGGGTCCACAGTAGCATCAATAACCCAGCCGGAGCATCCCCTCCTGCTTGCCCTGAACCGACCCTTGCGTCAGCCATTCGAGCGATGCCTTGAACAGCAGCAAGTGGTTCTTTTCCCACATTGCATTGTGCGAGGAACAGGCGAGATCCACGAATACCTTCTTGGGCGAGCCCAAATCCGTGTACAGCTCCCGCACACGATCCGGATTGACTTGTTTGTCGTGCGCCCCGGAAACCATCAGCGTTGGAACCTGCGTCTTGGCCACCACCGCCGTCGTCCATCCCCAAGTCGTTACTTGCGGCGCACGCCGCACGCCGCTTCCCCAGGTTGCACCGACCGTGTCCGAAGAAATCATCTCCGACCAAACTGAGTCGCGCGTAGCGCCCTCGTATTGGTCCGCACAGCCCACTTGGCGATCCCAGTTAGCGATGAATTCGTCGCGGGACTGGGTATTCATTGCCGCACCATTCGCCGGCACCTGTGCCGGCGCTTCTGCCTGCGCGGCGCGATTATAGGCTGGAGCCAGCAAAACGAGCTTCGCGACTTTATCCGGATGCTGCGCCGCATATCCGGCCGAACGCGGCCCGCCCAACGACCAGGCAAGCACGTTCACCTTTTCCACATGCCGCAGAGCGCGAACGCGATCCACTACGGCATCGATATCGTGCCAGTCCGAAGCGAGCGTCGTCATTTGATGCGGATAACTCGCAGCGCAGGGCGCGGAGATCAGAGCCGGGATAAAGGCCGCTTGTTGTTCGCGAGCCAGATTGCAAGGATCGTTCATCGCAGCCGGGCGCGTCGATCGACCGTAGCCCGTCATATCCATCGAGAAAACATCGTAGCCCGCCTGCGCCAGGTATGCCATCCAACTGTAGTCTTCGTAAGGGACATCGAAGGCGACCTCAGCCGGCGTGCCCGCGCCGTGGATAAACAGCGCCACCCGGTCGGCGGCCGGACCTCCGCGCAACACCGTTGAAGCCTCAACCACTTCCCGCACATAAATCTGCGTGGCCTGCCCCGCAATCGCTGGAACAGTCGAGTGAACTTGAACGTAGTGGTCGACCCGTAGGAGGCGGTTTCCGTCGTCGCCAAACCCGGCTGACGCCATACACAAGCCAACCAGCAACGCTGTCTGCCGCACACGAATTCTCATTTAGAACCCTCCACGCGCCGCTGCGCCGTTCATCAGTATACGTGCTCCTCCACAACGTAATCTAGAACAATGGGATCGACAAGTCGCGAGAGTTCGACAACACTTCTAGCGATCGCGATCTTCAAATTACTCAAGGGAGTGCTGCTACTGGCTGTCGGAATCGGCGCACTGAAACTCCTCCATCGCGATGTCGGAGAGGTTGTCTCCCATTGGGTCGATGTCCTACGAGTCGACCCCGACAACCGCTTCGTTCACCGCCTGCTAATCCGCGCGCTCTCCGTTACTCCGAAGCAACTTGAGGCAGCGGGTGTCGGCACATTCATCTACTCGGGCCTTCTGTTGACCGAAGGATTCGGCCTCCTGCTGCGGAAAAGATGGGCCGAGTATTTCACGATTATCAGCACAGCCGGATTGATTCCACTCGAAGTATATGAGGTCTACCGGCATCTGACCGCCACAAAAATTGTGGTCCTATTGATCAACGTCGCGATTGTGATCTATCTCGCGGCGCGGGTCCGCCGGAAGGACTAGTCGGAGTGGCCAGTCAGTACCATCCCCGGATGGTACCCCGTACAGCGTGAATCGGTACCGCAAATCTATTGTTCCCGATCACTTAAACGCTCATCATGCAATCAGATGAGGGCCGGCAAAACGATGAAAAAACAATGTCCCCAGTGCAAAAGACTGTTAGACCTGACCGCGCCTTCATGCGCTGGCTGCCAACTGTCGTTCGTCAAAACGCGAACGGCGCCGAAGAGTTTAACCCGAAATTGCGTCACTATCGGGGGGATAGCTTTTATCGCCGTCGGCGTCATCGTCACAATAGCGCTCCATTACTAAAACAGATCCTGTCCTAACTCCCTAAGGGCCTCGAAGCGCTTCCCGTTTTGAGGCCCTCTCCTTTACTTTCCGCCCTTCAGTTGTGAATACACCATGCTGACGAAACGGTCGGCGCTCGTCCCCGCGCCAGCAGGCAGCAGCCCCCCGGGAACCTTCGCGTCATACGGAGCCGTCACCTTCGCAGCTAACACTTCCTGCTCGGTCTTGCCCTCGCGGATCATCTGCTGCACTTTTGCCTGTACGCCCAGCATCATGTCGCGGTAAGGCACGATGTCCGCTCGATTGATGATGGTGCCATGGCCCGGAATGAGCCTGGTGTTCGGGCCCGCAAGCTTCATCGTGGCGTCTAGCGCCGCCAATGCACCTTTCAAGGTGCCGCCGTTGTTGGTATCGATAAACGGATACCCATAGTTTCGATAGAAGTCGCCGATCATGATCACGTCCGCGTTCTCAAACCGGACCATCGTATCGCCGCCAGTATGGGCTGCCCGCACCGGGATGAGGTCGACCACCTCGCCGTTCATGCGAAATTTCACCGGATCGCCAAGGCCGTAAGTGACGACCGGAAGCCGCGCCGGATCTCTCGCCGGAGCCGCGTTGGCATTGGCTGGTGGACGCAACAGCTCATCGCGCAGTTCTTCCCGTGCGAACAGCAACGCTCCCATCTTAACGAAGTTCGCGTTGCCAGCGGTATGGTCGCCATGCACGTGCGTGTTTACCAGAAATCGAATGGGCTCGGCGCTGATTTTCCGGATCGCCGCTAAGACTTTGTCGCTTACTTGGGCGTATTGAGCGTCCACCATGAAGATGCCATCTGGCCCGGTGAGGATACCGATCCTGCCGCCGGCCGCGTCCTGATGGCCCGGATCCGCGCCCGCGGAACCGGACAGCATGTAAAGATTTGGGGCGGTTTTCTCTGTCAGGATTTCGATCTTGGCGTAATCGATTCCCTGCCCCTGCGCCACCACAGCCGCCAAAATGAGGAAAAGATGCCCGGCATTTTTCATAAATAAATCGTCCTCCTCTCGCAAGCCCGCAAACTCACTCGATTGTCTCACCAGCGCTGTAGCTGGGCAACGGCGAACTTCTCATGTATAATTTTCGCGAAGGAGTCGTTCCATGTTGACGAATTGTTTATTGGCGCTCGCTCTGGCAGCAGCGCCAGCGCTTGCGGCAGCCTCTTGTGAGAGCTTGACCTCACTGAGCTTGCCCGACGCCACCATCAGCAGTTCACAAAGCGTGGCTCCCGGCGCTTTCAATTTGCCTACCAACCCGAACGCAAGGGCTAAGGCGGCAGCGTCCGATCCCTACAAAGACCTGCCCGCCTTCTGCCGCGTAACCGCCACTCTCAAACCTTCGAACGACTCCGATATCAAGGTAGAAGTCTGGTTGCCGGCGGAAGGTTGGAATCGCAAATACCAGGCCGTAGGAAACGGGGGCTGGGCCGGTGTCATCAGTTATTCCGCCCTCGCCGAAGCGCTGCGCGGGGGATACGCCGCCAGTTCCACGGACACCGGCCACGTAGGCGGGAGCGGAAGCTTCGCATTGGGCCATCCCGAGAAATTGATCGATTTCGGGTGGCGTTCCGAACATGAAATGGCCGTGAAGTCGAAGGCCATCATTCAAGCCTTTTATGGAGCCGCCCCGCGGCTCTCTTACTGGAACGGCTGCTCCACCGGAGGACGCCAAGGATTGCAAGAAGCCCAACGCTTCCCCGGCGATTTCGACGGCATTATTGCCGGCGCACCCGCGAATCGAACCGGACTCGCTCTGTGGATCGCGTTCGCCGAGCTAAAAGACCCAGCCAGCTACATCCCCGCCTCCAAATACTCACTGGTCCATCAGGCAGTCTTAGCCGCGTGCGATGCGCATGATGGACTGAAGGACGGCCTGATTGACGACCCCACGAAATGCAAATTCGATCCCAAAGTAATCGCCTGCCACGGCGCCGACGGCCCGGACTGCTTGACCGCCGCCCAAGCCGAAGCCGTCCGCAAGATTTACACGCCCGCCACCAATCCACGAACCGGGCAACAACTATTTCCCTCGCTGGTGCCCGGCTCGGAGTTGGGGTGGGCCGTTCTGGGCGCAGGCCCCGAGGCGTCGCAGGTGATCAATGATCAATATAAATACGTCGTCTTCAAAGATCCGAACTGGGACTGGCGCACTTTTGACTTCGACAAGGATATGGCCCGCGCCGAGACGCCCGAAAACCTGGTGATGAACGGGACCAACCCGAATCTCAAGCCGTTCTTTTTACACAACGGCAAATTGATCATGTATCACGGCTGGAGCGATCCCAACATCACGCCCCTGACCACGATCCAGTACTACAAGACCGCCATGGACACGATGGGCGGCGCTAAGAGCACTGAGGGTTCGATGCGTCTATTTATGGTCCCTGGCATGGGCCACTGCGGCGGCGGCGAAGGTCCCAACAAATTCAACGCGGTCGCCGCCCTGGAAAATTGGGTCGAAAAAGGCAGCGCACCCGCGAGCATGATCGCCTCGCACTCCACCGCCGGGAAAGTCGACCGTACGCGCCCGCTGTGTCCGTATCCGCAGGTCGCCAAGTATCAGGGATCCGGCAGCATCGACGATGCCGCGAATTTCGCGTGCAAGCTGCCCTAAGTTTTACTTCTGAAGCTCCGCGTAGAACGCGTCCACATTGGGCACTCGCGGCGTCCAGCCGAGATCGTCGGTCTTGATCTGCGCCATAAGCTGGTCCTTGGTCGCGCCGTTGTGGACGGCCTCTTTGGCGCGACTGACAAACGTTTCGATTTTGGTCTTGTACGCTTGCACATCCGCCTTGCTCAGCACACCGCCGTTGCCCGGAATGCAAGCGTCGAAATCCAGCTTCAGGATGCTTTCGAGCACCTTTGACCATTCCAGAAAACTCCCGCCGCCCGCGTAATCCGCCAGCGGTCCTAGCATCCCGGTAGTAATCACATCGCTAACCGCGACCACTTTTAGATCCGGAAAGTAAACCACCGAATCACCGCTAGTATGCGCACGGCCGTAATGATGCAACTGGACCTCGACCCCTCCGAGCCGCAGCGCGTAGTCGGCACCCGGATACGTCATGCTCGGCGACGCCGGCACCGAGTTCCCACTGGCAGCCGCCAGATTCGCTTTCAGATTCTCATGCCCGATCACCTGCACTCCCCCCGCCAGAAACCGGTCGTTGTTGCCAGTGTGATCCGCATGATGATGGGTGACGACTAGATATTTCACCGGCTGGCTCGAAACCGACTTGATTTGCTCCAGCAGCGCGTTGTAATTCTGCTCGCCAGCCAGTTTGCCGTCCACCACGATCAATCCTTCGTTAGTAACGCGGACTTCCGAGTTCGCCCCCGCGCCGGAGATCATGTACAGCCCAGGCTTCACTTGCTGGATAGGCTGCACCGGCGGCCCCCCGCCCTTGGGCTGCGCCTGCGCGAGCGCCACCAGGGCGCCGAAAAGAACCACTGTTCTCAGTAGCATGATTCCTCCTCAAGTAAAGCGCAGTATAGCGCCAGTGGCTGTATGATGTGAAGGATGTCGCTTGGCAAACTCGATCACTATTCCATCCGCACCACCAGGCTCGCCGAGACCGAGCGTTTCTACACCGACGTGTTAGGCCTCAAAGCCGGTCCACGCCCGGAGTTCAAGTTCCCCGGCATCTGGCTCTACAACGCCGGACACGCGGTGGTGCATGTGGTAGGCATCGACCGCGCCAACCCGCAGCCGCTGATCGACTATCTCGGCGAGAATGCTCTGAAGGAAGCCGACGAAACCGGCAGCATCGACCACATCGCCTTCGTCGCAGAAGAT
>Ga0207674_10008955_pt1 | contig 11501 bp, 5 predicted proteins | sample KBSCornC72_FD_184303 | JGI IMG/M metagenome (GOLD analysis project Ga0207674, IMG submission 184303) | Corn rhizosphere microbial communities from Kellogg Biological Station, Michigan, USA - KBS Corn C7-2 (SPAdes) (version 2) | ecosystem: Host-associated > Plants > Roots > Rhizosphere > Soil ... | reverse complement strand
AAATCAGCAGGCAATACATCCGCTTTTATTAAGTGCAGCATCTGTCCCTGGTTATAAGATTCCGGCATCTGATCAGGCACATTTCCTCCGGCAAAACCGGATGGGTAGGAATTCTCATCATATATCCACACATCCAGCCCCAGTTCTTTTCCTTTTTTAACCGTGTATTGATAGAGACTGAACCATTCAGGCGATAAGTATTCAGTAATAAGCCCCGGACGTGGATGAATCATTACACCGCCGAATTCATTTTGTTTAAATTCAGCCATCATGGAATCAATAATTTCTTTTGTGACCTTTGTATGCCACACCCAAAGAGGTGCACTTCCATATTCCTTACCGGGTGACAAAAATCCTTTTTTCAAAGATGTAAAGTTGCCATCTCCCGCATTTCTTTCTGAAGGCTGAGCAGCAACGATCAAAGGAATCAATGTTCCAAATAAGAAAATTATAAATAAGATTGAGACAAACTTTGCTTTATTCATATTTCAGTTAAATTTTTAAAATCTGAAAATCCAATAAATCTCACAAGCGCAATACATTGAATCTTTAAAAGAGCTTTTTCTAACAATAGTATAATGCTTTAATCAACTTTTGGCTTTGAGAGATCGCTTATATTTATCCACGCCAATCCAATGTTCCGCCTCATGTGATAAGTGCTGTAGCCTTCAAAAGCATCATATAAAACGGCCAGTCTGTTGCCCACCTTAATCACTGATGGCATTCCAATAGCGCCTTTGGACCACGTACAATTGGTACTATCTAAAACAATGGCTTTATCATTTACATCCCAATGAAAAATATCTTTTGACCAATATACCCATATCGCATCTGTATATTCTGTTTTGTTTTTGTCAATTCCAATATGGTTAGTAAACAGGTACCAGGTCTTATTTCCCGGTTCATAATATACAGAAGAATTCTCGACCTGTTCGGTAATTGGGAAAATAGGTTTATAGTTTACTGTCCAGGCACCGTCTAAATTTTTCGTAGTGGCAATACCAAGTGTTCTCTTTGTACCCGAACTATCCTGCGAAGCGCCACTAAAAAACTGAATATACTTTCCTTTATACTTCACTATGAATCCGGGGCTTGCTGTTACTGAATAAAAAGATCCTTCCTTTACGGAGAATGGAGTTACATCGTACTGCTTGATCCACGGGCCTTGCAAAGAAGTGGATTTTGCTTTCATAGTAAGGTAGGGAAAAGACGGAATACGATCCGGCGGCGGTGAGGTATGTGGTGTTCCCAGGTAAAACATGTGCCAGGTTTTTCCTTCTTTAATTACCCATGGGGCCGAGGCGCTTTTAGCGTCATTAGCGCCGGGTTTTCCCAATTGTAAAATGGCACCTTTTTTTTCCCAGTGTTTTAAATCCTTACTCTCTGCAAGACACGATTTCCATCCATCTTTTCCTGCACCGTCATAAAATAAATAATATATTCCATTTTCTCTATTGACATTGGCTTCCCTTGCACCATACACATCGCAGCTATCAGGCCCGTCTCCATATCTTAATACAATACCATAGTCCTGGCACACAATTCTTTTGTTTGTCCACGGCCTTCCATCAATATACGGAGACTGCCCGATTAACAAATTGGGCAAATACATACAAAGAAAAAAACAGCAGCATTTTAAAATCAGATTTCTTTTTAGCATCATTTAAAAACTTATAATTTTACAATTCATTACCGGGAAACATTATCGTATTTTCTATACCTAATGCTTCTGCGAGCGCATCCAACATTCCATAACCAAACCGGTTATCAGGCAACAGGTAATGCCCCTCTGTCCATTCATTAAAACAAGCTACCGTTAATATAGATGGAACGTTTTTGTGCTGATTTAAGTAGGCAAATGATGCCTGAACAAAAGCTTTAAAAGCTGCCGGGCTTTCGTTTTTGAAAATCGTGCAGCCAGGCCAAACGTCTCTGTTGGGTTTTTGAGGGCGTGCATGCCTCGGAATGTAACGCGGCGTAGAATCCCATCCCGGCGCCACAGCAGGAATATAAGGTATCGTCTTCTTTTTATACTCTTCGGGCCATATTTTGGTTACCACATCTGCTGCTGCTATTTCATAATCACAAATTTCATTTTCTTTAGGCTGAAACCTGCTTGCAGACCAATCCAGCGGATTGTAGGAGCCGGATGTATCGTATCCTTCTTCTTTACAATTAGGTGAGTAAAACCCGGATGCGTGAATATGAATTCCTTCGTGTCCCAGGCTTTTGGCATATGCTCTTAAATCCGCAATTAATTTTTTTGTACCTGTGATACCAAGGCTTTTTTCCAGGTGATTAGGATCCCAGATGCAAAGCACAGGTTTATCATCTATCTTCCAATAATTCGGCAAATGGAAATACCGCGAAACAATATATGACATACTTTCCCAGCAGGTGCCAAGGTCTTTATCCGGGGGAGCATAACTGGGCGGATATTTGGGTACGCCGTTGGTTTGCATTGTCGGGAAAAGGATATACCACGGATGATTAGTCCACATGCAGGCAAATTTTACATCGTCTTTATTGGACGCTTTAAGAAATCCGTTCTCTAACGCTTCGTGCAAGGCTGGCTTGCCATCATACCAATACCAGTCCCAAATTAAAACGTCGATACCGTGCTGCCTGGCAATTGTATTATATTTCTCCCACGTTTCAGGTTTACTTTCATCCAGTTCACCTAACAGCGGGCCTCTGGGTTGCTGGTGCCCTTCAAACCAGGGGCGTGCCGGACGCAACAGATTATATTCAGTCCAACCGGGGCCATATAATTTATTATGAATCGCCGATGGATGATAATTAGGAAAAGTATAACAGGCTACGACAAGGTTGTCCGGCTTTTGCAGTAATGATGGGTCAGTTATCATTTTAGTCAAATCATCTGAAAGTCTTAAAGGGCCTTCTTTAGAAGCAACAGACCTTGAAGCCTCGCTTACAAATGTATTTCCTGCTTCTGCCGCACCGTTGATGCCAACAGCGGCCGAAGCGACAGTTAATGAACTAATTCCTACCTGGTTTAAAAATGATCGCCTATCCATAAATTCGCTTTAGTTATTTACTTTGCTGCCATTATTTTTTCCGTACAAAAATTACTTTAGAACCATTTTAATTGTGCTTTTTTTATAAATACCTTAGATGGAATTTCAACTTCTTTCCAGTGGGAAGTTTATAGGCGATTTGGCCTTTATCCACACTTTCGCTACCCATTTTCAGTTCAACTTTTTCCCTCTCATCCAGAACTATTTCGCAATCCATTCCATCCGGGATAGTAATGGTGATTATCCGGTTAAATTTTTTTCCGCTCATTTCAAATTGTATGACGCCTCTTACCGTATGTGCAAGCATTTTAAGCTCTTCCAAATCTCCTGGCTGAGGGGTAATCTTACATTTTTCGAAGCCCGGTTTCACAGGAACGATTCCCAATATTCCATGGTAAAACATTATTAGCGGAGCGACTGCGCAATGACTCCATTGATAACCTGAATCATGCGTCACCTTCCAAAATTCCTGCAGCGTATTATTTTCAATCACTGAATCCATACTGCCCCAACGTTCTCTAAAGTCATTTATGACAATTTGAATTGCATTCGCTTTTGCCAGTGCCCAATATCTCCAAATGGAATTACAAGGATAGGAAAGGCCTAAATTTTCCGGGCATTCGGATAAAATTTTAATTGCATTTTCGCTATTACCACCAGGACATTGATTATAAATAACAGAGGTTGCCAAACTTCTGTCACAATACCGTATCTCTTTCTCTTCTTGTACCCATGGAAGATTACACACAAAAGTCTTTTTCTCCTGATCCCAGTATTTTTTAATACAAGCTTTTTCAAGTCTTCTCCCAAAATCAAAGATTTCTCTGCTCCAATCAGCGTTACCAAATTCATTGCAAAGTTTACTGAGTGCATTTTGACACATTGCAGCTACATATAAATTAAAGGCACATTGCTTATGGCGTTGTTTTTTATAGGCCAGATGATCTATCCAGACCGATGGCAGCCCCAGGCCTTCAACAGGGATTAAATCATCCTCACTCACGGATTTTTTCAAAAAATTATAAAAGATGAGTAGTCGTGGGTAAGTTTCTTTCAACGCTTCGGTCTTACCTGTATACAAAAAATAATACCATGAATCAAAACAAAAGCCTACACTATGATCCACAATTGGCCCCCACCCGGTCAATTGCATTTGTCTTTCCATCACTCTTGCAAGCCTGTCAAAGGCAGGCCAGCTATCCATAAAAACGCCATCTGTTCCTAATCCCTGTCCAAAAGTATTCACGAAGCGGGCAGGTAATTGTGTATCGCCAAAAGCATAATAAATTGCGTGAAGTTGGTGGCTTCCATCACCACTATATTGCTGTCTCTCACGAGCCATCCCATCAACAATTGTATCCTGGGCACAGTTATACAATGTATTTATTGATGCATTTATAAGCCGTTGTAAAATTTTATCACTGGTAAATATTTCAGGGGAATGTTTCCATGGAAACATCCTCCTCCTGATTGAAATGTTTTTTATAATTACAGGTCTGTTATGATTCCGAATATGAAACTGTATCCATCTATAACTTTCAAAATCAAAAGTTTCAAAATTGTTTTCACCGTCCCTGCATATAAACCGGGTCCAGGAATTGAAATGAGAATTCAAAAAAACCGGCCCGCCAGGCTGATGAGACTCGTGGACAAGCACTTCAACAACCGTTCCTTCCGGCGCATCAATTGTAAAATTCGGCCAGCCCACCATTTGCTCCTTACATTCAAAGGTTACTACTGCAGTTCTATCTTCTCCGTTGTTAATTCTCCATTCGCCTCGTGCAATTTCTACTGCTGCTCTTCCCCATTTGTAATCGAAAGCATCTGGTATGATTGATTCAAAATAATTTTCAACAGGCTGTTTCCAGAAAATCCAGGCTGCTTCACAAAGAGTGAACCCGTCAATTATCGTTTCTCTCATCAGCGGGACAGAACGTTCTCTTATGGAGCAAATATTTTTATCTCCCGAAATTTCCCACAGGTAATCCGGCGTATCATTACATACGGAGGGTTTATCTCCGTGGGATCCATATATTTTTGAAGCCATCCAGCCTTCGTTTGCAGCATATCCCGGCATATCCCAGCCAAATGGATATAAACGCGAATCAAACTCTTCCTGAAATGAACGTAGAAACCACCGCTTATAATTACCGGGACGCCAACTTCGCGCAAGGCAGGATTTCCAGCTATCATCAGATATTGTTGTAAAAATGAAACCATTGGCTTCTTCAATATCGAGCCTAAAAATAAATCCAGGCATGCCCATTGGAGAAGTTCCGTCTCCATGACCAAAGTATAAAACTGAACAGGCAATCACATTTTCACCTTGTGAAAGATAATCCTTCAGGTCCAATGGGTCGGCCTCCATCCAACGTGGATCACAAGGCGCCGGCCCCCATTGTACTCTTTTCCCGTTTACCGTTAATTTATAACGGCTGTCTGCCAGAATATAGCCAATAGCTTTCCTGGGGGTATCACTTAAGTTTATAACCTTCCTGAAAAGAATTACTGTGTTAGCGAGACATCGCAACATGGGATACCAAATCCATTTTGCAGGGGATAAATCAATGGGACGCAGAATCGAATAATTTTCCGGAGGTAACGGAGCGGGAACTGGTAATTTTAATTTAACAGTACGATCACCAGTTACTCTTGTAGAGATTAATATGCCACTACCCGATAGTGCCGATGTTTTAATAAAATTCCTCCTGGAAAAATATTTAGAATCATCCATCCCTTTTTTGATTAACAAGTTAGAATAATCGTTCAGAATTTATTTTCTTAAAGCCTACCTCCCGGATTGGCATGCTCTATTAAAACACTATTTATCAAAATCAACTACTGCAACGGAGAATCCGGCAAGCTTAATAGTATTTCCGGTTAACTTTTTTGTTGCAGGAGCGTTTTCTCCTGTTGTGGCGTCAACATAGGTAACAGAGACCGCTTTAGAATTTTTTGGTAACTGAATCTGAACATCCTTTAGTTCTTTATTAATTAACAGAAGTTTGTTTCCATTTTTCGTTATGAACCCTTGCGAAATCACGCCTGGGATATTAAAATGAGTAGCCACTAATTGATCCCCACTTCCAAAATTGTCCCTAAGCAATTTCAACACCCAATAACGGGAATTAGGTTTTCCATTTTTCCAATCCATCATACTCACCGAAGGAAACTGAGTGGGATAGCCGACCAACTGGGATTCGCCCGCAACGTCAACACCCATCTTTGTCAGCTCAAGGTAAATATAGGCATACATGGCCCCGGATAAATTCCAGTATGTAGCAGGTATCTGTTCATTAGTTCCGTCGCGCGACAAAATATTACCGATTTCATTAACCGTAGTGAAAACCTGTGGTGAAAGGCGTTTCCGAATATTTTCTATGAACCTTACTTTATCAAGAAAACCGTTTGCCTGGTTAAAAAATGAATATTGATAGGTGCTTATGGGTTGTTTGTTATTATCAGGGCTGCCGTAAAAATGGTAAGAGATACCTTCCAATGTAATACCGGGTTTATGATTTGCAGGATTCAAAAAATATTCGAACCATTCAGGATCTGTTTCATGGGCCAGCGACATTCCTATGAATTTGGTTTCAGGTGATACTTCCTTTAATGCAAGTACAATTGCATCATAAATTTTAGTATAATATTCTGGTGAAATATTGTGTTCAAGATCCGGCTCGTTCAATACTTCCCAGTATTGGAAATTATAGTGATGACCAGATTGATGAAATTTTCCTAACTCGTCAGTGAAACCACCCTTGGTGTACCAACTCACCAGTCTTACGTAGTAATCCGTCAATTCCTTGAAAGAAGAATCTCTCAGTTCTTTTCCTTCGTTGTACGGCCAGAAAACCTGGTTGGGGTCGCTGGGAATAATGACTGGCTTTTCCGTTTTAAACATCCATACCGGAATTGTGCTGAAATTCATTACCACGCTATGCCCGCTTGTGGCATTCATAAAATCTTCTACAATCGGATCGATATGGCTAAAATCCCAAAAAGTTTCCGTTTTAGTGGGTGGCTTCAATTCAGCTACTGCCATATGCGGATAAGGAAACCACGGTACAAAGCGAACATAATCAGCTTTAAGGTTTTTTAGTGCACTGAAGCTTCCTTGATGGATAGGAGAATTGCGCAATAACATAGGGTTCACCACCACTTGCAAAGTAGGAGTAGTCTTCGATTCGCTGATAGTTTTGCTCCAATCCACCGTGTTTTGAGCGGTGAGGCACTTGCATGATAAAAGCAGCAAAACCACTGCACAAGTTTGTAGTAAAGAAGTAAAAAAGCATGTTTTTTTCATGATATTAAATTTTAATAACTTCCTGAATCCTTTTTAAGTGGATCCAGGAGTCATTGATTCGAACGTTTATCTAATCTATATTAACCTTTCATTTTTCACTTCCATTTCTATTGATACCCGGGATTTTGTGTCAATTTAGAATTAACGAGAATTTCATTGTTCGGAATGGGATACAAAGCTTCATACGACTCAAATATATAGTCGCCGCTGGAATAAGGAGTACCCTGGCGGGATACAGTCGGATTCGCTTTTTCAACAGCGCCATAAGCATTTAGAAACTGCGCAAGCTGATCAGGTGTCTGGGTTCGTTTAAGGTCAAACCAGCGCCAGTTTTCAAAAGCAAGCTCTACCCTTCTTTCGTGGAGTACTTTGGCACGGAATGCTTCCTTGTCAAGTCCGCTTACCTCTGGGAGGTCAGCCCTTTTGCGTACCTGGTTGAGGTAACCGAAAGCCTCAGAAGTGGGACCAGTTGCTTCATTGATCGCTTCAGCAAGCATTAATAATACATCGGAATAGCGTAACACAGGCCAGTCGTCGTCTGTGCGCCCATAGATAGCATGAGGATGATCGTATTTTTTTATGTAAGGAACCACGTCTCCTGTAATAGGGCTTTTGAAATCAAGCCCAATAGAGGCGGCTTTTCTTGAATCATTGGGTTCATAAGAAGCAATCATATCGTTGGTAGGGATATTCCACCCTCCCGGATTGCTTTGCGGCCATCCGGTAACTGCATCTTTGGAAAGGCGGGGGGCAAATGTATAAATGAAACTGCTCCACTCACCCAGATCATTCCCGCCCTGGTACTGCACTTCAAATATAGATTCAGGCCCATTCTTTTTTTGAGGATCAAAAACATCAGCATAATTGGGTACTAAAGAATACCCAAGCGGAAGAACCTGTTGAAGTGTAGCGACTGCATCCGGATACTTTTTTTCAGTCAGGTATACTTTTCCTAACAAAGACAGCGCTGCGCCCTTCGTAACACGGCCAATATCTGCACCTGTATATTTTACCGGCAGCATCGAAGCCGCATCTTTAAGATCGGTTTCAATTTGAGTATATACCTGCGCCTGTGGCACCCGCTGGTAATCCCATGCCTTTGAAGGAAGTTCTAATGGCTCGGTGATCAATATCACATCACCAAAATATTGTGTCAGTTCAAAATAATAATACCCGCGCAAAAATTTAAGCTGCCCTTCAAATTTTGCACTTACTGAGTCAGCAATCGTAGTAGCATTTTTTAATTTAGCCAGCGCATTGTTTATATTGTACAGCGCATTATAATAGCTGACATACATGTTATTAATATTGCCTGTCCCCGAATTTACTGTCCAGAATTCGAACGCTTCGATTGATGGCGCCTGCCCCCGATCTCCGGGATTGAAATCAATAGTTGTATTATCAGACGGCAGCTCATTATACAGCCATTGACTGTTAATGATACCCTGTAATTGGCCATAAACTCCATTCACAGCTTGCTCTAGTTCTTTTTCATCTTTGTAAAACGCATTCGCTCCGACTCTCGTTGGATCTGTTTTAGAAAGAAAATCCTTATTACAGGAAAGTTCTCCCAAACAAATAATTGCGCTTAGTATAAAAAATATATTCTTTTTCATTTTTCAATTTTTTAAAATGTTAAGTTGGCGCCAATAGAAAAAGTTCTGCCAACCGGATAAGCTTCATCATCGAATCCGGGATTAATGCCTCCGTTATTATCTATGTCAGGATTATTACCGGGATATTTTGTAATCAAAAAGAGATTGTCTGCGCTAAGATATATTCGTAAATTACTTACAGGCAATGCTGATTTAGGAAGAGTATAACCAAGACTTATATTTTTCACCCAGGTATGGGTGGCATCGTACACGTACCTGGAATTACTTTCGCGCTCCCACTTCCATGTGTTGGTAGTTGCTACCCATCCGTTGCCAGGTTGTGTCTCTGACCTGAAGCGGTCTTTGCTTACCTCCAGTACATTAAAAACCCCGTCCATGTTCAGCGTAGATGCCTCTATGTTTCTGAAATTATCATAATGTGCTGCGCCCGTGAGGATAACACTAAGATCAAAATTTTTGTAATCAACCCCGGCTGTTAATCCCCATGTGTATTTTGGCCATGGATTCCCTATTTCGACCATGTCTTTCGTGTCATAAGAAATCACACCATTACCATCTGCATCCCAATATTTATAAACTCCGGGGATAGCTCCATCCTGTGTTGGCCATTTATCAATTTCCGCCTGGTTCTGAAAAATACCCATCATTCTGAATCCGTAAATCATACCTATGGGGTGGCCTACCTTGGAAACATTATAATCGGAATAGAAGCTTCCATTCCATATCTCATCATTAACGCCCCGAATAGCCAAAACTTTATTCCGGTTAAATGAGATATTTCCGTTACCCCAGACAGTAAAGGAATTTATCGTTGTTCTGTAGCCAGCCGAAAATTCTAATCCTCTATTTTGTACTTTTCCCACGTTGCCCAAAGTGCTGGTAAAACCTGATATGGCTGGCAATTGAACAGACAAGAGCATATCGCTGGTGATCCGGTCATAATATTCGGCAGAAAAAGTCAAGTGATTGTTAAATGCAGACAAGTCTATTCCAATATCTGTTTGTGTAGATTTTTCCCATCCTAATTCAGCGTTGGCAAAAGAGCTTATTACACGTCCACTCACATAATTATTATTAAATACATAATTCGACGAATTCATAAACGATAAGCTGGAGTAATTTCCGATATTATTATTCCCTGTTTTTCCCCAACTACCCCTGATTTTAAGATCGTTTAACCATGAAATTTTAGGCATGAAAGGCTCATCTGATATTCTCCATCCTGCTGATAAGGCAGGGAAATTGCCCCATTTATTCTTTGCCCCGAATCGTGAGCTTCCTTCTCTTCTAAAGGTGCCTGAAAATAAATACCGTCCTTTATAAGAATAGTTAACCCTGCCAAAGAATGCTTCCATACTCCATCCGTATTCGTCAGAATTGGAAGACTTAATGATAGCTGAATTTAGAAATGGCACCAGGTCGTCCGGAAATTGATTGCCACTCCCGGAGAGATCTTTTACAGTTTCCTCCTGGGCAGTATAACCGGCCAATACATCGAGGTGATGATCTCCGAAATCTTTATTAAAAGTGAGCAATTGATCAGTTGAGATATTTATCCTGTTAGAATATGAATCATTTTCGTTGGCATCCCTTGGAGCGGGCGCATTCTCACCGGAAATGGTAGAAGGAACAAATTGTTTATAGGACCCATTATAAATGCCTGCATTAATTGTTGGCTTGAATTTAAAGTTTTTTAAAAAAGTAAATTCTAAAAATGCATTTGCAATCACATTGGTGTTGGCATAACGCCTGGGGGCTTCCTTTAACAGCTGCACAGGATTGTAAAATCCAAAAACACCATCATGGCCCCCGATATAATTATTGTAACTACCATCCTCATTATACACGGGTTCTCTTGGATCCATGATCAGGGATGCCCCTACAATCTGGTCTCTCCCTTCTGTTGCATTAGCCTGCTTTTGCGTAGAATAGGAACCGTCCAGGTTCAGGCCCATGGTAATAAATTTATTAACCTGTCCCCCGATATTAGCCCTTGCCGAATATAACTTATAGCCCGTATTAATCAAAGGGCCTTCCTGGTTCAGAAATCCAGCGGAAACTAAAGAGTGAATAGCGCCTTTGCCGTTGGCGAGGGTTATATTATAATTCTGATAGGCAGCGTTTTGATTAAGTATCTCATCAAACCAGTTAGTAGAATATTTCGTTTGCTCGGGAAACCTGTAATCTAAAGGCACTTCATCAATGGTGGGCTCCCTGTTATCAAAATACCTGATCTTATCCATAAAAGCATCTTTTTTGAACTGGGCAAACTCTACACCGTTCAATACTTTTGTCTTTCTTGAATCGGGTATATTCTGAATGCCGTAATCTGCTGTAGCTGTTAGTGAAACTTCACCCGCTCTGGCATTTTTGGTAGTTATCAACACCACACCATTTGAACCCCTGGCTCCATAAATAGCCGTGGATACGGCATCCTTCAGGATTGTTATACTTTTAATATCGTTAGGATCCAGGTTTTGGCCAACCGATGTACCTACCGGAAATCCGTCAACTACATATAGCGGCGCACTTCCTGCTCCT
>Ga0207674_10008951_pt1 | contig 11506 bp, 10 predicted proteins | sample KBSCornC72_FD_184303 | JGI IMG/M metagenome (GOLD analysis project Ga0207674, IMG submission 184303) | Corn rhizosphere microbial communities from Kellogg Biological Station, Michigan, USA - KBS Corn C7-2 (SPAdes) (version 2) | ecosystem: Host-associated > Plants > Roots > Rhizosphere > Soil ... | reverse complement strand
CAGGTGCGCCATCGCATCCGGCTGAAGCATTACAGCATCCGCACCGAGCAGGCGTATGTCGACTGGATTAGACGCTACATCCATTTTCACGGCAAGCGCCATCCTGCCGCGATGGGCGCGTCGGAAATCGAGTCTTTTCTCACCGATCTCGCGGTCGCGCGGCATGTCGCTGCGGCGACGCAGAACCAGGCGCGCAGCGCGCTGCTGTTCCTGTACCGCGAAATCCTCGCGATCGAGCTGCCTTGGCTCGAAGGCGTCGAGCCGGCCAAGGCGTCGACGCGCCTGCCGGTCGTGCTCACGCAAAAGGAGGTGGCGGACGTTCTCGCTCGTCTCGAGGGTACGCACCGCCTGATCGGCGCGCTGCTCTACGGCTCGGGCATGCGCATCATGGAAGGTGTGCGCCTTCGCGTGAAGGACGTCGAATTCGCGCGCGGCGAGATCGTGTGCGCGACGGCAAAGGCGCGAAGGACCGGATGACGATGTTGCCGCGCAATCTCGCGCCGCGATTGCGCGCGCATCTCGTCCACGTTCGCGAACTGCATGCGCAGGATCTTCGCGACGGCTTCGGCGCGACCTGGCTGCCGAATGCGCTGCAGCGCAAGTATCCGGGCGCGGCTTGCGACTGGGGCTGGCAGTACGTCTTTCCGTCGCGCAACATGTCGCGCGATCCGCGCGGCGGCGCCGTCCGCCGCCACCATGTTTCCGACCAGGCGTTCCAGCGCGCGATGCGGCAGGCGGTGCGCGACGCGGGCATCGTCAAGCCGGCGACGCCGCACACCTTGCGCCATTCGTTCGCGACGCACCTGCTCGAAGCCGGCTATGACATTAGAACCGTGCAGGAGCTATTGGGACATTCCGACGTCAGCACGACGATGATCTACACGCACGTGCTCAACCGCGGAGGACGCGGCGTCGTGAGCCCGCTCGACACGAACGGCCGAGCGCAGGGCGGTGACCGACCCGAATGCGCTACGTCGCCGACAGCGCGCGGCTGACCGCCTGCTGCCAGACGTTGTCCTCGCCGGAAGGCGCGATCGTGCCGCCCTCGCGCAGCATCTGCAGCTGGCCGAGGAGCGCGCCGTCGTCGTTGGACCAGGTGCGATTGTCGTACGCGGCGAGGAAATCGAACGTCGGATCGTGCGATCGCCGCGGGTCGTGCGGGAATTTTGGCGTGACTGACATGATGGCCTCCAAGCAGGCCGGACAATATTTACCCTAGGCCCGTTCCGCGTTGTCGTCAACGCCGAATTCATGCTGCACGTGCAGCAATATCGTCGCGAGAACGCTTGTCGAGCAAGGCTGCCACGCGTATGTTGCAGCGCCATGAGCAAACTCTCGAATCCGCGCAATCCGACCGGCAAGAAGCACCGCTTCAACAAGCCGTGGATGAAGGAGCACGTCAACGATCATTGGGTGCAGGAAGCGCAGCGTCTCGGTTACCGCTCGCGCGCGGCGTTCAAGCTGATCGAGCTCGCGGAGAAGGACAAGCTGCTGCGGCCCGGCATGACGGTCGTGGACCTGGGCGCCGCGCCGGGAAGCTGGTGCCAGGTGCTGCGCCAGCGGCTCGGGGCCTCGGCGCGGATCGTCGCGGTCGACCTGCTGCCGATGGATCCGGTCGCCGGCGTGCGCTTCATCCAGGGCGATTTCGGCGACGACGCGGTGCTCGAGGCCGTCGAGGCCGAGCTCGGTGGGCGCAAGGCCGAGCTTGTGTTATCCGACCTCTCGCCCAACATTAGCGGTATCGAAGCCGCCGACCAGGCGCGAGGGGTCCATCTGGCCGAGCTCGCGCTGGATTTCGCGCAGCGAAGCCTGCAACCCGGAGGCGATTTGGTCGTCAAAGCGTTCCAGGGCGCGGGTTTTACCGAGTTTCAACGGCTGATGCAGCGTCATTTCGACAAGGTTTACGTGCGTAAACCCAAAGCGTCGCGCGATCGCAGCCGCGAGGTGTTTTTGGTGGGCAAGCGGCGCCTTGCCGTGTTGCCGGATGGAGACAATTCCGGGAAGCTGGCGCCGGAGGGCTCCAAGGGCTAAGATTCGTATCTTTGGCCCCGCTCGCGCGGGGCATGCTGGCTCGGGAGAGCCGTAAGGATTGCCTTGAACAATATGTTGAAGAATGTCGGGATCTGGCTGGTGATCGGCCTGGTCGTCCTGGTCGTCGTCAAGCAGTTCGATGCCCGCCAGGGCACGCGCGACGCGGTGTCCTACACCGAGTTCATGGACCAGGCCAAGTCGGGCAAGGTCGAATCGGCGACGATCGAGGGCCGCACGATCCGCTGGGTCGGCACCGACAAGAAGACCAACGTCACCTACAGCCCGGGCGATATCTGGATGGTGGGCGACCTGGTCAAGGACGGCGTCAAGGTCCAGGCCAAGCCCGAAGAGGAGCAGAGCTTCCTCGCGCAGGTGTTCATCTCCTGGTTCCCGATGCTGCTGCTGATCGGCGTGTGGATCTTTTTCATGCGCCAGATGCAGGGGGGCGGCCGCGGCGGCGCGTTCTCGTTCGGCAAGAGCAAGGCGCGGATGCTCGACGAGTCGAACAACACGGTCACTTTCGCCGACGTCGCCGGCTGCGACGAGGCCAAGGAAGAGGTCTCCGAGCTGGTCGAGTTCCTGCGCGACCCGTCCAAGTTCCAGAAGCTGGGCGGGCGCATTCCGCGCGGCGTCTTGATGGTCGGCAATCCGGGCACCGGCAAGACGCTGCTCGCCAAGGCGATCGCGGGCGAAGCCAAGGTGCCGTTCTTCTCGATCTCGGGCTCGGACTTCGTCGAGATGTTCGTCGGCGTCGGCGCCGCGCGCGTGCGCGACATGTTCGAGCAGGCGAAGAAGAACGCGCCGTGCATCGTGTTCATCGACGAGATCGACGCGGTCGGCCGCCAGCGCGGCGCGGGCCTGGGCGGCGGCAACGACGAGCGCGAGCAGACGCTGAATCAGCTCCTGGTGGAGATGGATGGCTTCGAGGGCAACGCCGGCGTGATCGTCATCGCCGCGACCAACCGCCCCGACGTGCTCGACCCGGCGCTGATGCGTCCGGGCCGCTTCGACCGCCAGGTCGTCGTGCCGCTGCCCGACATCCGCGGCCGCGAGCAGATCCTGCTGGTGCACATGCGCAAGGTGCCGGTCGCCGGCGACGTCAAGGCCGAGATCATCGCGCGCGGCACGCCGGGCTTTTCCGGCGCCGACCTCGCCAATCTGGTCAACGAGGCAGCCCTGTTCGCCGCGCGCAAGAGCAAGCGCCTGGTCGACATGGACGATTTCGAAATGGCCAAGGACAAGATCATGATGGGCGCCGAGCGCAAATCGATGGTCATGTCCGAAGACGAGAAGCGCAACACCGCGTACCACGAGTCCGGACACACGGTCGTCGCCAAGCTCTTGCCGAAATCCGATCCGGTGCACAAGGTGACGATCATTCCGCGCGGGCGCGCGCTGGGCGTGACGATGCAATTGCCCGAGCAGGACCGCTACTCGTACGATCGCGAGTACCTGCTGCAGCGCATCGCCGTGCTCTTCGGCGGCCGCATCGCCGAGGAAATCTTCATGCACCAGATGACGACCGGCGCGGGCAACGACTTCGAGCGCGCGACGCAGATGGCGCGCGACATGGTCACCCGGTACGGCATGTCTGACACGCTGGGCCCGATGGTCTACGCGGAAAACGAGGGCGAGGTCTTCCTCGGCCGCTCGATCGCGACGCAGAAGAACGTGTCCGAGGCGACGATGCAGAAGGTCGATCTCGAGATCCGGCGCATCATCGACGAGCAGTACGGGCTGGCGCGGAAGCTCATCGAGGACAACCGCGACAAGGTCGAGGCGATGGCCAAGGCGCTGCTCGAAGTCGAGACGCTCGACAGCGACCAGGTCGAGGACATCATGCAGGGCCGGCCGCCGCGTCCGCCGAAGCCGGTGAGCGCTTCGCCCGGCACGACCTACGGCCCGGACACCGGTCCCGACGCCGCGCCTTCGGCCAACCCTGCCTGACGCCTCTGGTTTGCCGGAGCTTGCCACCCGGCATCTGATCTGCGGCCGCCATCGGGTCGCGCTCGACCGGCCGCGCGTCATGGGCGTGCTCAACGTCACGCCCGACTCCTTTTTCGACGGCGGCCGCTACGCCGACCGCCAGCGCGCGCTGGACCACGCCCACCGGATGCTCGATGACGGCGCGGCGATCATCGACATCGGCGGCGAATCGACGCGTCCGGGTGCTAAGCCGACCGCGGAGGCCGAAGAGCTCGATCGCGTGCTGCCGCTGTTCGAGGCCTTGCGCGCCGATTGCGACGCGCGCGGCGTGCCGCTGTCGGTCGATACGCGCAAGCCCGCGGTGATGCGTGCGGCGATCGCCGCCGGCGCGTCGATGGTCAACGACATCGGTGCGCTGCGCGCCGACGGTGCGCTGGACGCCGTCGCGAAAAGCGGTGTCGCCGTCTGCCTGATGCACATGCAGGGCGAGCCGCTGACGATGCAGAAGAACGCGGCCTATGAGGACGACGTCGTCGCCGTCGTGGCCGCGTTTCTTTCCGAGCGCGCGCAGGCTTGTGAGCAGGCGGGCATCGCGCGCGGCCGCATCGCCATCGATCCTGGATTCGGTTTCGGCAAGACGCTGGCCCACAATCTGGAGCTGTTGCGGCGCTTGCCCGAGATCGTCGCGCTCGGCTACCCGGTCGTCGCGGGGCTGTCGCGCAAATCGACGATAGGCACGCTGACCGGACGCCCGGTCGAGGAGCGGGGCGCGGGCAGCCTGGCGGCGGCGCTCGCGGCGGTCGCCCGAGGCGCGTCGCTGGTGCGCGTGCACGACGTGCGCGAAACGGTCGACGCGCTCAACGTCTGGCAGGCGATGGAGACCGGCCAGCATCCCGGCAGCGCAGGCGGGCGCGCCTGAGTTCATAATTCGCGCACTGGAAACGCGATGAGCCTTCGACCATGACCAAGAACTATTTCGGCACCGACGGCGTCCGCGGCCGGGTCGGCGATTCGCCGATCACGCCGGAGCTCGTGCTGCGGCTCGGTTACGCGGCGGGCCGCGTGTTCGCGGCCGAATCGGCGGCGCGCCCCGGCACGACGCCGGCGGTGCTGATCGGCAAGGACACGCGCATCTCCGGCTACCTGCTCGAGGCGGCGCTCGAGGCGGGACTGTCGGCCGCCGGCGTCGACGTCTATCTGTCGGGACCGCTGCCCACGCCCGCCGTCGCCTATCTGACGCGCGCCCTGCGGCTGTCGGCCGGCATCGTCATCAGCGCGTCGCACAATCCGTTCGAGGATAACGGCATCAAGTTCTTCTCCGCCGGCGGCACCAAGCTGCCCGACGCGGTCGAGCACGCGATCGAGCAGGGCATCGACGGCCCGATCACCTGCGTCGAATCGGCCAAGCTCGGCAAGGCGCGGCGCTTGAGCGACGCACCCGGACGCTACATCGAATTCTGCAAGGGCACGTTCCCGAACGATCTCGACCTCAAGGGCTTGAAGATCGTCGTCGACTGCGCGCACGGCGCTGGCTACCACGTCGCGCCGCCGGTGTTCCACGAGCTCGGCGCCGAGGTCGTCGCGGTCGGCAACGAGCCGGACGGCATCAACATCAACGCGGGCGTCGGTGCGACGCATCCGAAGCACCTGCAGGCAAAGGTGCTCGAGCACGGGGCCGATCTGGGCGTGGCGCTCGACGGCGACGGCGATCGCCTGATGATGGTCGACGCCGAAGGGCGCATCTACGACGGCGACCAGTTGCTTTACGTGATCGCGCTCGACTACTGGCGGCGCGGTGCCACCGCCGGCGGCGTCGTCGGCACGCTGATGAGCAACCTCGGCTTCGAGCAGGCGCTCGACCGCCGCGGCATTCCGCTGCAGCGCAGCGCCGTCGGCGACCGCTACGTGCTGGAAATGATGCAGGACAAGGGTTGGCTGCTCGGCGGCGAGAACTCCGGACACATCATCTGCCTCGACAAGCACACGACCGGCGACGCGATCGTCGCGGCGCTGGCGGTGATTCGCGCACTGCGCGAGCAGCAGACGACGTTGGCCGCCGCGACTGCCGACGCGCCGCTGTTTCCGCAGCGGCTGATCAACGTGCCGATCCGCCGCGGCTTCGACTGGCGCGGCAGCGAGCCGATCCGGCGCGCGGAGCGCGAAGCGATGGCGAGCCTCGACGGGTCGGGTCGCGTGCTGCTGCGGCCTTCGGGCACCGAGCCGGTGCTGCGCGTGATGGTCGAGGCGCGCGAAGCCGCCGCCGCCGAGCGGTGCGCTCGCGGCATCGCCGACGCGGTCGCAACCGCCGTGGCGTCGGGCTAGTTCGAGGAGCGGCCCGATCCGGGCCCGGTTCGTCCGCCGGCGGAGATCGCACATCGCCGACGCTGCTAAGCTCAGCACATCTCTCGCTAAGACGCCGTTCACGCGCCGGTATAATCGACCGATGGTTGCGCTCGTCAGTCCTGCGCCGCAAGCCGCGTCCGACGACATCTACGCGGCGCGCATAACGCAGGCGGCAACCGCCTACAGCGCCGCCGAGCGCGCGGCGATCGAAGCGACGTTCGAGCTTGCGCGCAAACGCTACGGCGATGCGCTCACGTCCGAAGGCGAGCGCTGGCTCGCGCGCGCCACCGGCACGGCGGCGATCGTCGCGGAGCTCAAGCTCGATGCCGAATCGGTGCGCGCGGCTTTGCTGATCGGGATTCCGGACAGCGCCGGCTTCGACGAGCAGGCGTTCGCCGCGGAGGTCGGCGACGAAGTCGCGCAGCTCGTCATCGGTGTCGCGCGCATGGGCGCGATCCGGGCCGCGCCTGCAGGCGAGGGCGGCGCGCGCAAGGAAGCGCGCGGCGATCAGGCCGAAAATCTGCGCAAGATGCTGCTGGCGATGGTCGGGGACATCCGCGTCGTGCTGGTGAAGCTCGCCGAGCGCACGCAGGCGATGCGCTATTGGGTCTCCGCGCCGCTCGACCCTTCCGACCCGCGCGTTCCGGCGGGGGCGCGCGAGTCGCATCGCAGCGCGCAGGCGCGCGAAACCCAGGACTTGTTCGCGCCGCTGGCCAACCGGCTCGGCGTCTGGCAGTTGAAGTGGGAGCTCGAGGATCTGGCGCTGCGCGCGCTCGAGCCCGACGCCTACCGGCGGATCGTCGCCGCGCTCGACGAGCGCCGCATCGATCGCCAGCGCTACATCGACCAGGCGGTGGCGGAAATCAAGCGCGAGCTCGCCGTCGCCGGCGTCAAGGCCGAGGTCACCGGCCGCCCCAAGCACATCACCAGCATCTGGAACAAGATGCGCCGCAAGCGCGTCGGCATCGACGCGCTGTACGACATCCGCGCGGTGCGCGTGCTGGTCGACGACGTCAAGGACTGCTACACGGCGCTGGGCGTCGTGCACAACCTGTGGACACCGCTGCCGCAGGAATTCGACGACTACATCGCCAAGCCGAAAGCCAACCGTTACCGCTCGCTGCACACTGCCGTCATCGGCCCCGACGGCAAGCCGCTGGAAGTGCAGATCCGCACGCACGACATGCACCGGCATTCGGAATACGGCGTCGCCTCGCACTGGCGCTACAAGGAAGGCGGCGGCGCGCAGCGCGATCCCGGCTACGACGAGAAGATCGCGTGGCTGCGCCAGGTGCTCGACTGGAAGGACGCGGTCGCCGATGCCGGCGAATGGCTGCAGCAGTTCAAGTCGACGCTGTTCACCGACACGATCTACGTGCTGACGCCGCAGGGCAAGGTGGTCGATCTGCCGCGGGGATCGACGCCGGTCGATTTCGCCTACGCGGTCCACACGAGCCTCGGTCACCGCTGCCGCGGCGCGCGCGTCGACGGCGCGATGGTGCCGCTCAACTACGCGCTGCAGAACGGACAGCGGATCGAGATCATCGCGGCGAAGCAGGGCGGGCCCTCGCTCGACTGGCTGAACGCGGATCTGGGCTACGTGCAAAGCCATCGGGCGCGCGCCAAGGTGCGGCAGTGGTTCAAGGCGCAGCAGCTCGAGGCGACGATCGCGCAGGGCCGCGAAATGGTCGAGCGCGAATTGCATCGCGCCGGCAAGACCGCGCTGAAGCTCGACGCGGTTGCGGCGCAGGCGGGATTCGACAAGCTCGACGACTTCTTCGCCGCGGTGTCGCGCGCCGAGCTCAATACCCGGGCCTTGCAGCACGCGATCCAGGTCGTCGCCAAGCCGGGGGATGCCGCGGCGCCGGCGCCCGCCGACGAAGCGGTGCAGCTCCGCGCGAGCAAATCGGTGGGTGCGGGCAGCGGCATCCTGATCGTCGGCGTCGACCGGCTGTTGACCGGACTCGCGCGCTGCTGCAAGGCGGCCCCGCCCGATCCCATCGTCGGCTTTGTCACGCGCGGCAAGGGCATCTCGATCCACCGCCGCAATTGCAGCAACGTCGCCCGCATGCAGGAAAGGCATCCGGAGCGTCTGATCACCGCGGAGTGGGGCACGCCGCGCGACGAGGTCTTTCCGGTCGACGTCGTCGTCGAGGCGATGGACCGGCAGGCACTGCTGCGCGACGTCAGCGAAGTATTTTCGCGCGAGAAGATCAACGTCACCGCGGTCAAGACGCTGACCCGTAATCTGCAGGCCAAGATGTCGTTCACGCTCGAGGTGAAGAGCCTCGACGAACTGAAGCGCGCCCTCAGCCTCGTCCAGGACGTCCCCGGGGTGCTTTCGGCCGAGCGGCGTTAGCCGGTCGAGCTCCCCCGGCCGTCACCCGGGAGGGCACCGGAATCTTCAGGGGCGTTCGGATAAAATGTCCTGCCACAGCAGTCCCGCCCATCGAGCGGAGAAACCGCAATTATTCAGATGGTTACGGATCGCCAGAAAAACTATCGAGGCGATCAGAAATGCCGATTTGAACCGGCGGCCTCCCGGCCCCATACTGCTATTGTGCAGTGCACAAGCGTGCGCTGCGCGGACTCGTCTCGATTGGAGGCGAAGGAGCAATAGCAAATGGAATCAAAGGGATATGATGTTCGCGACCGCAGCTGGGTCGGCATTCTGGCCAACCTGACGTATGGTCTTCTGAATCGGGCCGCGCCCCGCAACGCCAAAGTAACCGCTCACCCTGCACCCCGGGGGGCGGGCCTGCTCGATCGGCTCGACACTTGGTTCTGGAAGCAGGAGCTCGCCAACCGCGAAGCGTTCCTCGCCAAATCGGCCGACATCGTCGAGCTCGAGCAGCGGATGCGCTGGCTCGAGCACGGCCGCTGCCAGGGCTAGACCAGTCCTTCCAGCAGTTGCACGTCGACCGGCTCGCCGGCGGCGACGTTGCCGGTGTCGGCGCCCAGGATGATGAAGCAGTTCGCCCGCGACATCGACGACAGAATCCCTGAGCCCTGGTCGCCGGTCGTGCGCACCGTCCAGCCGCCGGCACCGTCGGGCGACAGGATGCCGCGCTGAAATTCGGTGCGGCCCGGCGCCTTTTTGATCGGCGCCGACAGCGGCACGCGGAACGTCGGCAGCGGCGCCACATCGCGCTCGCCCTGGAGGATGCGCAGCGCATCGCGCACGAACTGGTAGAAGGTGACCATCACCGACACCGGGTTGCCCGGCAGGCCGAAGAAATGCGCGCTGCCGAGCTTGCCGTAGGCGAGCGGCCGTCCGGGCTTCATCGCGATCTTCCAGAACAGCACTTCGCCGAGCTTGTCGAGCAGCTGCTTGACGTAGTCGGCTTCGCCGACCGAGACGCCGCCCGACGTGATGACGACGTCGGCGGATCGCGCGGCGCTGGCGAAGGCGTTTTCGAGCTTGTCCGGCGCGTCCTCGACGACGCCCATGTCGAGGACCTCGCAGCCGAGCCGCGTCAGCATGCCGTGCAGCGTGTAGCGGTTGCTGTCGTAGATTTCGCCCGCCGCAAGCGGGGTCCCGATCGATTTCAGTTCATCGCCGGTGGAAAAGAACGCGACCCGGAGCTTGCGGTAGACGCCGACCTCGCTCAAGCCCAGCGAAGCGATCATGCCGAGCTCCGCCGGGTTGATTCGCTGCCCGGCGCGAAACACGAGCTCCCCGGCCTTCAAGTCTTCGCCGGCGAAGCGCCGGTTCGTCCCCGCCTTGGCGAGCGCGCCGGGCGCGATGTGCACGCCGCTCGCGTCTTCGCTGGCGCGCTCCTGCATGACCACCGAGTCGGCGCCCTGCGGCATCACGCCGCCGGTGAAGATGCGCACGCATTCGCCGGCCGCTATCGCGCCCGCCCAGGGCTTGCCGGCGAACGATTCGCCGACGCGCTTCAGCACGGTTTCGGCGTCGGTCTTGAGGTCGGCGAAGCGCACCGCGTAGCCATCCATCGCCGAATTGTCGTGGCCCGGCACGGCGATCGGCGAGATCACGTCGGCGGCGAGCACGCGGCCGAGCGCGCTCCTGACGTGCACGCGCTCGACGGCGGCGACCGGCGTCAGGAACGTGCGGATCAGCTCGCGCGCCTTGGCCACCGGCATCGAGTTCGGATCGTAGTCGTCGGCGCACGAGGCATCGCGCAGCGTCTTCGGTGTCGCGCTCATCGTTTCAGGCATCGGCTTGTCGGAGCTCGTCGGTGGTGTTGATGTTGCGGAAGGCGTCGGCCTCGTCGTCGAACGGCACTTCGACGATGGACAGCGCCGAGTACCAGGCGTCGATCTTGCGCCCGCCGCCTTCGAGAAACCGGGTGAGATGCGGCAGCACCGCGCGGCGCACCAGCGCGAACACCGGGTGCGGCTGATCGAACGTGCGCGCGACGGCGAGCTCGCATCCTTCGGCTTCCAGCGCCGCCGCGAGCCGCGCGACCAGGTCGGCGGGGAGGAACGGCGAATCGCAGGGCACCGTCGCGACCAGTGAATGCGCGGCGTTGGCGAGCCCCACCTGCAGTCCCGCGAGCGGTCCTGCGAAGCCGCCGATCGCGTCGGGAATCACGCGGTGGCCGAACGCCGCGTACTGCTCCGTGTGCTGGTTGGCGTTGATCAGGATGTCGTCGACCTGCGGCGCGAGGCGCTCGAGGACGTGCGCGACCATCGGCCGTCCGGCGAGCGGCACCAGGCCCTTGTCGACGGTGCCCATCCGCCGTCCCTGGCCGCCGGCGAGCACCAGGCCGGTGATCGAGCGCGCCGGCGGGGGACGGTGTGATGCGCTCGGCGCCGGCATCACGCCTCGGCGCGGAAGCGCTCGCCGCCGGTGAACAGCAGGAAGCGCTTGTTGGTGGCGCGGCCTATCATCGTGATGCCGACTTTCTGCGCGATCTCGTAGCCCATCTGCGTCAGGCCCGAGCGCGAGACCAGGAACGGGATTCCCATCTGCGCGGCCTTGATGACCATCTCGGAGGTGAGTCGTCCGGTCGTGTAGAAGATCTTGTCGCCGCCGTCGACCCGGTCGAGCCACATCATGCCGGCGATCGCGTCGACGGCGTTGTGCCGGCCGACGTCCTCGACGAAGTAAAGGATCTCGCTCGCGCCGTCGCTGTTGGTCGCGAGCGCGCAGCCGTGCACGGCGCCGGCCTGCTTGTAGATCGTCTCGTGCACGCGCACGCGGTCGAGCAGCGCGTAGAGCGTGCTGCGGGTCAGCGTC
>Ga0207674_10008949_pt1 | contig 11506 bp, 7 predicted proteins | sample KBSCornC72_FD_184303 | JGI IMG/M metagenome (GOLD analysis project Ga0207674, IMG submission 184303) | Corn rhizosphere microbial communities from Kellogg Biological Station, Michigan, USA - KBS Corn C7-2 (SPAdes) (version 2) | ecosystem: Host-associated > Plants > Roots > Rhizosphere > Soil ... | reverse complement strand
GCCGCCGACTGCCCCCACGCCGATGATCGGCGCGAAGGCCTTGGTGATGATCGCGTCGGGAAGACTCAGGAGAATGCCGAGTCCGAGGCCGAGCAGCCAGCCGGCGACGCCCAGGTGAACGAGCGGGATCAGCAGGCCAATCGCAAAGCGGTTCACGAACGCGCCGAGCAGCGCCGCGCGCTTGTCCGGAAACCGCAGCGGGATCATCATACCGACCGAGATCGCACCGAAGGCGATCCCGGCGAGCAGGCCATACGAGATTGAAGTCACGAGGACGTGGACGAGAGGACCCGGCAGGGAACGCGTCCAAGGTGCGGCGTCGGACGCACCACGGCAAACACCGTCGGCTATCGCCAGCCCAGTGCCGGCGCGACGTGCGTGAGGATCGATTCGATCACGTGGGCGTTGTATTCGACGCCGAGCATGTTCGGTACGGTGAGCAGCAGCGTGTCGGCTTCGGCGATGGCCTCGTCCTGCTTCAGCGTTTCGATCAACACGTCGGGCTCGGCGGCATACGACCGGCCGAAGACGGCCCGCATGTTGTCGATGACGCCGATCTGATCGCTGCTCTCGTCGCGACCGAAGTAGGCGCGGTCGCGGTCGTTCATCAGGTCGAAGATGGATCGAGACACCGAGACACGCGGCTCGCGCGTATGTCCGGCATCGGCCCAGGCCTTCCGGAAGACGCGGATCTGGCGAGCCTGCTGGATGTGAAAGGGCTCTCCCGACTCGTCCTGCTTGAGCGTGGAGCTCTGCAGGTTCATCCCGTGCTGCGCGGCCCACACCGCCGTCGCATTCGACGCCGAGCCCCACCAGATGCGATCGCGCAGTCCAGGGGAGTGCGGTTCGAGTCGAAGCAATCCGGGCGGGTTGGGAAACATCGGCCGAGGATTCGGGCGCGCGAATCCTTCTCCTTTCAGAAGGTCGAGGAAGACCTCGGCGTGACGACGTCCCATGTCCGCGTCGGTGCCGCCGTCCGGCGGCGCGTAGCCGAAGTGCCGCCAACCGTCGATCACCTGCTCCGGGGAGCCGCGGCTGATCCCGAGCTGCAGCCGGCCGTTGCTGATCAGGTCGGCCGCGCCCGCGTCCTCGACCATGTAGAACGGATTCTCGTACCGCATGTCGATCACGGCCGTGCCGATCTCGATGCGGCTCGTTCTCGCGCCGACGGCCGCGAGCAGTGGGAACGGCGACGCGAGCTGCTGGGCGAAGTGGTGCACGCGAAAGTATGCGCCGTCGGCGCCGAGCTCCTCCGCCGCTTCCGCGAGCTCGATCGACTGCTGGAGGACGTCGCGCGCGGACCGCGCGGCCGATTGATACGACGTGCTCCAGTGACCGAAGGACAGGAATCCGATCCTCTTCATGGCACCGGGATCGGTTCCTCCATCGGCTCGCCCGCCGGGAGACGATTGGTGTCGGGCTTCACCGGACCGCCACCGTCGAGGACGCGGGCGACACCGGCAGCGGTGATGGCGAAGCGTCCGGAGTGGTCGCGCTGGATGAGTCCTTGCTCTCGCAAGTACCAGAGATGGAAGACCATGAGCGACTCCGGACAGTTGAGAGTCTGCTCGAGCTCCAGCGATCCGATCCCCGGGTTCTCGCAGTCGCTTCGCCGCGCGGCGTACGTCAGTGCGAGAATGGCGTTGCGGATGCGCGCGTCGGCAACGATCTCGCTGCGGGTCGTCTCCTGGTCGAAGATCCGCCACTGCGCCGCCTTCGCTCGCTCGTACGCCACGTCGTACCGGGCGCGCTGCTCGGGATCGCTGAGCACGCGGTTCGCCTCGACGATCCGGCTGAACGCGTCGGCGTTGCCGCTGTCACGATTGTCTGGGTGGTAGCGCTTGGCGAGGTGGCGAAACACGCGCTCGATGGTGTCCCGATCGGCCCGCGGTGATACCTGAAGGATTTCGTAGAAGTCGGCGAGCTGAGTTGCCGTCATCGGTCAACCAATGGGCTCGGGAAAACAGGGATACCATGAACTCACACTCCCGGAAGGACAGTGGGAGTGAGCACGAAAGGTCTACTGGCGAGGTGGGAGCAGCTCGAAGGGTCGCTCGACTGCGGAGCGCGCCGCGTGACGCCGTCCTGTATCCGGCCCGTCGACGACGTTGCGAGCGCGCTGAGTCAATCTGCAGGTCCGAGCACGCTCCGGCCACCCATCCGCACGCCCTCGATCGCTCTCGCGGCTCTTGCCCCCTCCGCGCCCACCCCGGTCATCCGTCCAGGCGCGTCGGTCTCTACTTTTCGATGACGCGCGGTGAGATCCCCGCGCGATCGCCACGCATCGAATCGTCGCATGCCGGATCCCGACGCACTCGCCCCCTTCCATCCCCTCGTCCGCACCTGGTTCGCCGAAACCCTCGGCAAGCCCTCGGCGCCCCAGGAAGCCGGCTGGCCCGCCATCGCCGCCGGCTCCGACACACTCATCCTCGCTCCCACCGGAACGGGGAAGACGCTCGCGGCGTTCCTTTACGAGCTCGACCAGCTCATCACCGACGGCCTCCAGGCGCCCCTCGCCAACGCCGTCCATCTGCTCTACGTCTCGCCGCTCAAGGCGCTCAACAACGACGTCCAGCGGAACCTCGAGCTCCCGCTCGCGCAGCTGAAGGAGCGCTTCGAGGCCGCCGGCGAGAAGTTCCCCGAGATTCGCGTCGCCGTCCGCACCGGCGATACGCCGGCCAGCGCCCGCGCGCGGATGCTGCGCAAGACCCCGCACATCCTCATCACGACGCCCGAGTCGCTCCACATCCTCCTCACGAGCGTGCGCGGGCGCACGATGTTCAGCGCCCTCCGCGCCGTCATCGTCGACGAGATCCACGCCGTCGCCGGCACGAAGCGCGGTGCGCACCTCGCGCTCACCCTCGAGCGCCTGAGTCGCGTCGCTCCAGACCCGCCGCAGCGCATCGGCCTCTCCGCCACCCAGAAGCCGCTCGACGAGATCGCGCGCTTCTTGGGGGGTTGCGAAACACCGGACCGGTTTCGTCCAACGGCCATAGTCGACTGTGGTCTCGTGAAGAAGATGGAGACCGAGATCCGCTCGCCGGTCGACGACCTCGCCCACGTCGACGGGACGATCTGGACCGCCGTCGCTCCGCTCGTCCTCGATCAGATCAGGCACGCCCGCACGACGCTCGTCTTCGTCAACAATCGGGCGCAGTCGGAGAAGGTCGCCGCGCGCGTCAACAGCCTCGCCGGCGAGGAGATCGCCCAACCCTACCACGGCTCGCTCTCGCGCGAGCGGCGCTTCATGCTCGAGGAGCGCCTCAAGGCGGGCGAGCTCCGCGCGCTCGTCACCACGAGCTCCCTCGAGCTCGGGATCGACGTCGGCTCGGTCGACGTCGTGCTCCAGCTCCAGAGCCCGAAGCGCGTCGCCGCGGCGCTCCAGCGCGTTGGCCGCGCCGGCCACACGCTCACCGCGACGAGCCGCGGCGTCTTCGTCCCCACCTTCCGCGACGACGCGCTCGAGCAGCTCGCCATCGTCGGCGCCATGCGCGAGGGCGACGTCGAGCCCACGCGCGTCGTCCACAACGCGCTCGACGTCCTCGCCCAGCTCGTCGTCGCGTGCGTCGCCTCCGACACGCCCGAGTGGACGGCCACCGAGCTGTTCGACTTCGTGCGCCAGGCCTACCCCTACCACACGCTCACGCGCGCCGCGTTCGACGAGACGCTCGCCATGCTCGCCGGCAAGTATCCGAGCGACGTCGCCTCCGAGCTCGACGCCCGCATCTCGTGGGACCGCGCCACCGACGCGCTCACGCCGATGCGCTCGTCGCGCCTCGTCGCGACGATCTCCGGCGGCACGATCCCCGATCGCGGGCTCTACACCGTCAACCTCGCCGACAAGACGCGCCTCGGTGAGCTCGACGAGGAGTTCGTCCACGAGTCGCGCGTCGGCGACGCCTTCCAGCTCGGCTCCTCCACCTGGCGCATCCGCGCCATCGAGCACGATCGCGTCATCGTCGTGCCGGCGCCCGGCGCACCGGCGCGCATGCCCTTTTGGCACGGCGAGTTCATGGCCCGCTCGTCGCACCTCACGGCGCGCGTCGGCGCGCTGCGCCGCGAGCTCGACGACGCACGCACGCTCGCCGACCTCGCGACGATCCAGCAGAAGTACGGCGCCGACGAGCCCACAGCGCGCTCCCTCGTCGAGTACGTCCAGTCGCAGCGCGCCATCACGCGCTACGTCCCCGACGACACGCGGCTGGTCCTCGAGCACTTCCGCGACGAGGTGGGCTCCGTGCGCATGGTGCTCCACGCGCCGTTCGGCGGACGCGTCAACGCGCCCTGGGGGATGGCGATCGGCCGGCGCATGCGCGAGCGGCTCGGCGTCGAGGTGCAGGTGCAGACGACGGACGACGGCCTCATGCTCCGGCTCCCCGACCTCGGCGCCGCGCCGCCGGTCGACGTCTTCCGCTCGCTCGGCGCCGACGAGGCCGAGCGGCTCGTCCTCGAGGAAGTGGGGCAGTCGTCGCTGTTCGGCGCGCGCTTCCGCATGAACGCCGCGCGCGCGCTGCTCCTCCCGCGCGGCAGCGCGAAGCGCCGCATGCCGCTCTGGCTCCAGCGGCTCAAGGCGCTCGACCTGCTCCAGGCGGTGAGCGAGTTCCCGTCGTTCCCGATCGTCGTCGAGACCTACCGCGACGTGCTGCAGGATGCGTTCGACATGCCCGCGCTGCGCGACGTGCTCGGCCGCATCGCGTCGGGCGCGATCTCCATCCACGTCGCACCGACCGAGATCCCCTCGCCCTTCGCCGCGTCGCTGCAGTTCGGCTTCGTGATCGACCACATGTACGGCGACGACACGCCGCGCGCCGAGCAGCGCGCCGCGCTCCTCTCGCTCGACCGCGTGCTTCTCGACGAGCTGATGGGCGGCGAGGGCGCCGACGACGCGACGCTCGCCGTGCTTCACGATCTCCTCGCGCGGCGGCGCGGCACCGCGCACGGCCGCCAGGCGCGCGACGCCGAGGAGCTCGCGGTGCTGCTCGATCGGGCCGGCGACCTCACGCGCGCCGAGCTCGCGGCGCGCGTCGCCCCGTCGACTGAGTGGCGCCGTGGCGATCCGCTCGCCACGCTGCTCGACGGCGGTCGCCTCGTCGCGGCGCGCATCCCCACGCCAAGCGGGCCGCAGGACCGCTGGATCCTCATAGACGACGTCGCCCGCTACGTCGCCGCATTCGGAGCGGACGTCGTGCCCGACGCCACGGCGGAGCCGGTGCTCACCGAGCGCGCCGCGCGGCGCGAGGTGCTGTCGCGCTTCGTCGCGCTCGCCGGCCCCGTCTCGCTCGAGGACGTGCGCGCCCGCTACGACTTCGATCCGCGCTGGATCGAGCGGCGCCTCACGGAATGGGAGCAGAAGCAGGTGCTCGTGCGCGGCGTCTTCGGCGGCGACCGCTCGACGACGCGCTGGTGCTCGCGCCGCCTGCTCGAGCAGGCGCGCCGGCGTGAGCTCGCCCAGGCGCGCAAGCAGATCGAGGCCGTGTCGCTCGCCGCGTTCGCGCGGTTCGAGCAACGCTGGCAGCACCTCGCGCCCGACGATCGCGTCTCGGGGCACGAAGGCACGATGACGGTGATGTCGCAGCTCCACGGCCTCGCGCGCCCCGCCGACGGGTGGGAGCGCGATTACCTGCCGTCGCGCATCGAGGGGTACGACGCGAGCTCGCTCGCGCGCCTCGCCGCGTCGGGCGCGCTCGTGTGGGCCGCCGAGCCGCGCGTCGACGAGGTCGGCGTCGCGCCGTCGCACGCGATGGGACGCATCCGATTCTTCGAGCGCGGCACCGGGCGCCTCTGGCTCCGCCAGCCGATCGCCGAGTCGCTCCTCTCCGACAACGCGCGCAGCGTGCGTGACGTGCTCCGCTCGCAGGGCGCGTCGTTCACCGCGGATCTGGCCGCGGCGACTGGCCTCGGCCCGCAAGCGGTGCGCGATGCGCTGCGCGAGCTCGTCGCCGGTGGACTCGTCACCAACGACACCATCGAGGCGCTGCGCGACGTGCTGCGCTGGCGGCCGCGCTTCCCGATCAAGCGTCCCAACGAGCCCGACCCCACGCGCTGGCTTCCCGCCGGCTTCACCCCGTCGGAGAGCCGGCCGATCGTCCAGCGCCGCATCAATCCGCGCCGCATCGCGAAGTGGAAGCGCCCAGACCGCGAGGAGGTCGCCGCCTGGGGCGGACGCTGGTCGCTCGTCCACACCCTCGGCACGCTCGGCCCCGAGCACGACGAGCAGACCCTCGCCGAGCGCGTCGCGCGGCAGTGGCTCGCGCGCTACGGCATCGTGTCTCGCGACTGGTGGCGCCGGGAGCATCCCGCCGTCGGCTGGCGCGAGATCTACCACGAGCTGAAGCGGCTCGAGTTCCGCGGCGAGGTGCAGCGCGGCTACTTCGTGGCCGGCCTCGCCGGCGCGCAGTTCGCGCTCCCCGAAGCCGTCGAGCTGCTGCGCGCGCCCGTTCCCGACGACGCGGACGACATCGTCGTCATGTCCGTCTCCGATCCGGCCAACGTGTACGCGCTGCCGCTCGCCGCCGGCACCGCCTCGGATCCGTTGGGGCGTCCGCGCGGCGCGGGCGCGCTGCTCGTCACGCGCGCCGGCCGAATCGTGCTCGTCGCGGAAGGGCGGGGCAGCCGGCTCCGCGTCGCCGAGGGATTCCTGCCCGCCGACGTCGGCGCCGCCGCACGGGCGCTCGCCGAACGGCTGTCGGCGCGCCAGGGCACGGCGCGTCGCAAGGACGTCGTCGTCGACACGATCGACGGGGAGCGCGCGGCGGGCTCGCGCTACGCCCAGGCGCTGCGCGACGTCGGCTTCAAGGGAATGGGGACGGGACTGCGCTGGTACGTAGGGCTGCGCTAGCCGCTCCCGGTCACGGCGCTGGCGGGAGCACCGAGCGCGGCTCCCGTCGCGCGCTCGTGAAGTGGAGCATCAGCCATCCGACGACGCCGGCGATCACCGACGCGGCGAGTGTGCCCAGCTTCGCGGACGTCAGCGCCTCGGGGGAATCGCCGAACGCGAGTGCCGCGATGAACAGCGACATCGTGAAGCCGATCCCGCCGAGCACCGCCGCGCCGACGAGCGTGCGCCAACCGATGCCGGCCGGCAGCGACGCGAATCCCGTTCGCACGGCGAGCCACGAGGCGAGCGAGATGCCGATCGGCTTGCCGAGCACGAGGCCCACGATCACCCCGAGCCCGATCGTGCTGGCGATCGCGGCGCCCCCTCCGCGCAGATCGACGCCGGCGTTGGCGAGCGCGAACAGCGGCATGATGCCGAACGTCACCATCCCGTGCAGACCGTGCTCGAGTCGCGCCAGCGGCGGCAGCGCCTTCTCGGAGAGCACCTCGAGCCGGCGCAGTGCCGCCTGGTGCTCCCGGTTCGACAGCATCACGGTGTCGGGGTGGCGGGCGAGATCGAAGTCCTGCAGGGCCGCGCGGGCGCCGTCCAGCAGCGCACGCTCGTCGATGACGGTACGCGACGGGATCGTCATCGCCAGGAGGACGCCGGCGACCGTCGCGTGCACGCCCGACCCCAGCACCGCCGCCCAGAGCGCGATGCCGATCAGCGCGTACGCCCACGCCGCGCGCACGCCGATCGCGTTCGCGGCGAGCGACAGCAGCAACAGGCCGCTCGCGGCAGCGAGCGCGCTCCACGAGACGGACGCCGTGTAGAAGAGTGCGATCACCAGCACCGCGCCGAGGTCGTCCGCGATCGCGAGCGCGGACAGGAAGACGCGCAGCGCCGGAGGGAATCGATCGCCGAGCAGCGCGAGCACGCCGAGGGCGAAGGCGATGTCCGTCGCCATCGGGATCCCCCATCCGCGCGACGCCGGTCCGCTCGCATTGAACGCGAGAAAGAGCAGCGCCGGCACGAGCATGCCCCCCAGAGCGGCGGCCACGGGTAGCGCCGCCTGCCGCATGCTCGCCAGCTCGCCGACCAGGACCTCCCGCTTGATCTCGAGTCCGACGAGGAAGAAGAACACGGCCATGAGGCCGTCGTTCACGACCGCGTGCAAGTCGAGCGTCGCCCGATGCTCTCCGATGCCGATCGTGACCGGCGTCGTCCACAGCGCGTGGTACGAATGCGACGCCGGGGAGTTGGCCCACACCATCGCCACCGCCGCGCACGCGAGCAGCACGAGTCCGCCTGCCGGCGCCGCATGGAGCTGCCGCCGCACGGGCAGGGTCAGGCGTTCGATCGGGGTGAGATGGGATTCGGTGGTCAACTCGGTCCTTGACCGGCGTTACTTAACGGTGTTAAGCTGGAGCCATGGGCACTCTCGAGCGCCGGGCCCGCGCCCGCGACTCCGTTCGCACCAAGATACTCGATGCCGCACGCGATCTGTTCGTTCGCGATGGCGTCGAGGCGGTGACCATGCGCGCGATCGCCAGGAAGATCGAGTACACCCCGACGACGATCTATCACCATTTCCGGGACAAGCACGCGCTGCTCCTCGAGCTCTGCACGATCGACATGCAGCGGCTCGGACAGGCGTTCCAGAGCATCGGGCGCATCGAGGACCCGACGGAGCGCACCCGCCGGTTCGGTCTCGCATACGTCGACTTCGGCCTCGATCACCCCGGGATCTACCGCTTCCTCTTCATGACCCCCAAGCCCGATGTCATGAGCGAGACCGCGATCAGCGCCTCGCCGGAGCAGAACGCGTACCTCATGCTCCTCGAGTCCGTTCGTGAAGGGATCGCGGCCGGCCGCTATCGCCCGGAGTTCGACGACGCGGAGCAGCTCGCCCAGCTGCTCTGGGGCGGTCTGCACGGGATCGTGTCTCTGCACGTGGCGAAGAGCAACGAGAAGTGGATCGACTGGCGCGACCCGCGCGAGACGGCGCGCGCGATGATCGACGTCATGCAGCGCGGCACCACGCGGCCCTCGGCGTAGTTCTCTTTTTTTGGCTCTTACTTAACACTGTTAGAACACTTTACGGTGATCATCATGAAGCGTGATCTGCGAGCCCGAGCCCTCTGCGTCGCCCTCCTGGCGACGGCGGCGCCGCTCTCCGCCCAGCGCCCCGATCCACTCGCGCCCCTCGTCCACGAGGCGCTCCGCAACAACCTCCAGCTTTCGGCCAGTCGTCTGAGCGACGAGCGGGCCGCGGCCGAAACACGCCGCGCGCGCGGACTCTATCTGCCCACGCTCGCACTCGAGTCGCGTCGCTCGCAGCTCGACGGCGTCGTCGACGTCGGCTCGTTCATCAACCCGGCGTACGCCGCGCTCAATCGGATCACCGGCACGTCGGCCTTCCCGACCGACATCCGCCAGACGCTTCCGCAGGCACAGGAGACGCATCTCCGTCTCGCGCAGCCGGTGTTCAACCCGGCCATCCGCGCATCGCATCAGGCTGCCCGGGCGCAAGAGAGCGCGCAGCAATCCCTCACCCGCGCCGCAGCGCGCGACGTCGCGGCGGGCGTGCAGCGCGCCTACCTCGCCTACGCCTCAGCCGTCCGCGTCGTGGAGCTCGACCGGAGCGTCCTCGCCCTCACCGACGAGATGCTTCGCGCCGCCGAGCGTCGGCTCGCGCTCGGCCTCGCCACTCCCGACGCCGTGCTCCGTGCGCGCGCCGATCGCGCCGAGTCGGACCAGGCGCTGGCGGAGGCCGCCGAGCGCGCCGCGACTGCCGCGCGCTCGCTCAACCTCGTCCTCGGCCGGCCGATCGAGCGCGAGGCGCCAACCGTCGTCGACGACTCGCTCGTCGTTCCTGCGCTCGACAGCTCGCCCGAGTCGTACGTGCGCCTCGCGCTCGTTCGGCGTGAGGAGCTCGACCAGCTCGCCTGGAGCGAGCGTGGCGCCCAGGCGGGGGTTCGCGCCGCGCGCGCGGCGTTCCTCCCCACCGCGGCCATCGCGCTCGACTACGGCATGCAGGGACGCGACTACCGCTTCGATGCCGACCGCGACTTCATGGTCGCCTCGGCCGTGCTGCAGTGGAACCTGTTCAACGGCGGTCAGGATGCGGCCCGCCGGGAGCAGGCCCAGCTCGACGTCGAGCGCGTGCGCGTGCAGCGCGCCGACCTCGAGCGACAGATCGCGCTCCAGGTGCACGGCGCGTGGGGCGCCGCGCGCGTCGCGCGCGTCGGCGTCGCTTCCGCCGTCGAGCGCGAGAGCGCCGCGCGCCGCAACTGGGAGCTCGTGCGCCGCCGTGGCGAGCAGGGCGCCGCCTCCGCGCTCGACGTGCTCGACGCGCGCACCACGTGGACTCGCGCGGCGCTCAACCTGATCCTCACGCGCTACGGCTACGCCACCCGATGGGTGGAGCTCGAGCGCGCCGCCGCGCTGCGCACCGACCTCGATCGCTGATCCCACCCCATCGACCATCCGGAGCCCGCCATGACCAGATCTCTCGTCGCCGTCGCGCTCACCTTGTTCTTCGCGACGGCATGCCGCACCTCGGACGCGCGCGACGCAGCGCCGCCCGCGCGAATCCGGGTGCGTACTGCACCCGTCGTCCTCGCGGCGCTCGACGAGCCCGCGATCGGCGCTGGCGTCGTCGCCTCGCACGACGAGTTCCCCCTCGCGTTCAAGATCGGCGGCGTCGTCGCCGCGGTGTACGTGCGCGAGGGTGACGTCGTGCGCGCCGGCCAGACGCTCGCCCAGCTCGATCTGCGCGAGATCGACGCACAGGTGACGCGGGCTCGCAGCGCCGTCGCCAAGGCGGAGCGCGATCACGCGCGCGTGCAGGCGCTGCACGCCGACAGTCTCGCTCCGCTCGCCCAGCTACAGGACGCCGCGACGGCGCTCGAGCTGGCGCGCGCGGATCTGCAGACGGCGTCCGTGAATCGCCGGTACGCCACCGTGGTCGCACCGAGTGCGGGCCGCGTGCTTCGGCGAGCCGCCGAGCCGGGCCAGACGCTCGCTGCCGGCGCGCCGGTGCTCACGATCGGCGGCTCGACGGGAGGCACCGTGCTCCGGGTCGGACTTCCCGATCGCGACATCGTGCGCGTCCGCGTCGGCAGTCCCGCGACCGTCCGGCTCGACGCATTCCCCGACCGGGTGCTCACTGGTCGCGTGCAGCAGATCGCCGGCGCCGCGACGGCCGGCAGCGGCACGTACGCGGTGGAGATCGCGCTCGATGACGCGACGGGACTCAGCGTCGGCATGATCGGCAGCACCACGATCGCCGCGACGGGTAGAGGTTCACTCCCGACCGTGCCCGTCGACGCCCTGCTCGAGGCGGACGGCGACCGGGCCAGTGTGTTCGTCGTCTCCGGCGGTCGCGCGCGGCGCCGTGCAGTGCGCGTAGCGACGATCCAGGGCGACCGTGTGGCGGTGCGTGAAGGGCTCGCTGGGGACACCAGCGTCGTCGTCACCGGCGCCACCTACCTCGACGACGGCGCTGCCGTGACGGTGCTGCCATGAACATCACCGAACTGAGCGTGCGCCGCTGGCAGCTCACCGTGCTCGCGTTCCTCATGCTCGTCGCGCTCGGCGTGAGCTCGTGGCTCACCATCCCGCGCGCCGAGGACCCGACGTTCCCGGCGCCGGTCTTCACCGTCGTCGCCGTCTACCCGGGCGCCG